>Ga0075522_10002710_pt1 | contig 13088 bp, 12 predicted proteins | sample NGEPerA_FD_74796 | JGI IMG/M metagenome (GOLD analysis project Ga0075522, IMG submission 74796) | Arctic peat soil microbial communities from the Barrow Environmental Observatory site, Barrow, Alaska, USA - NGEE PermafrostL2-A | ecosystem: Environmental > Terrestrial > Soil > Wetlands > Peat ... | reverse complement strand
CAGTCCTCTTAGAGGGAGCGGTGATGAGTGAAACGGTGGTGAGGAAGGGTCCTCGCCGGGCAGACGCTCAGCGCAATTATGACGTGATTTTGGCCGCCACTCGTGTCGCGGTCGCGCAACACGGTGGCGACATCGTACTGGAGGACATTGCCCGTAAGGCCGGTGTCGGTATTGGGACGCTCTACCGCCATTTCTCCACACGACAAGCACTGCTTGAAGCCGCGTTCCTCGATGAGGCTCTTGAACTTCGCCAGTGCGCCGAAGAGATGAAATCCGCTCCGGCGACGTTCGACGCATTGATCGATTGGCTGCGCCTGCAAATGGACTTTGGCGCACACGGACGAAGCATGGGCGCCGCGGTCATGAACGCGAAGCACACTGAAGGCACCGAGATTCAAATCGCGTGCGTCGATATGCGAGAGGCGGGCGCCGTTCTTTTGCGACGTGCCCAAGAGGCCGGCGAAGTACGACCGGAAGTGGAGATCGTCGATCTAATTCGATTGACGCACGGCATCGTCATCGCCAACGAACAGGCACCCGATCAGTCGCGCGTCAATCCGATGTTCGACGTCATTATCGCCGGAATTCGAATCTGAACCTGAGCTAGCCCTCGCGCTGCGTCGGTGTGAGTTCGACAAACGAAATCGTGCGATCAGTCATTTTGCGATAGTCGCCCCATCCGCCGTAGTGGTTCACGAGCTCGTTCCAAAGTACCGGTTCATCCGTTGAGGGAACTGCTCGCGCTCGCGCCGCAAATTTGTTCGCGCCTACCTGGACGGTCACGTCAGGATTCTGGCGCACGTTAAGTAGCCACTCGGGATGGCCCGGTCGTCCTCCATTGGAAGCGACGACGTAATAAAGTCGGTCCTTCTCGTAGTGGAGAAGCGTGACTGATCGCGAGAGCCCACTCTTTCGACCGCACGTCTCCAAAATCAACATCGGTCCCACCGGGCTCTTATGACCGATCAATCCCCGAGTGAGTCGATAGAGACGCACGTGCCATCGATAGATCGTTCGTCCGACGGAGCGGTCGATGGCTACGGTGAGTTTCAACGTCGTTCCTTCTCTCTGAGAACCTCTTGTGAATTCTTTCACGGTTCGTCTTCAACGAGGTAACGACAAGCTAGGGAAAGTGTTAATGCTGATTGTCCCAAGAGGAGGGTCGTTTAAGTTGTTCGTGAAGGACACGACGTGGTGTCCAAAAGGAGCGACGCTATGGAGATCATCAGGAACGACGACGGAAGTCTCTTGGTACCGATTCCCGAAGGACGCCATCACGACGTTGATGACGACGCGACTGCTACTCCGGCAGGTGACGGCGTCGACGTTGTCGAAGCGCCGACGACGCGACTGTTGCATCCCGGTGAGGGAGGCTACAACGAAGCTCTCGCCGAGTGGGACCTACAACAGAACCCCGACCGCGCTCCCGCTGTTTCGACCGCGAGTGGGCGAGAAGAGGCGATGAACGTGGTGCACGCCGTGGCCGAGTCCCCGGATCACGACGTCGCCGGCGCGCTCAAAGACGTGAGCGACCCCGACGCGAGCGGCGAGGCATTGCGCCACGTGCTCATCGGTGGGACCCACTCGGTTGAGGCTTTCTCCGAAGAGGTGGCTGAGGCCGAAGGAGGAGAGCCGCTTCCGGCGCACAAAATGACCAAAGTAATCGGCGAGGTCCTCGCCGAACTCGACAAGTAGCCGGCGCGCACTCCGGTGCGACGACACGGTTCGCGCGGGGTCCGGAGCAGCGCCTACATTCGAAGTGTTGACAGAAGAAAAGGACTGGTGTGACGTGGACGTTCAAGAGTTGTTAGGCAAAGTCGCTCAACATCTGTCGGTGAGTCGCGCTTTTGGCACGGCCTACGAAAAGGACGGATCACTGGTCATCCCAGTGGCACTCGTCGCGGGCGGTGGAGGCGGTGGTGAAGGCGCTTCGGGTTCAGCGACAGACGACTCCATTGATGCGATCGCGAGTGAGGATGGCGAATCAAAAACGGATAACGCGACGTCCGGTTCCGGCGGCGGCTTTGGCGGCGTGGTGATGCCCGTCGGCGTCTACGTCGTGAAAGACGAACGAGTCCGATGGGTGCCGGCCGTGAACGCGAACTTAGTGATTGTCGTTGCGTTCTTGACGCTGCGAATGCTTGCGCGGGCCCGTCATAGGGCCCACCGCCGCGCCTCTTGACCGTATTTTTGAAAACGGCGGTCGTTCATAAAGGCTCTCGTCGCGCTCTTATGATTTGGTAATGACGCGGACCGTCGGAACCCTGACGTCACGAATCAGTCGTGGCTAAGCGCCAGTGGTTTGCGCGACGCCGTTACGGCTTTGGCGTTCGGCCCACGACGTGGCAGGGCTGGCTGATCACCGTGATCGCCGTCGCCGGAGCGGTCGGCGCCCTCGCCGGCGTGAAGAAGACCGCCGGCGACATTCTTTTCGCGGGCGTCGTTGGTCTCTTTCTCGCTCTCGCGTGCAGCCTTGGGGGCACCAAGAAGCTGGTTGATGCCACTGAGCGCGGCGTCGAGTCCGATGACGGGCACGCGCTCGAGAACGAGGTCGCGAAGCTCGACGTGCCGTCCGCGATTTACGGCTCACAATCTCCTCGCCAAATCGCTGAAGCGATCGTGTCGCACACCGGCAAGTTTGCTGGCGCGGCGCAAGATGTTGTGACGAGTGATTCGGTCATCGTGGTCAGCCACCTCACGAAGCAATTCGGTCAACGCGTTGCATTCGAGGACGTCTCCTTCAGAGTCCGTCGGGGCGAGGTCTTCGGATTCCTCGGACCAAACGGTGCCGGCAAGACCTCAACAGTTCGTACTCTCGGTACACTGGTCACGCCAACATCCGGAACGGCCGAGGTCGCCGGCATCGCCCTCGCGGGCGAGCACGACATTGAGATCCGTCAACGCATCGCGGTGATGACAGAAGTTCCGGGTCTCTATTTGCGATTGAGTGTCACCGAGAATCTCGTATTCTTCGCTGGACTCTACGGCTACCGCGATGCCCAACCGCGAATCGATCGAGCTCTGGAGGCCGTAAATCTCACGTCCCGGGCGAGCGACCTTTGCGGCAGTTTGTCCAAGGGTCTTCGTCAGCGCGTGGGATTGGCTCGCGCGCTGCTCAACGATCCAGAGATCGTCTTCTTAGACGAGCCGACGGCCGGACTCGATCCCGTGGCTTCACTCGAAGTGCACAATCTGATCATCGCCCTTCGCGACAGGGGCGTCACCGTGTTCCTCACGACGCACCGCCTGGACGAGGCGGAGAAGTTGTGTGACCGCGTGGCCATCTTGAATACCACGTTGCGCACCGTCGGTCGAATTGACGAGCTTCGACAAAGGATGTTCCAGAAGTCCATACTCGTTTCAACCGCGGCTCCATTGGCGAACCCCGAAGGACTGTTCTCCTCGATTGAAAGCGTCACCAGTTGGTCGACCGATGACACCGGCGACTACGTTCTCACCGTGAGCGACGTCCGCGTTGCCGCACCCGCGATTACTCGGGCGCTCGTCGCGGTGGGGGCCGACGTCCTTTCGCTCGCCGAGGGTCATCATTCGCTCGAAGAGGTCTATTTGGAACTGGTGGGTGCCGCAGGCAAGGGTGGTACACAATGAATGAAAGTTCGATCCGAATTCGTGCCGTGATGCGCAAGGAGTTCCAGGAGTACCGTCGCAATCGGTTCATTATCTACACGATGGGCACGTTGCCGTTGATCTTCACGGCCCTCCCCGTCATCACTCTCTTTAGTATTTCGAACACGGCATCGCCATCGATCGTGCGAACACAAGTTGCCATCACGCTCCTCTTATTGCTGGTGATACCGGTCGTCCTTCCCGCGACGATCGCTGCATATTCCGTGATCGGCGAGCGCGATCAGGGCACGCTCGAGCCGCTGCTGACGACTCCGATCAGCCGCGAAGAGTTCCTCCTCGGCAAGTCATTGGCGGCCACGATCCCTACGGTCGGTGTCGCGTACGTGTTCTTCATCGTGCTGGTGGTGGCGATCCGACTTGGCGCGTCCAGCGTCGTCGCGCATGCGGTATGGCAGCCGTCGTGGTTCTTGGCGGAGCTACTCTTCGCACCCTTGCTAGCGGCCTGGTCGGTGTGGGTCGGCACGGCGATCTCGGCTCGCTCCTCGGACGTGCGAGTCGCTCAGCAGCTCGGCACCCTCGCGAGCCTTCCCGCCCTTGTGTTGCCACTGTTGATGTCCCTCCAGGTCTTCAAACCGACCGCGACCGTGGCCGTCGTGATTGCCGTTGCCCTGGCCGTCATCGACGTCGGGGCCTGGCGGATAGTTTCGAAGATGTTCGATCGCGAGCGGCTGATTACCGGAGCATCCGCAGTGACGATGCGCTCCGAAGCCGGCACGTAGCCTTCGCCCAGGCGTCGAAGCCGCGGCCGATCTATCCAAAAGCACGTTCCGATCAATCTTGTTATATTTGTCGAACTCCGCTGAGTCGGGGGTACGGGTCCGGACGATGTGCCCGTCGGAGATGGATTAGATGCAAGGGCGATTTACAAGCGAAGTATCGAAATCTACGGGGGCGATACGTAGATTTGTTCAGGGCGCGCGAACGGCCTTGTGCGCCTTGAGCGTGAGCGCGTTGATCGTCGTGGCGATGCCCGCCCTCTCGTCGAATGCCAGCGTTAGTCCACGTGATACTGCGCCGTCCACCTCTGTAACGCTGAAGTGCCACGCTTGCGTTGGGCAAATCACCAATCATGATGACCGCGATCCGCCTCCAATCTTCCCTTGTGGGTGGTGGATTTGGTGGTGCGTGTGTCCACCTTCGCCTCCGCCGACCACCACAACAACCACGACCACCACGACCACAACAACCACAACGACCACAACGACCACAACGACCACAACGACAGTTCCACCAACAACGACGACCATGGCGCCGCCTCGGCCTCCCCCTCCTCCTCCACCGACCACCACGACATCAACAACGACAACGACCACAACGACGACGACAACAGTTCCACCAACCACGACGACCTCACTCGCGCCGGTGCGCATTAAAGCGAATCCTCCACCGGCGCCTGCTCCACCTCGATTGGTCACGATCGAGCCCTTCGCTGAAGGTTCGTATGCATTGTCACCGAAGTTGATATCAGAGATTCAACGGATGGCGAAGGCAATTCAAAAGAATCACTACAAGACCGTCACGCTCACGGGCTATACCGACAATGTCTTCACGGCGGCCTTCAACGTCACCCTGAATCAAAATCGTGCTCAGGCCGTCTTCACGCGCTTGTTGCTGGACCTTCAGACACTAAAAATCACCGGTGTGGGGGTGACGATCGGCCCCGGATACAGCGTCGTGCTCGTTGCCACGAACACAACGGCGAAGGGTCGAGCGCAGAACCGTCGCGTCGTGGCGACGCTCAAAGCGAACTGACCTCGATCGAAATGAAGATACCCGTCGCCTCAGTGGGTCGACGTTGGATTCGACGTGCGTTGTGGGCGCCGGCGTTCATCCTTCTCGTCGGTCCCCTGCCCGCCGTACTTTCGAGCACTGGGGCTGACGCATCGACCAGTGCGCCCACGGGCACGGTCTACGTCACGAATTTGAATCTCAACGCAGTCACCGCAATCAACTCGGCAAACAATCGCACGACCGTCGTTCACGGAGCGCCATCGACCCTGAACGGTCCCCTCGGAATCGCAATCGCTCCTGACGGCGATACGGCCTACGTCACCAATTCGAACTCGAACACTGTCACCCCGATCGGACTGAAATCCACATCGTTCTCTCTCGAGAAGCCGATTCGAGTGGGAAGTGGCCCCGCCGCCATCGCCATCACGCCGAACGGCGCCACTGCGTACGTGAGTAACTTCAACTCCAACACTGTGACTCCAATTGACCTCGCGACGTCAACGCCCGAGCGCCCGATTTCGGTGGGCGCCGGTCCTTGGAGCATTGCCGTGAGTCCCAACGGCAAGTGGGTCTGTGTCTCGAACTCTGAGGGACAGTCGGTCAGCGTGATCAATACGACTTCGCGCGCCGTGACACTGTTACAACTTTCGAGCGCACCCCAAGCAATAGCGGTTGCCCCAAGTGGCGCCGTCGCCTACGTGGCGAACGGCAAACAGGTGACCCCAATTGACTTGGCTTCGGGTACGCCGGTCCTCGAAGCTGGGATCGCCGTACCGAACGGCCCGCTCGGCGTCGCGGTCGCACCGGACGGATCCATGGCCTATACGGCCAATACTGACGACACCGTCACGCCGATCAACCTCGCGACAACGCCCGCAACGCCGGCCGCCGCCTTTTCGGTCGGCAGCATCACGCAGCCCGACGGGATCGCAATTTCACCCGATGGACAAACGGCGTACGTGGCGAACGCGACGAACACCGTCACGCCCATCGACATCGGCGCGACCACGCCGCGGTCCGAAGCACCCGTCCAGGTCGGTTCGGCCAGTTTCGGTATTGCCGTGGCGCCAGGTCAAGCTCCATCGGCGCACCTGTCCGTCGTCACTGCTCCGGCGGGCCAGACCACCACATTTAACGCCTCCGGATCAACCTCACGCAGTACACCCATTTCGCGCTACGAATGGAGTTTCGGTGACGGCACCACGGCTTCGACGACGGCTGCACGGACGTCGCACGTGTACGCCAAGCCCGGTTCGTACGCCGCGTCAGTGACCGCGGTGGGCGAGGACGGCACGTCGATTTCTACGACGTTCACCGGTCAAACCGTGAGCAACAACGGCAGCGGTTCGGCCAAGGCGCAACTTTCGCTGAACGTGGTGTCAGCGCTTCGCTCAACGCCATCGTCGGGGCCGCCGGGAATCGCCATCACGCTTCGAGACCCGACGTTCAGCACGGGGTGCAAAACGGTGAACGTGTTTTTTGACGATCAACTCATCGATTCTGTGACGAGCGGCTCGTCGGGATTCTCGGTGCGTCACCTCGTCATCCCGGGCGGCGCCGCGTTGGGCACGCACCACCTTGAACTTTCGTGCACGACGACTCGACCGTGGCTATTGTCCACGACGTTTGACGTCACGGTGACGAAGAATCACCTTTCTGAGTTCAGCGTGGCCATGCCGAACCCGACCCAGGTCGGCAACCACATCGTCGCCTCGGGCGGAATCAGCATTGGCTTTTTGCTCGTGAGCCGGCTCATCGCTGCGGGATTCCCTAGCGAATGGCTCGACTCGACCTACGCCGAGAATCGAGAACGAATTCAGGCACGCGCTCGACGGCGTTTCCCGCGACTTTTCATCGACCGCGAGAAGGAGAAATCGACCAGACGTCGTTTGACGGTGGGCACCGTGGCCTTTTTCGGCTTCATCGGTTTTGCCGGCCTCATCAACTCGTTCCTGGACAAAGGTTTCGGATTCAATCGCACGACGCTCTGGCTGTATCTCGGCGAGTGCATTGGAGTCGGGATCGTGACGCTGACCTCGCAGTTGCCAATTCTCTTCGGCGGACTTCGCGAACATCGAAAGATCCACATGCACGTACTGGTCGGCGGCATGATCATCGCCATGATCTGTGTGAGCGCCTCGCGAGCCATCGGGCTCTCTCCGGGCTACTGCTATGGATTGATCGCGGTTTTCGTTCTTCGACCGCACACGGATGAAAAAGATTGGGGGCGACTGCACGCGATCGCCTCGGTGTGCGTCCTCATCGTGAGCACCGTGGCGTTCTTTCTCACGGTGCCCGTCTTCCACTTGGCGACCCAGAGTTCACCGTCACCGTCCTGGTTGATCTTGGACCCGGCGCTCAACGTCACGTTTCTCGGAGGCTTCGCGAGTCTCGCCTTCGGGATGCTGCCGCTCCCATTCTTGCCCGGACGACACATTCGCCACTGGAACCCATGGGCGTGGATGGTGATCACCACCATCGGACTGATTGGCTTCGTCGCGGTGCTACTGACGCCCGGAAGCGGCAGTCCGAGCGAACTTCGTCACGTGGCACTCGTGCCATTGTTCGTCGTCTTTGCCATATTCGCGGCTGGCTCGCTCGCCTTTATGGCCTACTTCCATCTGCGTCCCGCGCCGCCGGCTCCTCCGAATCCAATGGTTACCGGCGCCTCAGCTGATTGACGCCATTGCAGGCAAACTTGGAAGGGCCCGCCAAGCGAACTAGGACAGATCCGGCAAGACGTTGTTGGCCCAGGTGAAGGACATGGGCGGCAGGGATCCCTTAGGAATTTCGATGAGATCAACGTACGACGCTTTGCCGTTCACCATGGCGAAGCCCGTTCCCACTTCACAGTTGGTGCAACCGAGACCAACGCCGGGGTTGTAGCCAGGGTCCGAGCCGAGCAGTTCGTCACGGTGGGCCCAGCAACCGGCGGCGCCGGCTGATGTGCACGCAATGTTCGACGTCTTGGCGGCGCTGCCGGCCCACGCGTCGTCGTACATCCAGATGTAGTCAGCCGCGAGAACGGTGTAACCGCCCGACCACGCGCCGCCGAAGCCGGGGGAGCCTTGGGCGTCATTGGCCATCGAGAAACCCGGGGCCACGGAAGGGTCGCTGTTGGTCGCGGCCGCGTGCTGTGCATCGGCGCTGAGCGCGGCGCTGATTCCGAGATACGGGGGCAAACCCCGCGCGGTTCGTTCGAGGTCCGCGACGACGAAGAGCTGCTCCGGCGCGCTGAGATTGAACCAGTCACTGGGCAGCACCATTGGTCGCACGCCCTCAGCCGCTCGCGCGTCGTTGATCGCTTGCAGGATGTAGTTGGTGCACGCGACGCCGTTCGTATAGCCGGGCCACGAAAGTGCAGTCGCCGTTCCGACGACGCACGGATTGGCGCAGCTCCAGACTCCGTTGCCGAAAGTGCACGCACCGGCGACGAGAAAATTGGGACTCGGGCCGATATTGGCCGACGGGTTCGAGATCGTAAGCGCCGGCGCCTTCGTCACCGGCGGGCTGGTTACGGTGGTGGTGGTCGTGGGGGCGACCGTCGTGGGGGGTACGACGGTCGTCGGAGGTGGCGTCGTGGTCGTCGGGCTGGAAGAGCCGTTCGAGTTAGAGCGCGGTTTGTGGGTCGATGCAGAGGGCACTACGTGCGAGTGACGTGCGGCGGCGTTCTTGGTCACGTGCGCAACGCGCCGCGCGATCGTGGTGGTCGTCGTGGCCACGGAGGTCGTGGTCGTGGCGGCAATCGTGGTCGTCGTCCCGGCAGCGAAGCTCGCGCTCGGCTGGACGACGTTGGCCAAGGCGGGCAGCGCTGTCGTGCTGAGGACGATGCCCAGGACGAGCGAACCCATAGAGCTAATGAGAACTGAACGGCGCGGGCCCTGACGAGAAGTCGAAATTCGACCTCTGGGGTCTCCGGAGAGTTTTTGCCCCTGCGTGATATTGGTCATGGATCAATTGTCGAAAATCAAATCCAAGGTGCTCTCTACCACTCCTCAACATCTGCTCAATTCAGTTGAGAAGGCACGATTGCGCCAAACATTCGTACCGAAGCGCGCCAGTCCTTGAAGGGAATGAGCACATTCAAGACCGCCGTAACTTCCCCAGGCGACGTGTTCGAACCGAGCATCAGATCGCGAGCGTCACGGAGTCCGCGAACTGCGGTGTCACCTTTCGCGTGGTCGATGACCGAAACGGCGCACGAGTGGGCACGAGGGAGGATCAGTGTCGCCGTAGTCACCAGTTAGTGTCAACGGCGTACATCGTGCGCAATGCTTCTCAACCACGCTCGAGTCACGAGAACGTTCATTTGTGGAGTGCTATCAGGGATTTCGAGCACTCGACCATGTCCGTAGACAGCACGTCCATTTTCATTGTGGACGTGGACCATCACGCAAGGGCATGCTGGTGGTCCACCTCAGAGAATTCTGAGAAGTGCCCTCGCGTGATGCGAGGCAAGACGAGTGTGCCATCCGATTTCGCGATTTCGTCTGACTTGATTGGGAATTGCGCAGAGTTTGTCGTCGCGTTGACCGAGCGCGTCATTTGCGCACTTTTCTCGTGTGCGATGAACGTGATGGCGAGAAGTTATTCCAGAACGAGGCGGCCACGGAATCGCGTCGTTCGAAGGTGTTGCGCGAATGAGTTCGCAAAAACGTTCTTCCGAACTACGACTTGATGAGTGCGGTGAAAACGACGATGTTGGAAAGGTAGTGGCCCGTGGCCGCATCGAATATTCCGCCACAGGTCACGAGCTGGAGGGCCGGGTAGTCACGTGTTCCGTATACGAGATTGTCCGGAAAGTTCGTCTTCTTGTACGTGCGCACACCAATGACCGCGAACACCAACTTGCGACCGTCAGCCAGAGTGACGTCCACATGATTGCCTAACTTCAATTTGTCCAGGTAAAAAAAGACCGCGGGTCCGTGGAAGTTGTCGACGTGGCCCAAAATGACCGCCGAGCCTTTTTGACCCGGAGATCGGTCGCCGTTGTACCAACCCGGCACCGAGAAGTTCGTTGGAACGTTGACGGTTCCGTTCTTGTTGAGTGTCAGCACTGACAGCGGTACCGAAACGCCAATGATCGGTATTGAGAGGTGGACAGGGCGCGACCGAGGAATCGACTTGGCGACGTAGGTCGGCGGGGGAGTCTTCGCGTGAGCGGTGAGTCGAGACGAAAGGCTCACGGCGTGAATCGGCGTCAAGCTGGCTGCGAGGCTCGACGCTGGCTCGATAGTCGTGGTTGTCGTCGTGGTTGTCGGTACCGATTCAGCCGGAGTCACCTCCATTGTGGACGTCGTCGGAGAAGCAATGACGACGCCAGAAGGTGGCAGCGAGACGACGCCCAAAGATGAAGCGAGGGTCGGACCTTTGGGCTGGCTACGGGGAACAAAAATGATTCCCAAGATCCCGGCCAGGACTAAAGCGAGAGAAACGGCCCACCAGAGAATCTGTGTGGGCCGTTTCTCTTTTCGCGACTTCACGTCGCCAATCTAGTTTGGCTCAGTTAAAAAACGCCATCGGGTTAGGCCTTACGACGTCGACGGGCAATGAGTGCCAACCCAGCGAGGCCGGCGACGAGCGCCATTCCACTTGCAGTCAATAGAACACCATTGTCGGTGGACTTTGCCGCACCACCCGCACCTGTAGAGGGAGCACCCGATGGAACGGTCGCTGGTGCGATGTTCGGCGTAGTCGGAGGCGACGAGTTGATAAAGGTCGGCGGTACTGACGGCGCGATCGTGGTGGTCGTCGGGGCCACGGTAGTCGTAGTCGTAGTCGTAGTCGTAGTCGCCGGGCTCGACGGAGGCGTTGTTGAAATCGTCGTCGGCGCCGTCGTGGTTGTCGTCGGCGCAACCGTGGTCGTAGTCGTAGTCGTGGTCGTGGTCGTGGTCGTGGTCGTGGTCGTTGGCACCGTGGTCGTCGTCGTGGTCGTTGGTGCCGTCGTGGAGGTCGTGGAGGTCGTGGAAGTCGAGGAGGTCGTGGAAGTCGAGGAGGTCGTGGAAGTCGAGGAGGTCGTGGAAGTCGAGGAGGTCGTGGAAGTCGAGGAGGTCGTGGAAGTCGAGGAGGTCGTCGTCGGCGCCACGGAAGCACCGGCGAAAACACTGGTCGAGAACATCGAGGCAAGGATCAACAGAGTCCCCACCCCGAACGTCCGCAGGCTCTTTGCGCCCCTAAGTGCGCTGCCGATTGAAATTAATTTCTGAAATCGCGTTGGCTGAGTACTTGGTGAATCATTGTCCGCAGGTCCTAAAGGACTCCGATTCATTAGTTTTCTCCTCTAGCCCTGCGAAAAAGAGTATGGCAAACGACGAAAGATTTGTCAATTGGTTGATATTGAGTTGGGTTCGCGTTGCGTCGCGCCGGGGTAACACTGGGGTTCGACTCAATAAACTCCTTATTTTTCAAAGGCTTTAACGGAAAAACGGCTTCCAGAGTTGCGTTCAGACCAAATTTGAAGAAATTTGTGACCAGAATAGATTTGATTCAATTCGACCATTGGCCAAAACAGCTCATCACCCTGCATTCATTGGAATCGGTATGCATGCAATTACTTGAAATGTGGCCTTGCAATCTCTTGGCGAACCGAACAAACCATTCCCGCCGCGGTGGTCCCGCGTCGAAACGGATCGGACCGGGGATCCAGAGAAAAGGTCTCCATGGATTCGAGTGTTGGCAACGTGCGATCGAGCGCTTCATCAAATTTTTTTGCCCACCTAGTATCGTCAGCACCGAAGAAGTCGTACCGACGCCTACTTTTCTTGGGCCCAAAAAGAAGCGACGTGCAATGTCCGATCATTCTGAATCCTCCCGAGAGTTCGCCGCGGAAATCGATTTCGCGAGAGAACTCACGAGGGCACTAGAGGACGAACAGTTTTTCTTGGTGTACCAACCGGAGATTGACTTGCACACCAATGCATTCGTTGGCGTCGAGGCCCTTATTCGCTGGCGCCATCCGCAGCGCGGGGTGATGAATCCCGACACGTTCCTGCCGGAACTCGAATCCAGTGGATTGATAATGGAGGTAGGTCGCTGGGCTCTGGCCACGGCCTGCTCCCAAGGTGCTGAATGGCACGACAAAGGCTTCCGTTTTACGGTGTCAGTCAATATCTCGGCGATGCAATTTGCCTGGGACGGATTCGTGAACGAAGTTGAAGAGGTCTTGTTGTCCAGTCGCTTCCCGGCGGGGCTGCTGGTTCTGGAGTTCGCGCAGCGCATCTTGGACGGTGAGTTGGCCGAGCGTCTCGTCGATCTCGCAGAGTTAGGCGTGCGCTTAGCGGTCGATGATTTCGAACCTGGTCAGTCACTTTTGAGTGACCTCGAGGGACTTCCCATCACTGTCTTAAAGCTCGATCGACGCTTCGTGGCGACTCTTTCTGATTCGCCGGCGGGAACCGAACTCGTGCACTCACTGGTCGACTTGGCCAAGAACAAGAATGTGCAGATCGTCGCGTCAGGAATCGAGGACGCCGCCCAACGTCAGCGCCTTCAACTCGAAGACGTGGGAGTCGGTCAGGGCTTCTTGTTTTCCAAGCCTCATGAGGCGGCGGAGATCGACCGGTACTTACAGGACTTTTCAATCTTCTCAGGGAAACCTCTTTGATTCGTCGCGCCCCTCGCACCGTTCGCTGGTATCGCCTTTCCACTGATGTCCACGGCAGTGAAATAGGAGAACTTTCGGCAGGGGAAACTCCTCGCCGAGAGCGAAC
>Ga0075522_10002708_pt1 | contig 13092 bp, 9 predicted proteins | sample NGEPerA_FD_74796 | JGI IMG/M metagenome (GOLD analysis project Ga0075522, IMG submission 74796) | Arctic peat soil microbial communities from the Barrow Environmental Observatory site, Barrow, Alaska, USA - NGEE PermafrostL2-A | ecosystem: Environmental > Terrestrial > Soil > Wetlands > Peat ... | reverse complement strand
GCTTCAAGCGCTCCGACCGGAAGAAGATCTTCGTCGAGACCTGCGAGATCCTCCAACGAGTGTGGAACGGTAACGAGGTCAACTTTGAGGGCCAAATGTTCTCATTCGAGAATGTGAGCATCGAGCCAAAGCCGGTCGGCCACCTTCCCCTCTGGTACGGCGGAACGACCGAGGTTTCTGTGCGCAACGCCGTGGACCACTGCGAGGGATGGATGCCTGGCCGGATCCCGGTCGCGACGCTCGATGCTCGAATCAAGCTTCTCGACGAGCTTGCCGCCGACAAGGGCAAGTCAGTCACGAAGGCGATAATCCCCCTCGTGAAGATCGACCGTGACCATAACAGGGCGCGCTCGGGTATCGACATCACGGCGTTGGCAGGTTCGTCGGAGGCGAGCAAGACATGGGTGCTTCCGCCGGGTGGATTCGACACATTGGAGGATCTACTCGGAATCGTGCTGGCCGGAACGCCGGACGAGGTTGTCGAGCAGATCGCGATGATCGCCGGTTACGGCATCGACCACTTCGTGTTCGACCTCCGGCTTCAGGACGATCACTTCGAAGACGTCCTTGAGCTCATCGGGAGTGAGGTGATGCCGGCTCTGCGAGCTGCCGGGATCTGAGATTGTCGGCCGCGCGCGTCGGCGGGAAGCTGCTCCACCGGACGACCGCGCGCCTTCGTCGCGGGCGCCCGTCCTTTGACGTCGCGAGACGCGAAAGGGATTAGAAGAGCCGAGGCACTTTCAGGACATATTGCCATCGACGGCCAGGGGGAGGTTCAAGTGAGCGGCATGGGGAGGCGGAACGGGGTAATCCTCGCGGTCTGCTGTGCCGCGCTCTTCATGTCCACGCTCGACACGACGGTGTTGAACGTCGCGCTTCCGACTCTTGAGCGCAACTTCAAGGCGTCGCCATCCGGATTGCAGTGGACGGCGAGCACTTACATCCTGGTCCGCGGAAGCCTGCTCTTCCTGTCGGGTTCCTTCAGCGACCGCTTCGGGCGTCGCCGTTGTTTCCGGATCGGCCTCGTCGTATTCACGGCTAGCTCAATCGCATGCTCCCTTTCGCCGTCGCTCGGGGTGCTGATTGCATCACGCGGGTTCCAGGCTGTGGGTGGCGCGCTTATGACTCCTTCGACGTTGGCTATCATCGCCAACACCTTTACCGAGAAACGGTCCAGAGCGAAGGCGCTCGGATTCTGGAGCGCGACGACCGGCGTCTCCACCGCTGCCGGGCCCCTAATCGGAGGACTCCTGATCGAATCGCTGGGTTGGCGTAGCGTCTTCTGGGTAAACGTTCCCGTCGGCCTGGTCGTGTACGTAGGGACGCGTTCGCTACCAGAATCGCGGCGCGACGGTCGTCCGCGGCCTTTCGATCTGCCCGGTCAGCTCGCGATGGCCATCACGATCACCGCACTTACCGTCGCGCTCATCACCGCCCCGACTTCGAGCTGGACCTCGTCGTCGGTCGTCCTGATGCTGCTGATCTGTGTTGCCGGGGCAGCCGCATTCTTCGTGCGAGAGCGCCATGCGCACCATCCCTTCCTCGAGCTCGAGATCTTCAAGATTCCCGCAATGGTCGGCGCCGTGGTCATCGCGTTCGTCGCGTACATCGCCTTCGCTGGGTTCCTCTTCTTCAATACGCTGTACCTGCAGGACGTCCGCCATTTCACTCCGTTGCACGCTGGCCTCTGGACGGTTCCGACGACTGCGGCGGTCCTCGTAGCGGCTCCGATATCGGGTCGACTGCTCGGAGGTCGAGGCGCACGACTACCCGCGACGTTCGGCGGTCTGCTCGTGTCCGCCGCGATGGCCGAACTTGCTCTCGTTATGGCCGCCCACACCTCTACCTGGCTGCTGTTCGTCGGCTATGCGTGCCTCGGGTTCGGAGTGGGCCTGCTCAATCCCCCCGCCACGGGCGCCTCGGTCTCGAGCATGCCACCGGACCGCGCTGGAGTCGCTGCCGCAACCACGAGCACGGTCCGCCAGTTTGGGAGCAACTTCGGGGTTGCACTAATGGGCTCGCTGGTGTTTTCGGTGATGGCAGCTTACGGGACCCTTCACTCGGGCGTCGAGCTGCGAGAAATCGTCGGGCACCGCCCGGACTCGTTCATCTCGGGCCTGCGACTCGCCTACCTCGTCGTTGCAGGCCTCGGCCTCACTTCCTGCCTTGCTGCGATCTGGGCCTTCGACCCGGCAAAAGTCCGAGAACCGGCACTCGACGCCGAGCACCACGCGTGAGTCCAGGGATCGCCGCGAACAGAACGCAGGTGCGCGCGGACGACTCGCGCTCTGCTAACTCTCGGTGCTTCGTGCAGGCGACCAAGGCCAAGGTGGGAGAACTGTTGTTTGGGGTTCTCTGACACAATTGGGTGGACGACGATGACAACGGGGTCATGGCCGAGTTTCAAGGAGTGAGCATGGCCCAAGTTGAATGGCGAACCGAACACGATCTCCTCGGGATGCGTGATTTACCTGCTGACTCCTACTTCGGCATACATACTTTGCGAGCGCTCGAGAACTTTTCAATCACCGGCACTCCCGTTGCGCATTATCCATTGTTCATTGTTGCCTTAGCGACTGTCAAGCAAGCTGCCGCGCGAACCAACTGCACACTCGGTCTGTTAGAACAAAAGAAGGCTGACGCTATTGAGATGGCCTGCGAGGAGATTCGCCAAGGCGCTCTCCACAACGAGTTCGTCGTCGACATGATCCAAGGTGGTGCCGGCACGTCAACCAATATGAATGCCAATGAGGTCATCGCTAATCGTGGCTTAGAAATCATGGGGCTCGTTAAGGGCGAATACGCCCATCTTCACCCACTCAACGACGTCAATATGGGGCAGAGTACCAATGACGCGTACCCAACCGCGCTCAAAGTCGCCACGCACGCGGCGATAGGGGATTTACGCGATGCAATGCAGTCGCTCCAAGAGACTTTTTCCGCCAAGGCCACAGAGTTCAAAGATGTCTTGAAGATGGGACGAACCCAGCTGCAAGATGCCGTACCAATGAGTTTGGGTCAAGAGTTCACTACCTTTGCCATAATGCTTGATGAAGACGTCGAGCGATTGACCGAGGCTAGGGCCCTTATGCGCGAAGTTAACCTCGGCGGTACCGCTATCGGCACAGGAATCAATACCGACGAGCGCTACAGCGTGCTGGCAATTTCAGAGCTAGCCCGCATTACTGGAGTGGAGTTCACGCCTGCATTCAACTTGATTGAAGCCACGCAAGATGTCGGGTCGTTTGTGCAAGTCTCGAGTGTACTCAAGAGAATCGCGATCAAGCTTTCCAAGACTTCCAACGACCTTCGCTTGCTGTCATCGGGCCCACGAGCCGGCTTCGGTGAAATTAATTTGCCGCCACGTCAGACAGGCTCAAGCATCATGCCTGGCAAGGTCAATCCTGTGATTCCAGAAGTGGTCAACCAGATCGCGTTCGAGGTAATAGGTAACGACGTAACTATTACGATGGCTGCCGAAGCCGGCCAATTACAGTTGAACGCTTTCGAGCCAATTATTGCATTCAGCCTCTTTAAGTCGATTACCCACTTATCTGCTGGGTGTCGAACACTGGCCAAGTTTTGTGTGGCCGGCATCACGGCAAACCATGAGTTCCTCTACGAAACTGTTGCGCGCTCAATCGGCCTGGTTACAGCTCTGAGTCCCATTATTGGATATGACGAAGCGACTTCGGTAGCACGGGACGCACTCGAATCAAATCGAAGTGTGATCACCGTTGTCCTCGAACGGGAACTAATGACCAAAGATGAAGTCGATCGAGTCTTGGACCTCGAATATTTGACTTCGCCCGGCATTCATCGGCAGTTACAACATTTTCAAAGGTGTACCGACGGAAATCTCGAAACATGATCTCAAGCACCAACGAAGAGGCAGGTCCTCACGCATTCGCTAACTTTTGTTGAAGGTTCGTAATAGATCACAGGCACCACGGAGCGATAAAAGACGACAGGCAATTCTGGATTCACTGCTGATCCATACGACCCAGACGTCACAAACCTGCTTTGTGCCTCATCCATTGTGGCGATGTTAGCGACGGGGAATGAGAGACGAGGGGTTGATTTAGGCAGGCAAGGCTTCGGTCCGTGCCGACGCACCGCCAAGAATGTTCAAATCGGTACCGCTACCTTGAAAGGGTGGTTGTCTTCACAAACGTTCAGACGCGGAGGCACTGATCAAGCATCATTTCCAACCTGTCACCCGCCACCATCATGGTGTCCACATTTCCTGGCGAGGCTCAGACGCACCCCCGCATCTCGAGTGGTGGTTGCGCTGAGCCAGTCGTCCTCGCATTCCGGCCTTCCTGAAGTTAGCGACGTCCGTGCGGGCCAATCGTGAGAGGATCCTGGCGGCGGTCGAACTCAAACTCGAAACTCGAAGCTCGAGGGGCTCAACTCCAAGATCCGACTCATTAATCACCGTAGCTACGGACACCACTCGGCCGAGGCCGTCATCGCCATGGTCTATCTCTGCTGTGGTGGGCTCACCATCGAACTACCTACGTCGAGTTGCGCCTGATGATCAGAAATCACCCACGCAAACCCGAGGGGAGCCTCAAGTTTACGTCATGTCAATAGCTCCCGCTATGGATTTGGACTTACTCTGCTCAGATACTCAAGTGTCTCATCCATCTCGACCACGTCCGCGTACTTCATATACATGTCGAACAGACTTACCTTATGAGATATTTGGCTTCGATCAGCACAACATTCGTGCGGGATCACTACGAAATAGTTTTGTTGGAAAGCATCGACGACGGTAGCGCGCACACAACCGCTGGTCGTCATGCCCGTAATGATGGTGGTATCGATGTTGTGGTATGTCAAAAGACTGGATAAAGGGGTCCCGAAAAAACCACTTGGCTTGTTGCCTTTATTGATAACTACTTCGCCATCAACTGGCGTCAAGTCCTCAACAATCACGTCCCCGGGAGGCAAGTCAACGGAGGCCTCTTGACGGAGCACGCGGTACTTCCACTTCCCCTTCTCTGCAAGGGTAGGAGTTGGGGCTGATTCTGGTCTCCCCTTAGTAAAGAACACAGGTATTCGGGCGCTGCGCGCCGCATTCAATAGGACGCTATTCGCGGCTGTTGCTGGATATCCGGTTGGTGACCAGCCCTTAGGGTATGCGGTGTCCACGAATGCTCGGGTCATATCCACGATAATGAGAGCAGGTCGCTCGCCCACCTCCATCGGTTGCGGCGATTCCTCAATCCCAACTCCAAATGCTGCCTCGTCTTCAAAGGGAATTACACCATCCCATGGCTTTATCATCGTATACCCCTCCCTAATGTTGTCATTTTCGATCCTAGCCTTCCCCAAATTCCGGACACATTTCTATACCGCCTGAATTTGACGTCGAGCGAATTGCAACTACTCAATCGGCGTCATGTGGCGTTGACCCCGATTGGTAGACCGATAACGACTCGCATGCACGGTGAGCTAGCTGCACGCAATCGGATTGTCTTGCCCAGCGCTCGAGCGCTTCGCATTCTTCGTCAGCGAGCTTTGCCACTCCGTTGGGAGTCCAGCCATGCGGCATCGTTGTTGATCCCCTCTGTGCCGATCCCATCCCCAGAAGTCGTCTCCTCCCTGACGGAGCCAGCCCCGGGATCAAGCGCACCGTCTAGCCACCGAGTCGTCACGTCCACGTTCCGGAATGCCGCCGACGTCACAATGGACCGAACTAGCTGAACAGTGCTCTTCACACCTTCGATCCGGAAACTGTCTAACGCCTCCGCCATGCATTCGATCGCTTCGTCCCGACTTGCCGCATAGGTCATGACCTTAGCTAGGAGGGAGTCATAATATGGGGGCACGACATAGTCCTGATAGCAGTGCGTATCGATCCGAACACCGGGGCCCCCAGGCTGACGCCACATGCTGAGCCTGCCAGGAGAGGGCTGGAAGCCTTGGGTCGGATCTTCCGCATTGATACGACACTCGAGACCACTACCCGTCAGACGCACGTCCTGCTGCACAATGCCAAGCCGATCACCACTTGCCACCTTGAGCTGCAACGCCACCAAGTCGATGCCGGTGATCAGTTCGGTGACACCATGCTCGACCTGCAAACGGGGATTCACCTCTAGAAAGAAGAACTCATCCCTGTCGCAATCAATGAGGAACTCGACCGTCCCGATGCTCGAATAGCCCACAGACCTGGCAAGGCGGACAGCGGCGTCACGGACCCTCCCTTGCAAACTCAGGGACAGTCCCGGCGCGGGCGCCTCCTCAACAAGCTTCTGGTACCTCCGTTGTACGGAGCAATCTCGATCACCGAGATACAGCACATTTCCCTCGGCGTCAGCGACTATCTGCACCTCAACATGCCGACCACGAGATACCCACTGCTCGAGGAACATCTCCCCATTGCCGAAGGCAGCAAGAGCCTCCGCGGAACCTAGAGCATACGCAGGAACAAGTTCGTCCTCGTCGCGCGCTACTCGCATACCACGGCCTCCACCGCCGTGGACGGCCTTCAGCAGAACGGGATAGCCAATAGCCGAGGCGGCGACAACTGCCTCTACTGCAGTTCCTAACGGCCCAGATCCTTGCACAACAGGGACCCCTGCCGCGGTCGCCGTCTCCCGCGCGGTCACCTTGTCTCCAAACAATTCCAGCATTGCGGGGCTTGGCCCGATGAACGTAACGCCATTCTCCACGCAGAGCGCAGCAAAAGATGCTTCCTCGGACAAGAATCCGTAACCAGGGTGCAGGGCGTCGCAGCCCCTTGACAGCGCGGCGGCAAGAATGCTCTGCTGATTCAGATAGCTGTCTCGAACTCCTGGCGGGCCAATACACACCGTCTGGTCCGCCAGGTCTGCGGCTAGAGAAGAACGGTCGGCTTCTGATACCGCGACCACCGCCTCGATGCCGAGCCGATGGCATGTCCGGAGGATTCGGACGGCCACCTCTCCTCGATTGGCAATGAGCACACGCCGAATCTCGCGTCGTTCAACCATTGGATCCAACGCATTCCTTATGACGGGCTAAGCCACAACAGGGCCTGACCGTACTCGACTGGCTGCGAATCTTCCACCTCGATGGCAACCACGACGCCCGACGTACCTGCTTGTACGGCTACATAGACCTTCATCGCCTCTATCAGACCGACGGTCGTATCAGCTTGCACGCTCTCGCCTATTGCAACGTACGGCGGCTCGCCTGGCTTCGGCGCGCGATAGAACACACCTACCAACGGCGATACGACAGAGACCGCCCCCTCGACCGGGGTCACCGCTTCACGTGTCGGGTCCGCGGGTGGTTTCGCCGCGCTATCCCCATGGCTGTCACGCATCACCACTGCTGATGCACTGGGGCCGGTGTCCGACATGCGCGGTTGCGGGCCTCGCTCTCCCTGCCAGGCATTATCGGAAAGATGGAGAGGTGTCGTCGCCACACGAGACACGAGCAAGTCAATGTCTTTCGTTTGCAAGTGGAACATCAAGATGTCAGAATTATTAACCTGTTCAACCAGGTGCGCGATATCGTCGGGTCCGAGGTCAAATAATCCTTCATCCCACGGGTCAGGCGAGTCCGTCACCCGCATCTCCTTCCGTCGAGTCCCATCTGAGCAGTTTCTGCGCATTGTCTAACAGGACTTTGTGTCGTACCTCGGGCTTCAGATCCAACTGCTGGAATTCAGCCAACCAACGGTCAACGTCGAGTGCTGGCCAATCAGAGCCGAACAAGACCTTGTCAGAGATGCGAGAGTTCACGTACTTTAGGAGTTCAGCCGAAAAGTACTTCGGAGCCCAACCCGACAGATCTAGATAGATATTGGCCTTGTGTAGCGTTACGGCCAATGCTTCGCTCTCCCACGGCCAGCCGGGATGCGCGCAAATGATCTTCAGATCCGGAAAGTCGGCGGCGAGGTCATCGACGTACATCGGATTGCCGTAGCGCAACTTGACCCCGCCGCCCCCGGGCGTACCCGATCCCGATGCGGCGTAACCGCTATGGAACATGACTATCAGGCCCAGGTCACTTACCACTTGCCAAAGCGGGTAGAAACGCGGATCGTTAGGAAAGAAGTGTTGTCGGGCCGGATTCAGCTCCCCAATTCCAACCAGGCCAAGCTCTTCCTTGCATCGACGCGCCTCTAGCAGTGCTCCCTTTCCCTGCCACGGATCGACAACACCAAATCCCCGAAAGACATCAGGTTCCTTAGCCACTACCTGCGCTAGATGATCGTTCGGTACGGAAGATCGTCCCGACAGGATGGTGTCTGTCGTGTTCACAAGCACCGCACGCATGCCCCGAGAGCGGTACATTTCGGCCATCTCGTTGCCCTCGACCACAGGGCGCTCCCGCCCGAAATAACGGGCCATCTGCGCAGATCGCACGTTGCCTGCCGCGACGATCGAGTCATTGAGATGCACATGGCAGTCGATAGCAGTCAACGATAATGCCGGGGCATCACTTTTGGTCATACCGCGCTCTTTTCTTTCGATGTATCTCAGTCATATTGTCATAGCCCTTCGTACTGATTGCCCGTACTACTGCAGAAATCTCGACCCCTCGTTTGTTGCTAGTCAGGTAACGCATCGTCCGAAGCCAATTTCTTGAGTGAGTCCAGTACTTCTTCGGTATGCTCACCGAACTCGGGTGCCGTTCGAACAGTCATGCAACGGTGGCCATTAATGACAACCGGAGAGCGCGGACCGTCATCGCCAATGATGTCGAGAGCGATCACTTGCGGATCGACCAACGCCTCCCCGACGGACAGTATCGGGGCAGATGGCACCTCTGCCGCCGCCAGGAGCGCCATCCATTCATCCCGGTTCTGCGCAGCGAACACGGCCTGAAGTACGTCGTGTAACTCGTCATAGTGAGTACTGCGATCGGCCTTAGTGCGAAATCTCGGATCGCCAATGAGGTCCGACAGATTAAGTGCGCGGCAAAGAGCCTCCCAGGGCTTTTGTGGCGAGGACAAGTGGATAGCGAACGGCCGACCAACCGAGTCGACAAACCCGAAACTCAGGGACGCGCGGCCACGAGTCCTGTGATCGAACACTGTTCCATCGATGAGGCAGGACGTCACTGCGAGAGTCTGGAACGCCAGACATGAAGACAGCATGTCCACTTCCACCTTTGCACCCTTACCGGTGGATGTCCGAGCCTGCAACGCTGCCAAGATCGCGACGGTTGCATATAACGCAGTCAACTGGTCGGCGAAGGGCGGTCCGACCGGCTCCGGTCGCGAGCAGTCAGTCAATTGGCTCCACAAGCCACTCAACGCTTGGGCAACTGCATCATAAGTCGGAAGCCCGGCACGTGGCCCACTCGTGCCCATCCCCGTGATATGGCAGTAGATCAATGAAGAATTGAACTCCCTGAGCTGCTCCCAGCCAATACCGGCCTTGTCCATCACTCCCGGACGGTAGTTCTCAATTACAACATCGGCAGACCGAACAAGCGAACGGTACAGATTCCGTCCTTCTTCAGTTTTCGTATCCAGGTCGACGCTCCGTTTACCACGATTAATCGCTACGAAGTTTGCGGAGACCGGTCCGGCACCATCACCGTGCCAATTCCTGAAAGCATCCCCACGCGGCGGTTGTTCAACCTTGATGACGTCGGCACCCATCTCCGCCAACAGCAAGCCCACCATCGGGCCGGTAATCACTCGCGCTGTTTCGATGACCTTCAAACCGCTAAGTGGGCGATTATCTTGGTGGCTCCCCTGTTCGTTCATTGCGGTTGTCCCCGATTGGCAATGGCACCGACAGCTACTTCGCGAGAGGCAACAAATGAGCCATGGTGATCAGAATATCTCAATTCTTTCAGCTCCTTTTGTCCGGCAAAGTGCTTAAGCATGTTTGCGATTCCGCTGGAGGCTTGCCAGTACTCCGAATAATTCGTTGTTAACGGCCTCGCCTGACACAGCCCCAGATCGCCGCTGCCCGCCGCGGCAAACACGCGAAGGATGAGTTCCTCGTCTGGCATGCCAAGGCCATACTGCTGCCTGACCTCTGCGAGTGTTGGCTCTTCCACTGGCTGCATTCGGTCACGCTCTATCTCGCGAGCTCGTGGGCGATTAAGCACCATCTCACGAACGGAAGGGTCCATCACATCGATTGCCTCTCGACCCCAATGCCCGAGCGCATAGCCAATGACCTCGTCGGTCACCATCCCGTAGCGCGTGCCGGTTATCACGTTCATCACAGCCTGCGTGCCGACGAACTGTGACAGCGGTGTCACCATGATCGGATAGCCGAGATCAGCGCGTACCTGAGCTATCTCTTGCAGCGTCTCTGAGAGACGATCCTCCAATCCGGCCTGGCGCAGATGGAAGCGGAAATTCGAGATCATTCCGCCGGGAACCTGATAGTTATAGATGTCTTCGTCATATTCAGCTTGAATACCGCGAGGCAGGTCGTCTCTATCCGCGATACGCTCGAGATGACGTCTCACTCGCTCGAGGGGAGCCGTATCCACGACAGGCTGGAAGCCTCGGGCTCGTAGATTCGACGCGACCTGAAAGACCGAGGGTTGCGAGGACCCATTGGCGAGAGGCGGAATGGCAGTATGAATTATCTCAATTCCTGCCTCAGCTGCGAGAAGCACGTTGTACGGGGCAAAGCCATTGTTGCAATGCGCATGAAACTCCACTGGCACGTCCCCAGCCTGCTCGACGATAAGCGGCAGCAGGCGCACCGCCACCTCAGGTGTCAGTAAGCCACCGACATCCTTGAAGCAGACGCGAGAAGCCCCGACTTTGGTAGCCTGTTTGGTCCTGTCGACGTAGTATTCAGTAGAATGTCTGGGAGAGACCGAGTACACCACATTGACGACTGACTCTATCCCATAGCCCTTTAGCCGAGTTATCTGCTCGGCGGCATCGCTATAGTCATTCCAAGGATTGCTCATTCTGGTCGCAGTAATGCCGTAGTGTGCTAATCGTTCTAGCAACAGATCTTGGATACACATTGGTACGTTCGCAAAGGATGACGAACCCCCACCGTGTAGCCGTAGTTGAGTCCTCCTCATCCGGGGAGGCCCGAGTCTGAGCCAATTCCACGGATCCTCCTTCAGACTCCTCACCGCGCGGACGAACTGACTGGATGGTATGAAGAATTCGACTGCGTCGAAACCCGCGGCATCCAGATCGTCAAGGACCGGCAGCATCATGTCTGTCCGCATCTGCATAGCCCATAGACTCTGCTGGCCATCGCGCAACGTGGTGTCAACAAATCGGATCTCACGCATTTGAATTCACATTGTAGTTGACTTTCCGCACATCGGGCGAGTGATCGAGTTGACTCATCTAAAACCTCCGCGTAGACCCAAACGTTGCCTCATATAAAACCTCCGGATGGTGGGGCTCTGTTGAGACGGCGATCTCGCCTACGCATGAACGATGGAGCTAACGATGAGTCAACGTCACGCCGTCACGAAAAAACTGGCCGCCAACTACAAGCGAGCGACGAAAACAAACGCATCGGGTTTGGTGTGCCGAGGTCAAAGACGAGGTGCCCTACGACTACGGTCCAGGAATGGAAGGAGTGATAAAGTTCTGTGACTGCTGTACATGTCATCACTTCTCATACCATTCGTCGTCCAGGAGGTTCAGAGCAATCATGTCATCCACCGTTGTAGTGCCTCGGCGCGAGCCGACGGTTCTCGCCGATCTCGTTCCGGGCACCCTTGTGCGTGACGTATCTCTAGTAATTGGTGCCGCAGCTTTCGTCGGAGTTCTCGCACAATTTTCTTTTCATCTTTCCTTCACACCAGTCCCAATTACCGGACAGACTCTCGGAGTCTTGCTGGCGGGCACATCACTGGGCTGGAAACGAGGTACTGCTGCAATGGGCTTGTACGGTTTGGCGGGCTTGGCCGGAGTTCCTTGGTTCGCCAGTCACCAAAGCGGGTACGTCGGGGCGTCATTTGGTTACATAGTTGGTTTTGTTGTCTCCGCTGGCCTGTGTGGCTACCTCGCTGAACGGGGCGCCGACCGCTCAATTCTAAAATCAGTTCCCGCAATGGTGGCCGGTGAAATCGCGATGTACGCCATAGGGGTGATTTGGCTCGGTTTATACCTTCACGTTGGAGCGGCCAAGGCGATCAGCCTCGGATTCACGCCTTTTCTTGTTGGCGACGCGATCAAGGCTTCGATTGCCGCAATGTTGTTTCCTGGTGCTTGGAAGTTAGTCAATCGGCGCTGAGCCATGCGCAGGAATTCGGATTATTGAATGCTGATCTATTCGCTGAATTGAACCGCAGTTTTTTTCGACGAAATGGAAGATCGTAATTGACAATGGGACTGCCTCCAGCAAGACACGAAACTCAATGCGTAATTGGGGCGGGGCTGATCACACGTGACACATCAAAGTAACTACACAACTCGCGTCAATTCGATAAGGGATCAACGGATCATAGAATCGTGGCTCTGTGAGAGGCAGGGTCCGAATATCAAATCGCAAACCACAGTCGTGGTTTCCCAACACTTACGTCAATGGACACTGCAATCCAAAAAGGTGTCGCCGGTCTGATCGTCGTGCGCAGGACTTGGTATGACTTCGCTCGGCAGTAGGCATTGGTTCATCGTCAAAATTGATCGTCGAGGAGTGGAATGACCGAGTGTTCGAAAGACCGTAGCAACGAACACTTGATACCGTACGATTCTTGCGGAAAGCGCTATCGGGGGAAAGAGTGGACGACGACTACGAAACGTTCAGTGTCCACAGTTTCCGTGCCGGCGTTACACCTTCAGTAACTCCAAAAATCCGCGTTGCCGCGCTTCGCGGTCAAAAATTTGACGTTTTACCACCCCACATACGTTCTTGGATTGACCATATCGCCGACCACGCGACCCGTTCACGACCACTCGACGCTCAGTAGGTATCACAGCAGCCGCAATCTGTTCATGTGTGAACCCATGGATGCTCGCACTGTCAAGGAATGGTCACTGAGCCCACCACCTGAAGTTAGTAACACCTGAACAGATACTCTGCACCAAGAAAAACGTCACGGTCGAACGTCGTAGAAAGCGTTGACCAAGTGCTCTATGTCCAGACGGCGAAACCGGCTGAAACCGCCCTCTCCCACAAGTTCGCGAAGGACCGGCTC
>Ga0075522_10002704_pt1 | contig 13098 bp, 12 predicted proteins | sample NGEPerA_FD_74796 | JGI IMG/M metagenome (GOLD analysis project Ga0075522, IMG submission 74796) | Arctic peat soil microbial communities from the Barrow Environmental Observatory site, Barrow, Alaska, USA - NGEE PermafrostL2-A | ecosystem: Environmental > Terrestrial > Soil > Wetlands > Peat ... | reverse complement strand
GCCATGTCCCCGCGACGAAAACCTAGTTCTACAAAGTCCCACCGCCATAAATACCGGCTAGACCTCCCCAGCATCAGAGGAGGACAGCCTAAACCATCACCCGGCCCCACCGCTGACCACGGCTGGGGCTTTTCCTTTGTTTCATTTTGGAGTGAAGTTTATGTCTACAGCTATTGGCTCATGTGAGCCCCTTATTGATGTCGAAACAGCCGCACAGCTAATCGGATTGCACCCTAAAACTGTTATGCGAATGGCCCGAGACAAGCGCATCCCCGCCTTCCACCTTGGGCGGTATTGGATGTTTCGCCCATCCCTAATCGACGCTTGGTTAAACAGCCAGCTACAATCCACTGTAGCCAACCCGTCCGCGTGAGAATCGGAGCACACAGAATGCAACCACTCACGAGACAAACATTTCAGCATGGCTCTTTGACAATTGAAACTCGCAACTCAGGTAAAAGCGTCTGGATATTCCGCTGGAGAGAATCAGGATCAGATGGGCAGCGTATTCAGCGCAAGATGATAGTCGGCACCAAAGAGGAGTTGCCCACCAAGGCTAAAGCGGAGAAGGCAGCCGCATCGCTCAGGCTGGACATAACCAAAGAGCAGCCGCAACGAGTGAAGCAAGCCGTAACGGTGGCGCAGCTAATCGCTCACTACATCGACAAAGAACTCGATGGGGATATACCGGGCAAGTCTTTCAAGACTCGGGAAACCTATCGCGGTCACTTCGAGAATCACATCCTTCCACGTTGGGGAACCTACCGGCTGGGAGATGTGCGAACGGTCGCTGTCGAGGATTGGCTGCGAACTCTTACCTTTGCCAATCCAACCAAGGCGAAAATGAGGAACGTCTTCCACGCCCTCTACAGCTACGCACAGCGGTATGAATGGCACGACCGTAACCCCATCACCAAGGTTAGGCAGAGTGCACAGCGACAGAAGGAACCCGACATCCTAGATGTGGAGGAACTGACTGGATTGCTCACTTCCCTGCCCGACCCTTACTGCACGATGGTCTTCGTAGCGGCGGCGACGGGGTTACGGCGTGGAGAGTTCATCGGTCTCAAATGGGCAGATATTGACTTTGAGAAAAAGCAAATTCTCCAATGCCGGTCAGTGGTAAACCAGAACATTGGCAAGCTGAAAACAGTGGCATCCGGCAAGCCGGTTGCGCTGGATGCAGACCTCGCCATCGCTCTGGCAAACCTACAAGCTGCCTCACCCTTCAATCAACCTGGGGATTGGGTGTTTGCCAGTCCAGCATCAGGCGGTAAGAATCCGTATTGGCCTGATATGGCTCTGAATCGCCATGTACGCCCAGCCGCAACAAAGCTGGGAATCACAAAGCGGATTGGATGGCATACGTTCCGGCACACCTACGCAACCCTGCTCAAGTCCAGTGGGGCAGATGTGAAGGTCGTGCAGGACTCACTTCGCCATGCAAACGCCAGAATCACAATGGAGATGTACACTCAGGCACTCACTCAGGACAAGCGGACTGCACAAACCAAGGTAGTCCAAATGATCCTACCGAGAGCTGCCCAAACTGCCCAGCCTGCCACAAGGGAGATGAGAGCAACTGCCTAGTTGTTCCCATGTGTTCCCACTTTGCCAAACAGATGGAGTGCCAGACTCTCACCAAATCATTTATTTTGAAGGAGTTTATGGTGGGCGCTGCAGGATTCGAACCTGCGACTTCCACCGTGTGAAGGTGGCACTCTACCGCTGAGTTAAGCGCCCAGATATTTGGCGGTAATGGAAGGCTAACGAGAAGCCTCGCCGTAGGTTAGAGTAACACCAGCAGGGCTTTAGGACCAACTCCAGCGGCAAGACGCTGGCGAGTTGGCGGCCGGGTCGAACAGCGCATCCTAAGCATCTGCGGAACCCGAAATGTACTGGCGCAACAGACCAATCCGGCAGCCCGATGACATTCCCGCGGAAGGGGAGGCGGCGCATGATCCCGGACCTGGAATCGGTCGTGTGCGGCTGGCTGGTTCCAGCCTGAAGAGTGACGCGCGAAAAGCACCCGGAACTGTCCAGCCGGTGTCTAAAGCCGGGGGTGGAACCGGCTCGGGCCGCAACCCCATCAAGGATGAGGAATTCGAGGCAGAAACTGCTTATCCAGCGCAACCTTCCGGTGAGAATGGGGTTCCAGAAGACATGGCAACCATGGTCCTGGACAACACGACCCTGGGAACGGGCTCATCGGTACGGCCGGAGACAGCCGGACTGCGGGCGGATCTGGACCCGGCAAGCGATGCAGCAGTTATGCTGCGCGTGGCTGCTGGCGATGAAGGTGCATTCAATTTCCTGGTGGAAAAGCACAATCGTCCGGTGATTCATTTCCTGTACCGGATGGTCCATAACCAGGCGGTTGCCGAGGAATTAGCCCAGGAAGTTTTTTTGCGCGTGTATCGCGCCAGGGACAGCTACCGGGCCGAGGCGAAATTTACCACCTGGCTTTACCGGATTGCGACCAACCTGGCGGTAAACAACGCGCGCGACACGAAGCAGGAACGTTCGGCGCAGACGATTTATCTGGATGCACCTGACCCGGAGACCGGCACAACGCCGGACGTTGCCGACGACGATCCGTCAGTAGAACAACGGCTGATGAAGGATGAACGCATGGCCGCCATTCGCAACCACGTAATGGCCTTGCCGGAGCGGCAGAGAATGGCTGTGCTGATGCACAAGTACCAGGGTATGGATTACAAGCAGATTGGCGATGTGTTGAAGCTGAGCGAGTCCGCAACTAAGTCGCTGCTGTTTCGCGCATACCAGACGCTGCGTGACAAGCTGAAGGAATTTATTTAAGTGGAGACACGCCGGAATGAACCGGCGGAAGGCGGGGTGGCAACCATGGAACACGTGAAGATGAATTGCGCGGAGATGGAATCGAAGCTGGCGAACTTGCTGCTCGATGCTGAAGCCGTGCCTGCCAAGGTTCAAATGCATTTGACGGAGTGCGACGACTGCCGGACTCAGTTGGCGGAGTTGCAGGCCACCATGAATTTGCTGGACGAGTGGAAAGCGCCTGAGCCCAGCCCGTACTTTGCAACGCGCATGCAAGCGCGGATGCGCGAAGAGCGCGAGACGGCGCCAGGCGGATGGCTTGCCCGCAAACTTGCAGGGTTGCGCGCCAGCTTTACCTACGGGCCTGTAACACACACACGGCCGCTGGCCGCGATGGCGCTGACTGTTCTGCTTCTGCTGGGTGGCGGCACTTACCTGGGCTTGACGGATTGGACGCAGACGACGCAGCCGCCGGCGCAAACCGCAGTCGTTCATGATCTGCAGTTGCTCGACAGCAATGCGCAGGTTCTCGATCAGTTGGAGTCGATTGCAGACAACAACAATCAGGACGGCGAGTAAGAATCGGGACGGCGAATAGCCGCTGTCTTGAAGGTATTTCCTCTAATTTTTCGGTTGGGGACCGAAGGAGAACATTGTGGCAAGAGTGACCAACGCGCGAGTGATGCGTACCGTGGCATTAGCTGCGGCGATACTGGTCCTCTGTGTCTCTCCTGACTGGTCGCAGCGCGACCGAGGCGGACAACGCGGGGGAGGCGGCGGGCAGCGATCTGCACAGGCGCCTCGTGCCGCGCAGCCGCGCAATGAAGGCCGCAATTTTGGCCCGCAGATGCGTCAGGCTCCGCGACAGGAAAATCGGCAGCAGTTCAGGCCGGCTCCGCAGCCGCAGGGCAGCAATGAAGGAAATTTCCCGCAGCGCGGACCACAAAATAATTTTGCTCCATCTTCACGGCCCGGCATGAACGGCGCACAGCCACCGTACAACGGCGCCGTTCCGCAAACGTACGGCAATCGGCAGCCTTTTGGCGGTAATCAACCGGGAGCAAATCAACCCTACAACAGCAACCGGCAAACATTCACGGGCTCGCAGCCAAACAATTACGGCGCAAGGCAGCCAAATAATGGAGTGCATTTGCAGGACTGGCTGAATCGCAACCAGAATGTGCCGCTGCAGGATCAGGAGCGGCAGTTGCGCAACGATCCCAGCTTCAGGCGTCTGCCGCAGGCCGATCAACAGAGGCTCACGCAGCAACTGCGCTCCGTGGACCGCATGCCGGAACAGCAGCGCGAGCGCAGGCTGGCGCGCAACGAAATGTTGGAACGGCTGTCGCCCGAGGATCGTCTGAGCATCAATCGCTCGGGTCGCTCGTGGTCGTCACTGCCGGCCGATCGCCAGACGCAGATGCGGCGCGCATTTCAGGACCTGCGCGGCGTTCCGCTCGATCAGCGGCAGACAGTACTGAACTCATCGCGCTACCAGAATATGTTTTCGCCGCAGGAACGCGGAATCCTCTCTGATTTTTTGCGAGTGGAGCCGTACGAGCCGCAGCGATAAGGCGTTTGCCCCTTTAGACGATGCCGATATGGTTTCTGTGGGGGTCGTCATCCGGCGCTAACAATAGACCCATAGCACCCGCCGCCATCAAAATAGTTCCGAGAACCATGCGCGTGGTGACTGCGGGCTGCTCCAGCGCGATGCCTGCGAGGACTATAAGCAGCGGAACAAGAATGTAGCGCGTGGTCATGCGCACAGCCGACATACAACGCAAAAGCCAGAAGATCAGCAGCAATGCTGGTAGATCGATCAATGCAATCCAGACAAGTTGCGTTACGCTTTGCGACACGTGCCATTGCGCGTGTTCAGTGCAGGCGCCGGCCACCACAAATGCCAGGGCAGCGGAGCCGCAAGCGAAAGCTGCGCACGACGCAAGCGAGGGATTTGATTGAGAAGATGCAAGGCGTACGGCGAGGCAATTTCCTGTTGCCGCACATGCCGCCGCAGCAACAATGGCAAGTACAGCGGCCACCGCACCGGGACTGCCGGGCACATTCAGTGGAAAGATGCATAGAGCGCCGGCCACCGCGACCAATGCAGCTAGGAGTTCACCGCTGCTGCGACGCTCCGTATCGCCCAGGTGTGGCTCAAGCACTACGGCGAATACCGGCGCGAGCGAAAAGATTGCAACCCGCTCCAGTTGCGACACCCAGCCCTGAGCAGCGGCCACGAGCAATACCGGAGTCGCAAAAAGCAGCAGCCCGATGCCCACCCATGCCAACGCCGTTCGTGCTGCGGGCCATTTGGCTCGCAGCACAACTGCATAGGAAGCTGCAACCGCAGCAAGCAACGCATACGTAATTGCCTGGCGCTCCATGTCAGGCAATTGAGAATAGCGCAGGACAGGGAACAAGTCTGGACCAAGCCCGTCCAGCGCCCACAAAAGGCAGAGCAGAAAAAGCGCGGCCAAGGGTTTCCATTTTCCCGTCGTATTTATGCCTGCCAACCGCGCCACGTTCGCCAATATCACCCTTCCTGTACTGTTGGAGCCTGCACTCACATAGTTTCATTTACAATGAATAGTGGGCCAAGGCCAATCTACATTGCGCACCTAGCGCGACCCCAGTAAGGAGTTTCAAGTCCTATGGCGATTCCCGCCACACAAATGCGTCCGGGCATGATCATCAAGCACAACGACAATCTTCACCTTGTATTCAAGGTAGAGCACCGCACGCCCGGCAACCTGCGAGCCTTCATCCAAGCAAAGCTGCGCAACCTAAAAACGGGTGCCATGTTCGAACATCGCTTCCGCTCTGCCGACGCAATCGAGAAGGTCGTGGTGGATGAAATCTCCATGGAGTTTCTCTACGCCGACGGCGACGACTACTACTTCATGAATCCCGTGGACTACGAACAGACCGTGCTTAAGGGCTCAACGCTGGGCGACGCCGTTGAATACCTTACACCCAATCTGCAAATCAAGGTCAGCTACCACGATGGGCAGGCGGTCGGCATTGAGCTACCCTCATCGGTCGAGCTCACAGTTATAGAAACTGAGCCGGGACTCAAGTCTGCCACAGCATCCTCTGTCACCAAACCGGCCAAGACTGAAACCGGCCTCGTGGTGCAGGTGCCGTCATTCATCAACGAAGGCGAAAAAATCCGCGTGGATACGAGCGAAGGCGCATACCTGAGCCGCGCTTAGCACAATTTACACTTACCAATGAAAATGGCGCCTGAGCGGCGCCATTTTTCATTTCAGACGTATTGCCGGTTTCGCCCTTCCCCTCGAAAACCACAAGGCCGATCCGAGCACTCCCAACTGACAGCTAGAAGCTAATGGCAAACAGCTGCCTTTAGTGATTGCCGTTTGGCAGTGTTACTGGTTTTGCCTCAAGCAGAGCCTCGATTGTGCCCAACGCTTCGAGCACGGTTGCCGATACCGGCGCGTCCACCTGCACGACGGCCAAGGCCTTCACAGGCTTGGCTCCGGCGCGTTCGCGGCCCAGCGCAAAGTTGGCAATGTTTACGCCCTTCTCGCCAAGGATTGTTCCGATGCGGCCGATGACGCCAGGCACGTCGAGATTGCGGCAAACCAGCAGGTTGCCTTCGAGCGGCGTTTCAATATCAATCGAATCGAACTCAAGCAAACGCGGCTGCTCACCGTGAATGACAGTGGCGCTGGCGCGGCTGACTCCATTAGCCGTATGCAACTCGATGGTGAGCACGCTGGCGGCACCGCCACGGTGCGTCTCTGCTTTCTGCTCGCAGATACGAATGCCGCGCTCCTCGGCGACAGCAACCGCGTTAATGCGGTTTACATTCTCCGAGCCTTGCAGCAGGCCGGCGACGGCAGCATTGCGCACCAGTTCCGTTTTGGCTTCAGTCAGCGTGCCACTGTATATCAAATCAATTGACTCGATGCCGCCCTTGCCCGCCTGCGCAAGGAACGCTCCCAGCCTGCCCGCCATGTCGATGTGCGGAGCGAGTACAACATATTCCTCGTGCGTGAGCGAAGGCAGATTCACAGCATTCTGCACCACGCCGAGCTTCAAGTAGTCGCGCACCTGGCGCGCAATTTGAATTCCGACTGCTTCTTGCGCCTCAGCCGTCGAACCGGCAATGTGCGGAGTCAGAATGACGTTGTCCATGCCGAAGTAGGGCGACTCTTTGGGCGGCTCCACGGCAAATACATCCAGCGCTGCGCCGGCTACCTGGCCGCTCTTGAGCGCTGCCACCAGGGCTGCATCTTCAATCAACTCGCCGCGCGCGCAGTTGATGATGCGCACGCCCTTCTTCATTTTTGCAATCGATTTCTCTTTAATTACCCCATTAGTTTGCGGAGTCAGGCCGACATGCAGAGTCAGAAAATCGCATCCGGCAATGAGTTCGTCGAGCGTGACAAGCTTGATACCGTTCTCGCGCGCCACTGCGGCGGAGACAAACGGATCGCTGCCGATGATATCCACGCCGAAACCGCGGGCGCGCTTCGCAACTTCAAGTCCTATGCGGCCCAGGCCGAGAATGCCAAGTGTCTTGCCGCGCAGTTCCCCGCCCTGCAGATTCTTCTTGTCCCACTTGCCTGCATGCATTGTCGAATTGGCCGCCGGCAGTTTGCGCGCCAGGGCAATCATCAGGCCCACCGTGAGTTCAGCAACCGCCACTGCGTTTGCGCCCGGCGTATTCATCACCACAATGCCGCGGCGTGTCGCCGCTTCAGCGTCGATGTTGTCAACGCCCACGCCGGCGCGGCCAACCACGCGCAGCTTCGGAGCCTTCTCCATCAGTGCGTCGTCAACCTGCACCGCCGAGCGAACTACCAGTGCGTCAGCATCGGCCAGCGCGGCTGCCAGGCCGTCCGGTAGTTGATCGTGCGTCTTCACATCCCAACCAGGCTCAGCTGAGAACACGGCCAGCGTTGCTGGAGAAACCTTCTCTGCCAATACGACCTTCATACCGTCTCCCTTTTGCGCAGTTTCATACTCGTCAAAACGAATGCCCTGTTGCTCGCAGAGCAGATCGAACATCCGCACCACTGCCGCATGCGGCTTGCCTTCGCCGCGCTCGTAGTTGGTAATCGAGTTGGCGTGAACTCCGAGCTTCTCCGCCATCTCGTATTGGTAGAGATCCAGCTGCTTGCGAGCGATCAGCAACTTCTCTCCGAATGTAAGCTCAGCCATGAAATACAGCTCCTAGCTGTTAGCCTCTGGCTTCTAACCAAAGGCTTGATAATGCGATTTCGCTGCCTTGTTGATCCACTGCGGCGGTGCTGGTTGAGTTAGCGGGGTTGATGAATCGCTGGTTGGCGTTTCATCAACTCCGCTAACATGCGAAGCAGCGGTTGACCGCCGGCTTCGCCGTCCAGCGATTACTTCGCTTGTTCCGCGTAAACTTTTTGCGCGGCCGCCACTGCCTGGCCATACGTAACCGGCAATCCCAGTGTGTCCTTGGCAATGTGCTCTGCAGCGCCCAGAAACGCGATTGTGTCGAGATAGTCGAAGAAGCCGAGGTGCGCCACGCGGAAGATCTTGCCCTGCATCTCTCCCTGACCGTTCGCCGTAACGAGGGCGAACTTCGCCTTTAACGCCTTCACCACTGCGCCCGAGTCCATGCCCTCCGGCACCGCCACAGCAGTAGCAGCAGCCGCAGGCGCTTTGGGTGCGAACAGCGTGAAGCCCAGCGCAACCAGACCTGCGCGTGTGGCCGCGGCATTTACCTCGGCGTTGTTCACCAACGCAATGCGGCCCTTTTCAAGATCGCCACCGGCCTGCCCGGCAATGTAGTCAAGCGCCGCGCCAAGACCCGCAACCAGCGCGACGGCGGGTGTGTACGCGCTCTCGCCCTTCACGGCGTTCTTGCGTTCCTTGCGCAGATCGAAGTAGTAGCGCGGATTTTTTGACTTCTCCATCGCCGCCCACGCGCGTTCGCTCACGCTCAGGTAAGCCAGCCCCGGCGGAATCATGACCGCCTTTTGCGAGCCGCCGATCAAAACGTCAATGCCCCAGCCATCCACATCGAAGTGCGTGGTACCCAGGCCGGTGATCCCATCCACAACCAGCAGCGTGTCGGTGCCCTTTACCAGCTTGGCAATGGCTTCCACATCGTGACGCACGGCCGTTGAGGTTTCAGTGGCCTGCATGTAAATAACACGATGCTCCGGCTTGATGGCTTTCTTCACTTCTGCCAAGTCGAACGTATCGCCATAAGGAGCGGAGTGAACATCAACGTCGCAACCGAATGCCTTGGCCAATCCTGTCCAGCGTTCGCCGAACTTGCCGGCCGTCAGCACCAGCACCTTGTCACCCGGAGAAGTCAGGTTCGATACAGACGCTTCCATGGCTCCCGTGCCGGAGCACGATAGCAGCAGCACGTCATTCTGCGTACCAACGAACACCTTGAGCTGCGCCAGAACCTTCAGAAAGAGGGCGCGGAATTCGGGTGTGCGGTGATGCATGTCAGCGGCCGCCATGGCGAACTGGGCGGCAGGAAGCAGCGGCGTTGGGCCGGGTGTGAAAAGACGTGTCTTCCTGATCATGTAGAATTCTCCTCGCTTAGGACCGGGTAAGCAGCCGGTACAGCGTCAATCACAGAATACACAGTTTTGTTGTTTTTGTGAATATTGTGATTTTGTGGAAAACCTCTCCAGAGAGGAAATAAAAGGCGATACCTCACTCTCGTCCCTTTTACAGAGACCCTGAGTCGGTACAATTCTTGTTTGGAAAGAGGTACCAGGAGCGAACTAAATGACCGGAGCAGGCGCACTTGAATCTCTCATCAGTCAGAAAATAATAATTGCCATGAAGGCACACGACGCCGAGCGCACCGGCACTCTACGGCTGATCAAGAACGCTCTCAAGAATAAGGCGATTGAGAAACGCACGGAGCTGACGCAGGCCGAGTCAGAGCAGGTGCTGGCCAGCATGATCAAGCAGCGCCGTGACTCGATTGACCAGTTTACGAAAGGCAATCGGCCGGATCTGGCGGACAAAGAGGCAATCGAGATCACAGTGATTGAAGAGTTCCTTCCCAAGGCGCTGGACGACGCTGGACTGACAACGCTGGTGACCGAAGCCGTAGCAGAGGTAAGTGCTGCGCTGGGACACAAGCCCACGCAAAAAGAGATGGGGCCGGTGATGAAGGCTGTGCAGGCCAAACTGCAGGCCGCCGGGTCTCGCGCAGATGGCCGCCTGGTAAGCGAACAGGTAAAGAAGCAGCTTGCCGGCTAGCGCAACTAAGGGCTCGCAAACTGTTCCCCGGCAACTCCAGCACCTCCGATTACCTTCATCGCGCATCTGATCGCGATAAGCGGCACGCAGCTCATGTTCAGTGGCTTGTGATTCCGAAACACGCTGGAATACAGTTGCCGCATGGGGACTGCGCAAGAAATAGCCTTCGATTCTTCCCAGATGCAAGCTCCTCGTTGTTCTCGATGTTCAATATTTAGTTCGCTCGATGCCTGATATTCCAACTTCACGCGGCATCCAATTCGTATAGGAGCAGCGATGACACTTCCCCTCAAATTGGCCATCGTGGCTTTGTTCTGCTTCCTCATTGTTCCCGGATTATGGGCTCAAGGCCCTCCTTATCAAACTGACGATCCCGTACCTGTCGATTACAAGCACTACGAGTTCTATATTTTTGGCGCCACTGATTCGACACCGGTAATCGCCACATCCGCAGGCCCGGCGTTCGAGTTCAATTGGGGCGCGCTGCCGCGATTGCAGCTTCATGCAGTTCTTCCCTGGGGTGAATCAGCGCCCACCAACAGCCCCGTGTATGCCCCGGCAGGCCAGGGCGCAAGCGCGTTCGGGTTGGCGGATATGGAACTCGGCGCAAAGATCGCATTCATCAAAGAAAGCAAATACGTTCCCCAGATTGGGTCCTTCACTATGTTTGAGATGCCCACCGGCAGCTATGACAAAGGACTGGGAATTGGAAAGGTCTGGTACAAACTCCCAATCTGGATGCAGAAGAATATCGGCTCCTGGACCTTGGATGGAGGTGCGGGTTATGAGGTCGTGCCGCAAACTGGTTATCGCCACTTCCCCTACACCGGGTGGCTCGTAAAGAAGAAGTTGAATGAGCGGCTTGAACTTGGGGCGGAAGTCTTCTCTCACGGACCTGAGGGCAGGGCAGCTCCTCAGACGCAGTCTTCGACCATGATTGACATGGGCGGCTACTATCACTTCAAGCACAATCCCGATCACCAGTTCCTGTTCTGCTATGGCCATTCCGTCGCAGGACAAACAGAGAATTACGCCTACCTCGGCATGTATTGGACCTGGGGCAAGAAAGATAAGTGAAACTACGCACAGCTTCGGGTTCTATGCATTATTGAACCGGCCATGCACGTCCAATTCACTTCCAAATATCAAAAAAAGCGCCGGGGCATCAGCAGCCCCGGCGCGGTTGTTTCGTGCTCTCGTTTAGAACGCGAAGGTTGAAAGGTCAGCAAAGTTGAATCCGTCAACGTGGCGTGCCAGCAATACCAGTTGACCGTTGTTGGGGTTCTTCAACAACAGGCCAACTATGCGGATTTGCGTGGCGTTCGTCAAGTCGCCGAATTTGCCCATGCCATAGCGGAAATCAGAATCCGCTCCCAGGTAAACCGTCACATTCTGCGGAACGAGAACTCCAGCAAATCCGTCGATCTTCATCTGGAACGTTCCGTTGGTTGTGTTTTGACTGTTGGGAACGATCGTGCCGTTAAAGCCCCAGTTGCGCAGGTGAATGCGTGCAACCGTTACCGCACTGGCATTGGCCGCACCGGTTGCAGGTCCACCCACGGCTAGGGCCTGCCCAGGAACCAACGCACTGGAGTTGAACAGAAATTGCGTGAACGGGTTGTGCATCCAGTAGATGAAGTACTTCTCATTGCCGGTCAGGTTGACGGTTGCAAGCTGACCCAGCGTGAGACCTGTGTTAGTTGGTTCGAGTCCGCGAACGTACAGGTCAAAGCTAGTGGCCGGTCCACTCGCCGGCGTCACGTAGGTCACCTGGCCTGTTGCATAGAAGCCTGTATCCGTAAGTACGGCGACTTCATCCGCGTCCAACGTACTGTCCGCGGCATCGAAATGTCCTGAAAGCTGAACAATGCTGCTGGTGTTGAGAGTGCTCAGGCTCGCATTGCCGTCCCACTCCGTGCTGCCGTCCACCTTGACGGTAAACTGCCGTCCATGCGGCCCCTGCACAACGAACGATTGACCGCTGGTGTTTACGCTCACTACTCCGGCGATAAACTCATCAATGTAAGCGCCAGGTTCTGCGCGCGCCACGGTACGCACATCAAACGTGGGGTTCACGGTGCCAGTGAAGTTGCCGCTTGAGTCCGTCTGAATGGACTGCCTGAGATCGAAGTCCATACGCAGGCCCACGGGCTCTCCGCCGGTGGTGACTACCAGCGGTTTGTTAAGCGTGATGTTCACTGTGGAACTGGTGAGCGTTGCGGCCTGGCTTGAGATGCTTGGGCGAGCTGTGCCGGTGTTGAGATAGCCAATGGTGGCCGAGCCAAGCGAAATAGTCACGCCCGTATAGGTGCCCGCCGGAACGCTGTTCATGTCGAGCAAGGACTGCAGTCCGTTGTAACGCGCGAAGTCAACAGTGGGCGTACCGCTGACTAATGAGGGAGTGCTTCCACCGCTGTTTGTCAGCACTACGCTGTTGATCTGTACGGCAAACGAAGTGACGCTTGCCAAAGGAGCATCCGTACCGACGACGAATACCGACCCTGAGTTAGCCGATTGTAGTGACGATGAAAGGGATCCGCTGCCGCAACCGGTTACCGCAAGCACGGCAACGGACAGCAATGAAATTGCCAGCCTCAAACGTTTGTCGTGTGACATATCTATAGTTCCTTTTCTGCGCGCTGCCGTAACTTATACTGAGCGGATGCTGAGTAGGCAAGGACTTCTTGCCTCTCACCCAAACCGACTATATGCCCTCGCTTCGTCGAGGGAGCATTCCCATACCCAAACACATTCAGAGGCGCGAACCGGCTCATGAACCTGGGATGGTTCTACTCGTCCTCGACAGAGAGATGGGAAGTGAGTCAGTAAGGGGCGCGCCCGCGCACGGCGCTGTCGCCTGAGATTTCAGTTGCGGCGGTCGGCGTTGCTCTTACTTGAGTCTTTACCGGCCGTCGATCAGCATTGACCCAGTGTAAGAGTCAAAGTTGCGCCAGGATTCTTATTTATTTCCTGAGCATCACTGCTGTCCGGTTTAATTTAAATCTCTTGCCGTCAAGCCTATTTTCCAGTGTAGTTTACAGCGATCTCAGGGTGTCCACG
>Ga0075522_10002702_pt1 | contig 13105 bp, 18 predicted proteins | sample NGEPerA_FD_74796 | JGI IMG/M metagenome (GOLD analysis project Ga0075522, IMG submission 74796) | Arctic peat soil microbial communities from the Barrow Environmental Observatory site, Barrow, Alaska, USA - NGEE PermafrostL2-A | ecosystem: Environmental > Terrestrial > Soil > Wetlands > Peat ... | reverse complement strand
TACCAGAAAATGGACTAGGCCGTAAACAGCGGCGACGATGGCTAGAAAAACGAGAAGGCTCATTGTTTTCTACCCCAAAGCAGGCTCGTAACCCAGATCATCAAACCGGCAATCAACACCGCGCAACCTAAAACCAGCCAAGACGCCGCTTCGATGGTCACGGGACTTGATCGAAATGAAGCTTCACGTTCGCCGTGGTGGTCGTGCCGATTAGGAACAAATAAGTGCCCGAATTAAAAGGCCCGTAAACTAGGGCTGAGGCCCCTGACGCCGCTTGATAAGGCCCTAAAGACGCGGCCAGACTTCCAGGCGCCACGCCCATCGAACGCACACCCCCAAAGGCGAAGGCGACGGCGCCCCCGGAGGACGCCGCGAATACGGACACAAAAAGCTTGCAGACAGGGCAGGAAGCGGTGGTGGTGAGATTTAAGGCCGTGGCCGTGGAGGACAGAACCGTGGCGGCCGTGTCGGTCAATGGCGTAAGGCCGGGGCTAGTCGGATCGGCCTTGAGTGCGCCGGCCAACAAAAGGGCCGCTACCACGAAACTTAGGATTTTCTTCATGGTGCGACCCTCCTTTGATGTATGACGAAAACTACTGCGGGGGTGAGATCTCTTTGCTCCGCGCCTTGCACGCCTCGTAAAGCCTGCGCCACCCCAGGGCGTCGCGGTTGGCGATATCGCGCTGCGTTAGAGCCTCATTAAGAGCTGCGTTCATCTGGACGAATTCCTTGGGTGGCGTCACCTTCTTGACTGGCTTCTTTTTCACGGCTACTTCCAGGTTTTCCAGGGCTGTCCAAGCGGGAAATTGACGGCAACGATGATCCCGAAAGGATTGGGAGCGCCGGTGAAGAAGTCCCCGATAGTCCCGACCATGATATTGTCCGGAGTGTCAGGGATCGCAGTTCCGATTTCAGCGTAAGACCCCAGGTAGCCGCCGGCACCTGCCGCGCCAACCGTGTGCGGCTCATAGGAGCCGCCCACACTGAAGATCAAATAGTTGTATTGCGTGGGGCTCGCCGGAGTGACCGTGCTGACGATGGCAAAATTTAGCCCGTAAGTCACGGCCAGCGTCCCGGTGGCGACGAAGCTTCCGCCCGCCGTGGGAGCATAGACCGCCCCGCCAGCGCCGAAATTGCCGCCGAGGTTAATGTCCGCGTGAGCGACACCGGCCATGCCAAGCGCCAAGAAGCCGAGGATCAAGGCTTTCACAACGGGGCTAGGATTGGGCACAATGGCTTTAGGCGCGGGCAAGTCTCCGATGGCCTCGTTGAGTACCTTAATGACGGTATCGCCGCCTATATGGCCGCTGGCGTCCAAGATGGCCTGGATCTTGGGCAGACTGTCCCGAAGGTCATTCACAGCCAATTGACCGGCTGGCGTCTTGATCCACTGGATGAAGCGCGGTACTTTCGTCACCAAAGCGCCTACGGCCATCGAAATTAAGGCGCTGACGGTAACGGGAATGTGTTCGAGAAATCCGAATCCAAACATTGAAGCCTCCTTCGTGTGTGGGGACTATTCCCCTTCTTTACGATGCGATGCGGACATTCACGGCCTGAGGGCCCTTCCCGTTTTTCCCTTCGACGACATCGAACTCCACCAGGTTTTCCTTCTCAAGCGTCCGATAGCCTTCGCCCGAGATGCCAGTGTAGTGGACGAAAATATCCCTATCCCCCACGTCCGGCTTGATGAATCCGTAACCCTTGCCGCTGTCGAACCACAATATCGAGCCCTTCGCCATCACTTCTCCTTGTCGTTCTTGCCGGGATGGCCGAAGTCGTTCTCGTGGCCGTAATGGGACCCGTGTTCGTGGGTGTGTTCGTGGGTGTGCGTGTACTTCTTTTTCTTTTCCCCAGACCCGGCGGCTCCGAAATTATCGGGGTTGTGTTCGTGGGAATGGGTATGGACGAAAGCCTCCTTGTCGTGGGCGTTCTTCTCCATGCGCACGGCTCCGGGCTTGACGCTGATTTCAAGCGCCGGATGCGGCTTGCGCAGCGCGTCCTCGAATTTGCTCTTGAGGTTCATTTCTTCTTCCCCCTTTGGATTAGGCTCCCAATTCCAGGCGGTCCAGCCAGCCCAGCAGATAATCCCGGTCGTTGGCGTGGTCGTGGACCGTGGCGACATAACGTTCGACGCGATGCTGAAACAGCAGGGCCTTGAGCGCCACGGGATTAACCTGTGCGGCGGCATGGAAGGTCGCGGGCCCCAGTTTGCCGTCGATCGGCACGGCCTGGCCGAGTTCGCAAAGCGACTTCTGAAACAGCCAAACGTCCTCGATGCCCTGGTTTTGGATGCCGCAAAAGACCGGAGCCTGGAGCGACTCCGGCAGGCGGTCGATGCCCAGGCTGTCGTAGGATTTCTGGTAAAAAGCGGAGATGGCTTTTTGGAGTTCGACGTTCTTGTCCAGGGCGGCCCCGATTTCTTCGTCGTCCAGCAGGTCTTTGGAGGCTTCGATCACCCCGTCCGCGATGGCAAAGCCTTCCCACTTCGGATTCGATTTGCGGTCGATGCCACAAATGGTCATGCCGCCCGCGTCGTTCGCGTCGTTGCTGTAGGGGCCCTCCACCTGTTTTTGCAGGGCCAGGACGGATTGAAAGCTCATGGGTGACTCCTTAGTGCGTGCGCCGGATGCGCGAAACGGTGTTCTGGTTGATGTTGAAGCGCATGAGGCCGCGCTGTTCCTTGTACTCGGCCAGGAATTGGGCGCAGCGCCCTTGCTCCTCCTGGCCCTTGAGGCCGTCCGTGCACCACCAGCACATGTAACTGACCAGGGCGTCGGAGTATTGGCGGGCCAGCGGCACCGGGTCCGTGTCCAGCAGCACGTCTGGCGGCTTAAACACCCCAAAGAGGCGGACCTTTCTCGAAGCGTCGCCGCGCGGGAATATGTCCAGGTACAGGTTCTTGCGGATGTAATAGTAGGACGGGGGGCCCCCGGAAGAGAACCGCTTGGCGAAGCTGTTCATGTACATGTCCAGGGACGCCGCGGTCAGCGGATAGTCGTCCCAGGACACCCCCGACACCTTGAGCGCCAGGGACGGCAATGGAATCTCGCGCACCGGGGAGCCGTCAGAATCCACCGGCCAGTCAAGCTCCTGAATGTCGTCGTCCTCGCTGCCCCATAGGATGAGCTGCTCAATGCCCCGGTTCAGACCCGCAAGGCGCATGGTGCGCGTGAAACGGGCATGGAACTGGAGCTTGCGCCAGGCGTCGTAGAGCAGCGATCCGGTGAGATAGGCCATTGCCTAGCTCTTGGGCTTCGTGGCCTCTTTCAGGAGGTCCTTGAGGTCGTCCTCCTCAAGGCCCTCAGCTTCGTCCGCGCGCTCAATGGCGCCCGCGACTATGAGCTGTTGGACAAGTTGCTGGCGGGGCGTCAGGTCCGGCTCAGGCTCGGCCTTGAACCGCGCGATAAGGCCGGGCATTTCCTCAAGCTCCACGATGCGCAGAGCCAGGGGATTGCCGGGGTCGCGGCCGGCCGTGCGCCCAACGTGGAAATCCGCGTCCTCCCGGCGGCAACGGAAATACTGGTTGAGGTGGAGCTTGACGAAATCCGGCTTCGCACCCGCCTTCTGGCACAGGCACGACGCGCCCGGGGCCACCGGCATGCGCTTGATGCGGTTGACCATGACGGGCTTTTTGTCGGGGCCCAGTTCCGGCTTGCCGTCCTTGCCCAACTTGGCCACCGACTCCAGTTCGGCCTTGCCGGAGGCGTCGGTGTAGGGCCGCGCTTCGCAGTAGACGAACACGTCCTGCTGCATGCGGGCGACCTCAATTTCCTCCAACAACGGGGCCTTGATCTTGAGTTCCGTGGCCATGGTGCCTCCCCTTCTTTCAATATGAGATGACTTGCTCGTCCTCGATGTTTCCCATGCCGTCGAATTTCTGGATAACCTTGTGGTCGGAAAGGTAGATGGTGCGCTCTTTGAGCCCGGAGCGTTCCTTGGGGACGTAGACGGTGCCCGTGTCGAACACGGGACTTCCCATGCTGTCGTTCATGAGGCGTTCCAGATTCGAGCCCTGGCTCAGCGCCTCGGACGCCGCGTTATCGAGGAAGGCCCTTTTATGGGCCCGCGCCACGCCTTCGGGCCCCAGGCGAGAAAGGTCCTGACGCAGGCGCGCCGCACCCTCGCGGTTATCGCGCGTGAAGGTGCGGCGCCACCCGCGTTGCTCATCTTTATAGGACAAGGTCTACTCTCCGGGCAACATGACCAGAAGATCGTAAATCGCCGCGTTTGTCACCGTGACGTAGATGTTCACGTTGTCCCAGGGGATCGCGGCGAAGGTCACGGTGTTTGAGCTTGTGCGGCACTGCGCATGGACGAAGGCCGGGGTGGTCCCCAAGAAATGCGGGATCGTCTCGGCTGCGCCCGTGCCCGTGCGGCCCACGGCGCGCATATGGGCCTGGGAATTGAGCATGATCCCGGTGGGCTGGCTGCGGTTTGCCGTGCTGATGGCTGTTTCGCTCATGTCGGCGTCTCCTTAAGGAAACTGAACGGGGACGGCGATGGGGGTTCCCACTGCGGTCACGTTCTGCATGGCCCGGCCGACGTATGCGCCAACGGTCTGCGCCGTGTAGGTTGCGGCGCCGGCGGTGCCGGTCAATTCGTCGTAGGTGGTTGCCGTCACGTTTCCGTATTGGCAGGGAGTGGTCCCACCGGGGTTGAAATAAGTGCCTCCGCCGGGGGTGTTGTTGAAGGCCACGGTCCCGTTGGTCGTTGTAAGGGCCATCCTCTCCCCGACCGTGGTGCTGACCAAAGAAATCTCGTTTATCACCCCAGAAGTGCAGACCCGAACGAACGTCGGGCAGGTCGTGGACGAAACAAAGGCCGAGTTCAGGGCATAACCCGCGAAATTGACGTCGTTGGCGGTCGCCGTGCCGGAAACGTCCGCCGTGGACGCCGTATAGGTGACCGCGTTGACGTAGACTAGGGGCATGCCCACCACCACGTTAATCATGGGGATGGCGATGAAGGAACTTGTGCAAAACGGCGCCCCAGGGCTGTTTGGCCCGGAGATGGCCGACTGGCTGTTCAAAACCCCGCCGTTGCGCCCGATGAAGGGGCCGGTGGAGTCGTCCCAGGAGAAATCCGCGAACGCCATGGCCGAAACACACAGGGCCAGGACGCCGAGGACGAAGCCAAAGATTTTCTTTTTCATGGTTCCCTCTCAGGTCATCCAAGGGGCCCTTGGGGACAATCCCCAAGGGCCGAATTGCCCTAGTAGTTGCGGTTTTGGTTCAGGTCCGCGATCTTGAAGCCCTTGTTCCTCGTCAGGTTGACTTGCTGGTACTCCTGGCGCATCAGGGCTTCCCAATTGTCTTTGCCGATGACGCGGGCCCAGAAGTTCGGGGTCGCGTCCTTCCCGTCGCCCAGGTTCACCGGGCCGAAAGGCACGGCTTCCTTGATCTGGAAGTCGTCCGCGGCGAAAACGTGGATCTCATAGGGGCACATGCGCGGGGAAGTGTTGATGGTGAAGGCCGGACCCCATTCGTCGGGGGAGCCGCCCAGGTTGACCTTGAAGGGCGTGTCGCCCATGCCTTTGGTGGAAACGATGGTGCGCTGGTAGTAGGCCAGCAGCATTTCCTCCATCCCGTAGCACATCCAAGCTTGCATCTTGCGGTTGCCGTTGTTGCGCTTCTGCGCCCGGAGCTGGACCTCGTTCATCACCTGGGGCACGAAATCGCGCAAGGTGCCGCTGTTGCCCAGGACGAAGGACTTCCAGTAGCCCGCCGAGGCGAGGCCAAGGTAAGTCGCCGTGTTGGTGCCATCGTCGATGGCGTCCCCGGTCCCGAACACGTCGCGGTTGAAGTCGCCGGGATTGCTGGCGTTGCCCGCGCGGAACAGGAAGTAGGTCGTCAAGGCCGCCGGGGTGGCGTTGTCTTGGTAGCCCGTGAACGTGAGAGCCACTTCGTCGACCACCATCACCTGGATCGTGGCCACTTTCGCCCAGTTGGCGCTGGAATAGACGTCCAGCTTCATGCCGGGGAAGATTCCCTGGAGGTTGGCGTAACGCCGTGTCCCGGCGATGCTGGTGTCCAAGGAATAGCTGTTGAGGTTGTTGGGGTTGCCGCCGCCGGCGTAGGCGGTGTTGGAAAGCACACCCGCACATCCGGTGTAGTTGCCGGTGTAGGTGCTGGTGTTGAAGATGGAGAATTCCTGGGCTTGGTAATGCGACCGGGAAACGGAAGCGATGAGTTCCATCAGGCGCCGCGAAAACGCCTGCTTTTCGTCGTTGTTGAACGCGCGGCTCTGGGCCTTGCCCGAGAGGTTGATGCGGGCGTACTTGTTCACCGCATCGTAATTGGGCTGCTGCCACTGGGGGGCCGTCGGGTCGGGCATGTCCTCATTGTCGTTACCAACGCCCGAGTTGCGGATGCCTAAAGATTGGATGTCCGAATTCTGGATGGAGTCGTAGACCCCGGCGCCGAAGCCGAAGGGCTTCTTGCGCATGGCCTTGAAACGGGGGGCTTCGCTTTGGAATTGGAGGACGGGCTGTTCCGTTCCGAACACGCGCTTGAGCAAATTTTCTGCGGCGTTGATGTCTACGCCTGTGGAATTTTGGGCCATGGCTCCCTTGGGTGCGCCTTGTCGGCTGGTCTATCAATGGGCAAGGGACTCTGGGCCCCATGCGTCAATTCTTTTCGTCCTCGGGCGTGTAGGACTCGCCAGCCGCCCATTTATCCCATGCGCGCGAACCGACAAGCGGCATCGATTGCGCTGCGCCTTTCCCTGCCCCTGCGGCGGTCCCCGCTCCAGCCCGCACCGCCGCACGCGCGACTTCCTGTGTCTTTGGCAAGCGCGCTTTGAGCGCCGCCTGGATTGAACGGTCACGCGAGGCCAAAAGCCGCTTCGTGATCGCCACCCGGCTGGGCAAATCCTCCAGCCGTTCCATCTTCGCCAGCTTGTTGCCCGCGCTCAAGGCCAGGTCCTGGACCGTGGAGTAAAGGAACTCAAACTCCTCGCGGTCGTCGCCCACGGCCTTCTGCAACAACTTGGCTATCTCCGTGTTTTCGCGCGTGATGTGCGCGTCCACCGTGTCCTGCACCCGAGCGTCGCCCATGGCCGCGACTTGCTGTTCGAGCCTTTGCATCTGGGCGACGACCGCCGGATTCATCCCCGGCAAAGCCTTGCGCCACTCGCTCAACTGTTTCTCGGTGCCTTCCCAGTCCGGCTCCTTGCCGCTGGCCATGTCCCGCAGGATGCCTTGCAGCCAGGTCTTGCCCGCCGCCGTCTTGTCCAGGTTGCCGACGATGGACTTCAGCCGGTCATAATCCGCCTGGACTTCCGGGGGGATGGCCCCCGCCTCGACTCGGGCGGAGAGCTTCGATTCCAGGTCCTTGTTTTTCGCGTCCAGATCCTTGATCTTCGCGTCACGGCCGGTCTGCGCCGTGTTCCAGCGCGATAGCCTTTTCTCGAACCAGGGGAGCTTCTGCCCCACCGGCGGGTTGGCCTCCGCTTCCGCAGCGGCTTCCGCAGCCTCTTTTTGATCCGGGGTTTCATCCCCTGCGCCCGCCTCATCTTGCAACTCGGGTTGCACTTCCGCTTCTTGCTCGGCGGCGATATCGGCCAGGATGCTTTCCAGCGGATCGATTTCTTCCGCGACTTCTTCTTTCACTTCTTCAGCCACTTCTACCCCCGGTGTTGTCCTACCCCGTTTTATTCCGGAACGGTGGCCGTATACCGGATTCAGACGCGATTATGTTCTGAAATTTTATACCTTGTCAAGTGTTTTTTTATAGAACACGCCATCCGTGGGGTCAGGCCATCTCGCTGCCGGGGGGAGCCGCGCCGCCGCCCACACCCTCGTCCTGACCACCGCCGGGCGCGGAGCCCGTGTCAAAGCCTTCGTCCTGTGGCTCCTCTTTATCCTCGTCGCCCTCGGACAGCACTTCGTCGATGGAAACGCCGATTTTTGAGCCGCCGGGCGCGACAACCGTGGCCTTGAGCATGATCGTGTCGCCGGCCTTCAGCTTTTCCCAGTCCGGCGGGACCATGCCTGGGTCAAGGAAATAGATGTCCCCCTTCTGGCTGCGCGGGTCCACCATCGGCGGTATGCGGGGAAGCGCGCCTTTGGAGGGGCCCTGATCGGGAAGCGGGGTGCGGATGGACGCGCTGGCCGCGGGGGTGGGGGGCGCTCCCGCGTTTGACAGGGCGCGGGCGTAGGCGTTTCCGACATTGAGAGGCGGCATGGTTGCTCCTAGGATGCGCCCGGCGCTTGCGCCAGGCCGGTGAAAGCGGGTGAAGGGACGGAACCCGGAGGCGGTTGATCCGCCGGGTTTTGGGGTGAACCGGGCAGACCGGTGGCGGTGGGCGCCATGCCCCCTCCGGCTTGCGGGCCCGCGCCTGGGCCGGGAAGTGGGCCTGTGGGCGGCTTGGGTGTCGCCATTTTGAGGTAAAACATCAGCGCCTTCTGGAGCCCTATCTGCACCATATGCGTTTCGCTTCGGAAGTTCTCGCGCATGTAATTGGTGAGTTTTTCGGCCATCAGGGCCGCGTCGTCGAAACTCATGGGCGTGAACTTGGAGATGACGTCGCCGGGATTCGCGGGGTTGGGCGAGTAGTTGGCGGGGTCCGTGATCTGCTTGAGGTTCCCCTCCGCGATCTCGTCTTGCTTCTGCAAATCCTCCATCATCGAATCGGTGTCCCCGAACTCCAGGTATTTCGCCGCCTGCTGGGGGGTGATGATCCCCATTTGGATCATCTTGGCGATCTGTTCCTGGCGGACGATGGGGTTGTTGCTCAGGCCCGTCATCAGCTTGACCTTGACGTCGTAATTTTCGTTGAGCATGGCGCCGGTGAATCCCTCGACCACCTGCCAGCCCTTTTGGCCCGACATTTTGATGAGGCGCGGGTCGCCGTAGAGGCTGCCCATCTGCTTCAGCGCGCGGCCGCATGCCGACTCCAGGCCCGACTCGATGGACTCCAGGACGGGTTTAAGGACCGTGTCGTCGATCTGCTGGAGCGTGGCCAAGGCGTTGCCGCTTTGGACCTTGGGGCTGCGCTGGATGTCCTGGGCCGCGCCGAGGCTCTGAAGCAGGGAGTCGATGAGGCTGAAGGACGTGTAATGGCCCTTGGGGATGTCGGGCCAGGTGATGGGCTCGATGCCGCTGTTCTGGGCGCCGTTGCCGGTGTACTGGTAGCCGTGGCCGGTGGCGTTGTCGAGCTTGCCGACTTCGATGTTGGAATTGGTGTCGAACTGGTACTGCATGTCGCCGTAAACCTTGATGTGGTTCGTCACGCCCGAAAGGATGGTGTTCTCGGAGTCCTGGAGCGGGATCAGATCCCACAGCCAGGACTCGCCCAGCGCCGACTTCTCATCCTCGATGGCCGTGGCGATGTCCCAGGGGATGTCGTCGTACCAGGTCAGGAGGTCGGTGCAACGCAGGATGTGCTTGTTGGTGAACACGATGATCGCCCCGCGCTGGAAGGCCGGGCAGGGGCGAATCCATGAGCAGTTGACCTGGCAACTATGTTCAGGCGCGTAAAGCGGCCATTCGACTTCGCGCATGTCGGTGTCCACCGCCGTCGGCTCGGTCCAGGTGCGCGCCTTAAGCGGCTCGGAGTCCACCTTCACGCCGTAGTTGCGCCACACCCAATCCGTGGATTCCATGTGGACTTCGGTGAGCCGGTCGGCCAAACGCAGTTCGCGGGTGTAACGGGGAAGCAGGACGTTGCGGGGGGACACCGCCTCGATGACGACTTCGCCCTCGGCCACCAGGACGCTCTGGTCATACACCGCTTCGCCGGTGATTTCGTCCTCTTTAAGGGGATGGACCAGGCGGCCGCGCGTGGGGTCAAAATGGGTTTTGAAGAAAACGGTGCCGTACTTGCTGATGATGGTGGCCACGCGGCGCCGGAATTTCGGCTCGCCCATGCGGTCGAACATATCGGTGAGCGCCACCCGCCCCAAACGCGCGCCTTCCTTGTCGTCGGGGCGGGTTGACTTCGGCACCACCACCGGGGAAATCTGGTAGCCGGAAAGGCGCTGGACGTTGGAAAGGTGGACCCTTTTCATGCGGTTGAAAACCATCTTTTCCTGATCCACGTCCCCCGAGGCATCGGGAGCGCCCGCTATTTCATGGCCGACATAGCGGTTATTTTGGCTGTCCCAAATCTGGCGCCCGGCGACGTAATCCTCCAATTTCATGGCCCGGCGGCGGTACTCGGCTTGGTGGGTCCAGCCCTCCTTATGGTCGGACCACATCTGCTTGAGCAGGTCCTCCTTTTCGGCGTCGTTCAATTCATAGTCGCCGCCCTTCTTCCATTTAGGCGTCCAGTCGGTGAATGGGCCTGCGCCGGCGGGCGGGGGGGGCGCGGGCGCCAATGCGGCGAGCATGGCGGCTGTGGGATCTGAAGGGAGGGCGGGCGCGAGGCTCATTGGGCTCTCCTCGCCTGGGACATGGCGATGGCTTTCGCTTGAGCGGGGTTGGTGACTAAAGGCCCGGTCTTTGAGCCGGAACGGAGCGTGCCGGCGGAAAACTCACCCAGGGTTTTCCCCACCTTGCCCCGGGCGACGTTGGTCATGGGGGAGGGGACGGGCGAGGCGGTGGAAGCGAGGCTTTGGGCGTAGGCGGCGCGCATATCAATGGCCATGGCGGCCTCCGATGAGGAACCGGGTGGCCTTGCGCTTGATGGCGTGGCGCTCCCTATAAAGGGCGCGCGCGGCTTTCACGGCGAGATCGCTTGGCATAACCGGCTCCTTGACTGAGGGAATGAAAATCTCCTCGTCCTTGAATTTGTCGTTCATATACCAGGGCTTGTCGCCTTGGCTGCGCGGGATGCTGGCATACTTGACCGCCTGGGCCAGGCAATCGGGAAGGTCGTCGTGCTCGCCCTGGGGGTACTCCAAGGTCTGCGTCTCCAGGTCGGTGTGCTCCTTGCGCCAGTGGAGCTTCCCGTATTCCATGAAGGGTTGCAGGTCCTCGACGCGCGTGTCCTTGCTGCGCTGGTCCATCTTGAACTGAAGCCAGGGGACCTTGATGAGCCTTTTTCCCGCCTGGGTCCGCATCCAGGAGGCCATGCTCGACGCGAAGAAATACTGCTCCATGATGACGCCTTGGGGAGAGTATTCCGTGTTCAGGGCCAGGATCTTCTCCAGCGCCGCGCCGCGCGTGATGCCGGTGTCGCGGGAGGCGTGCAGGGTGAAAATCTCGGCGGCGGGCGTCACCGCGATCACCACGAAAGCCCAGGAGTCCTTGCGCCTCCCCACCTTCCCGCTTTTCACCCCGTCGCCGGCGGGATCGATGGACAACAGGAGCCGGTTGCCCTTGTCGGAGAAGTCGGAAAGCGACCGGTCGTGGTGGCGGACCCATTCGGCCTTGAAGGTGGCCCGTTCTTCGGAACGAGGCCGCAGGAGGTAGTTGAAGCTGAATAGACTGGCCTTCTGCTTCTTGCGGATCTGGGCCAGGGTCCGCAGGCCCAACCCCGCCTCCGGGAAATTGGCTTTGGTCGTGTCCAAAACCGGGAAGCCCAGCACGTCAAGCTGGAACGGCTCCTCGGTTGGATAAGCGGCGTGGCGGAAGATGAAGATGGTCCGCTGGGCGCCGGGAATTTTCCGCTCGGCCTCGTACTCGGCCTGGATGTCGGCGCCGAGATCGTGGAAGCCCCAGCGTGTGCCCGCCACGATCAAAATGGCCCCCGGTGGCGTGAGCACCGACTGATAGAGGCGGTAGTTGCGCTTCACATCCTCATTGATGGTGGGGCTGTCGCAGTTGTCGTCGGTCTGGCAATCGTCGTCGTAGATGATGTCCTTGTGCTTGCCCGTCTTGGAGACGTCCAGGCCGGAAGGCTCCATGGTCGGATCGGAGGTCATCCTTGTCCGCGCCACCGTCCATTCCTTGGAACTCCATTGTCCGCGCACCGTCCTGTCGCCCCAAAGCATCTGGACGTAAGGGTCCTCGAACAGGGCGCGCGTGACGTCGGTCTTTTGCATCGCCTTGTCCCTCTTGTCCGAGTTCACCATCAGACAGAGGTTCGGGTCGTCGAGTATTTTGCAGAAGGCGTCAGCCTGGAGCAGGGTGCTTTTGCGCGAACCGCGGCACCACTCGATGTAAAGGATGGTTCCCGTCGGCCGGTTGCGCCGGGTCTTGTAGGCCCAGCGCAATGCGTCGCTCAGGTCGCGGTGGTGCTTGTTCCAGCCCCACAGCCGTCCGTTGATCCTTGAACCCCGGCCCATGATGTACTTGGCCACGTACAGCGGCGAATAATGGGCCAGGCGGCGCTCAAGCTCGAGGAGCAGCTCGCAGAGCCTTTCGAGATCGCCTTCGGGATGGTCCGGGACCAGGGTGGGAAAGCCTGCAGCTATTTTCCGCGCGGTGTGGTCGACGCCGCTTAGTTTTATGGGTTTTAGCTTTAGGGTTCCAAGACGTTCATCTTCAAGACCTGGAAGCCCTTGGAAGGGGTGTGCTTCACCACCGACAGACGCGCCGGCTCCTGGACGATCCGGTCCAGCATCGAAATCTCCTCCCCCGCCAGACGGCCCCCATTGAGGCAATAGGCCAGCATCATCAAGACATTCCTGTGCGCCACCACCGCCACGTTCACCCGCCCCTTCGGACGCTTCACGTTCGACACCACTTCCAGGAATTCCTCGGTCCTGTCCTGATACTCCTGGAAGCTCTCCCCTCCTGGCGCCTTCGCTCCCGGCTTCGTCACCCAGGCTTCTTGGAGGGCCTTCATCGCCTTCGACACCTTCGCCAACGGCTGGCCCGTCCACTTCCCGTAGTTGAACGCCCTTAAAGAAATGGACTCGACTTTCTTCACCGGCGTGGGCTGTTCCTTTTCCAAGAAGTCCGCCGTGGTCTTTGCGCGGCGAAGATCCGAGGTGTAAATCCTCGCCAAGGGAACGGACGAGAGGCCCCTTGCCAAAGTTCGCGCTTCGCCCCTTCCTTCCTTGTCCAGGTCCGGGTTTTCCCATCCACGCACCACCTTCTCCCCATTACGCACAGTCGATCCATGCCGCACCAGGTACAGCCACAGACCGTCCTGTGTCACCGGGGAGAGTCCCGTCTCAATCTGGTCCGACCGGCTTGATGCTATCGCTTCCACGGTTCCCTGCGCGGCGTATAGTTCCCCTCCCGCTTGACCGACACCACGCCCATGCGCTTGC
>Ga0075522_10002700_pt1 | contig 13110 bp, 8 predicted proteins | sample NGEPerA_FD_74796 | JGI IMG/M metagenome (GOLD analysis project Ga0075522, IMG submission 74796) | Arctic peat soil microbial communities from the Barrow Environmental Observatory site, Barrow, Alaska, USA - NGEE PermafrostL2-A | ecosystem: Environmental > Terrestrial > Soil > Wetlands > Peat ... | reverse complement strand
TCAGCGGACGAGAAAGGAACGCCGCTGCCATCGTCGGCTGCGAACACCTGGGTGAAGATTCCGTTGAGCACTTCGACGAGCGGCCTTGCGGTGCGGAAGTTGGAGATAAGGCTGACGGGGTCGAAGAGGAGCGGGTCGGTGTTGGGAATTTCCAGCCCGGCTTCGCGGACGCGCGGGAAAAGCTCGGCGTCGGCGTCGCGGAAAAAGTAGATGGACTGCATGGGGTCGCCGACTACGAAGCAATTGCGACCTTCGCGCTCGGGCCACGCGGCGATGAGGCGGCGGAGAAGTTCGTGCTGGCGACGGCTGGTGTCCTGAAACTCATCGACGAGGATGTGGTGGATGCTGTCAGCGACGGAAATGGCAGCGTCGGTGGGTAGGCCGTCGGGACCCTGGAGCACGTTTTGGGCGATCTGCGCGACCTCTATGTAGTCCACCGCGCCGGCTTCGGCGAAGACGACACGGAGTTGGGCGGCGGCATTGCGGAGCAGGGTGAAACAGGCCCGGACGATTTGCCAATCTTCATCGGTGTAGCGGGCAGGGGGCAGGGTGCGGACGGCGGCCAGGGCGGATTCGAGGTTAGAGACGGCGGAGAGACGCTGAATCAGATCGAGGATTTTCGCTTTCTCGCCTTTGCGATCGGATGGGAAGCCAAGGCGCTTGTCCACTGTCTTGCGAAAGTTTCCGTCGTTGGTGAGCAGTAGTGTTGACAGGCAAACGTGGGCCTGTTGCGCTTCTTCGAGAGAGTCGGGATTTGCGAGGCCTGAGGGGAAATCGGGGAGTTCGGCAAGTGTCTGGAAGAGGGCTGTCGCGCCTTGTTCGCAGGCAAAGCGGGCCAGCCTGAGCGCTTCGTCACGGGAGCCGGGGACCTGGTCGAGAAGGTGGCTTAGTTCGGTGAGCGATTGCAGAATGGCTTTGGCGAAAGGGCGCTCGAGCTTGTCGCGAAGTACATCCCAATCCTGCTCGCGCTCAAGGACAAAACCATGCATCCAGCGGTCACGATTCTTGAGCATCTCGACGAGCAGGGTTTCCATCTCCTGCCAGTTGTTATCGCGCCACAGAAGCAAAGACTCGATGGCTGCGCGAAGATTCAGGTCGGCCTTGTCGATCTCGCCGAGGGTCTGGCGGGCTGCGCGGCGATAGAGCTCATCCGGCTGCTCGAAGATGCCGAGTCCGTCGCCGAGACCGGAGAGCAAAGGTTGTTGGAGTGCGAGGTCACGGCAGAACGAATCGATGGTGGAGATGCGGAGTTGGGCGGGTTGGTCGAGAAGACTCCAGCCGAGAATTTGCGAGTGATTGAGGGCGCGACGGGCGAGGGCTTCCATGGAGAAGTGGTCGCCTGATTTTTCGCAAAGGTGCGCCTCAGGGGCTAAAGCCCGGTTCGCTTCTAATGGATTTGTGTACGGGCTAAAGCCCGTACCCTTCACCGGATCGAGTTTGTTGCCGGTGGCAGCGGCCTCTTCAAGCTTGGTCAGGATGCGGTGGCGCATTTCGGCGGCGGCGGCCTTGGTGAAGGTGATGGCTACGATCTGGCCGGGGTCTTCCACTTGGTTCAAGAGACAAAGAAAGCGGCGGGTGAGCAGATCGGTCTTGCCAGAGCCGGCGGGGGCCTGAACGAGGATGGAGTTGGTGGGATCGAGGGCGCGCTCGCGCTGGGCCTGATCGGGCGGAGGAGTCTTGGCCAAGGGCTTACTCATCGGCGGCCTCCGCGTCCTCTTCGCCCGAATCCTCTTCGAGATCGAATAGCGCGCGATTTTCCGCGATGCGACACAGGCTTTCAAGGCCGCAACGCTCACAGGTCCTGGGATAATCACGTGGGTCTACTTCGGCGCGGCCAGAGAGGAAGTCTTTGGCCAACTGCTCTATGTAATCTCTCCAGTCGATGAGTTGTTCCACGGAAAGACTGCTTCTGACGAGACTGCTGGTGGTTTTCAGACTGGGAAGCAAAGTGGCTTTTGCATCGCCGACATGGCCGGCGAAGCCCGAATTGCCGCTGAGTACTTTTGCGAAGACGAGGCCGCCAAGTTGTTCTTCGGAGTTGAGAGCAAAGCCGGCGTAGAGGGGGAGCTGCACATCGTCGGGGCGTGGCAGTTCCCAGGATTTGGGCGTGACCTGGCCGGTCTTGTAGTCGATGACGAGCAGGGAATTGTCATTCAGGCGGTCGATGCGGTCGAGACGCAATGTGAATGAAAGTCCGGCGAGGTCGATGGTGCGCGCCGCTTCTGTTTCAGTGACTTCGAATTCGATGCGCGTAGCTTCGTAATCCAGCCACTCGGCGACTAGGCGAGTGAGGCGTTGTTCTTCAAGCTCAAGATAACGGCGCGGCATGCGCTCACGGAGCCCTGAGCGGATTTCTTCCTGGAGAACGCGATGGACGGTGGCTTCGACGAATGCGCTTCGCTCTTTCAGTCCCTGGAGATCGCTGAGAGAGCGGATGCCATGAGGCGCCCCGCCCCAGACGGCACGAAGGACGGCGTGAAGGAACTGGCCGCGCTGCGAAGGAGTGAGGCCGGGCTCGGCCAACTGCCAGCTTTGGGCTGCCAGGCGCGCTGTTGCGAAGGCCTTGAAAGGGCATTGCGATTGATGGGTGAGAACCGCAGAACCGCCCTCGACACTTCCGGGTGGGAAGGGAATGCGGCTAGCGTCTTCAAAAGTTACAGTGAGCGGTTCCAGCGCGGCGGGTGCGGACAAGTCCGCAGGCAAAGGTTGAGGCGGGCCTGCAAGTTGGGCGACGAGGCGGGAAGAGCGAGTTTCCACGCCATCGCTTTGGCAGGCATAGCTGAAGCAGACTTGCGGGGCTGACCTGAGCAAGCGGAGTGTGATGGCGCGCGAAAGTTCCCAGTCGAGTTGCGATGTGGCGTGGGGCATTGCGGCTTCGCGCTGGACTTCGAGCGGCAACAGCGGATGAGTTGCTCCTGAGGAGGGCCAGGCTATCTCGCTTGCTCCCATGAACCAGACAGCATCGGCGGTGAGTCCTGCGGATTCGGCGGGGCCGGTTATCTGGATGGGCGCCTCGCGAGACTGGGGTGCAAAGAGGGTTTCATCGAGGGAGCGGGCGAGCGCGGAAAGAAACTCCGACCAGCGGATGCGTCGGCCATCGAAGCCGAGAGACGCGCACGACTCCACGGTCTGCTGCCAGCGGTCGCGTGACTGGTGCTCGGTACTGGAAAGCGGTCGAGCAGCCCCTGGCCAACCGGCTAATTGGAGGATTTGAGGAATCAGTTCGGCCCATTCGAGCGGGGTTTTGGGAAGGCGAGTGTGCTCTGCAAGGCGGCTTTGCGCTTCAGATATGTGGATGATCCAGGCGGTGGGGAGCGATGCTTTGTGTGGCTGGCTGAGGAATGCATTCAGCGTCCAATGAGTTCGCTCGAGGCCGCGTCGGCGCAGGGTCCGCATATAGGTTAGGAGCGCGATGGTTTCCGCATTATCCGCAGCAGTTTGGCCAGTCGAGAGGAGCCAGTCGAGTTCGTTTTCAGTAATCCCGTTTTCTCTGGGTGCACTCGACAGCCAGCGGAGTAAAAGATGCGCGCCACGCGCCAACGCCACCTGGCCAAGGGGAATTCCAAGAGAGAACTCGAAGAGCGGAGCACCGGAGGATGAGGCAGGTCCGCCACCTGCAAAGTGAAGGAATGCACGCTCGATTTCGCCTCGGCGTTGAGACACGTCTTGAGTGATCACAAGCAGGCTCGCATTCGGCTTGGCGGCAAGTTGTTGTTTGCACCAGAGGGCACACGCGGTGAGTTCGGATTGAGTGTCACCAGCGTGGTAAAAGCGGACTTCGCGGGCATGCTCGCCGGCTGACGCCTCCTGCACCCCGCCTGCGGCACCCCAGGCGTCGAAGAGACGACGCTGTATGGGGAGGATGCGGTCAAAGCCGGCGAGAAGCAGCGGCGGCCGCTGGACAGTTGCTGGCGAGGAATTTTCAAGCAGTGGAATCAACTCGATAGGCAGACGAGCGGGGCTGAGCAGGTTCGCCTTGCGGCAGGTTTCATCGAAGGCTGCGAGCCAGGTGCTGAAGTCCTCCGCATCCTGTTGCCAGGCTGCGCGGGCCCCCTCCTTGAGGAACTGCGGTGCAGAGGAGCAGAGCAATTTGTGGGCTTCCATGGCGAGATTTGCCATGCGGTTGCGCGGGCCTTCGAGCAACGTGGCCATGTGCTGGTCAGACCCGACAATGCCAGCCCAGATTGACTGTTCCTGGAGGGGATTGAGGAGCAGGCGGCCATCGGTACTTTTGGAGCGGTCTGTCCAAGCGGTGCGGAGGAAGGTCTGCCAATCGAGGATGGCGGGCGCGGGCCACGCTGCGAGACCTTCGGCGCGGCGGGCGCGGTGAAAGCTGGCTGCAAGGGCGCGGGCGGCGCGCTCGCTGGCTGCGACCACCAATCCGCCCTCGCGCAGCCACGCCGTAATCTCCGCCTCCGATTCTGGCCCAGTTTCCTTGCGTGCCCCCATTCCAGCGTTATACGCCACCGGCGCGGGTGGTGCCAGAGAGGACGAACGCGCTCGGAGTGATGATACCTTCATCCCCTTATACTTGCTTGTCGGCAAGGCCGGCGTTCGAAAGGTAGCGAAGACATGTACGGAAAGAAGAAAGTTGCGGTTTCGGGTTTTCTTGTGGTTCTTTTGCTGGGCGGGGCGGCATGCTTCGGCCAGGGAGGCGCGTCAACAGCTTCGGCTGGGTCAGCTTCGATTGCGCCGGGAACAATGACCCGCATCGGCACGATTGATGATCGATTCCAGTCTTACAACATTGAGGCGGTTGAGGTGACGGGTGGCAGGTTCTGGAAACCGTTCGCCAAGGCCGGAGATGTAGCACCTGCGGCTGAGAAGCCGGCTTCGGCCATGACTGCGCCGGGCGGAATGGACCCTTCGCTCTACGAGTATCGGGCGCCGATCGATTTGAGTAACAAGCGGCTGCGCAAGCTCGCTGCGGCCCTTGGGCCGGCATATCTTCGCGTCAGCGGCACATGGATGAACTCAACCTACTTTCAGGATTCTGATGCACTGGCGCCGACTTCTCCGCCGAAGGGCTTCAACAGCGTGTTGACGCGCCAGGAGTGGAAGGGCGTTGTCGATTTTTCTCGCGCCGTGGATGCGGGGATTGTTACCTCGTTTGCCACCAGCGCGGGAACCCGCGACGACGCAGGGGTTTGGACGCCGGAGCAGGCAAAGAAGCTGATGGACTACACGAAGTCTGTTGGCGGACACATTGCGGCGGCGGAATTCATGAACGAGCCAACCTTCGCAGAGATGGGTGGCGCGCCGAAAGGCTATGACGCCCTGGCATACGCGAATGATTTTGCGGTCTTCAAGAAGTTCGTTCAGTCGGATGCTGTCGGAATGGTTGTCCTTGGGCCGGGCGGGGTTGGCGAGGGGTCGGCACTGGCGCCTTCGTTCATGCACCTGGTAAAGACAGAAGACATACTGGCGGCGACGGGGCCGGCGTTCGATGCGTACTCGTATCACTCGTATGGAGGGGTTTCGAGCCGCTGCGGTGGAATGGGGGCTCCTGCGACTTCGCCTGAGGCTGCACTCTCGGAAGAGTGGTTGGCGCGTGGGGGGAAGATCGAAGCGTATTATGCGGGGATTCGCGACCGGCTGATGCCAGGGAAGGCGATATGGCTGACGGAGACGGCGGAAGCTGCTTGCGGGGGCGATGGCTGGGCTTCGGATTTTATTGATAGTTTCCGGTATCTGAACCAGCTCGGCAGTCTGGCAAAGAGCGGTGTGCAGGTGCATATGCACAACACGCTTGCGTCGAGCGACTACGGGTTGCTGGATCAGAAAACGCTGGAGCCGCGGCCTAACTACTGGGCGGCGGTACTTTGGCGGAAGCTGATGGGAACTACGGTGCTGGATCCGGGGACGTCGCCGGCGGAGAGTCTGCATCTGTTTGCGCAGTGCATGCGCGGGAAGCCGGGCGGCGTGACGTTGCTGGCAATCAATTTGGACAAGTCTGCGACGCAGACGATGGCGATTCCGACGGGGGCGGAGCGGTACACGCTTACGTCGGCGGATCTGTTGAGCGCCAGCGTTGAGTTGAACGGGAGCGAATTGAAGCTCGGGGCTGGAGATGCGTTGCCCGCTATTAAGGGTGCTACGGTGCGTGCGGGGCAAGTGACATTTGCGCCGGAGAGCATTACGTTTTTGGCTTTGCCAAAGGCGGACAACGCCAGTTGCAAATAGGCCGTTTCCGCAGACTGTAAGTGACGGTTGAGCAGGGTTTGGCGGGATTTCCAGGGTTGCGTCCGCTGCGGCGGACTCCGCCCTGAGGTCGTTCCCTCTATGCTGGAGAATTTGGGAAACGTTGATGGTCGATTTTTTGTTGGCTGTTGTGTGAGTGGGCGATGTGGCAATGACAAAGGCAGCGAGTTAGCCCCCGCTTCGCGGAGATAGCAAGTTAGCAAGTCAGCGGGTGATTGGGGACGACCAAGGGGTTTTTATTAGTCGGTTGGGTGAGTGAAACCTGGCTGAGAGAAGTGGATCGGTCTGAACAAGGCAATGGCCGGAAGAGTTGCTCTCTTCCGGCCATTGGTGGTTTGAAGGGTTCCGTGCGTTAGACGCCGCTGTATGCGGAGAAGCCGCCATCGATCGGAATCACCGTGCCGGTGACGAACTCCGATGCGGGAGAGAGTAGCCAGAGGACAGCGCCGAATAGATCCTTAGGTTCGCCGAAGCGGGCCATCGGCGTGTGGGCGATGATCTGGTTGCCGCGCTTTGTGAGTTCGCCGGTTTCCTTGTCGGTGAGCAGGAAGCGGTTCTGATTGGTCAGAAAGAATCCGGGAGCAACGGCATTGACGCGGATCTTCGGCGAGTATTCCTGCGCCATGTGTACGGCGAGCCATTGGGTGAAGTTGCTGACGGCGGCCTTTGCGCCGGAGTAGGCGGGAATACGGGTGAGCGGGCGGAAGGAATTCATGGACGAAATATTCAGGATTGTTCCGTGTCCCTGTTCAGCCATGATCTTGCCAAAAGCCTGGCAGGGAAGCATGGTGCCGAGAATATTCAGGTCGAAGACCCAGCGCAATGCGTCGGCGGGGAGATCGAAGAACTTCAGATCTGGGCCGGTTGTGGCGGCGGCCTTATTGCCTCCCGCACCGTTGATCAGGCAGTCGATTTTACCGAATTGGCTGGTCACGTTCTGCGCCGCTTCGGCGATGCTGTCCCGGTTGAGGACGTCGCACTTGTGAAGGGAGACTTGCTTGCCATGCTCGCCCAGACTATCGACCAGCGCCTTGGCGGGCTCGATGTTCAGGTCCAGGATGGCGACTTGAGCGCCACAGCCGGCTAATGCGCGAGCCATCTCGCTGCCCAGAATTCCAGCGCCCCCGGTGACGGCGACTACAAGGCCGGTGAAGTCGTACATTCTGGTCAGTTCTGCCAGATCAAAAGAAACGTCCTGCATAGTGTCCGGTGCGTGTTCCACTGCAAAAGTTGCTGCCATTGTGCATCCCCTTGTCAGTTCAATAAATGCTGGACTGTGGCTACTCCGGTCAGTGACTGCTATCACTAGTTCAGGAATAAGTGAAAGAAGGAAACATATCGTGAACCTGCGCCACTCTTGATCTCGTGAGTTATCTCACATTCATCATGTTAGTAACTCAGGTGGGAATCTTGTTATTGGTGAGTTAGGTCACATTTATTTTCAGAGTGCGTCGACTCACGTTGGCCTGTGTTGCGGGTCACAGTATTGGTATGGCATTCGCCGTATTTGATGGAGAGTACATGGAAAGGAACTATTCCTATGCTTCTTGAGTTGAGCGTGTCGGTGAAGGGGAAGCACCGTCAGGCGAGTGATCCCTCCGTAGATATGAATAGAATCATTGACGCCAGCGGCTTGCATTACAAGACGACTGGTAAAGGAACTGTTCTGGAAGGGAACTGGGAGCAGTTGATGGCGGTCGCAAAAAAATGCCACGACGAGGTACTTAAAAAGAACGACCAGTTCATCACGCATATGAAGGCCGTCGATAAGCGGTGCGCTGACGAGCCGGCGCCTTCGGGCTGCAGTGGCAAGGAACTTGAGGAAGTTCTTGAAGATGAGGGCGAGTGGTTGATGCTGTAGGGCAGTTTGTGCTGTGCGGCTGGACAGCGTGCTGGTTATACACTGGAGTGTGATCCGCCGAATACTTGCTTCCTCATTTCTCGCATTGATTGTGTTGGCCGGGTGCCACTCAGGCCAGAACTCCGACACACTGGCAGGCGCAGGCGTTAACGTGTACCACCTGCGCGGCAAGGTGGTTTCAACCGATGCTGCTCACGGCATTGTGGTATTGGATCATGAGGCCATCCCCGGCTTCATGGATGCGATGACCATGCCTTACCAACTCAAGGATCCGAGCATTCTGAGCGAACTGCATCGCGGAGACGTGATTACCGCCGACGTGCTGGTGTCGAAGAGTGCGCAAGAGACTGTAGTGCTGGATCATATTGTTGTGGTGGCTCAGGCCAAGCCAGATTACAAACCCGCGGTCTTTTATCATGTACCGGCACCGGGCGATAAAGTGCCGGACTTCAAGCTGCGCAACCAGGACGAGCGGCAGATTCATCTTGAGCAGTTCAAGGGAAAGGTACTGCTGTTGACCTTTATTTACACACGGTGTCCGCTGCCCAACTTCTGTCCGCTGGTGACGCACAACTTCGCTTTGATCAACAGCCGGTTGGCGGCCGATCCGGCACTCTATGCGAAAACACACCTGCTGTGCGTGAGCTTCGATCCGGAGCACGATACGCCGGCGCGGCTGCGGGCTTATGGCGCGACCTATATTGGCAGCGACACAAAGAATGCTTTTGCACACTGGGATTTTGCGGTGCCCGCCCAGGCAGAGTTGCTTGAGATGGCGAAGTTCTTTGACGTCGGCATCACCCACGGCGCTGACGACTCGATCACGCACACGCTTTCGACCACGCTCATCGGCCCGGACGGCAAGGTGGTGCAGTTCTATCCTGGCAACGAGTGGACGGCGGATCAGGTATTGGGAGATGTGAAGAAATCGGCCGGGAATACCAGGTGATCTTCCCGGTAGAGGTCAGACCAGTTTATAATTCGTAGGGTTCCCGATTTCACAATAGACATTGCCACAAAGATCAGGAGAATAGACGCGATGAGTCATGGATTGAATATTCGTAAGGATGGCGAGTTGGATTTACTTTCGTTGGGTGCATTGATCCATCGGCTCGACACAGGGATTATTCCCTTTCGCAAGGCGACGGAATGCAAGATTCACGTGAGCGGCGGTGAGTTCAATGTGGCCGCCAACCTGGCGGACTGCTTTCAAATGCGGACGGCAATCGTTTCGGCGATGGTGGATTACCCCGTCGGCGATCTGATTGCGGAGCGGGTTAAGGCGATGGGCGTGAAGCCTATCTACAAGTACTTCAAGCACGACGGTGTTCATGGACCGAACATGGCGACCGTGTTTAGTGACCAGGGACACGGCGTGCGTCCTCCGGTGGTTTTCTACAACCGCTGCAACGAAGCCGGCGCGCAACTGAAGCCGGGCGACTTTGACTGGAAGGCGATTTTTGCGCAGGGCGTGCGCTGGGTTCACTGCGGCGGCCTTTTTGCTTCGCTGTCGGCGACAACGGCCGCGCTTGCCGCGGAGATGATGAAGGAAGCCAAGGCTGCGGGCGCCATTACGTCGTTCGATCTGAATTACCGCGCGAAGCTTTGGAATATTCAGGGTGGCAACGCGAAGGCCGTCGAGACCATCGGCAAGATTGTTGAGAACGTGGATGTCTTAGTAGGCAACGAGGAAGACCTGCAGATGGGTCTTGGCATCCCGGGGCCTGAAGTCGCGGCAAAGTCGAAGCTGGACCCGAGCGTGTTCTTCGGCATGATCGAGAAGGTTACAAAGAAGCTGCCGAATGCGAAGGTGGTGGCGACGACACTGCGCGAGGTTCACTCGACCAATCACCATAGCTGGAGCGCGGTTGCGTGGGTGGACGGGAAGACCTACACCGCACCAACGGCCGAGCTGGATGTGGTGGATCGCGTGGGAGGCGGAGACGGCTTTGCGGCCGGCTTCATCTATGGGATGCTGGCCGGTGAACCGCCTGAGGAGGCGGTTAAGCTGGGATGGGCGCATGGTGCGCTACTAACTACATTCCCAGGCGACACGACGATGGCGACCATTGACCAGGTGAGGGCATTCGCCAAGGGCGGGTCGGCTCGCATTCAGCGGTAAAGAAATACAATCCAGGCCCTGCCGGCGGGCATCCATTGAGTGGATGCTTGCCGGTGGGGAATCGTGTGCCTGTAACTGATATCCTTGCCATGCAGATAGACGGAGGTCTCTCGTGGCAAAGGTAACTCTGGTTTTTGCGGTGCTTTTGTGTGCTCTTGGGTTAGCAGGCTACCTTGGAACCGGCAGCTTACATCCGACGGCGCTGATTCCTACCTGGTTCGGTTTGGCGCTTGGCATCTCTGGCTTGCTGGCCATCAGCCCCAATGAGGGGCGGCGCAAGCTGTTCATGCACATCAACGTGACCATTGGGCTCCTGGGCTTTCTGGGTGCAGCGATCGAAGCGGTCCGTGGCTATATGACTGCCACGTCGGCCGGCGTTCCGCCCGACCAGATTGCGCTGGCTTCGAAGCTCGCGATGGCCGCTCTGACACTGATTTACGTAATTCTTTGTGTGCGCTCGTTTATCGCCGCGCGCCGATCGGGGAAGGTGTAGCGCTTGGGAACTATGCGTGGCGGGATGGGCATGAGCATGCGCGCAGAGCGCTCGCCGCATGGACGCGGAGCGCGTTCCGGCCACGCGGATTTGCCCAAGAAGAAACCCAATCTGAAAAAGGTGTGGCCGCAGGTTCGCGCACTGATTGTGCCGCGCATGGGTCTGTTGTTGGGCGGAATGGGCCTGATGGTTGTCAACCGCGTGGCTGGCTTGGTGCTGCCGTACATGTCCAAGCCGCTGCTGGACAAGGTACTTTCTACGCAGCACCCACACCCAGAGTTGCTGCCGCGCATTATCGTGCTGGTCTTTTCCGCAATGGTGGTTCAGGCCATCACTTCGTTTTCGCTCACACAATTGCTTTCAAAGGCCGGCCAGCGGCTGATTGCGGAGATGCGTCGCACAGTGCAGCGCCATGTCGGACTGCTTTCCGTGGCTTACTACGACGAAAACCGAACAGGTCAGCTGGTATCGCGCATCATGACGGATGTGGAAGGGGTGCGCAACCTGGTGGGTACCGGGCTTGTGGACTTTGTGGGAGGCCTGCTCACCGCCCTTCTTGCGTTTCTTTATCTGTTGCATCTCAGCGCCACGGTCACGCTCACAGTCTTCACCGTAATGGGTGCGTTTGTCTTTGTGCTTCAGTATGCTTTCAAGACCATTCGTCCGATCTTTCGCGAACGCGGCAAGATCAACGCCGAGGTTACCGGTCGCCTGACTGAGTCGCTAGGCGGCGTCCGCGTAATCAAGGGCTATCATGCCGAGGAGCGCGAGGCGAATGTGTTCTCAGAGGGCGTGGAGCGGCTGCTGACCAACGTGATGAAGACCCTCACAATGACCAGCGTTCTCGGCTCTGCTTCAACCACAGTGCTTGGACTCGTGTCGGGGCTGGTGATGTGGTTCGGCGGTCATAGTGTTCTGAATCATTCCTGGTCCGTTGGCGACTACTTCAGCTACAACATGTTTCTGGCTTTCATGATCGCTCCGGTCTTTCAGATCGTGAATATTGGCACGCAGTTGACGGAAGCATTTGCCGGACTGGACCGCACGAACGAGATCATGTCGGAGCTGGAAGAAAACCAGACTCCCGGCCGCACAGTGAAGATGCCGCCCATTGAGGGCAAAGTCCGCTTTGAAGATGTGGAGTTTGCCTACACGCCGGAAAAGCCGGTTCTGCACGGCATCAGCTTCGAAGCCAATCCGGGTACGGTAACGGCACTCGTGGGATCTTCGGGGTCGGGAAAGTCGACCGTTATCAGCCTCATCTGCGCCTTCCACACGCCGTCGAAAGGGGCTGTGCTGGTGGACGATATCGACTTGGCCAGCGTCGATCTGAACACCTTCCGCTCACAGCTTGGCGTGGTGCTGCAGGACTCTTTTCTTTTCGATGGAACCATTCGCGAAAACATTCTTTTCTCAAAGCCCGATGCGACGGAAGAGCAGTTTCTCTTTGCCTGCCGCACGGCGCGCGTGGACGAGTTTGCTGAGCGATTTCCGGATGCCTACGACACGATTGTGGGTGAGCGCGGCGTGAAGCTTTCGGGCGGACAACGGCAAAGGCTCTCAATTGCACGCGCACTGCTGGCCGAGCCTCGCATCCTGATTCTGGATGAGGCCACCAGTTCGCTGGACTCCGAATCGGAAGCCATGATCCAGGCGGGGCTGAACCAACTGATGCAAGGGCGCACGACCTTCGTGATTGCGCACAGGCTGTCGACCATTCGCCGCGCCGACCAAATCCTGGTTGTCGAAGGGGGCCTTATCGTCGAACGTGGCAATCACGCGCAACTGTTTGCGATGGGCGGACGGTATTACGACTTGTACACGCGCCAGCACGGACTGGAAGCGAACCTGTTCCTCGCGCCGGGCGAGGGAGACGTGGTTCCGGAGTAGGCCCTTCCCGCGGTGGGGTGTTCAGCCTTTCACTAACGGTGCTTTCGCGTTGATTCCGAGAGTGTTACCTCCCGGGGCGGCAAGCTCCCGTATCACCTCTTGACACGAGTCCCATATCCTGAGAAGCTTTATCTATAGTCAAGAAGCGAAACGGAGAACCGAAATGCGAGACGCTGCCCCGCAAGGAACCTATAAAGTCCAAGCGCTCGACAGAGCCTTTGCCGTGCTAGATCTGCTTGCGGAGAGCGAAACTCCTCTGGGGTTGGCGCAAGTTGCCTCCTCACTTCAATTGCACAAGAGCACCGCGCACCGGTTCCTGATGGTTCTTGAGCGGCACCGCATGGTAGAGCGCACTACGAGTGGCAAGTTTCGGCTCGGCCTGCGGCTATTCGACTTCGGCAATCGGGCTATCGAGCAATATGATTTGCGCGATCGCGCCCAGCCGCATCTTCGCCGCCTGGTGGCGGAGACCGAGGAGACCGCGCACCTCTGTGTTCTTGAGGCGTCGCGAGTGATTTATATCGACAAGATTGAGCCGGCGCG
>Ga0075522_10002699_pt1 | contig 13113 bp, 8 predicted proteins | sample NGEPerA_FD_74796 | JGI IMG/M metagenome (GOLD analysis project Ga0075522, IMG submission 74796) | Arctic peat soil microbial communities from the Barrow Environmental Observatory site, Barrow, Alaska, USA - NGEE PermafrostL2-A | ecosystem: Environmental > Terrestrial > Soil > Wetlands > Peat ... | reverse complement strand
TTTCTACACAGACCTCACGAACCTGCATCTTTATTTTTGTGACGCCGCCAACACCTGGAAACAGACCGACGGCCGAACGGACTTGGAAAATTTCCTATTAGCTGGCGATACGGCGGCGGCAGCAGCGCCCCTGGCGGCGTATTCTTCGGTGACAACGGCGAGGTTTACCGCAACGGGGCCGAACAGCATCTCCTACGCCGTCGCCGGCTTCCCGCTCTCGGTAAACGACGCGGTGATGGTGACCAAAAAAGCGTCGCCCACGTGGAGCGGAGCGGCGGGCACAGTCGACGTTTCGCTGGTGGCGTCCAACGCCGATGGCGCTTCCGCCGGAGGAAGCTGGACCCTGAACATTTACGCCGGTTGTGCAGCCGCGAACAGCGTGTATAGCTATGGGTCCGCCACGGCGGTCAGCACGACTCCTGTCGGTCTGAATAATTTCAAAACGTATTCGGCATCGGGGATCAATTTGCCCGGAAGCTGTGCCGCAAACCAACCCATGCAGTTCTGGGTACAGCGCGCGGCGGATACCGGCGGAACTACCGGCGTCCATCCATTTATGATCTCGATGGAAGTTGTGATCCGGGGGAACTAGATGAGACGCCTTACACTCTTTCTGCTCTCCGCCGGGCTGCTTCCTGCCGGGTTGCACGCGGCGACCTACTATGTTTCCAGTACCGGAAACGATTCGAACCCGGGAACCCTCGCTTCACCCTGGCGGTCGATTCAGGGATCCCTGAATCAGATGCATTGCGGAGACACACTAAACGTCCTGGCTAACGGGAACTACGTCGTGGGCGATGGGACATTGCCCTACTTTGCGGGCTGCGGCACGACGACGACAATTCAATCGTCGAAATGGAGTCTTTTCACACCGGCGGGCTATCGGACGAATCCAACGAACGACGGACCCAACTATGGCAAGCTCCAGATGAGCAGCGGAATCATACCCGCGGTTGAGTCTCACGGCGCAGCGGGCGGTGCGTACGAAACTTCGGGCGGCGGCTACCACTGCTTCATCACAACCATCCTTGGCGGATCGACTCTGTCCTATGGGTGCGACAACGGCAACAGCATGAACTTATCGAACGGCGCACAGATCGAGTTCGAGATCAACAACAGCGGCACGGCAGCGCAGACGAATATTTTCGACGGCGTTCTGAAGGTACTGCGGAAGTATTACGTGGTGAATTGCTTCTCCTGCAACAACTCCTCCACCGGGAAGTTTCAGGTGTCGGCGGCTCCGACGGGTCCCGCGATCACCGGCCTCACTTGCACGGCTCCGTTGTGCCAATTGAATTCCGGCAACGGGCAGACATACGTTTCCATGCCGCTTCAAGTGACGGCAGGAAGCTCCACGATCACAAGCCCGGATGCCCCCGGGTCCGGCCTGGGCTTTGATACGATCTGGCAAAATGGAACCCCGATCACGTTTACAGTGGCGGGCTATCAGGTGTTTGGCACGATTCCGGCTCCGCTGGAGATCGGGGTCGTTTACTACGTCGTCGGGCTTTCCGGCAGAACGTTTGGAGTTGCTGCGACACCGGGCGGCACACCGATCATCATCACCAATATAGGCGCGGGCCCGCTTTACGCTTCCAACATCAATGTCCCGAACAACTGGGCTTTTCGGGGCTTGGAAATGACGGAAGTCGCAGCTGGGAATCCGGTTTATGGATTCATCCAGGCCGGGTCAGGGGCCGAGGCGAATGCCATCGGCATGGTTCATCACATCGAGATCGATCATTGTTATATTCACGATCAGATAAACGATCCTAACCCTCCTGCACGAGGAATTGGCGACAACGGCATGTTCGTCAACATCCACGACACTTATATCGCCGGGATGCTCCTGGGAGAATCTCAAGCCATTCAAGGCGCCAGTTCTCCCGGCCCCACGTTAATTACCAATAACTTTCTTGAAGCGGCCGGCGAGGTTTCACTCTATGGCGGCGGCGCTCCGGCGTCGGGCACAACGAACGCAAACAAGCTATTCCAAGGAAACTATTTCTACAATCCGCCTTCCTGGAAGGTCACGACCGGAAATATCGATCCGGTTGGCTCATGCTGGTACGACACCACCGACCCGCTGCATAGCGGCGGCGAATGGTACGACAACACGGCGACCCCGCAATGGTTCCAGTGTGGCAACGATTTTGTGTGGCATACGACGGCTTCCACGCCGTACCATTGCAACGGCGGCACTCAATTCTGCGGTAATCCTTTGTTCAAGGATTTTACGGAGCACAAGAGCGGCCGGTACTTTACTTATACCGGGAACGTATATAACTACAAATGGGTTCAGGCTCAAGCTGGAGAGGCCTGGAACAACTCGAATGAGGCCGGCTCCGGCCCGGGCTGGGCGGACGACCACATCTTAATAACCAATAACGCGGTTTTCAACGTCTACACCGGCTGGGTCAGAATTTCGCAGTGTGGACAGAACCCGATAACATTACCCTGTCCGTTTCCCCCAGGCTCGCATTCCACGGTGAACAATCTGATTGTGACTACGCCGCTGGCTTGCGGAGTGGACGGCGGCACAATAGGTTGCGGTGAACAGACGATTCAGAGCGTAACTCAGTTCAATTCCGGCACGACGGTGCAATCGGATGTTTTATTACACAACACGGCCTTCGTTCCCGATACGGGCTGGTACCAGCTTCCCGCGGCTTTTCGGGGCGGGGGCAGTAATGATTGCGTTAACTTTCCGACTATTCTGAACCTGGCCGCATGGAGGAACAATCTTTGGAGCGGCGACTTTGTGGGTGATTGCGTCAACAGTGGCTTGGAGTTGCTGGTCTACTTCAAAAACTCCACATTTTCAAACAACGCTTTCCATGCGTCCACGGGCAACTATACGAATGTAGGAGCCACGAGCAGCTGGACCAGCACAGTGTATCCCGCCAACAATGGCGTGATTCAGTATGTCAACGGAGACGGCACGAGCACCGGGGATTACCATCTGGCATCGAGTAGCCCGTATAGCGCCGCGAATGAACGCGGCGACGCTACTATCCAGCGACGGAACGGACCTGGGAGCCGACATCGATCTGGTGAATATGATGACCAGCGGGGCCAGGACGGGCGTGCCCAACTGGGACGTGCAAGCGCATTTGCAGGTGGATGCCGGATCGACGCTCACGGTATTCCGCTATACGGCGCCTTCGGCGGCGGCCTGTGCTGCAACCCTTTACAGCGCGCCGGCGCGCATTTCCACGAATCAAGTGGCGAGCGCGGCCGACAACTCCGGAAGCTCGATTAGCAACGGCGGGGACCGCCAGGTCCCGGTGACAGGGCTGACGCCCTCGACGCACTACTGGTACAAGCTCGCGTGCGGCGGCGGGGCCATCATGGTGGGCGATTATTGGACCAAGGCCAGCGGATCGGGAATATATCCCTATACTTTCCAGTGGTCCTCGGCCACCGCCATGCGCTATTCAACCGCTGCAGGTATGACGGGTTCGACGAACTTAAGCGCGGCGGCAAGCCAGCTGATTCCGGTGCCGACCAATTCGACCATTTATGCGCAGGTCGGAACTACGGGGCCGATCACGGTGTTGATCGCGCCTTAATCAGGAGACCCTTTGGGTAGTCCACGAGGTATCGGACTACCCACCGTGTCGGGGATCTCTGATGTAACATCAAAATCAGGGTGGAGATCTTAGCAACTACAAGAGCGCGCCGGGGCCCCTGGACTCGCGCGCAATACAAGATCCTTAAAATGATTGCGCCGCGGGAGCCGACCACGATGGACGGCTCCGCCTTCGCCGCCAAGGGTAAGTTGAGAACGCTGCTTGGAGACGGGTTCTGGGACGACATCCGGGGCAAAGTGGTGCTCGATTTTGGATGCGGCGAGGGTGCCGAGGCGGTGGAGATGGCCCAGGCCGGCGCTGAACACGTCACCGGCCTGGACATCCAGCCAGCTCTCCTGGAGAAAGCTCGCGCACGGGCGGAAAAGGCGGGGGTCGCGGATCGCTGCCGCTTCATGACGACTGCGGACCAACCTGTGGACGTGGTGACGTCGTTCGATGCCTTCGAACACTTCGACCAGCCGGAAAAGATCCTGCTCATCATGCACGGGCTGCTCAAACCGGGCGGGAAATTGATCGCGAGCTTCGGACCGACCTGGTATCACCCGCTGGGCGGGCATCTGGTCAGCGTTTTTCCCTGGGCGCACCTCGTATTTTCGGAAGACGCATTGATCGCATGGCGCGCGGACTTCAAGGACGATGGCGCGACCAAATTGCGCGAGGTGGCAGGCGGGCTCAACCAGATGACGATCGGCCGGTTTGAGCGGATGGTCCGCGAAAGTCCTTTCGAGATCGAATTGCTAGAGGAAGTGCCCATCCGAAGGTTGAAAGCGCTGCATTCCAAACTAAGCCGGGAGTGGACAACGGCGATCGTACGCGCACGCTTGCGAAAGGCATGAGTGCGGCGACGTTTCCCGGGCGATGCCTTCTTCAATTTATTTTCGACGTTAACATGACGCCAGCTAAAAATACGCAGGCGCAACCGGCTCTACTGAAAGGCGGACTGACGGAAACGCATCTGGCGGGTCTAGATGGATTGCGGGCTATAGCCGCGTTCATGGTCGTTTTTTATCATTTCGGTATTCCATTCGTTTCCGGCGGGGCTGGCGTCCTGATGTTTTTCGTGCTGAGTGGATTTCTGATCACGTGGCTGCTTCTCCGCGAAAACGACGACACCGGAACGGTTTCGCTGCGCCAATTCTACGCACGCAGGTCGCTGCGCATTTTCCCCGCGTTCTATTGTTACGTCGCCGTACTATTCGCCGTGATCCTTATCCGGCAGCACGCCCGGGTTGTCTGGCCGCAAACCTTCGCTGCGCTCTTCTATGTCAGTAACTACTATCAAGCATTAAACGGAGATCCGAATACGGGGCTTAGTCACACATGGTCGCTTGCCATTGAAGAGCAGTTCTATCTGCTGTGGCCCGTGACCTTCCTCCTATTCCGGCGCGACTACAAACGGATGAGCCAATTTCTGGCGGGGATCATCGTCGTGATCTGGATCTACCGGGAAGCGCTGATTTTTTTATTCCACGTACACCAGGGTTATATCTATGAGGCCTTCGACACACGCGCAGACCACCTGCTGATAGGATGTCTTTTGGCAGTCACTTTGCGGTCCGGGTTTTTCCCGCGCTTCTGGAACTGGATCAGCGTGCGATCCTGGGCTGCACTAGTTGTCGCGGCACTTCTCGCCACATCGAGCGCGCTAGAGTCTACGTTTGGCGCCGTCTATCGGGACAGCGTTGCTTCCATCGCGAACCCTTTACTTGTCGCGGTATGGATTACTCAGCTCATCGCTCTGCGCGGCACTCCATTGTGGAGTTGGACCAGCTGGAAATGGGTGCGGTATCTAGGGCGGATTTCATACTCCATTTACCTGTACCAGCAACTCCTTGTAGATTCGGCTAAAAATGCATTGGTTCATCAGCGCGTAGAAATACAATTAGCAGCGACAGTCGCACTGATCACGCTGGCCGCCAGCGCTTCGTATTATTTTATCGAGCGGCCATTTCTCAGGTTAAAAACTCGATTCAGCAGGGCCGCTTCAGTGACGGCTCCGTAACATTCCGATTGCACCTGGCGTTGGGAAGAAAAGCTCTGATCGAGCTGGGCTAAGATAGTAAAGATAACCACGCTTGATGACGTCAAAGAAGCTGACGTCGGCGCGCTAAGCCGCAAAAGTATGTTCTTCCCTGGCAAGTTCGTATTGCAATCCCCAAAAAATCCGCAGCAGAGGTGCCGTCGATGAGACGAGTGTTATTAGTTTGGGTCTTATTATCGCCGTCGATTTTCGCAATTACCAACCCAGCGCTACCGCTGGCGACGGTAGACACGACGATGCCGCCAATTACCGGAATGACCCGGACCGTCAATTGTACGAACCGGATCGGAGACGCGACCGATTTGCAAAACCAACTGAACGCCGCCGTCGGCGGAGACGCCGTCGTGCTGCCGCATGGATGCGTCTGGACCGGAAACTTCATTTTCCCCGTGCATCAGGGTCCCGGATATGTAGTGGTGGTGACGGATGCGCTCAACCAGTTACCTCCGCCAGGCACGCGTATCAATCCGGCGGATTCCCCCAACATGGCGCGGCTGCAGCTACCGCCCGGCACCGGCGAGGTGGCGGTCCTGGGCAACGATTATCAAAATCCAAACACCGCGGCTCGCGCTTCCGCGCATTGGCGATTTGTCGGCCTGGAAATCGCGGCAGGCTCCAACGTGCCCATGACCTACTCGCTGGTCACCTTGGACGCGGTGGACGACGCTGGCAACGGGGCCGCGAACGGCTTGCCGCAATATATCGTATTCGATCGCGTGTGGGTTCATGCCGACACCCTGACCACCTGCATCCAAAGGGCTTTCCGGGCCAACGCCGCAAACTTCGCGCTGGTGGATTCGTACGTAAATCAGATCCAGTCTCCTTCGGCGCCGTTTCCGTTTGCCGGTGAGTCCCAAACCGTAACGGTGTGGAACTCGCCGGGTCCGATCACGATTGTGAACAACTATCTGGAAGCGTCAACTGAAAATGTCATGTTTGGCGGCGGTTTCGGGTTGAACACGGCGCTTTGGACCGCCAGCGATATTACCTTCGAGCATAACTACGTGGCTAAGAACCCGGCGTGGGCTCCCGGAAGCGCAACCGTGTGGAATACCAAAAACCTGTTCGAGCTCAAGGAGGGTGTCCGCGTTCTGGTCACCGATAACGTGTTCGAGTATTCCTGGCAGGGTGGACAAACCGGATTCGCTCTTACAATGACGCCCCGCACCCAACAGAGCGGGTGGTGGAAGAATGTTACCGACGTCGTCGTCAGTTCCAATGTCATCCGGCATGTCGGAGGATTCGTCGCGATCCTGGTTCAGGACGACGGGTGCGTCACCTTGAACCAGTCGAGCGTGGTGAACATTTCCGGCACCACGGTTACCTGGGTCAGCGGTGCGACCTTTGGCACAAACGGTGCGTTCAACGGCGGCTCGTTCGCAGTCAACGGATCCGGGTCCTATCTGTTCACATGGACCTCACCGACCACCGGCACGATCAACACCGATCTGGGCGACCAAAGTGGAGTCACGTTCACATTGATCTGCAATTCGGAAGACCGGATAGCACTGGTGAATAATCTGGTGGACGACGTGAACGTTTCCTACGGCACCCCGCCGGCGCCGGTCAAGACTTCGGGGTTTAACAACCTGATGGTTAGCAACAACTCGATTATCCGCTCCGATTCAGTCGCTCAGCCGGCATTCTTCTTCCAGAACAACGGATGCTATTCGGGCGCGAAGGATCTTGGCACAAACCTGGCCGCCAGTTATAACATCCTGTTCGGTAGCACCGGCGCGGACTGTCTGAATGATCCCAACTCTATCTTTCCACTTGTCGCCGGCAGTGTGAGCGTAAATCACAATCTGCTTGTGAGCCTGGCGCCGGCCGATCAGGCCAAATGGACGAAGTGGGACGCCACGAGCCAATTTTCCGCGAGCCCCACCACGCTGCAACTGAGCACAAATGACACAGCGTTTGGCAACGGTTCGCCGTTCGCAAGCTCCGGAGTCGGACCAGACCTGAGCTGTTTCAACGAGTCGGCTGTGAGAGCCGGTACGATGTCAGGCTTGTGCCCCTTGCCCGCCGCAGTGGCGCCGGCCATCCGCACCGGGACACCGCGTGCGGTTCCTTTGTTGAATAATGGCAGACTGCCTTAATTTTTGTGGCGGAATACATTGATATAGTGCCGCGCGATATAGCGCGCTGCCCATAACTGTCGGGTTCTGTAGTATCCGCCGTCTGTTTCGGAGCCACGAGTTCATCAAGCGGAGTAAAAGAACCGCGCCCAATCCCGAAACAGGCCTCTCGCTTGAATGTGTGGTTGCAATTGGGAAATGCCGTTCCGAACCTGAATCTACGACGGGAGCCGCAGGCTCGATAGGGCAATTTTTCGTAGCGTCAGGCGTTCTTCGTCATTCAAAGCGAAGAAATACATTAAGCCCGCATACGCAACCGCCAGGGGAGCTGCGCCGATCCCGAGCCGGATCCACGATCCGGGCCGCACCAGCGGTGAAAAAACGGCGGCTGCGGCGGCCAACGCGAGAGCAGCCGCGAGCGAGCTTGCCATATTCTTGAGGAAGACGGACCAGTGCAGATCGATCATATAGGCGGTGTACAGCGGGGAAAAAATTCCGTTGCGCCCGAGCGAAGTGATCGCTCCGGCCGCCGCCACTCCGTAAAGCCCCCACCCCAGATAGCGAGTGAAGAGCACGGCCAGGACCACGTTTCCCACTCCAAAAGCGAGTGTCGCCAAAACCGGCGCCCGGAGTTTGTTGGTGGCCATGACAATGTTTCCAAAGTGATTCTGCGCGGCCTCCACCGCCATCGGCACCAGTAGAAGCCACGTGAGTCCAGACAGATCCGGAAACGCAGGACCCAGCCACGTGCCCAGCATCGGCTTGGCGAACCCCGTCAGCAAACCGGCAGGCAGAGCGATCATCAGTCCGAGAAACTTGGATGCCTGCTTCGACAATCGGAGTAACGCCTCCATTTCGCCACGCGCGTAGCGCACCAGAATGGGAGGAGAAAGCGAGCTGGTGATGGTTCCCATGAGCATGCGAAGAAGTACAACCCACTGGAGCAACGGCGCGTAGCGGCCGCTCGCAACCGGCCCCATAACGATATTGATGACGACCAGGTCGATATTGACGAACAGCAAATTTCCGAGCTGACTGAGCAAAAGCCATTGGCTGGTGGACCACAGATCCGGCAGCTTTGTTCGGTCATAGTCGGATAAGCGGAATCGCAAGCTGGGAACCAGAATCCGGCACGCCGCGACGTCGGCCACCAGTCCGAAAATGGCGACCAGGGGAATGATAATCGAGACCTGCCATAAAGCGGGCGCCCAAATACGAAACGACAAGACGATGAGTCCCGCGCGGGCCAGCACCAGCGAAGCCTCAATCAGGCTCCGAACCTCGAACCGGTTGGCGACCCAGATCGAAGACTGGAACGTATTCGCGATGGTCGAAATCAGAAACGATCCCGCCACTCCCAGGAACACGTATTTCGCCGCCTGCTCCTGTCCGGCGGGAATCTTGAAAAACCTCGGGAGGAAGGAACTGAACACATACGCGAACGCAAAAAGCGCCGCGGCCATGGCCGTGCCGACAACCAAAAAAGTGTTGAAATGGCGATTCGCGTTCTCAACATCGTTACGGGCAAGGTCCATCGTGATGTACCGCGCTACCGTGGCGCACACGGCGATCGTCAAGATCGTCATGTAGTTGGTAATCGAATTCGCCAGCGGAAGCAGTCCGTAAACCGCGACGCCCAGGTGGCGGATCATGTACGGCGTGTACCACAGACCGACAAGTACCGAAATAACCAGCGAGGCGAGGCTGGCAGCCACGTTTACGGTAAAACGGCGGTGGCTGGAAGGGGCAGTCTCAATAGCTTGTTCGTTGCCGCTAGCCATGCAACTCAGCGGGCCGGAATGGCGGGGGTAGTACACATCTCGACATCTTCCGACAGTATAGCGAGTCAAGCTCTATCTGATTCCGCAATGGCTGGTATAACATGGGACGATGGGTTCCGGGTTCGTGGGGGTCGCAGCGTTTGTATGTGTCGCGGTCGGGCGACTGTTTGAGGCGAGTTCCTGATGCGGACGCAGCCCGCGCCTGCCTGCCCGTTGTGCCAACGCGAGTCCGGCATCGTGTACAACGGCGTTGCCGACCGCAATCTATTCGTTCCCGGCAAATGGTCTTTCCGCTACTGTGATGCCTGCGACATCGCATGGCTGGATCCTCAGCCCGTGCCCGAAGACGTGGCGCTTGCTTATGAAGGCCGGTATTACACGCGCGACACGAGCTTGCATCCCGTCAGCCTCGGGCGGAATCCCGGCATGCGAGCCGTGCGCGGGATGGTCTTGAGCGCCCGCTACGGATACACGCCGCTTCGTCCTCAAATCCCTCTCGCCGATGCATTGGGATGGGCAGCATCGCTCATTCCCGTCGTTCATAAACGCGCGACGCTCGGGTGGTTGAAGGCGATTCCGCGGTATCGCGCGAATGGCCGGGTTCTGGAAATAGGTTGCGGCGACGGAATGTTTCTTCTCCCGCTGCGAGAGCTCGGCTGGGAGATTCACGCGATAGAACCGGATCCCGCGGCCGCGGAAAAGGCCGCGCGTAACGTGGGAGCTCGAATCTGGCCCGGCACCGTGGAAACGGCGCAGGCTCCCGAGAACACCTTCGATGCCGTCGTCTCTATGCATGCGATCGAACACGTCTACGATCCCCGTATTTTCATAGAGCGCGCAGCGAACTTTCTGCGCCCCGGAGGATTTCTCTACGTAGTTACTCCCAACTTTCAAAGCTTGGCACGCAGGACGTATGGACAGGATTGGCATGCCCTGGATCCGCCCCGCCATTTGAACCTGCTGACCCCGAAATCTTTGGAATCCATCTGCCGGTCGACCAAACTGCTGCGTGTGCAATCGGTTCGAACGCTGGCGCGGCGGGCGCGCAGGGAGTGGGAACACGCCCATGCCGTTCGACAGGCGGGCAATTTCTATGCAGAGTTCAAACCGGGTCTTTCTCAGCGCGTCGGGCTGGAATCATTCAACCTGCTTGAAAAAGCGGGTTCTCCCTTTCTCAAGTGGGGGGAAGAGATTGAGTTGATCGCCTACCGCGTTTGATCGCGTGAAGGCCGCCTGGCCGGAAGAATGCCAACCGCTTGCATCCCGGCTCGAGCGGTATGGAACATGGTCCAACCCAGCAGCCGCACAGCGGCAGCGGCCACCCGCGGCGAAGGCTCCAGCCGCAAAGCAGATACAGCCGACTCCAGGGCGTCAGCGGGCCGCCGGTACACCAGCAGCGACTTAGCGTTGTCCAACAGGCGCATAGCAAGCGCGCTTCGCGCCTTGCTCGCGACGGGCAGATAACGCGTAATGACGGAAATGGTTTTGCTGTCGTCCGCTGTACTTTCGCCGGCGCGATGTAGCCGCGACGTTTCCGAATTCGCGTGGACCCGGTAGCAGGCTAGCAGCTCCGGGTCGTACCAAATCGGATAGCGCGCCGCGATACGGACCCACATCTCCCAATCCAACGCGAAAACCAGTTCGGAGGTGAAGGGCCCCACTTCCTGATAGGCCGACTTGCGCACGACCATAGCCGCAAACTGGATCATTTGCCCGGACGCCAGCACGTCCAGCCACTCGGGGAGGATACCCGCCGCCTGCGCCAGCGGCGCGGTCGGCTGCAGAATGCGGTCGTTCTCATCGACCGTTGTCCACCGGGTGAAGGCGGCGCCCGCATCGGTGGGATTGGCAAGCGCGTGGTGCAAACGCGAATAGAATCCGGGCAGCACAAAATCGTCCGTGTGCAGAATGTGAACCCATTCGCCTCGAGCGCGCTCAATGCACGAGTTCCAATTGGCCGCCATCGACAGAGGCTTGGTGTGGCGAAACACGCTGACGCGGTCGCCGGCGATGCGTCGCACAAACGCCTCTGGAAGATCGACCGTGGAGCAACCGTCGATAACTTCAATCTGCATTATTTCTGGTCCGGGGTCTTGGGCCAACACACTCCGTAGCGTTTTTTCCAGATATTTTGTGGAATTGTACGCGGGAATCATTACCGACCAGAACGGTTTGTCCGAACCGGCCAAACGGGATGGGTCGTGAGGATGGGCCGAATTGTCGGGACTCATCATTCGTCGGCAGGCAGCGATCGCTCACGAGGGAGGCTTGAAGTTATGCTGCGGTGACGCCACGAATAGAGCTCCTTCGCGAAGCCGGGCGCGACCCGCAAGAGCAGTAGTACCAAGGCGATTCTCGCGGAACGTTGCCCTTCGTTGGCACGCTTCAGGTGACGAATCGCCGCCGTCGAGTCGCCGGACAAGAAGGCTTCTTTCCCCAGTTCCGCCTCCAGCCGGGCACGCTCTCGCGGGATTTGCCGCTCCACAACGTCCCGCTGGGAGGCGGTTAAGAGGGGACTCTGCGCGATTTTCGAAAGCACTCCCATATAACTTTCAAGCATGGCCCTGAAATCCGAGGACAAGCTTCCAGGACGGCGCAGATAGAAGCCCAACACTTGCCGATGATACGTGATTCGGCCGCGGTGCATCATGATGCGCAGCCACATATCGATGTCTTCGGTACGCCGCAGCGTAGCATCGAACAGGCCCGCGCGGATTAGAATTTCCTTGCGAATCACGCAGACACACACGTTCACCACGCATTCCCGAGTTACCAACTTTTCCAGGGTGACCTCGCCCTGTGAAGGACTCAACTCCATCAATGTCCTGCCCGCTTCCGGAACGTCGCCAAAGATGCGAGCGTCACTGTAAATCATGTCGATAGACGGGTCCGCCCGCAGCGCACTGACCTGGACCGCCAAATGATCGGGAGCCCAGAGATCATCTGCATCCAAGGGGGCGATAAACTCGCCTCGCGACGCACGAATGCCGGCGTTGCGAGCTCCCGCGAGGCCTTGATTTTCCTGCACCACATAAATGATGCGATGCCGGTAGGGTTCGAGAATCCGCTCCAGATCTTCCGTATCGGGAGAACCATCGTTTATGACAATGAGTTCGAAGTCCTGGAAGGTCTGAGCCAGGATCGACTCCAGCGTGTTCTTGATAAATCCCGCCGCCTGATATGCGGGAACGATGACGCTTACAGTGGGGAGCCCGGGGCGTGTGACGGTACTCTCCATAAGCCGCAGGATAACATGCGCCCTGTTTGACGCGAAACATTTGAGCGTACAGCCTCAGGCCGCATTGGCTCCATTTTCCTGCCTCAACGTGACGCGTGTCACGCTCAGAGCGAAATCTGCCGAATATGTTAACGTGGGGGAGCGCGACATCGGGAATCTACCCGTACGTTCTGCGCCACCAACTAAATCAAGGCTCTACAAAGGTGCATCGCGAATCGCTATTCATCGCGAACCGAGCTTAATTAAGAGAGCCCCTGGATCATGCAACCGGCGAAAGCAGCAAGAGTGGCGCTTCACAATATGGGCGGATTGTCCATTCTGCGCCGCGTCAATCGCCGAAAATTCGGCGTCCTGATGTTCCATTCGTTCCACGAGCGGGACC
>Ga0075522_10002698_pt1 | contig 13113 bp, 8 predicted proteins | sample NGEPerA_FD_74796 | JGI IMG/M metagenome (GOLD analysis project Ga0075522, IMG submission 74796) | Arctic peat soil microbial communities from the Barrow Environmental Observatory site, Barrow, Alaska, USA - NGEE PermafrostL2-A | ecosystem: Environmental > Terrestrial > Soil > Wetlands > Peat ... | reverse complement strand
GCAGGAATTGACGGCGCCGTAGAGGATGCGGGGACATAAATGCTCCGGTAAGTAGCGATAGTCAGCGGCGCAAAAATTCGGGCGCCGTCAGCAACAACGTCAAGGCCTGCGCGGGACTGGCCGCGCGAGCGATGCTCTCGCGCGTCGCGCTGCTGAGCGTGCCGCCGAGCAGCTGCGGCGCCAGCTCTTTGGCGTCGCGCCGGTCGGCGAGCTTCTGCGCCACCGCATCGGACAGTTCGATGCGTTTCATGAGCGCGGAGGAGCCATCCCAATCCGAGCTGCGGTCGGGCCAGCCGGCGGGCGAGCCCGGCGCGAAGGCGCGTTGCCCGAGCAGATCAAAGGCCGCGAACACGCGCGGTTCGCTCTCCGGCGGCAGCGACAGACCGCGGCCCAGGGAGTACAGATAATCCTGCGGCGTCTTGAACTTCACCGTGGCGCCGTCCCATGCCTCGGGGCTGTCGATCACGGCGGCATAGACCGCCGGCAGATGACCGCCGCTGTGTGCAAATGCGCGTGCGATGCGCTCGACCGCCGCTGCCGGTGGATCATCGGCAATGAAATGGCGCGCCAGCTTGATCGCAATATGGCGCGCGGTTGGCGCCGCATAGGCAAGATCGGTCAGCACCGCGACACCCTGCGTCAGATCATCCTGGCCGTAGCGCTTGTGCAGGATGGTCTGCGCGCCGGGTTCATGCACCTGCGGACGAAACACGAACGTGCCGGCCGGTCCGCTCTCGAGCCGGCCCTGGCCGCCGCCGAGAGACCAGCCTGTGAGTACTTTTGCAAAACTGGTCACGTCGGCCTGCGTGTAGCCGCCGTCCACGCCGAGCGTATGCAGTTCGAGGATTTCGCGCGCGAGATTTTCGTTCAGCCCGAGCGTGCGCCCACGCTGCGCGGCGCGTCGCGCCAGCATCGAATCCGGACCGACCGACTGTTGATTGTCCAGATACAGCAGCATCGCCGGATGCATTTCCACGGCCAGCAGCAGATCGCGAAAGTGTCCCATGACGTGCGGGCGGATCGCTTCGCGCTCGAAACTGCCGGCGATGCCCAGTACCGCCTGCTTGTCGATCGAGACCGCGAAATGATTGCTCCAGAAATGCACCAGCCGTTCGGCAAACGCCCGCTCGCTCAGCAGCGCCGCGTGCAGCCGTGCGCGGCTGTCGTTGACATATATCGGTCGCAGGTACTGAGGCAGGCGCATGGCCAGCGCGGTCACCGCCGCCGGGTCGGCCACACTGTCGGCGCGAGCGCGCCGTGCGTCGCGACGTTCACGCAGGATCGGCTCGGCGCCCAGCAGTATCTGCTGGCTGCTCTGCAACCCGGCCGCTTCCAGCAGCGGTGCCCCGCCGGTGAGCTGCGCGCGCAGCCAGCCGCGCGGATCAGCACCGATGACCTTAAGATCACCTGGACGCGCACCCAGGCCGAAGCGGTTGCTGGCAATGGCAGCGGCAACATCGTTCGCCAAGACGCACTCCTTGCAGCAGGTCGAAGACCTTAAGTCCTACAGCGCGCCAGCCGGCAAGCCGTTGACCCGCGGTGTATGCTCGCGCACCGTGACCGACTCCGCATGGTTCTATTGGGCGCTGCTGTCGGCAGCATTCGCGGCCCTGACCGCAATCTTCGCCAAGATCGGTCTGCAGGGCGTGGACTCCGATCTCGCGACCCTGGTGCGCACCTGCGTCCGCAAACGCTGCTGTTCCTGGTGCTTTCCGGGCTCGCGACCGGCGCGTCCTGGGTGTGCTATTTCCGGGCGCTCAAACTCGGTCAGGCGTCAAAGGTGGCGCCCATCGACAAACTCAGCGTGGTGCTGGTGGCGCTGTTCGCGGTGCTGTTTCTCGGCGAGCGGCCGAGCCTTCGGGATTGGTGCGGTATCGCTCTGGTCGCGGCCGGTGCGATCGTGCTGGGCCTGAAGACCTGAGGCGGATGTATGCTTGCAAGCCATCACTCGAGGACCACTATGAGCAACGGTACCGCGGACGTGCGAGAGCCGATTTACTTCGACGAGCTTGCGCCCGGCCGCCGCTTTATGACCCAGAACTATGCGCTCGAAGAAAGTGAGATCAAGACCTTTGCGGCGCAGTACGATCCGCAACCCTTTCATGTTGACGCTGAGGCCGCGAGCCACAGCATATTCGGCGGCCTGGTGGCCAGCGGCTGGCATACCGCGGCCATTACCATGCGCCTGCTGGTCACCAGCGGTTTGCCCATTGCCGGCGGCATGGTCGGCCTGGGTGGGGAGATCAGCTGGCCGAGACCGACGCGGGCTGCAGATGTGCTGCACGTGGAGAGTGAAGTCATGGCCGCGACGCCTTCGCGTCGTCAACACCGCGGAGTGATCACGCTGCGCTCCAAAACCTGTACCGAGCGCGGCGAGGCCGTGCAGATCTTTACCGCCAAGCTGCTGGTGCCGCGCCGGCCTGTCAACGATTCCGGCAGCATCGCATCATGACCCTGCCGGGTATTCTGCGCGCGCTTGCGCGCGCCTGCGTTGCCGCGCTGGTGGCATTCGCGCCGGCACACGCCGTCAGCGCCGATATGACGCCGGTACTGCGCGCGACATTATCCAATGGTCTGCGCGTGATCATCGTGCGCAACACGCTGGCCCCGGTGGTGGCGACCTCGGTGAATTATCTGGCCGGTTCGGATGAGACGCCTGCGGGTTATCCGGGGACGGCGCATGCCCAGGAACACATGATGTTCCGCGGCAGCCCCGGGCTTTCGGCCGATCAGCTGGCGGACATCGGCAGCATCATGGGTGGGAACTTCAACGCCAATACGCGCGAGAGCCTGACGCAGTATCTGTTCACGGTGCCGTCCGAAGATCTGGACGTGGCGCTGCACATTGAAGCCACGCGCATGCGCGGGGTGCTGGATTCCCGCAAGGACTGGGATCAGGAGCGCGGCGCAATCGAACAGGAAGTGGCGCAGGATCTGTCAAACCCGGGTTACATCCTGTACCACAAGCTGCGGGCGGCAATGTTTGCCGGTACGCCCTACGAACACGATGCGCTGGGTACACGGCCATCCTTCGACACCACGCGTGTCGAGATGCTGCGGCAGTTTCACGATGCCTGGTACGTGCCCAACAATGCGATCCTGGTGGTGGTCGGTGACCTCGACCCGGCCGCGACGCTGGCGAAAGTTCACACACTGTTTGGCGATATACCCTCGAGACCGGTGCCGGTACGCCCGGTGGTCAAGCTCGGCGCTGCGCGCGCCATGAGTTTCCAGGTGGACACCGATCGGCCCACGGGCACGCAGATGCTGGCGATGCGGGTGCCCGGTCTGCACAGCCCGGACTTTCCGGCGCTGGAAGTATTGTCCGATGTATTGAGCAGTCAGCGCTTCGATCTCTACGGCCTGGTGCCGCAGGGCAAGGCCATCAATGCCGGCTTCGCACTCGATCCCCTGCCGCAGGCGGGCCTGGCGTATGCGGAAGTGTCATTCTCCAAGGGCGAGGATCCCAAGGCGCTGGAGGCCGAAGTGCGCTCGATCCTCAAGAAGGTGGCGCAACAGGGGGTACCGCCGGAACTGGTTGCGGCGGCCAAGCTGCAGGAGCGGCGGCAGGCCGAATTCCAGAAGAATTCGATCGAAGGCCTGGCCTCCATATGGGCCGACGCGGTGGCGCTCTATGGCTTGCGCTCGCCCGATGAGGATCTGGAGCGGATTGAGAAAGTGAGCGTGAGCGATGTCAATCGCGTGGCGCACAAATACCTGGACCTGCGGCATGCGGTGTCGGCGGTGATGGTGCCGCAGGGGGCCGGCAAGCCGGTGGCGGCCAGCGGCGGCTTCGGCGGACAGGAGAGCATTTCGCTGGGAGAGGCCCGTCCGACACAGCTGCCGGACTGGGCGCGCGCGGCGCTCGAGCGCCTGGAGGTCAAACCTTCGAGCATTGCACCGGTGGTCAGCACGCTGGCCAATGGATTGACGCTGATCGTGCAGAGCGAAGATGTCAGCGACACTGTCAGTGTGTTCGGACGCATTCGCAATCGCCCCGAGATCGAAGCCGACCCGCAGCAGCAGGGCGTGGCGCAACTGCTCGATCCGCTGCTGGACTATGGCAGTGAGCATTTGGATCGGCTGGCATTTCAGAGTGCCTTGGATGAGATCGGCGCCGATGAACATCCGGGAACCGACTTTGACGTGGAAGTGCTGTCTCAGGACTTCGATCGCGGCGTGGCGCTACTGGCGGACAACCAGCTGCATCCAGCGCTGCCGACGGCGGCAATGGCTGTGGTGTCGAAGCAATTGGTTCAGATCGTCGCCGCCCGAAATCGCAGCCCCGGATATCTGACGCAGCGCTCACTGCGCGCGGCGCTGTTCCCGCCGGATGATCCGAGTTTGCGCGAAGCGACACCGGAAGGCGTGCGGGCGCTCGGCCTCGAGGACGTTCGTGCTTACTACCACAAGGTGTTTCGCCCCGACCTGACCACCATTGTCGTCATCGGCCACATCTCGCCCCAACAGGCGAGGGCAACCATCGAGAAGTACTTTGGCGAATGGACCGCCGAGGGCCCTAAGCCGGATACCGATCTGCCCCAGGTTCCGGCCAATAGCGCCAGCACCGTGGCCGTGCCGGATGCCAGCCGTGTTCAGGACAACGTCATCCTGGCGCAGAATCTGGCGTTGACTCGCTCCGATCCCGATTTTTACGCGCTGGAGCTGGGCAGCGCGGTGCTCGGCGGCGGTTTCTATTCCACGCGTCTGAGCATCGAGATGCGCAAGAACACCGGCCTGGTGTATTCGGTCGGATCGACACTGCAGGCCGGCCGTACCCGCGGCGCCTATTACATCCAGTACGCGTGCGATCCGCAGAACGTCAGCAAGGCCGCGAATATCGCCGTACAGGAGCTCAGAAGCATGCAATCCGCGGTGGTCGGCGACGATGAGCTGTTACGCGTCAAGGCGCTGCTGCTGCGTCAGATTCCACTGGCGGAGTCGAGTATTGACGGCATCGCGCACGGCTTGATCGAGCGGCGCGAACTCAATCTGCCGCTCGACGAGCCCTGGCTCGCGGCCAGGCGCTACATCCAACTCACGCCAGTGGACGTGCAGGCTGCCTTCAAGAAGTGGGTGCGTCCGGATGATCTGGTGCGAGTCACCCAGGGGCCGGCGCCGCAATAGCAGTTGGCAGGAGTGTGATGAGGTGCAACGGTTCGCGTCGGATGCGTTTCTTTGACGGCACCGATCCGATACAATGCGAAACCGCCCGCTGTGATCTAGCTCATTGAGTGGACAGGACTTTTTCATAGTCTTCCGATTTCATTCCAGGCTTATCAGGACCCCCTAATGCCGCCATCCCTGCTGGAGCAACTCGCCAGCACGCCGCTCTCCGGCGCCAATGCCAGCTACGTCGAAGCGCTCTATGAGCAGTACTTGCGCGATCCGGCCAGCGTGGATACGGCCTGGCGCGGCTACTTTGACGCGCTTCCAGGCGCCCGCGCCGAGCGTGCGCACGGTCCGGTCATCGCGGCGGTGGCTGCGCGCACCCAGGCCGCACCGGCCATGGCCGCGACCAGCGCTGCGCCGAGCGCCGCCGCCAGCGAAAAGCAGGCGGCGGTGTCGCGTCTGGTACAGATCTACAGCAATCGCGGTCATCTGATTGCACGTATCGACCCGCTCGGCCTGCAGCAGCGCCCGCGCCCGCGGGTATTGGACCTCGACTATGCGGGTCTCAGCGAGGCCGACCTGGACACCGAGTTTTTTACCGCCAGCCGCAATGACTGGATTGCCAATCGCGCCACGCTGAGGGAAATCATTGCGCGCCTGGAGGCGATCTACTGCGGTCATATCGGCGCTGAGTTTGCCCACATTTCGGACACCGAAGAGCGGCTCTGGCTGCAGGATGAGTTCCAGCTCGGTCGCATGCATTATCGCTTTCCGGTGGAGGAGCAGCGCAACCTGCTGTGGCAGCTGACTGCCGCCGAGGGCCTCGAGCGTTATCTGCACACAAAGTATGTGGGCCAGAAGCGCTTCTCGCTCGAAGGCGCCGATGCGCTGATTGCACTGTTGAACGATCTGATTCAACAGGGCGGCGCCGGTGGCATCGAGGAATTCGTGCTTGGCATGGCGCATCGCGGCCGGCTCAACGTGCTGGTCAATGTACTGGGAAAATCGCCGGCACAGCTGTTCTCCGAGTTCGAAGGAAAATACGACGAGAACCACACCCAGGGCTCCGGCGACGTCAAGTATCACAAAGGTTTCTCGGCCGACCTGCGCACCTCGGCAGGCAATGTGCATGTCGCGCTGGCTTTCAATCCCTCGCATCTGGAAATCGTGGATCCGGTGGTTGAGGGCTCGGTACGCGCGCGCCAGGAGCGCCGCGATGATGCCCTGGGCGACAAAGTGGTACCGGTGCTCATGCACGGTGACGCGGCCTTCGTCGGCCAGGGCGTGGTCATGGAGACGCTGCAGTTATCGCAGGCGCGCGGTTTCAGCACCGGCGGCACGATTCATATAGTCATCAACAATCAGATTGGCTTTACCACCTCGGATCCGCGCGACGTACGTTCGACCACGTACAGCAGCGATGTGGCCAAGATGCTCGAGGCGCCGATCCTGCACGTCAACGCCGACGACCCCGAGGCAGTGGTGTTCTGCATGCGGCTGGCGCTGCGCTACCGGCAGAAGTTCCATAAGGACGTGGTGATCGACCTGGTGTGCTATCGGCGCCTGGGGCACAACGAAGCCGACGAGCCGGCGGCGACGCAACCGATGATGTATCGCGCGATACGCCAGCATCCGACCGCACGCAAGCTCTATGCCGATCAACTGGCCGCAGACGGCGTGTTGAGCGCCGCCGATGCCGAACGCATGGTCGAGCAATACCGGCAGGCCCTGGATTCGGGCCGTTTGGAGGTGCATCCGGCCCTGGGCCTGATCGGCAACAAGTACACCGTCGACTGGTCGCGCTACGCGCAGTTCGATTGGTCGGAGCGCCCGCGCACCGGCATTGCGCCCGCTCGCCTGGCGGCGCTCGGCCAGCGTTTGAGCCAGCTGCCGGACGACCTGGTACTGCATCCGCGCGTGGCGCAGGTGGTCGCCAACCGCGCCAGGATGATGGCCGGAGAATTGCCGCTCGACTGGGGCGCGGCGGAAACCCTGGCCTATGCCTCGCTGCTGGAGGACGGTGTCGCCGTACGTATGACGGGTCAGGACTCCGGGCGCGGCACGTTTTTCCATCGCCACGCGGTATTGCACGATCAGAAGACCGGGCGGCGCTATCTGCCGCTGCAGCATGTCAAGGATGGGCAGCCGCGCTTCAACGTCATCGATTCGGTGCTGTCGGAAGAGGCGGTGCTGGGATTCGAGTACGGTTATTCGACCACCAGTCCGGATTGTCTCGTGATCTGGGAGGCGCAATTCGGCGACTTCGTCAATGGTGCGCAGGTGGTGATCGATCAGTTCATTTCCTCGGGCGAGGCGAAGTGGGGACGGCTGTGCGGCCTGACCATGTTTCTGCCGCACGGCTACGAGGGCCAGGGCCCGGAACATTCCTCGGCGCGGCTCGAGCGCTTCCTGCAATTGTGCGCTGAGAACAATATGCAGGTGTGCGTGCCCTCGACTCCGGCGCAGATATTCCACATGTTGCGGCGGCAGATGATGCGGCCGTTTCGCAAGCCGCTGATCGTCATGACGCCCAAGAGCCTGCTGCGCCATGAGCTGTCGGTGTCCTCGTTGGCGGAGCTCAGCAACAACAGCTTCGCCAATATCATTGGCGAGGTCGATGACATCGATCCGGCGCGCGCGCAACGTGTGGTGTTTTGCAGCGGCAAGGTCTACTACGACCTGCTCAAGGCGCGCCGCCAGGCCGCGCAGTCCGACGTGGCGATCGTGCGCCTCGAGCAGCTATACCCCTTCCCGATCGAGGAATACCAGGCGGTACTTGCGCGTTACGCCAACGCCACGGAGCTGATCTGGTGCCAGGAGGAGCCGCAGAATCAGGGCGCCTGGTACCAGATTCGTCATCGGCTGCAGGATCTGGCGCTGCCGCGCACGGTGTATTACGCGGGCCGCGCCGCCGCGGCTGCGCCTGCCACCGGCCTCGCCAAGCTGCATGAGGCCGAGCAACGCCGGCTGGTTGACACCGCGCTCAACGCCACCTCGGTCGAGCACACCGTGCGCAGCACTCCGCGACTGACCCTGAGTCCCGGATCGGTTAACGCCGTCAACACGCCAATCAGGAAGCAGAGTTCATGAGCGTCGAGATTCGAGTCCCGCAACTGCCCGAATCGGTGGCCGATGCCACGCTCGTGGCCTGGCGCAAGCAGCCCGGTCAGAACGTCAGCCGCGATGAGAACCTGGCCGATCTGGAAACCGACAAGGTGGTGCTCGAGGTGCCGTCGCCCATCAACGGCGTGTTGCGCGAAATCAAAGTGCAGAGCGGTACCTCGGTGAAGAGTGGCGAGTTGCTCGCCGTCATCGACGAGGCCGCTGCGGTGGCGCCTGCGGCCCCCACCCCGGCCGGCATCGCCAAGGCCGAAGCCGCGGCCGCCGTGCCCAGAACCGGTCCGGCCGCGCGTCGCGTGATCGAAGAGAAGCAACTGTCAGCGTCCGCGATCACCGGTTCCGCGCCGGGCGGCCGCGTGACCAAGAGCGATGCATTGGCGGCTGCTGCGCCGGCGCCTGCGCCTGCGCCTGTGGCTGCGACCGTTGCCCAGAGCGCCGCGCCGCGCACGGGACGAGTGGAACAGCGCGTGCCCATGACGCGGCTGCGGGCGCGTATCGCCGAGCGCCTGATACACGCACAGGCCACCCAGGCGCTGCTCACCACGTTCAACGAAGTGGACCTGGGCGCCGTGCAGGAACTGCGCGCACGCCACAAGGACAGCTTCGAGAAAAAACACGGCGTGAAGCTGGGATTCATGTCGTTCTTCGTCAAGGCCGCGGTCGAGGGCCTCAAGCGCTTTCCGGTGGTCAATGCCTCGGTCGAAAACAACGACATCGTCTATCACGAGTATTTTGACATCGGCGTAGCGGTATCCACTGAGCGTGGACTCATGGTGCCGGTACTGCGCGATGTCGACGGATTGAGCTTCGCGGCCATCGAGCAGCAGATCGCCGCCTTCGCAACGCGCGCGCGCAGCGGTTCCATCACGCTGGAAGACCTCACCGGCGGGACCTTCAGCATCACCAACGGCGGCATCTTCGGCTCGCTGATGTCCACGCCCATAGTCAATTCGCCGCAGAGCGCGATCCTCGGCATGCATAAGATCCAGGAACGCGCGATGGTGCTGAAGGGCGAGATCGTGGTCCGGCCGATGATGTATCTGGCGCTGACCTATGATCATCGCATCATCGATGGCCGCGAGGCGGTGCAGTTTCTGGTCGCGGTCAAGGATTGCCTCGAAGATCCCGGCCGCCTGCTGCTCGGAGTTTGAGCACCGTGCCCGACGCATTCGACGTCGTCGTGATCGGCGCCGGTCCGGCCGGCTATCCGGCGGCGATTCGAGCCGCGCAGAACGGTCTCACGGTAGCCTGCATCGATGCCTGGAAAAATCGCGACGGCAGCAATGCCTTCGGCGGTACCTGCCTGAATGCCGGCTGCATACCCTCGAAGGCGTTGCTCGAGTCCTCCGAACTGTATCTGCGCGCCAATTCGGAATTTGCGGTTCACGGTATTCACGTGAGCGGCGTCGAGCTCGATCTGGCGGCGATGCAGAAGCGTCGCGCCGGGATCGTGCACACCATGACCGGCGGGGTCGCGGCGCTGCTCAAGGCTGCTGGCGCGACGGCGATTCACGGTACGGCGCGATTGCGCCCCGGCCGGCTGGTCGAAGTGACCTCGGCCGACGGCGCGCAGAGCGAGATCAAGGCGCGTCACGTGATCCTGGCCAGCGGCTCGGTGCCCACCGAGCTCAAGGCGCTGCCGTTCGATCACCGCTTCATCCTCGATTCCTGGGATGCGCTCGAACTGGCCTCAGTGCCGAGGAAGCTGATCGTGATCGGCGCCGGCGTGATCGGCCTGGAACTCGGCAGCGTCTGGCGCCGGCTGGGCGCCGAGGTGATGGTGCTCGAGGCGCTGGAGAAGTTTCTTGCGATCGCCGATCAGCAGCTGGCACTCGAAGCAATGCGGCATTTCAAGAAACAGGGCCTGGATATACGGCTGGGCGCGAAGGTTACCGGAGCGCTGGTCGCCGAGGGCAGCGTCAGCGTGCAGTACCAGGACGGCAGCGGCGCGCATAGCCTCAGCGCCGACCAGGTCATCGTTGCGGTTGGACGCCGGCCGTACAGTGCCGATCTGTTCAGCGCCGACAGCGGCGTCGGCCTCGACGCGCGCGGATTCATCCAGGTCGATGAGCAGTGCCGCACGGGCGCCGAAAACGTCTGGGCCGTGGGCGATTGCGTGCGCGGCCCGATGCTCGCGCACAAGGGCAAGGAAGAGGGCATTGCGGTTGCGGATCGAATCGCCGGACGCTATGCCCACGTTAACTACGAGGTGATTCCGTCGGTCATTTATACGGCGCCCGAGATTGCCTGGGTGGGCAAAACCGAGGAACAGCTCAAGGCTGACGGCATCTCCTACAAGAGCGGTGTGTTTCCATTCGCGGCCAGCGGCCGCGCGCGCGCCATGCAGGCGGCGGCGGGGTTCGCGAAAATTCTGGCCGCCAGCGACACCGACACCATACTGGGAGTGCACATCATCGGCCCTCTGGCAGGCGAGCTGATCGCCGAGGCCACGCTGGCGATGGAGTTTCAGGCCAGCGCCGAGGATCTGCAGCGCACGATCCACGCCCATCCCACGCTCGCGGAAGCCTTACACGAGGCGGCACTGGCCGTGGACAGGCGCGCCATCGACAACATCAACCGTTGAGACGTCGATGCACCGGCAGCGCGCCGAACGACTGCGTGACCGGCATGAGCTCGATGGCATTGATGTTGACGCGTTCCGGCAGGCTCGCGACCCAGTGCACGGTCTCGGCGATGTCCTCGGGCGTGAGCGCATCGGCGCCCTCATACAGTTTCGCCGCCTTGTGCGCATCGCCGTCAAAGCGTACCGCGGAGAATTCAGTTCCTCCCACCATTCCGGGTTCGACATCCGTGACGCGGATGCGGGTACCGAACAGATCGGCACGCAGGTTCAGTGAGAATTGCCGTACGAAGGCCTTGGTCGCGCCGTAGACATTGCCGCCCGGGTACGGGTATGTGGCCGCGATCGAGCCGAGATTGACGATATGTCCGCGACCGCGCGCCACCATGCCGGGCAGCACCGCGCGCGTCACATACATCAGTCCCTTGACGTTGGTGTCGACCATGACTTCCCAGGCCTCGATATCGGCGCGCTGCGCGGGCTCCAGGCCCACGGCAAGGCCGGCGTTGTTGACCAGCAGATCGATCGCCGCCAGCTCGGCCGGCAATGCAGCCAGCGCCGTATCGATCGCGTTGCGATCCCGCACATCCAGGACCACGGGGTGCACCCGTGCCGCCCCGAGTTCCTCGGCCAGCGCTGCAAGACGCTCGCCGCGGCGGCCGGCGGCAATGACGCGATGGCCTTCGGCGGCGAAGCGCCGTGCGATCGCCAGGCCGAAGCCGGAGGTCGCACCGGTCACGAGAATGATCATGCTCATGCTCCAAGTTCCAATCGGTCAGTGGTTGACGGCGGCCAGCGAGGCCGGCGCATAGCCGTTGCCGGCGAAGACTTGGGGGCCATCATGCAAACCTCGCTTCAGGTCAGGCGCTGCGCACGCAGCACGTTCGGCACGGCGCCGAGCCGCTGCAATACCCGGCCAAGCTGTTCATGGTCGCGTACCGCCGTGCGCATGACAATGGTGGCAATACGATCGTCGGGATCGGTGTCGGAATTGACCCCTTCGATACTGAGCTTTTCCAGCGCCATGACGTCCGAGACATCGCGCAGCAGGCCGCGCCGGTCGAAGGCTTCGACGCGAATGCGCACCGGCATGAGGCTTGCGGAATCCAGGGTCCATTCGACGCTCAGTACCCGCTCGGGTTTGAGGGCTCGCATGCGCAGCAGACTGGCGCAGCGGGCGCGATGAATGGTGACTCCGCGTCCCAGTGTGAGGTAGCCGGCGATTGTCTCGGGCGGCACAGGGCTACAGCAGCGCGCCATCGTTATCGGCAGGTCACCGACGCCCTCGATTGCCACGGGCGATCGCCCGGCGCGCGGTTGTGCGCGTGTACGTACCGCCGCCAGCGGCTCCGGTGCCGGCGCGCGTGCGCGGCCGATCGCCTGCGTCAAGGCGCTGGTGCTGATCTCGCCTTCACCGATCAGGCGCAGCAGATCCTCGGCGCTGTCGGCCTTGAGTTCACGAACCAGCGGTGCAATCAGCTCGGCGCCCGCCCCGGCGCGCGTGAGTTCGCGATCCAGGCTCTCGCGTCCGCTGGCCCGATGATCGGATTGATCGATGCGCCGAAACCAGCTGCGCACCTTGGCGCGGCTTCTGGCCGAAGCCAGGAAACCCTGCTCCGGTGACAGCCAGTCGCGGCTGGGTGCCGCCTGCTTGCCGGTAATGATTTCCACCACCTGGCCATTGGCAAGCGGCTGATTGAGCGGCACGATTCGGCCGTTGATCTTCGCGCCGCGACAGCGATGTCCGAGGTCGGTGTGCACGTGATAGGCGAAGTCCAGCGGCGTCGCAGCGCGCGGCAGATCCACCACCTCCCCGCGCGGGGTCATGGCGTAAATGCGGTCGGCGAACAGCTCGAGCTTCAAGCGCTCGATAGGATCGCCATCCAGGTCCGCGGCCTGCGTTGGATCAAGCACGCGCCGCACCCATTCGATCTTGCGCTCGTAGTCGGCATCGCGTGCGCCGCCTTCCTTATAACGCCAGTGCGCGGCGATGCCGAGCTCGGCCTGTTCGTGCATATCGCGCGATCGAATCTGCACTTCCAGCGATTTGTCCTCCGGGCCGATCACCGCGGTGTGAATCGAGCGGTATTCATTGCCCTTGGGGGTGGCGATGTAGTCGTCGAATTCGCCCGGAACGTAGTGCCACAGGCCGTGCACCACCCCCAGTGCCGCATAGCAGTCGGCGATCGACTCGACCACGATGCGTACCGCACGCACATCGAACAGCTGCTCGAAAGCCACGTGTTTACGCTGCATCTTGCGGGCGATGCTGTAGATGTGTTTAGGGCGTCCATAGATCG
>Ga0075522_10002694_pt1 | contig 13119 bp, 12 predicted proteins | sample NGEPerA_FD_74796 | JGI IMG/M metagenome (GOLD analysis project Ga0075522, IMG submission 74796) | Arctic peat soil microbial communities from the Barrow Environmental Observatory site, Barrow, Alaska, USA - NGEE PermafrostL2-A | ecosystem: Environmental > Terrestrial > Soil > Wetlands > Peat ... | reverse complement strand
GTGCAGGCCCGGCGCCGCCGATCGCCCTTCTCACCTCCCGGCTCCATCACCCAATAACCGCCAACAACCGCACAGGAGAAATGTCCATGAACACGAACTCTGCTCGCAAGGTCATCCGGAACGCCCGCCACATCTTCGCCGCGGCGATCGCCGTCGTGGTCGCCAGCCTCGCTGGTACCGCACATGCCGCCAGCGCCGGCATGCCGTGGGAGGGGCCGCTTCAGCAGATCGTCGCATCGCTGACCGGTCCGGTCGCCAAGGCCCTCGGCGTGGCCGCCATCGTCATCGCTGGCCTCAGCATGGCGCTGTCGGAGAGTGCCCGGAGCCACGGGAAGCTGCTCGGCATCATCATCGGCCTCTCGATCGTCTTCACCGCCGGCAACTTCATCCTGCCGATGCTGGGGTTTTCAGGCGGCCTCGCGCTCTAGGCGCCGTCGATGTCGACGCCGCTGCCCGAGGGCTTTGAGGTCCCCATCCACCGCTCGCTGACGGAGCCGCTTCTTTTCGCAGGACTACCGCCAACCTTTGCGCTCCTCCTCTGGACGCTCGGGATGGCGGTGATCCTCGGGCTCTATCAGCTCTGGTTCATTCCGATCCAGCTCGGGTTGCACCTGCTGTTCGTCCACCTGACCAAGAACGACCCTCACTTCTTCGAAGTGTTCACCCGGGCCCTGCGCGCTCAACGACGTCTCGATCCATGACCAGCGCGCAGCGGGTCGTGGCGGTCGTCAGAAAGAAGGGATAGCCGATGTTCTCTCTTCGCGAGTATCGCCAGCGACCCGACAGACTCCCCGACCTACTCCCCTGGGCCGCGATCGTCGAGCACGGCGTCGTGCTCCAGAAGGACGGCCTCTTACAAAAGACCCTCGCTTATCGCGGACCGGATCTCGCCAGCTCGAGCCCGTCGGAGCTCGTCTCTGGCATCGCCCGCCTGAACAACGCTCTTCGACGTTTCGGATCCGGCTGGAGCCTGTTCGTGGAAGCCCAGCGCGCAGTCGCCAACAACTACCCCCACTCGACCTGGCCGAACGCCGCCGCATGGCTTCTCGACGTCGAACGTCGCGAGAATTTCCAACGCGCCAGCGCGCGCTTCGAGTCGAGCTACTACCTCACCTTCGTCTGGGATCCGCCCACGGCGGGCGCGAAACGCGCCGAGGCTCTCTTCTATGAGGACCCTCAGAAGGGCACGCCCAACAAGCTCGCGTTCAGCCACCTCGCAGAGTTTCGGAAGACCGTCCTCGAGCTCGCCGACATCATGGCTGGCGTCTTTTCCGAGGTGCGCGAGCTCGACGACGACGAGACGCTGACCTACCTCCACTCGACGATCTCGACGAACAGGCACCCCGTCAAAACGCCGGGCACGCCGATGTACCTGGACGCGGTCCTCCCCGACATGGCGTTCACCGCCGGTGCCGTCCCCATGCTCGGCGACAGCTACATCCCCACCTGCACGATCACTTCGTTCCCGCCCAGCGCCTACCCCGGAATTCTCGACGATCTGAACCACCTCTCCCTCGAGTACCGCTGGGTCACCCGCTTCATCTTCATGGACAAGGAGGAAGCAACCAGCGAGATCCAAAAGTACCGGAAGCGCTGGTTCCAGAAGCAGAAGGGCATCGGCGCGCTCATCAAAGAGCAGGCCACCAAGGACGCCTCACCGTTCGTTGACGGCGCGGCTCTCGCGAACTCAGAGGACGCAGACGCAGCCCTCAACGACCTCGGCAGCGACGCTGTCGCCTTCGGCTACTTCACCGCCACCGTCACCGTCTGGGACCGAAACCTCGACGTCGTCCGCCGTAAGGTCCAGAAGGTCAAACAGGTCATCCAGGGCCGCGGCTTCGTCGTACGCGACGAAACCCTGAATTCACGCGACGCCTGGCTCGGCAGCCACCCCGGGAACGTCTACGCGAACGTCCGGCGTCCGATCGTCCACACGGTCAATCTCGCGCAGCTGATGCCCGTCTCCGCGGTCTGGGCGGGCGACAGCGAGAGCGCCCATCTCCGCAAGGTGAGCGGCGTCGGCACCTCCCACGTCTACTGCAGCACCAGCGGCGATACCCCGTTCCGACTCAACCTCTTTGTCGGCGACGTCGGCCACACCCTCATCATCGGTCCGACCGGCGCCGGCAAGAGCACCCTCCTTTCCCTGTTGGCCCTGCAGTGGCAGCGCTACCCGAAGGCCCGGGTCCTGATCTTCGATAAGGATCGCAGCGCGCGCGCCGCCACCTTGGCCGTCGGTGGCTCCTACTACGAGCCCGGCAACGAAACCTCGCCGGTGGCCTTCCAGCCGCTCGCCCACATCGACCAGCGCGCGGAGCGCGTCTGGGGCACGCAGTTCGTGCTCAATCTTCTCGCCGCTCAAAACGTCCAGCAGACCCCCGACATCAAGAACCGCGTTGCCGACGCTGTCCTCCGCCTCGCCGCGGCGGATGCACCCCAGCGCACCATGTCCGTGCTCGCCGGTCTTGTCGGCCCCGAGCTCGCGACCGCCCTCAAGCCGTACACCGTCGATTCGAGCGGTGGGCGCTTTGGCCAGATTTTCGACTCCAGGCACGACCAACTCGGCCTCAGCTCGTGGGTTCACATCGAGATGGGCCACCTCATGGCCCTCGGAGAGGAGGCGATCGTGCCTGCCCTCGCCTACCTCTTCCACCGCGTGGAGCAGGCGCTCGACGGAAACCCGACGCTCCTGATCCTCGACGAGGCCTGGCTGTTTCTCAAACATCCAGTGTTCGCAGGGCGACTCGAGGAGTGGCTCAAGACGTTGCGAAAAATGAACGTCGCTGTCGTCTTCGCCACTCAGGAGGTCGCCGACGCCGCGAAGAGTCCGATTCTCTCGACCATCCTCAGCGCCTGCCAGACCAAGATCTACCTGCCGAACGAAGAAGCCCTGACCCCGCATATCGCAGAGGCCTACAAGGGCTTCGCCCTCAGCGAGACCGAGATCGGCATCCTGGCGCAGGCCCAGAAGAAGCGCGATTACTACTACAAATCCGTCCGCGGCCGCCGCCTCTTCACCATCGACCTCGGCCCCGTGGCGCTCGCACTCGCGGGCATGTCGACGCCGGCCGATCAACGATTTCTCGACGGTCTCGTGGCCGCCGGTCAACCCGACTCGTTCGCGGAGCGGATCCTTCGCCATCGCGGCCTCACCGAGGCTGCCGATCGTCTTGTGGCCCGACTGCGTCGCCCGGACCGCCGTGCGGCTTGAGGAGCACCAACATGAACAAACCCATTCTCGTCACGCTCTCCGTCGCCGGTGTCCTCGTCGCCGGCCGGGCCTATGGCCAGACGCCCGTGGTCGACCACAGCAACCTTCTTCAAAACGTCAAAACGGCCTTGCAGACGGCGCAGATCGTGGAGAACACGGCGCAGCAGCTCCAGGCGATGCAAGCGCAGCTCAGGTACCAAATCCAGAACCTCTCGACCATCAACCCGGCCTCCATCAGCGGCCTGCTCTCGCTGATCAATCAGAGCCAGATGACCTTCAACATGCTGCAGGGCGACCTGCACTCGATCGGGTACACGGTCGGCCTCGTGAACGGCAGCTTCAACCGCCTCTTCCCGAAGAATCAGAGCCAGTGGAAAAACGTCCGCTCTTCCGACTTCGGCACCTACTACGACAACTGGAACAACGAAATCACCACCTCGTCGCTGGCCGCCTTCCGCGCCCAGACCGCTGTCTCCACTCTCGACGCGAACAACGCGGCCATCCAGAAGATCCTTCTCGCTGCGAACAGTGCGTCGACGGGCGAAATCCGGCAGCTGCAGCTCGCCAACCAGCAGCTCGCGCTCATCCACACCGAGCTCGCATCGCTCGTCCAGAACCTCTCCACCGTCGGACGCGTCATCACGGAATGGACCGCCGCCTCGACGGGCGAACAGATGATGGAGCGCGAGCGCGCCAGCCGGCGGCTCCAGAACTACACGAGCCGCGGCGCTCCCTCGCAGATCTTGAACCGGTTCCCATAAGCGAGAGGCCCACGATGGATATCAACGTCCTGACCACCACGCTGACGACCTTCGTCAACGCGATCCACAACGGGCAGAAGGCCATGCACAGCGCCGGCAACGGGGTGCTCTACGGGCTCGCCGCGATCGAGGTCGTCCTTGCGTGCCTCTGGATCGCCATGGACGGCACCAACGTCTCTGGCCCCTTCAAGAAGCTGCTCCAGCTCAGCTTCTGGGTCTACTTCTCCAACAACTTCGCCGCCTGGTGCGACAAATTTCGGGACACGCTCGTCCAGCTCGGTCTGTCTGCCGGCGGCCAGGGCGGCAACTACAAGATCCTCTTCGACCCGTCCAGCATCGGTGGCATGGCCCTCGATGTGACCGACCCAATCGTGAAATCGATGCACGAAGCCGGCATCACCCACTTGGGCGACACCTGCATCATGGCGATCTGCTTTGGAGCGCTGGTCGTCTGCTTCTTCCTGATCGCCTGCCAGATCTGCCTCGCGGTCATCGAATACTACCTGGTGGTCACGCTGGCCTCGGTTCTGATCCCCTTCGGCATCAGCGGACACACCAAGTTCATCGCGGAAAAAGCCATCGGCGCGGCGATCGCCGTCTCCGTCAAGTTGATGGTGCTGTCGTTCATCATGGGCCTCGCCCAACCGCTGATCGCGCAGATGCACTTCACCGGCACCGGCGACATCACGCTCAACCAGATGATCTCGATGCTCCTCGTCTGCGGCCTCCTCGCTTACATCGTGTGGCGCGGTCCGGCCATGGCCGCGGACCTGCTCGCTGCCTCTCCGTCGCTCAACGCCGGCGCCGTCGGCCAGAGCTTGGTCTCTGGCGTAACGGCCGGCGTCGGCGCCTTCAGCGGCGCCGTCACCGGCGGCCGCGCAGCCGGCTCGGCGATCCAACAGCAGCTCAGTAAGACCACCCAGATGCTGCGCGACAAATTCGGCGGCGGCGGGGATAAGCCAGGCGGCGGCGGCGCGGGTGGCGGCGGGAACCCCCTCGCTCGCGGCGCCAACCCCTCTCCAGAGCCCTCTTCCAATGGCCCTGGCGGTCGAAACGGAGCCGCCTCCGGCATCGGCCCCAAGCCATCCAGAAGCGGCGCGAGCCCCAAGGGCTCGTCCGGCCGCCCCTCCTAGCGGTTAGGAACAAATTTACCCTCACTGGCCGAGAACCCCAGTGAGATGCAAAAACAGTCTCCGAGCTGGCGCCCGACCGAGCAGGCCGAAACCCCTTACCAGAAGGCCCAGCAGGAGTGGGACCGGCGCATGGGCGCCGCCACCGTCCAGGCCGCCAACTGGAGGGTCATCGCCTTCGGCCTCGCCGGGCTCCTCTTCTTCTCGACCGCCGGAAACATCTTCCTGGGGGCCCAGCCGAAGGCGATTCCCCACTTCGTCGAGATCGACAAGCTCGGTCAGCCGAACTACCTCGGACCACTTGATAGCAACGCGCTGCGCGCCTTCACACCCAACGCCGCCTCGCTGCACTTCCATCTGACCCGCTTCATCACCGACACGCGGGAGATCTCCTCCGACGCCGCGATCCTCAAGCGGAACTGGCTCGACGCCTACAAGCTCGTCACCCCCGACGCCGCCAACGAGCTCAACGCGTACGTGAAGGAGCACAACCCCTTCGACGAGCTCGAGAAGCAGGTCCGCGTCAGCGTCCAGGTCAACGCGATCGTTCCGATCTCCAAGGAGACCTGGCAGGTCGACTGGACCGAGACCACCTGGGACGAGCACGGCAACCAGACGGGCACCACCGTCTGGCGCGGGACCTTCCACATCCTGCTCCGCCTGGCCGACACGGCCGAGAAGCTCGAGGTCAATCCGCTCGGGCTCTTCATCGACGAATTGCATTGGACACGCCTTTCAACAATCGCCGCCGACGGAAGGACCAACACGCCATGAAGCAACCGCGCATCCGAACACTTCTCCTCTTCTCGTCCCTCCTGCCCGCCTGCGCCGGTCGACAACCGCCGCCGCACTACGTGCAGGCGCAGCCCATCAAAGACGATGCGCCGAGACCCGTCGTCCTCGAGTTGCCGCGACCCGTGCCGATCCCCCCGCCGGCGGCGACGAAGCACGGAGCCGTTCCTGTCTCCGTGGCGGTGCGCCACAGCGCCAGCAAGAAGCCTCGGCCGTCGGACGTCATCCGCGAAGCGAATCGGAAAGCCACCGAGGGGCCGAACCCCTCCGAGTACGACAACGCGATCATGACCTACGACTACTCGCCGGGGACGCTGTTCCAGATCTACACCGCTCCTGACCACCTCACCGACGTGCAGCTCCAGCCCGGCGAGCACCTCGTCGGCAAACCCGCCACCGGCGACAGCATCCGGTGGGTCCTCGCACGGGGCAGCTCGTCGACCTCGGGCACGGAGCAGGTGCACATCTACATCAAGCCGACGCGGCCGGACCTCCACACCACGCTCGCCGTCAACACCGATCATCGATCGTATCTCCTCGAGCTGGCCAGCTACGACGACACCTATATGGCCGGCGTGGCCTGGCGCTACCCGCAAGACGAGCTCGCGCAGCTGGAGGCGACGACCGAGCAACAGCAGGCCCTGGCCGCGAACACCACCGCGACGGGCATCAGCATCGACAAGCTGAATTTCCACTACGGCGTCGCCGTCATCAGCGGTCGGCCCGAGTGGGTACCGGAACAGGTCTTCGACGACGGGCACAAAACCTTCGTCAGGTTTCCCCTCGCCATGCTCGATCGCGAGGCGCCAGCGCTGTTCGTGGTGTCGACGGCAGGCGACACGCAGATGGTGAACTACCGGGTCAAGAACGACACGTACGTCGTCGACCGGCTCTTCGAGATCGCGGAGTTGCGCCTCGGGCAGCAGAGCCAAGAAATCGTCCGCATCGTTCGCACCCGCTAACCGGAGGACGCCATGAACGACACGACGAAACGCGACAGCATGCTTCAGGCCGACGAGCTCGGCGAAACCACGCAGAGGGATGAATTCCCGCCGCAGTTCGAGACCTCGAAGAGCGGGCGCTTGGCAGCGCCGGCGCCTGTCGATGACACTCCGGAACCGGAGCTGCAGCCCGACGATCATCTCCACCTCTTCGACGACGAATACGAGCCCGAGGCCGTCGACGAGCCTCCGCGGCTCGACATCCCCGAAGGCCTCGCCGCCTCAGCGGAACGAACGCCATCGAACCCGACGGCTTCCGAAATGACATTCGCGTCGAGACTCCCACCGGATCATCCAGGGCTTCAGCTCGACCAACCGCAAGCCCGCACCCTCCGCAAGGGTCCCGTCATCTTGGCGAGCTCGCTGCTCGCTGTGGCCGTCGCCGTCGCCGCCTTTATCGCCCTCAGCCCGAAATCTCACGAGGCCCAAGCCGCGACACCGGCGCTGCCAGAGGGGGCGTCGAAGAACATCGCGATCCCCGACACCGTCGCGAATGCCCAAGGCAACGACGCGGATCTTCATCCCCCGCCGAAGCTCGGGCCGCCGCTCGGCGGAGCCGACCCCGACAAGACGCCGCCCGCCAAAGGCGGTGGTGGTTCATCCCTCGGCCGCCAGGCGCAGCGCGAGCTCGCCCGCGTCGAGCTCGCGAAGCTTCACTCGTCGCCGATCCTCGCAGAGCTCGAGGCGCCACAACAGGACCAGGGCCTCCCGGCGGCCGCCGCGGCCGCGGCGGGAATGGTCGGCGCGGCCATAAACGGCGCCGCACTGAAGGCAGATCAACCCCCGGTGCCGGCCCCGGGTGCCGCCGGCGGCGCCGACGCCAACCTGCAGCAGCACAAGGCCGACTTCATCAGCCGCGATGGCGCCAACAACGCCACCTATCTCTCTCAGCCGGTCCTGATGCCCAGGAGCCCCTTCGAGGTCAAAGCGGGAACCATCATCCCGACGACACTGCTCACCGGCATCAACAGCGATCTCCCCGGTCAGATCGTCGGGCAGGTCCGCGAGAACGTCTACGACACCGTTAGCGGGGCCTACCTCCTCATCCCCCAGGGCTCCCGCCTGATCGCAGCCTACGACTCCGCCGTCAGCTTCGGCCAGGAGCGCGTGCTGGTCTGCTGGAACCGATTGATCCGGCCGGACGGTGTCTCGATTTCTCTCGAGTGCATGCCCGGCGTCGACCTCGCCGGCTCGTCGGGGTTCTCCGACGAGGTCAACCACCACTGGTGGCGCATCGTCACCGGAGTCGCGCTCGGCACGCTCCTCTCGGCGACCGCGGACCGGGCCGCGGGAAACGTCACCGGTTATTCGCCGACGGTGCCGCAGCTCTGGGCAGCCAACGCCGGCGGCGCCGTCAACCAGGCCGCCACGCAGATCACCCAGAAGAACCTCGCCATTCAACCCACGATCACGATCCGGCCCGGCTACTCGGTGAACGTCCTCGTCTCGAAGGACATCGTGATCCAGCCGTACGCCAGCCAAGGAGCATCCCGATGAACCCCAACATCCCTACCTCCTCCGAAGAGCCGGACGAGCAGCTGCAAGACCAGATCGAGGACATGACCGCCCGCTTTCCCGAGGTGCATCACCTTTCGGACTGCATCGAATCGGTGCGTCTCGCCGGCGGCATCTTCGCCCGCATTCTCGGCCGATCGGCCGATCCGACGCCTCTCGGCGGGACCCTCGAGCGCACCGTCGCCGGCGCCGAGCCAACCTACTCCGTCGTCGACGCCGAGAAGATCTCCAAGAAGCTCCGACAGCTCGCCGGCTACCGCGGGGTCAATCCCATCCTGAACACCTGGGGCCTCATCCTGCGTCTCGCTCCCGAGCTCGTCGCCCTGATCGAACAGGGCTACTCGTACGAAGACGTGGGCGAGACGTTGATGGCCATCGGCGTCGACATCCGCCCTTTGCTCGCCCGCCGGCGCTGAGCAGAAAGACACACCCGTTTCCCTCTCCACTTCATCCCCACACCAACCTCAAGGAGTCACACCATGAACCGCGAACAGATCAGCCAGGCCGAAATCGCAGGACGTCTCGGGCAACAGCCCGAGCTCGAGCACACACCCACCGGAACCGCCTTCACCAGACTCTCCGTCGCGACTGCCGAGCGATGGACCGACGGTGACGGGAAGATTAAAGAGCGGCCCACCGAATGGCACCGCGCTGTCGCGTGGGGCTCGCTCGCCGAGGAGATCTCCCAGCGTTTCAAGAAGGGCGACTCCATCTCGCTCGTCGGGGCGATGCGCATCAACAGCTACGAGAAGGACAGCGTCAAACACCGCACCATCGAGCTTCACGTCGACAAGGCCGAGCCCAACCCGCACAAGGAGCTCTCGAAGAACGAGGCACGCCTGGTCGGCGTCATGCGCGAGGACGCCAAATTCAAGGTCCTCGAGAGCGGCGTCGCCATGACCACCCTCAGCATCGCCACCACCACCATGGCCAACGGCAAGGAGCGCGAGGACTGGCACAGCGTCACCTTGTGGGGGAAGACTGCCGAAGCCGCGCGCGACATCAAGGCCGGCGAGGGCATCTCGGTCAACGGCTCCATCCGTCACCGCAGCGTCCCTGGCCCCGACGGACAGGAGCGCAAGCTCTCCGCGATCGACGGCCGGCAGTTCCAGGTCCTCGAGCGCTCGGTCGATCGCGGTCAGCAACCGCCGGCGCCGGCCAAGGATCCGGATCGCGCGCCGTCGCTCCCACCGCCGGCCGAGCCGGCGCGCGCGCGCGGCCGCCAGCGCGGCAAGGGTGTCGAACGCGGCATGTAGCCAGGCGCCGGGCGCGGCGGCCCTGACTCCGCGCCCGGCCTTCTGCCCCTCATGTACGGAGCAATATCGTGAACGACAAACACTCCAATCACATCGTCCTCCAGGGCTGGATGACTTTCCGCTCTCCGCTGCAGAAGGGTGATCTCGGCCCCCACGTCGTCTGCGAAGTAGAGACCCACGACTTGGGCGAGAGGTATCAATGTGTCGCCGTCGGTGGCGCGGCGATGGAATTCATCAGGGCTGGCCGACGGAGGGACAAGCTCGTCACCCTGCGCGGCCGCCTTCGCTCGCCCGCGCACCGAAGCACCGTGTCCTTCGTAGACGTCGACCACGCAGAGGCCTTCCGCTTCACCGAACGCCCGTCAACTGGTCGTGACAATCCCCTTGTCCGCCTCGTCGGCGTCGTTCGCAAGGCAGCGCGTGCCGAGAACCACTTCGGCGACGAGCAGCTCGAGCTCACGGTCGAAACTCGAACCTTCAAGGGCGCTCGACTCGCCTGCGATCATCACCAGGTCGAATACCTCCTTCTTCCCTCCGATCTTGAAGGCGGTCCGCTTCCGGAGCTGGACGACATCGTCGAGATCACCGGCGGTCTGGTCCGCCGCTACTCCGAAGACTCGCGCGGCCGTTCGGTCCCGCGCAACGCGATCTCTGCCGCCACCTGCCAGCTCGTCAATCGACGCTCGATTTTCAGGGGTGCCGACGCCGATCAGAGATGCAGCATCGTCGCCTTTCCTCCGAGCCCCTCCAGTTTGTGAGAGACCACTCATGCGCCTGTTCATCGCCGAAAAGCCGTCCCTTGCTCGCGCGATCGCCGAAGCCCTCCCGGAGCCGCGCCGGAGGCGCGACGGCTACTTCGAATGCGGCGGTTCCGACACCGTCACCTGGTGCGCCGGCCACATCCTCGAGCTGGCCGCGCCGGAGGCGTACGATCCAGAATTCAAGCAGTGGCGGCTCGACCACCTTCCGATCACGCCGAGGGACTGGAAGCTCGCCGTAACCACGCCCGATCTTCTCAAGACCATCAAGTCCCTCCTCCCTCGAGCGTCCGTCGTCGTCAACGCCGGCGACCCCGACCGGGAGGGCCAGCTGCTCGTCGACGAGGTCCTCGTCTACCTCGGCTACCGTGGCAGGACCGATCGCGTCCTCGTCTCCGACATGAACCCTTCCGCGGTCCGCAAGGCACTCGGCGCCATTCAGCCCAATTCCAAGTTCAAACCACTCTACGACGCCGCTGTCGGCCGCCAGCGCGCCGATTGGCTCTACGGCCTCAACATGACCCGCCTCTACACCGTCCTCGGCCGCAGCGCCGGCTACGACGGCATTCTGTCCGTCGGCCGCGTTCAGACGCCGCTCCTGGGGCTGATCGTTCGTCGCGATCTCGAAATCGAAAAGTTCGTCCCGAAGCCCTACTTCTCGATCCTCGCCGACGTCGCCGGCGCCGCTCAACCCTTCACTGCTGTTTGGCGGCCTGGCGTCGACGCCGAGAACGTCCTCGACAGCGAGCGGCGATTGCTGAGCGCCGACTTCGCTTCCCTCGTCGAGCGGAGGACCTCCGGCCAGCCGGGGACGGTCACGAAGGCCTCGCGCGATCGCAAAGCCGAGGTAGCACCCTTGCTCTACTCGCTCGCCGATCTGCAAATCGACGCCGGGCGCCGTCTCGGGCTCGGTCCGAAAGTCATTCTCGACGTCTGCCAGGCCCTCTACGAAACGCATCGACTGACGACCTATCCGCGCTCCGACTGCTCCTACCTGCCCGAGGGGCATCTCGCCCAGGCTGCCGAGATCGCGCGTGCGATCGCCAGCATCGAGCCCAAGCTGGCCGGCCTCGCCGGCGATGCCAATCTCTCGCTGCGCTCACGCGCCTTCAACGACGCCAAGGTCACCGCACACCACGCACTGATTCCTACGCCCCGATCGTCGACGCCGGCGGCTCTCTCGAAAAACGAGCGCGACGTCTACAACTTGATCGCGCGCCGATACCTCGCGCAGTTCTTTCCGGCGTTCGAATACTTCCAGCTCGAGGCCGAGATCACCGTCGGTGGCCAGCGTTTCACCGCCAAGGGCCGGCAGCCGATCGCCGCCGGTTGGAAACGGCTCTTCGAGTCGTCGGCCGAGCGTGACGAGCAGGCGGGCCCCGACGACGGACCGTCGAGTGAAGACGATCTCGATCCCGAATCGCCTCTCCCTCCCCTACAGCCCGGGCAGGCCATCCGGATCGCAAAAACGCGGACAATGGCGAAGAAGACGAAGCCGCCCAAGAGGTTCACCGCGGCGGGGCTGGTGCAGGCGATGACAGGGATCGCAAAGTACGTGTCAAACCCTCAAATCAAGGCTCTTCTCCGCGAGACCGACGGAATCGGAACACCAGCGACGCAGGCTTCGATCATCCAGCGTCTCTTCGACCGCCATTTCATCGAGGAGCAAAAGCGGCAGATCGTCTCGACTCCGACGGCCCGCTCGCTCATCGCCGCTCTCCCCGACGTCGCCACGCAACCCGACATGACCGCGCTCTGGGAAGCGAGCCTGCGCAAGATCAGCGAAGGCCAAGCGCCGCTCGACACATTCCTCGAAGCCGTCCGACGGCAGCTCGGCGAGCTCGTCGCGCGCGCCAAGAGCGCCGGCGCGGCCGCCCTCCGCCTCCCAGCCGTCGAATCACGCCCCTGCCGCGCCCCAGGATGTGCTGGAGTGCTGCGGAAGCGCTCCGGGAGGAACGGGGTGTTCTGGGCTTGCTGTCGGTATCCCGACTGCACTGCAACCGAGACGGCTTCGACTGAACCGTATCCGCACCGGCAAGCCGCGACGCGTCGCCGGCGTCGAAGCAAGGCCGGGGTTCGGTAAGGGGAGATAGCCGGCCGACGGCGGTTCCTTTCGTCGCCGCTCTTGCTCGTTCTAGCGGACGAGACCAATCGGGGAAGCTCCTCCGGGCAGTGGCACTGCTGGCCAGCCGGCCGACCGCTCGGTGCAGCGGGCTGTAGGAACAAAATTCGCCCTACTGGCCGAGAACCCCAGTGAGATGCAAAGCTTGGCGCTCCCGCGTAGCCGTCCGATACCTGTTGCCGCAGGGCGCAGTGGGAGCTTGCCAAGCGTATGGGCGGCGCAACCGTACGGACTACGCCGCCGCCTTTCGCATGCGGCCCGACGAAAAGCAGGCCTTTCGTGAGAAGGGCTCCTGGACGCGCATCGTCCGCGTCGGCGAGACGACGCGACGCTGAACGGCCCGGCGTCAGCGGGACACGAGGGGCGAGGTTGCGCGGAACTACGCCAGTGGACCCGGCAAACGACACGGACGCGGCGGCCGCCATCCGGGCTAGCGCTACGCCATCCTCTACCCTTAGAGGGTGTCCTACAGAAAATCCCGCAAGAAATTTGCCTTGTCCGAGGGACAGCCGCAGATGGGTGAATGCGAACACCGTACCCTACCGATCTGACCGACGCGGAGTGGGACATCGT
>Ga0075522_10002692_pt1 | contig 13124 bp, 14 predicted proteins | sample NGEPerA_FD_74796 | JGI IMG/M metagenome (GOLD analysis project Ga0075522, IMG submission 74796) | Arctic peat soil microbial communities from the Barrow Environmental Observatory site, Barrow, Alaska, USA - NGEE PermafrostL2-A | ecosystem: Environmental > Terrestrial > Soil > Wetlands > Peat ... | reverse complement strand
AGCGGCACGCCGACGAAATAGACCTGCATCTGCGGCATCAGCCGCGCCAGCACGCCGAGCCCGATATTGAACACCAGGCCGAACACCAAAAACGGCGCCGAAAGCTGCAGGCCGAGCTTGAACGCGGCGGCGAAGGCGCGGGTGGCGAGCTGGGCGACGTCGCCGCTTGCCATGGTCTCGCCGGGCGAAAACACCGCATAGCTGTCGTTCAAGGCCGCGATCACCAGATGATGGCTGTCAGTCGCAAACAACAGCGTCACGCCGAGCAGCGTGAGGAAGTTGCCGATGATCACGCCCTGCTGGCCCTGGGTGGTGGGATCGACGGAGGTCGCAAATCCGAGTCCCATCTGCTGGGCGATCACCGCACCCGCCACCGAGAGCGCCGCCAGCGTCACCCGCGCGGTGGCCCCGAGCACGATGCCGATGATGATCTCGTGCATCATCAGCACCAGGAGCGGCACCATCGAGCCCATGTCGACGTGGTAGGCGTCGCGGTGCAGCGGCAGGATGATCAGGGTGAGCAGCAGCGCGATCGCCAGCTTGATGTTGACGGGAATATTGGTCTCACCCAATCCCGGCAGCAGCATCACCATGGCGCCGATGCGGGCGAACGCCAGCATGAAGGCGGCGGCGAGCGCTGGCAGCATGGAAATATCGATGTGCATGGCTCACGCATAGTGCATCAGCCGCCTATGATTCGCGACGATATCCGCATCATCTCGGCGTGAAGCGCGTCCGCCATGAACGGCAGAGCGAGCAGCAGCGTGACGAAGATCGCGAGGATCTTCGGTACGAACACCAGCGTCTGTTCCTGGATCTGGGTCAGCGCCTGGAACAGCGACACCGCGACGCCGACCACGAGGCCAACCACCATCAGCGGCGACGACACCACCACAATGGTCCAGATCGCATCGCGCGCCACGTCGAGGGTTTCAGCACCGGTCATTTCACTCTCTCAGTTTTTAGGTGTTTCGTCATTGCATGGCGCGAATGGCGAGTGGCGAATAGCGAATGGACTTCAAACTACTCGTCACCGCCCCCCTTATTCGCCATTCGCTATTCGCTATTCGCTATTTGCTATTCGTCCCCTTCAGATCGGCATCTTCATGATGTCCTCGTAGGACTGGATCACCCGGTCGCGCACCGATACCAGTGTCGAGACCGCGACGTCGGTTTCGGCGACCGCCGTCACCACGTCCATGACATTGGCCTTGCCCTGGGCCATCGCCACGGTCTGTGCGTCGGATTTCTTGCCGGCGTCGAGCACGCTGCCGATCGCGTCCTTGAGCAGCGCGCCGAACGACGGGCCGCTGGAGTCGAGGCCCTTGCCGGCACCGCCGGTATCGAGGATGCGGGCGAGATTGGCGTAGGCATTCGCGGCGACTGTCGGTGAAGCCATGGTGAAAACTTTCCTGTTCAGGCCTTGAGGATGTCGAGCGTGCGCTGGATCATCCGGCGCGTGGCCGAGATGATGTTAAGGTTGGCCTCGTAGGACCGCTGCGCGTCCCGCATGTCGGTCATTTCGACCAGCGAATTGACGTTGGGATATTTGACGTTGCCGGAGGCATCGGCCGCGGGATTGGAAGGTTCGTGCTTGACGCGAAACGCGGAAGCATCGGGGACCACCTTGCCGAGCGATACGACCCTGGCGTCGAGCGTGCGGTCGAGTTCGGAGGAAAAGGTTGGCACCTTGCGCCGATAGGGATCGCCGCCGGCACTGGGGGCTGTGGAATCGGCGTTGGCGATGTTTTCCGAGATCACCCGCATGCGGCCTGCCTGGGCGCGCAGGCCCGAGGTGGCGATGCTCATCGAGCGGGCGAAATCGTTGATGTCGTTATTGCTCATGATTTGCTGGCCCTATCCCTGTGCCTCAGCCCTTGCCGATCGCGGTCTTCAGCAGATGCAGGCTCTTGCTGTAGAGCGAGGTGACCGCCGCATAGTCCATCTGGTTGGCGCTTACCTTCATCATCTCCTCTTCGAGACTGACGGCATTGCCGGCCGGCCGCGTCTCGAAGCCCACCTTGCGGTTCTGGTCAAAACTGTCCGCGCCGCCGCCGGCCGGAACGATATGCGAGGTGCTGGTGCGCATCATCGCGAGCGGGCCCATCGATCCCGCGGGCGCGCCGGTGTTGTCGAATTTCGGTTCGACCAGGTCGCGCGGCTTGAAATTCGGTGTGTCCGAGTTGGAGACATTTTCGGAAAGGACGCGCTGGCGCTCCTGGTGCCACTGCATCTTGGTGCGCAGCACGGACAAGACCGGAAGATCGCTGATGGACATCGCCGCCGCTCCGCTTCCTGGAGGGCGCGACGCGCACCCTCGACTAGGCAGAATTTGCCGTGCGCATGGTTAACGGCTGGTTAAAATGCGCAAAGCCGCAGGGCCGGTGTCGTGCGCGGGCGGTTTCTGCCCTTTGGCGTCGATTGTGCGCATTTTTGCCACGAATGCTGCGTTAACCAACGAGATCATTGGTGCGGCAAGCCCAAGAAGTCATTTTGGCGCAGCCGATTCATGGGTTATTAAGATGCCGGAAGCGGCAGTTTCTGCCGCGGAGCGTTAAGAAACTCAGCCGTTGCGCCGCGTACCGGCTGCGACGAACGAGACGTGAATAAGCGCGATTTGCCCGGGGAATAGCATGCAGGCAGTGATTTTTTTCTCCCTATTCGTTGCCGTCCTGGCGCTGTTCGGCGGTGGCGTCTGGCTGATCCGCCGATTCGCCGGCAGTCGCCTCGGCGCCAACACCAACCGGGGACGGATGCCGCGCCTTGCCGTGATCGACGCCGCCGCCGTGGATGGCCGCCGGCGGCTGGTACTGGTGCGGCGCGACAACGTCGAGCACCTGCTGATGATCGGCGGCCCGACCGATATCGTGGTCGAACCCAATATCGTGCGCGCGATGCCCGGACGCGATCAGTTGCCGCAGCGGCCGAGCGTCGGCGCGGCCGAGCCGCCGCCGCGGGTGGCGCCGCTGCCCGACGCGGCCTGGAGCGACGGCGACGGGGCGCGCGCCGACACCTTCGACCACCACACCGAACCGCAAATGCCGGAACCGCCGCCGCGGCCGATGCGGCCTTCCTTCGCCGACGAGGTACGACGCCCGGCTCCGCCGGCGCTGCCGGAACGGCGCAGCGAGCCGCTGCGTACCGAATCCATGCGCAATGAACCGCCGCGGACTGAATCCATGCGAAGCGATCCCTTGCGCACGGATCCCTTGCGTTCGGATCCTTTGGCCGGCTTTGCGCCGGAGCCGCTCGGCGGCCGCCCGGAGCCGCGCCCCGAATTGCGCCCCGAGCCGATGCCTTCGCGGGTGACCTCGCGCAACGAACCCGTGATGCCGCGCGCGCCGCGCGAAGCGCCAAAGCCTCCGCCGGTGCGTGCCGAACGTCCGTCATCGCCCCCGCCGCCGCTTCCCACAGGCCCCTCGAACGCGGACCAGAATCTCGCCGAGATGGCGCAGCGGCTCGAGGCAGCGCTGCGCCGGCCGGCCGGCGATGCGCCGCCGGTCGCGCCCGAAGCGCCGCCCGGCCGTGCCGCCTCCCGCAGCGAGCCACCGATCGCCCCGCCGGCTGCCACGCCCTCGCCGAAGAGCGGCTTTGAGAACCTCGAAGACGAGATGGCGTCGCTGCTGGGCCGCCCAAAGACGCCTTCGTGAGGCCGCCGCCTCACCCGCGTAGAGTTTTATTTTTTGCCACCCTGATAGCCGCCGGTTCGCTGGCGACGCCTGCGCTTGCGCAGGACATCAGCATCAATCTCGGCGCCGGCAATGGCGGCGTCACCGAGCGCGCGATCCAGTTGATCGCGCTGTTGACGGTGCTGTCGATCGCCCCGTCGATCCTGATCATGATGACGTCGTTCACCCGGATCGTGGTGGTGCTGTCGCTGCTGCGCACCGCCTTGGGCACAGCGACCGCGCCGCCGAATTCCGTCATTATCGCGCTTGCCATGTTCCTGACCGCGTTCGTGATGGGACCGGTGCTGCAGAAATCCTACGACGACGGCATCAAGCCCCTGATCGCCAACCAGATCAGCGTCGAGGAAGCGTTGCAGCGCGCTTCGGGGCCGCTGCGCATCTTCATGCAGAAGAACGTGCGCGAAAAGGATCTCAAATTGTTCATGGACCTGTCCGGCGAGCCGCCGCCGGCAACCCCTGACCAGATGTCGCTGCGCATTCTGGTGCCGGCGTTCATGATCTCGGAGCTGAAACGCGCCTTCGAGATCGGCTTCCTGTTGTTCCTGCCCTTCCTGATCATCGACCTCGTGGTTGCCTCGGTCCTGATGTCGATGGGCATGATGATGCTGCCACCGGTCGTGGTGTCGCTGCCGTTCAAGCTGATTTTCTTCGTGCTGGTCGACGGCTGGTCGCTGGTGGCGGGAAGCCTCGTACAGAGCTACGGGGGATAGGTCGCTCTATCCTCCGACGTGTTCCCGCTTGAAAATCAGGCGCGACTATGATGCGCTGAGGTACCGTCGGGAACGCATCCATGCAACAGCCATTCGACCGCGCACTCGAAGATCTCGGCAACGCGATCCATCTCGAACATGTCAATGTCACGGTGCCCGACCAGCGGCTGGCCACGCTGTTCTATGTCGCAGGCCTCGGGCTGACCCGCGATCCCTATCTGATGGTGTCCGACAGCAATATGTGGGTGAACGTTGGCAGGAGCCAGTTTCACCTGCCGGCGGGCCAGGCGCAGGTGCTGCGCGGCCACACCGCGCTCGTCATCGCGGGCCGCGAGGCCCTGCTCGACCGCCTCGCCGCCGTTGCCAAAAAGCTTGAAGGCACCGCCTTCAAGTTCAGCGAGCACAACGATTATGTCGAGGCGACGTGCCCCTGGGGCAATCGGCTGCGCTGCTATGAGCCGGATGCCGCGCGCTTCGGGCGCATCACCCTCGGTATTCCCTATGTCGAGTTCGACGTGCCGGAGGGAACCGCGAAAGCCATCTGCGATTTCTACCCGGCGATGATCGGGATACCCACTGAGCTCAGGAATGGCGACGGCATGGTGGCGCGCGTCAAGGTCGGCAAGGACCAGTATCTGCAATTTCGCGAGACCGCGACACAGCAGGGCGACTATGACGGTCACCACGTCCAGATCTACATCACGGACTTCTCCGGCCCTCACCGCCGCCTCATGGAGCGCGGCCTGGTTTCGCAGGAAGACAATCAGTACCAGTACCGGTTCAAGGACATCGTCGACCTTGCCGATGGCCGGCATCTGTTCACGGTCGAGCACGAGGTGCGTAGCGCCACCCACCCGATGTACCTGCGGCCGCTGGTCAACCGCGACCCCTCGCAGACCAACCGCACCTATGCCGCCGGCCATGACCATTGGCTCTGGGCGATGGGACCGGACGAATTCGACCGGCGATAAAAGGCGGCGCATCGCCAGACGGCATGGCCGGACGACGGCTACTCCACCTTGATATTCAGCTCCTTGACGAGCCGTCCGTATTTCTCCGCGTCCTCGCGTACGCTGCGGCTGTATTGTTCGACCGTGCCGCCGGTAGCCTGCTGCGCCTGGTCGTCGAAAAATTTCCGGACTTTCTCGTCATGCAGCGCCGTGTTGGTCTCGGCGTTGAGACGGGTGACAATCGCGGCCGGCGTGCCCACCGGCACAAACATTCCGATCCGCTGATCGACCACGAGCCCGTCCATGCCGGCTTCCTGGAACGTCGGCACATTCGGCAACGCCGACGATCGGGTCGCCATCGATTGCGCCAGCAGGACGAGGCCACCGGTCTTGTGGTGGGGCATCAGGGGTGTGGTTCCGAGCGAGCCAAGTTTGACATGGCCCGCGACCAGATCGTTGATCGCCGGAGCGCCGCCCCGATACGCCACTTGTTCGAGCTTGATGCCGGCAAGCTTCGCATACCATAGTCCCACCATGGCCTGGGCCGAGCCGGCGCCGCTGCCGGTCGCAAATCCCAGGCCCGGTTGCCGCTTCACCAGTTCGGTTAATTCGGCCAGTGTTTTCACGCCGAGCGAAGGGTGCGCGGCGAGAGCGATCGGCTGGCGCGAAAGTTCGATCACCGGAGCCAGTTCCTTCAGGGGATCGAAGTCCATCTTGTAGACGTAAGGGTTACTGCTGACCGCATCCGTCCCGATCAGGATCTTGTAGCCGTCAGGCGCGCTCTTCGCCACATACTCGATGGCGATGTTGCCGTTGGCGCCCGACCTGTTTTCGATCACCACTTGCTGGCCGAGCGCGCGGGACAAATGGTCACCGACCACACGTGCCGCCGTATCCGCCGAGCCCCCGGCCGGAAACGGAACGATGAAGTGGATCGGGTGTTCGGGCCAGTCGCCGGCGACGGCCGCGGAGAGCATGAGGACCAGAATCAGGCTGGCAAAAGGCAACCGCATCATCGGATTCCCTCCTTCATTCGCCGCAGGCTTCGGATATCCTACCGCTCCCGCCTCCGTTCGGCCAGCCAACATCGCAGCACTCCGGTTCAGGGATCGACATGCCTTATTCGAAATATCTTCCCGGGCAGATGGGCTCCATCAAGCTTCTGACGCCCGGGCCGTTCGTCGCCGGATCGTATGCCGAGCTCATTCTCGTCTACACGGCCGGAACATTTGGCATCGACGACACCGGTATGTTGAAAGTGTCGTGGCGCAGCACGTCGGACCTGAGCAAGCCGCAGTTCAGCCAACCCGAAGCGCCGAATTTCGCGACCGTCGAGGCCAGCAATGGCGCCAAGCTCGAGGTCTGGTTCGATCGCCTCAACATCCGCCCCTACGCCAATACGGTGCTGATCCGGGTCATGCGCGGCTATCTTCGTGCCGGCGACACCATGACGATCCGGCTCGGCGACCGCAGTAAGGGATCTCCAGGTCTGCGGCTGCAGACCAATGTCGAGAACAAGGTCGAGCTTCGCACCTCGGTCGATGCATTCGCCACCTACGAATTCTGCGAATTACTGGAACAGCCGGCGTTTGACCTCGTGCCGGGACCGGCAACCAGCTGGAAGGCCATTCTCCCCTCGCTCGCAGTCGTCGGTGAACCGTTCCGGCTTGCCATCGTTGCCGAAGACATCTGGGGCAATCCGACCGACGACGCCGCTAGCATGCTCGCGCTTGAATCCTCACTGCCTCTCTTGGGCCTGCCCGACCGCATTGCCATCGCCAAAGGCGATGGCCCACGGGTCATCGAGAACCTCGTTGCCACCGGGGCCGGAGATCTCGACCTGAAGATAGCGGCCGAAGGGCACGTCGTCGCGCAGGCCAACCCGCTTCGGATCGTGACTTCCACCCCGGTCCGGCGCTACTGGGCCGATCTGCACGGCCAGAGCGGCGAGACCATCGGCATGGGCACGGCGGAAGAATACTTTCGCTACGCGCGCGACAAGGCCTTCATCGATATGGTCGGCCATCAGGGCAATGATTTCCAGATCACCGATGGTTTCTGGAAAGAGCTGAACGAACTCACCGCTCGCTTCGATCAGCCGGGCAAGTTCGTTTGCCTGCCGGGCTATGAATGGTCGGGCAATACCGGCATGGGCGGCGACCGCAACGTGTTCTTTCGCCACGAAGGGCGGCCGATCCGCCGCTCTTCCCACATCCTGGTCGAAGGCGAGACTTCAACCGAGGCAATCTACACCGCGGACAGGCTGTTCGAGGCGCTCGGCAGTGAAAATTGCCGCGTCATCGCGCATGTCGGCGGGCGCTACGCCGACGTCAAATATGCCCATGACGGGCACCTCGAGCGCAGCGTCGAGGTGCATTCGACCTGGGGCACCTTCGAATGGCTGCTGTATGACGCGTTCGAGAAGGGCTTTCGGGTCGGCGTGGTCTGTCACAGCGATGACCACAAGGGACGGCCTGGCGCGACCACCCCGGGCGCCTCGACGTTTGGGGCGATCGGCGGCTTGTCCTGTTATTTCATGCCGGAATTGACGCGCGATGCGCTGTTCGAGGCGCTGCGAAAGCGCCGGCACTACGGGACCACCGGCACCCGGCTATGGCTCGATCTGCGCGGCACCTTCGAGCAGGATGTCACAGGCTTTTCCGAGGACCCAAAACTCGGCCCGGCCGAGGAAATGCCGGTGCGCGAAGCGCGGATGGGCGACATCATCCGGCCGGCGTCGGTACCGATGAAGCTTTCGGTGGAGGCGATCGGCACCGCGCCGCTGGAGCGCGTGGATGTGCTGCACGGGACGCAAGTCGTTCAATCGGTCCGCCCATTCGCCGCCGCGGATCTCGGCCGCCGGGTGCGCATACTCTGGCAGGGCGCGGAATATCGCGGACGCGGGCGGGAGACGGTCTGGCAAGGCAAACTCGCGATAGGCGGCAACCGCATCGTTCGCTTTGCGCCGGTGAATTTTCTCAATCCGGAACGCAAGATCAGGGAGGTGGTTCCGGGCGCCTCGCTTGCCTGGACCTCGGTGACGACAGGAAATCTCGCCGGCGTCGATCTCTGGCTCGAGCAGGCGCAATCAGGCTTGCTGCGGATCGAGACCAATATCGTCTCGGGCGAGGTCGACCTCAGCCGGCTCACCGAGGCAACGATGGAATTCGACGGCGGCGCGCTTGGCCGCAAACTCAGCGTCTATCGGTTGCCGGAGGCCGACTGGAGCCGGCGGCTCACACTCGAGCATCACGCCACCTTCAACGGCGGCGCCGATCTGCCGGTCTATGTGCGCGTCACGCAGGCGGACGGCCATCAAGCATGGTCGAGCCCGATTTACCTGATCGACTGAGCGCATTCGACGCGCGGCGCGGGGCGTTAATCGCTAGCGGTGACCGCGCCAACCACCGCCGGCAACGCCGCTGATGATGCGATCATGTCGTTATGTCTCATGTCCGGCACGATCGTGACCGGGATGTCCACGCCCAAATTTTGCAACAGCGGCGCGAACTGGTCGGCGATCACCTGCTCGTCGGCGTCGCCGACGAGGATCGCGGCCGGCCGGCGAAGGTTTTTCAGATAACGCGCATAGTCGCGGCCCGCGCCGAAATTCGCCGCCAGCCGATAGGAATAGCTGGCGGTCGTATCGCGCGAGGAATCGCGTGATACCGCGTAGCTAATGACGGGCAGTCCGTCGAACCAGTGGATGCCCATCTGCCCGAGATAGGCGATCGTGATCAGGCGCTGCAGCGCGATGCTGACCCAGCCACCGGCGTTCGGACGCCACGCCACTGAGCCCGGCAAGATCGGGGAAAGAAAGACATAGCGGTCGAACAGCAAACCGTAGGGGCCGCCGGCGAAGCGGATGTTGAATCCGGCGCCGCCGGAGAAGCCGATGAGCGTTCGTGTCTCGCCGATTTTAACCGGCCCCAGTTGCGCAACGAAGTCGGCAAGATCGTCATCGAGCTGCCCGATATAGTCGATGTCGCCGCGCCGGCCGGAGCCGCCATGGCCGCGAATGTCCAGCACATAGGCGGTCACGCCAGCCGCACGCAAGCCGTCAGCAAGCGCATGCATGCTGCTGCCGGGACCGGCGGTGCCGTGCACCAGGACGGCGATTTTGTCCGGCTCTCCCGGATAGGCGTAATATTGCAGGCTTGCACCGTCGCGGGCCCGGAAGTGCCGGGGCGCCGAGACGTTCGCAGGATCGGTGTGCCGCTGCGCCGTTGAGGCCATCGGCGGCGGCGAGGTCGGCGCGTCGAGGAAAATCACGGCAACGGGGACGATCGCGACCAGGGCCAGAAGCCCGATCAAGCCGAGCAGAAATTTGTACGCCATTCTCGTCCTCCACGGTACGCGATCGTCAAGGCCGCGTGACGCGCTTACGGCACCTGCCTGATTTGTCCCGAACCCGATACTTGCGACTGCACCCGCGCGCCGGCGCCGTGCAGCGTCACGACAGCGCTGCCGGAGATGAAAATGTCGGCATCCTCGCGGGCTGCGAGGTCGGCCCGCCCGCTGCCGCGAATGCGCGCCTTCGCATGCTGGGCGTCGAGCCGGCTGAGGTTGGCGCGGCCCGAACCCGCGGCATCGAGCGAAGCCATGTGGGTCTCGCCGCTTGCGTTGACCGTGCCGCTGCCGCGCATCGTAATGCGCAATTCGTCCTGTTCGATGCCGGAGAGTTCGAGTTCGCCGGAGCCGCTCAGAGTCCAGGCGGTAACCGCCGGGCCCGTGATGCGGACGACGAGATCATCCGCGGGCAAACAGTTGACGACGGTGTCCCAGGTCAGCTTGCCATCGTGCATCCGCACATGGCTGACCAGTTCCGCCTCGCCGCTGACGCTCGCCTGCGCCTTCGGTCCGGGCTGGTAATAGACCCGCGCGGGGACATCGACCCGGATGGCCTCGCCACCCTGCCATTCGAGATCCACGGTGCGCGGCTCGCTTGCGGCATCTCGATGCAAATCGGCCTTTTTCCGCCACAGCATTTCGGTGCAAGCCCATGTCGTGGCCGCCCAGGATCGCTGCCCGCCCGTGGAACCCGGCACCGGGGTCACCAGAACCACGAGGCCGCATGCCGCCGCGACGGCGAATAACGCGAATGCGATGAGGGCAAGATGTCTCGTCATATGGCACCTCAGATCGACGCCGATTGGCTCAGGTGGCATGCTGTTCCGGTTTGAGCAGGCGATAGTGCAACCGCGCATAATTCCCGAGCATTTTCACCGCGCCGTTGAGCGCCAGCGCCAGCAGCGCGACGCAGCCCATGCTGCCGGCCACCAAGCCGATGCCCGCCGCGGCGCGCACCACCATCGCGGCGATCGAGGCGAAGTGTCCGACCTTGAGGAGGCTCAGCAGCAATCCGATGCCGACGATGCCGAGCACGAAGATCACGAGGCCCATCACCAGCATGGCCACGATCACGGCGAACAATAGCGGCAGCAGCAGCAGGATATCGACCGCGGCGAGCCCGCCCAACGCCAGCAGCACGGTGGCCGAATTGCCGAGGCTGTGATGATTTTCCCAGCGGCGCAGCCCGCTTTCCGCGCGCAATTCCCGCGCCAGCCGCCGCGGATCGCCGAGTGCCGCGGCGACCTCCTCCTCGCTCCGCCCGGAGGCACGGGCCTCGTCGAAATAGGCGACGTAGTCGGCCATGATGTCGTCGATCTCGTGCGGCGAAAGCCCGGCAAGGCCGTCGCTGAGGATGTTCAGGAAGGCGTCGCGGTTCATCAGCTTTCTCCCAGCAACTGGTTGACGGAATCCATGAACGCCCGCCACTCGCGCTTCTGCGCCGTAAAGGCCGCGCGGCCGCTCGGGGTGAGCCGGTAGTATTTGCGCGGCGGTCCGCTGTTCGACTCGGCAAGTCTCGTATCGACCAGCCCGTCATTCTGCATGCGCCGCATCAGCGGGTAGATCGTCCCCTCCCCCATGTCGACGCGGTCCGCCAGCGTGCTGGCGATCTCGTAGGCATAACTTTCCCGGCGCGCCAGCAGCGCCAGCACGCACAATTCCAGCGCGCCTTTCTTGAGCTGAATTTGAATCGATTCGGTCATCTCGCTCGCGCGTTCGCCGTCTCCGGCCTGGACGATGCATAACAAGGTATATGTTATTGCAAGGTACCTGTCAATGCACTATCCGAAACAGAATTGCGGTCCTGCAGTCATCGTCATGCCCAGCCTGGCATCCACGTCTTTGCGACACAGCAGCAGGAAAGACATGGATGGCCGGGACAGATCGGACAGATCCGGCCATGACGAAGAAAGGCAATGCTTCGCCTGACAACCAACCGATTGCGCTTGTCATTTCGCCGCGAGCTGGCGCATCCCGCCCAGAGCGCGAAGATAGGTTGGCCCTACCCCTTCACATCATATTGCTTGCCGAGATGATCGCCGATCTGGACGATCATCGCGACGCATTCGGGATAGCCGGGTTTTGCCTTGGTCGCCGCATTGGCCTCGGTGCGGAATTCCCAGCCCTCGTCGCTGCGCAGCACGAAAATCCGGATCCCCTCCGGGCACTCGTCGACGTGCACCTTGAGCTCGGCCCGGGCCATCGCAACGAGTTCGGCTTCGGTCTTGGTGGGCTTGCTCATGGGGGCGGCTCCTCCGGACGGCTATGCCAGCAGGTTGCCGTCTCGGCGGCCATCTGTCGAGGGTATGACGACGGCTGCCGCGGCCTATCTTGCCGCCTCGGTCTGCTTCGATCCGACGATCTTCGGCAGCGAACCGGTCGAGAGCGGATCGGCCTTCTTGCTTTCCGGCTGCCAGGCGGTCGCATCCGGGAACCGGGCCTTCATCTCGTGCATGAAACCGTCGAGCGTATCGACCCTGGCGGCCATCTTGGCGATCTCGCCGAATTCGGCGCTGTTGGCGGCGGCGGGCTTGCTGGCGGTCTCGAAGGCGGCGCGGTCGGCATCGCCGCTCATCAGGGGCGCGTATTTCTCACGGAAGCGCGCCAGCCCGATGGTGTCTTCGGCCAGCGCATATCCAACCACCGCGCGGATTACGTCGCTCTTCTCCGCCGGACTCAACGGTTTGAAGTCGCGCCAGCGGTCGCCATAGTACAATTCGATCTGTTCGGACGCCTCGCGCCAGCGCCGCGCCGCCCAGTAAATGTCGGAGCGCAGCCGGATCGCTTCGCGGCCCTGGATGTTCGAGATGATGTCGAGCGCGAGATCGTGGCGGCCGATGTCGCTTTGCGCACGCGCCTCGAGCAGCAGCCGCTGCTGACGTAGCTCCCCCGAAAGGTCGGTGATGCGGGTGCTGCGCAGCGCCGCAATGGCGCGATCGGGCTTGCGATTGGTCAGATAGACCATGGCCAGCCGCGCGGCGACCTGGGCGCGGGCGGCGCCCTCCAGCCGCTTGTCGACCTGGTACTGCAGGAGCTCGGCGGCCTGGTCGAGCAGATCGACCGCGACCAGCCGGTCCGCGAGCCGCCGGATCATTTCGTCGCCGCGCCGCCCGATCGGGGTCAATTCTCGATATTGGTAGAACATGGCGAGCGCGTCGATCGGCGGCAGATCGTCGCCCTTGGGACCAAGGAAGAGCTGCGAGAACAACGCCGAAGTGTCGTCTTGCGCTCCCCGCGAGGCTTCCGAATTGGGTTGCAGCCTGGTCGCGGTCCGTGCCGCCGCGAAGGATTCGGCATAGTGTCCGTTATCCGAATAGATGCGCGCCAGCATCTGCAACGTCTTCACCTCGATCGAGTCGCCGCGCCACAACACCGAGAGCGTCTCGAGCTCGCGCAGCATGTCCGCCGGGCTGATTTCGTTGCGT
>Ga0075522_10002690_pt1 | contig 13127 bp, 14 predicted proteins | sample NGEPerA_FD_74796 | JGI IMG/M metagenome (GOLD analysis project Ga0075522, IMG submission 74796) | Arctic peat soil microbial communities from the Barrow Environmental Observatory site, Barrow, Alaska, USA - NGEE PermafrostL2-A | ecosystem: Environmental > Terrestrial > Soil > Wetlands > Peat ... | reverse complement strand
CCATGGAGCCGCCCAATTCTTTTCATGCCGACGCAGTGCGCGACGAACAGGCCAAAGCGCTGCACGCCATTCAAATTCCCACTCCCGAAGAAGTATTGACGATGGCGGTGCGGGGCCAATACGGGCCGGGTCAGGTCGGGGACGAAAAGGCCGTGGCCTACCGCGCGGAGCCGGGGGTGGCGCACGAGTCCACCACCGAAACCTTTGCCGCCGTGAAAGTGAGGCTCGACAATTGGCGCTGGGCGGGCGTGCCGTTTTACATCCGCACTGGCAAACGCCTGGCCGAGCGCACCACGGAAATTGCCATTCAATTCAAGCAGGCGCCCTTTCAACTCTTTCGCGACACCCCCGTCGAAAATCTGGAAACCAACCGCCTGGTCATCCATATCCAGCCCGAGGAAGGCCTTTCGCTGCGCTTCGGCGCGAAAATTCCCGGGCCGATCATGCACACCGGTCCTGTCGAGATGAAATTCAATTATGAGGATTACTTTGGCAAGACGCCCAGCACCGGTTATGAAAGGTTGATTTACGATTGCATGATTGGCGACGCCACGCTTTTTCAACGGGCGGACATGGTCGAGGCCGGGTGGAGCGTGATTACTCCCATCCTGGATGTCTGGAAAGCGCTGCCCCCGCGCGCCTTTCCCAATTACGCCTCGGGAAGCTGGGGGCCGAAAGAAGCGGACGACTTGCTGGCGCGGGACGCGCGCCATTGGAGGAAAATCGGATGAAAATTCTTGTGCTTGACGTTGGAGGAACGCACGTCAAAATCCTCGCCACCGGCCATAAAACCCGGCTGCAATTCGACTCCGGCCCAAAAATGACCGCCAAGGAAATGGTCGCGCAAGTCAAGGCGGTGACGTCCCAGGCCGGCTGGGACTACGACGTTATTTCCATCGGCTATCCGGGCGCGGTTTTGCACGACCGCCCCGTCATGGAACCGCACAATCTCGCCAAAGGATGGGTCGGGTTTAACTTCGCCCGGGCCTTGGGGCGGCCGGTGAAAATTATAAATGACGCTGCCTTGCAGTCCATCGGCAGCTATCGCGGAGGACGGATGTTGTTCCTGGGTTTGGGCACGGGACTGGGCACGGCCTTGATTGTGGAATCGATGGTCGAGCCGATGGAGCTGGCCCACCTGCCCTACAAAAAAGGGCGGACTTTTGAAGATTACGTCGGCCTGCAAGGCTTGGAACGCCTGGGTCGAAAAAAATGGCGCAAGAATGTCGCCGAAGTCATTCAACTGCTGAAAACGGCCACGCAGGCCGATTACGTCGTCCTCGGCGGCGGCAATGCGCGGCTGCTCAAGAAACTTCCGCCCGACACCCGGTTGGGCAACAATGATAATGCATTCCGGGGTGGATTTCGCCTCTGGCAGGACCCGAAATTTGCCAGCCGGCCCAGGCAACACGTTCACTCATCCTCCGCGGCATGACGAACAAAAAAACGAAAAAGCAGCCGGTCGTTTTTCTATTTGACATCGACAACACCCTGCTCAACAACGACCAGGTCACCGCCGATTTGGAAAAACACCTGAAGGAAAAGGTGGGCGCAAGCGGCGCAAAATGTTACTGGAATATTTTTGAAAAGCTGCGCAAGGAACTGGGTTACGCCGATTACCTGGGCGCCTTGCAACGCTATCGCATCCGGTATCCGCACGATTTGCGGCTGGTGACGGTCTCGCGATTTTTGATTAATTACCCTTTTGCCAATCGGCTTTACCCGAACGGTCTCGATGTCATCGCCCACGTCCGGCGCTGGGGGCCGGCGGCCCTGCTCAGTGATGGCGACGTCGTTTTCCAGCCGCGCAAGGCGGACTGCTCCGGCCTGCGCGAGGCGGTCGAGGGCCGCGTCATGATTTACGTCCACAAGGAACGCGAGCTGGCCGACGTGGCGCGGCGGCATCCGGCCGCCCATTATGTCATGGTGGACGATAAGCTGCGAATTTTGACCGCGATGAAAAATATCTGGAACCAGCGGCTGACCACCGTGTTTGTCCGGCAAGGTCATTACGCCCTGGATGCCGCCTTGACGGCGAGTCTTCCCCCGGCGGACACGACCATCGAGCGGATCGGCGATTTGCTCGACTACGACTGGCCGCGCCTGCGGCAAACAACGCAACCCAAAGCAAAATGAATTCAACAGAGACAACGACGGCCTTTGGCGCGCCCGGCATCGAGCCGCGCTGGACTTCGAGCGCCAAAGAAGGATTCGGCACCGCTTATCATACCAGTTGCCGGCTGTGGTTCACCTTGAGCCACGGCATTGTCAACGAGATTTATTATCCGTTTGTCGATCAGCCCAACACGCGGGATTTCCAATTCCTGATCAGCGACGGCGAGACTTTTTGCCACGAGGAGAAACTGGATCTCGACCACGAGATGGAGTACCCGGAAAAAGGCTGCCTTTTTTACCGCCTGACCAATTCGGAACGCAACGGCCGCTACCGCTTGGTCAAACATATTTTGGCCGATCCGCACCGCTCCGTTCTTTTGATCCGCACCAAAGTCGAGATCATGGACAAATCGTTGACCGGCAAACTGCGCCTGTACGCCTTGCTCGCGCCGCACATTGACCGTTATGGAGCGGGCAACACGGGGCGCTGCACCGAAATCAGCGGGAGCAAACTGCTGCACGCCCAGCGGGGCGGTTTCCATATTATCATGGGTTGCACGACGCATTTTACCAAGCGGTCCGTGGGTTATGCGGGAGCGAGCGACGGCTGGCAGGATTTGCGGAATTTCAAAATGGATTGGGAGTTTCAGTCGGCCGACAACGGCAACATCGCGTTGACCGGCGAAATCGATCCGGGGCGCGGCTTGGAATTCACCCTGGGCATAGCGCTCGGGCAAAGTTACCAGAGCACGGCGGCCAAGTTGTTGCAATCGCACGCCGACTCTTTTGAAAAGCATCGCGAAACCTACATTCGCCAGTGGCAGCGCACCATCGTCGATCCGCAACACGATTACAGCGAACACACCGGCAACGACGGCGCGACCTATCGCCGCAGTCGCTGCATTTTGCTGGCGCACGAGGACAAGGTTTTCGAGGGCGCGATTGTCGCCTCGATGAGCATTCCGTGGGGCGAGATCAAGGGCGACAATGATTTGGGCGGTTATCATCTGGTCTGGACGCGCGACCTGGTGCAAAGCGCGACCGCCCTTCTCGCCACCGGCCAAATCGGCACGCCCTTGCGCGCCTTAATCTGGCTGGCCGTTGTCCAGCGGCCGGACGGCGGTTTTCCGCAGAATTGCTGGATCGACGGGCGCATGTACTGGGCGGGGTTGCAACTGGATGAAATTGCCGCGCCCATTCTGCTGGCCTGGCGGTTGCGGCGGGAAGGGGTTCAACTGGGCCAATGCGACCCGTGCCCCATGATCCACCGCGCCGCGGCCTTTCTGATGCTGCAAGGGCCGGTCACGGCGCAGGATCGCTGGGAGGAAAATTGCGGCTACTCCCCTTCCACCTTGGCCGCCATCATTGCGGGGCTGGTGTGCGCCGCCGACTTTGCCGCCGACGAAACGTCCAAAGATTTTATTCTCGCCTATGCAGATTGGCTCGAAACGCACATCGAGGATTGGACGGTGACGACGCAAGGAAATTTGGTCAAAGAGTTTCCGCGCCACTATATCCGCATCAATCCCGCCGACGCCAACCTGCCCGACCCGCACGCGGACCCGAACACGACCATGATTCAAGTCGCCAATGGCGGAGGTCTGCGCGAGGCGCGAAATGTCGTTGGCGGAGATTTTCTGCAATTGGTGCGCTTTGGCATTCGCGCGGCCAATGATTCGGTCGTTCGCTTTTCCATCGAAGTGATTGACCGCGTCCTGAAACGCGACTTGCCCCAGGGCGCGTGCTGGCGGCGATACAATCACGACGGTTACGGCCAAAAGCCCGACGGCGGCGCGTTCGACGGCGAGGGCGAAGGCCGCTCCTGGCCGATTCTCACCGGCGAACGCGGCCACTACGAATTGGCGGCGGGCCGCGATCCGATGCCCTTCATCAAAGCCATGGAAAAATTTGGCAACCAAGGCGGGATGATTTCCGAACAGCTTTGGGACGCGGATGATTTGCCCAATGGAAAAATGATTCGTGGGGCTCCCACCGGCGCGGCCATGCCCCTTTGCTGGTCCCACGCGGAATATATTGCGCTGGTGCGAAGCCGGCATGACGGCGTTTGTTACGATCGCGTCGAGCCGGCCTTCCAACGATACGTGGTCAAGCCCGTCACCAGCCGGCACGAAATTTGGACTTTACGACACCGCATCCGGCACATGCCCAAGGGCAAAATTCTGCGGCTCATTTTCGCCAATGAGGCCTCCATTGTTTGGACGCCTGACAATTGGGCCAGCAAACAAACCCTCAACACGGTTTACAACGAGCCGCTCAATTTGTGGTCCGCGGACCTCGCCACCGCCAAACTGCGCCCGGGCGCCACGGCGGAATTCACCTTTCTCTGCTCCGAGCAATGGGCGGGGCAAAATTTTCAAGTGACCGTGGAATAACCAACCAGATCCAGTGACAGCGGAATCAGCCGGGCTTAACCCCAAACGAATGACGTTCGCCTATGCCGTGGGATGGCATTTTTTTCGTTTGGTCTTCGCGGTTTATTTTCGCTGGCGGGTGTTCAATCCAGAGCGGGTCCCTTTGACCGGTCCCGTCATCCTCGCCTCCAACCACGCCAGCTACATCGACCCGCCTTTGGTCGGAGCGGGAGTTCGGCGGCAGATTAACTTTCTGGCGCGCGATTCGATTTTTCATGTGCCGATTCTCGCTTCAATTCTTCGTTCGTGGGAAGTCGTGCCGGTGGACCGCGACGGCGGCACCGGACGCGGACTCAAAGCCATCCTCGACCGCCTTGCCCGGGGTGGCGCGATCATTTTGTTCCCGGAAGGAACTCGCTCACGGCACGGGGAATTAAACCCGGCGCGCTCCGGCATCGGCCTGGCTGTAATCAAATCGGCCGGCCCCGTGGTGCCATCCCGCGTTTTTGGCACTTATGCGGCCTTTGGCCCCCGCATGTTCCTGCCGCGGCCCCGGCGGCTCACTGTCAAGTATGGCCGTCCGCTCTTCTTCGAGGCCTTGCGCGCGGAGGCCAAAACGTGTTCCAAACAACGTGTCAAAGAGATTTATCAACAGGTGGCCGACGAGATCATGGCCGCCATCGCTCAACTTCAACTCAACGAGGACACATAATGAAAGCAGTCATTCTAGCCGCCGGCAAAGGCACGCGCATGGGAACCCTAACCACCGAACTGCCCAAACCGATGCTCCGCGTGCAGGGCAAACCCATCCTCGAACATATCCTGGAAGGATTGATCGAGGCTGGCGTGCGCGACTTTTTTATCGTCACTGGTTTTCGGGCCGACGTGATCGAAGCGTATTTTGGCGATGGAAAGAAATGGAACATCACCATCCACTATGGCCGGCAAGTGGTGCAGGATGGCACGGGCAAAGCGCCGGAAGTCGCGCGCGAATTTGTCGGCGGCGACGATTTTGTCCTGACTTATGGCGATATTCTCGTCCGTCCGCAAACTTACCAGGCGATGCTGCGCCGTTATCAGGAAGGGGCGTTTGCCGGCCTCATCACTTGCACCGGCAGCGAGGATGTGGCCAAAGGCGGCCTTCTCTTTTTCGACGGCGGGTTCTGCCTGCGCCGCCTCATCGAAAAACCGAGCCTCGCCGAATTGGAATCCCTTCGCCACGAGGGCGAACTCAAACCAGGCGCTATCGCGTGGTACAACGCCGGCATTTACATTTTCAAACCGTTGCTTTTCGACTTCACCCGCAAGCTGGAAAAATCTCCGCGCGGCGAATACGAATTGACCGACGCCATCACCGCCATGCTGCGGTCCGGCCATTGTCTGGCTGGCTTGGAGATTCAAGGCCGCTGGGTGGACGTGCGCGACCCCGAAGTGCTGGCCGCGTTGGAAAAAGGCGATTAACTCACTGGGGCGCTGCGCCCGCTTGAGGAATGGCGCGATAAAAGCGGCCCGGGTAATTTGTCCCCGCCGCATCCACAAAATCGAGCGAGCCTTGGAAGGCCTGGTTCGTGCAGTCCGCCGTCCAATCCAAAAGATTGGTCGAATGCTCGATCACGAACCATGTCCCGTCTGGCCCGGGGGCGTTAAAATGAAAACTCGCGTCCGGCAAAAAAAGCGGCAACGGCCGGGGCCAGGCATGTTCGATTGCCACCGCTGCCCGGCTGGGAAAACCGATCACGTAGTTGGACGCATTGGTCGGCGCGGCCAGCGTCAAAATGACCGTCTTGGGCACATAAGGCGGATCGTTATCAATCGGAACGATGGGCGCCAAAGCATAAGCGCCGCCCGCAGGAATAACGACCGAACCCGAAAGCATGGCATAATCGACCCCATTGGTGGCCGTGCCGCTGATGCTATAGTTGACAGTTTCCGCATCCGTCGCGTCGCCAAAACGGCGCACCGTAAACAGTCCATCCCTCGGTCCCCAATTGGTGTAAGTCTTCCAGATGGGTGGCGGCCAATTCGTCCAGGAAGGGAGAGCATTGGTCAAACCACCGCGCCAAATCCACGAATTGGTTCCCGCGATGGCAACGGGATCAGTCGCAACAATGCTCACGACCGAAGCGCCGGAAGCAGTGTTTGTTGGCGCGCTGATGGTGATATTGACCGGAGGCGAAGTTCGCGTCAGGAACGCACCGAGTGATCGCGTTACCGCTGTCAAAGCATAGGAACCAGCGGGCGCATTGCTCCAAACAAAGCAATACTCCGCATTCAGCCGCGGGATAACGGGCCCCATATAAATAGGACGCAACCATCCGGGGCCGGTGGTCACCGCGCCCAAATTAATGGCGGCACCGAGCAGATTTGTCCCCGCATAAAAGTCCAGATTCGTCGTTTCAATACGATCAACCGCGTGAGCGAAAATAACCACATCCACCGGCGTGTGAAACACCGCATAATTGGCGGGGCTGGTAATTCGAACCATTGGCCCGATAATCGGATCAATCGGAGAATTGGGCGGCAAAAACTGGGCAACGGCCTGCGAGGGCCGCGCCAAAGACAAAACAAAGGCCAGCCCTCCGCCTGCCATCTGGAGCCAATGTATTACCCTCATAAAATCGTGTCAAACATAGTTAACCAATCCAAAAAAAGCAAGCCTTGAATGTGGTTGACTGCGAACCGTTTAGGGGACGCGGAAAAGCAGCGTTTGTCATTAGTCCGCCTTAGATACCCCAGGTCAACGACCCAGAGTTCACCGCGTTGGATGCGTGGGAGGGGCATGGCGGTCGTCCTGGTCCCAGACTGCAGCGGCCATGTCTGCCAGAGCTTCTCCAGGGATGTCTCCGTAATTCTGTTCCAAGCGGTTCAACCAAACCACGAAATCGTGGCGCTCGCTTTCCGGCAACGCCATGACATTCTCTTTTAATTCCGCCAAGCTCATCAATAAAAGCAAATTGCCACGACAAAATCCAGATTTCAAGCGATTATCCTCAACAAGGTCGCTGTCAAAACACTCACCATGGCGCTTTACGCATTCGGACGTCGGACGCTTTTTTTAATTCGTAATTGCTCATTCTTAATTCATAATTTGCCCATTGCGCGAGTGGTGAAATGGCAGACACGCCAGACTTAGGATCTGGTCCCGTAAGGGGTGGAGGTTCAAGTCCTCTCTCGCGCACCACATTATCCACGGCGGCAAATACGCGTATTGACGGGTTGACGCAGGTAACATAGATGATACTCTATGCATGGTTCTTTTGAGATTCGTGAATACACAAAAAACGCCCGTTCGCCAATTACAACACGACCTTACAGCGACACGATCATCGCGCGGATAAAGCGCGAGCCGAAATTTGCGCGGCTGCTTTATGCGTCTGCCATTAACGCAATCCTTGAAGGTGAAGCCGCCGAGGGCCTTTCCATACTGCGCGACCTCGTCAACGCCGAAATCAGCTTCAAAGAACTGGCGCGGCAAACCGGCCTGGGCGAAAAGTCCCTTCACCGGATGCTCAACCGCAACGGCAACCCCACCGCGCGGAACCTGGGCGTCATCATCAAGAGCATCGCCAAAGACCTGGGCATCAAACCCCGCATGGAATTCGCCTGAGAATGGCAGCGCAACGCCATGTTACTGCCATACTGTCACCGCCCTTATGTAAGGGCGGCATTATGGCAGTGTGGCATAAACCGAGTTGGCGACACCGAGCGGGGCTGGCAGGGGCACCCGTGTGAACTCACGGTGAGTGTGTGTGAGCTACTGATCAATTAAACGCGCATTTACAACTTCATCATCATCCTTGTTCACAAGTTTGTAAGGGTACGCAGGGTCATCCGAGTCAATAACAGTAATATCCGTCACTGGAAGCCAAAGGGCGCTGTCAATCGCATCAACCGGTGAAACCTTCCAAAGCGAACCATCTTCAAGTTTAATGAGGTTCCCGTCATCCATCACATCATCAATCCAGTGACCACCACCCACGACATAACCGTCCGGCACGAATACAATACCGGCGTCACTTAACCTTTTGGACGGCTCGGACGAGCGGAGGCTGTTCGGCGGCGGCGGAATGAATCTAATAGCGGCGTTATTTGACGGGTTGCCATCAAGACGGGGACTTTGTCCAAAATGTGAAGTCCCGTCGCGCCGGGCGATTTCCAGTCCGACGGCATCACGCTCCTTTACTTTTGCCTCAAGTTGTCCTTGGGCAATGAGAATCGCAATTCCATTTCCTCCCGCCAGGATAATATTCATCCCTTCTCTGCCTCGTTCGACAGCTTGCTCAAGGCCCGCGAGTTTGAACCGTAGTTGTTCGTCACTGTAAGAGATCAGTGCTTGCTGCCAGTGCTTTTGCTCTTTAGCAGCCTTGCGCTCCTCCTCGGCAATTTTTCGCTGCTCCTTCGTGATCTTGGGTTGTTCGTCGGTTGCTCTATTCTCCGGCGTTGATGCGCAGCCAACCATTACCACGACCACCAGTGCAAAAAGAAGAGATTCCGCGATTCCAGGTAATCCGTTTATTGTTTTCATTTCAATATGTCCAATTTCTCGTGGCGGAACGACGAACCATGGAACACGAAGGGCGCGAACTCAACGCACCCCCAGTAGAGGCACCGCGAAGAGCCTTGCAGAGAAGCACGCCAAGCCGCGCCCAATGGGGCGCGTGCTCGGTCGGCTCTCTGCTTGAATGTTCGCGGTTTTCTACTGAGATCCGCAGCCATAGCTACGCTAAAATGTTTCGCTTCGTTTTACATGGTTGCTCGTTAAAGGGTATTCGTAACCGAAAACGGCTGGTTGGGCAACGCTCAACTGCCCGGTGGGAATCTCGGATGTTCAGGGCGCAACAGGAAAGTGGAGGCGGGCTGCAAACCGCGAGCTTGACGGCCCTTGCCGAAAACCCCAAGGGTGAATGAAACCCCTCACGTCGGGTCTGGCAGGACTTCGCGGCGGGACACTCTATCCACCGCAGGACGCCGCGACCCAATCAGGGGCCGACCGTCCAGGATGCGCTCCTGCTCGGCCAGCTTGGCTTGAGTTGCAGAAGGCGATCGAGCATTTCCTGCAAGCGTGGAACGAGGCACCCCGACCGTTCGTATGGACGGCGACGGTGGCGAACATCATGGCGAAAGTAGAGCGGGCACGACAGAAGTTGGACGACATAAAACCGGGCTGGTCGCGCCGGAAAAAGCGGAAAAAACGAAAAACAAGAAAATATGTCTAGCTAATTATGATACACTACCCTAGGGTTAGTCTTCAGATATTACAAAATCGCAACCCCCAAATTCAGCGCCATCTGGGCGTTTTTCGATTTTACGAATGGTGGCTTGATCCAGTTGTTCTGCCGCATGTGCGATTTGGACTCTTTCTGGTTCGTAGGCTGAGTGGGGGATATGGGCGGAAAAAACCCACAGGGCAAACGATTCCCCTGGCCCGTCTTCAACCTTAGACATAACAAAGGTTTGAACACCATCTCCCTGCATCCACCGCAGGCTCTTGAACTTCCACTCGTGGTTAATTTTAACAGGCTTGAATTCATCCCGATTGATGGAAGGATGAGTAGTATATAATTTTGTCGAATTCATAAGGCTAAAATGAAAATTCGCCCAGACTCGAAAACCCTTTGAGGCGCTGCCCTCGCGATGCCAGCAGTCTGGACGGAATTAAATTTTATGCTCAATCGGGTTTTCGGCCTGATTGCTCGCAGAATACGCCGTTGGGAACATTTCGCAAGAGCCGTCCTTGGGGTGGAAACTTTCCAAAAATTCCCAGTGTATTCACAGCCCCATATCGGGGTAGAGTGTAACGGTGGCGGGAGTGCCGGTACGTCCCCCGGTGACGGTCAGCACCATCCGGGGACGCGAGGCAGTCTCATCAGGATTGTCCAGAATGCACGCACGCACGCGCCAGCAAGGTCACGGCAAGCGATTGAGCCTCGAACGGCTCCAAGGCAGCGGTTGCCAAGTCCGGCTCGCCCTACGTCACAAGGCAAAGCCGGTGGCCATCGCGCCCCCACAGTCCCGCACAGAATTCGACCAGCGCACAATTACCGCACAACCGCGCAGTCCCGCACCGATCAAGGGGAAGCTGCAAAGTAGTTTAACGCGCAACTGGGATCGGTCTCGCGAAAACGTAATCCCCGTCGGTCACCGCTTTGCGCAACCGCCTGAATTGGGCTGGCTTCCCACTGGTGGCAAAGGCAAAAAATGGGGGCAAAAAGATGGGGAATAGAATTTTTTTGCCTCTCATCTTTTTGCCTTTCATTCCGATGGTGGGATTTTATTACCGGTTGGGCGAGCGAGGATTGGGGCGCAAGGAAGAGCGTGACAGGCGGCGCAGGTTGAAGTATAACATGTTTGTTAGACATGAAAACAGCGAACGTCAGACAACTCCGGCACGCCTTTGGCGATGTGATGGATTGGATAACCAAAGGCCATCAGGTGGAAATCGTCAAAAAGGGCAAGGTCATCGCGCTATTGTCCCCGCCGTCCCGCTCTAAATCGAAAAAGTTCAAACTGCCGGACTTCGCAGCGCGGCAGAAACGCATCTTTGGCGACCGAGTCTTGCCCGGTAATATTGTCGCGGAAGAACGGAAAAGCTACCAATGGTAGCCTTTGCCGATACCGGCTTCATCGCCTCTCTCTATTTGCAAGAAAGCACGTCCGCACAAGCGCGGGCCACCATTCAAGCCGCGCCCGTCGTTTTGCCACTCACGCCGCTGGCCATGCTGGAACTGCGCAACGCCTTCAACCGCTCCGTCCAACGCCAACGCATCACCACAGCGCAACGCGACGCCCTCTGGCAGGACCTCGAAGCCGACATCGCCAGCGGCTTTCTTGTGCCGACCCCGGTGGCTTCCGACGAATTGCACCAAAAGGCCCGGCAATTGAGCGACCGCCACACGCCCACGCTCGGCACGCGCAGCCTGGATTTATTGCACATTGCGGCGGCTTTGATTTTGGAAGCAAACGAGTTTTTCAGTTTCGACGACCGACAGCGAAAAGCGGCTGCCCACGAAGGCTTGAAAGTGAAGCCGTGAAATTCGCCGACACCATGCGCACCAATCTTTGCGTTACTGCCACAGGTGCTTCAGCGGGCCGTCTTCGCCATAGACCGGGTCGCACTTGGGCAGCGGGACGCGGCGGATGTTTTCGTCGGCTTCGGGGCGTTCGCCCGGCAGGCCGCGCTTGATGTCCCAATCCAGGCCGCCCGCGTAGGCGCCCACCACTTGGAAATCCTCGCTCGAAGAGGAGTTTTTGTGGGCCACGCCAGCCGGGATGATGACGACGTCGCGGGAAAATAGATTGTGCAGGACGCCGCTTTCGCCGCCAAATTGAATCCTCGCCCATCCGCTGAAAACGCCCAGAACTTCGTGCGCCGTGCTGTGATAATGGTGGTAGGGGAAAATTCCATTCCGCCAATGATTCGTCCACTCATGCCGGGCGAAACATTTTTCAAAGACCGAGGCCGGATCCCGTCCCCGCCACTGCGCGGCTTCGCGCAAAATAATGACCGGAAACCGGCTGTTTGGAAATGACCCGTCATCCCGCAGCCGAAATGTTTCCACTCGCGGATGATCGCCGCCCCCGTTCCCTGCTCCATTGGATGCTTTCACTTTTATTTACCTCCCTTTCTAATCATAATTTATCGCACTCGCGCAAAACGGTCGATGGAGGATTTAGCTGACAGAGGGCAAGGGTATTTAGCTGACAAGGACGCTCGCAGACAGCTTGCCTTTTCGGGCCGCGAAGGAAAAACTGAAACGACTTGAATTACTCCGAAGCCATTCAGTTTCTTTACGATTTGCGAGTCTTTGGGCTGAAGTTCGGCCTCGAGAATACGTTGCGCCTGGCGGCGCTGGCCGGCCATCCCGAAGAGAGCCTGCGATTCATCCACGTAGCTGGGACCAATGGCAAAGGCTCGACTTGCGCCATGCTGGAAAGCATCTATCGCGCGGCGGGACGGCGCGTGGGGCTATACACCTCGCCGCATCTGGTGGCGTTTACCGAGCGAATCCAGGTGAATCGAAAACCGATGGCTCACGCCGACGTGGTGCGGCTGGTCGAGGAAATGAAAAGCGCGGCACTTTTTGGCGGCCCCACAGAAGAACGGCCCACGTTCTTTGAAGTCGTCACCGTGATGGCGTTAAAATATTTTGCTGAACAACGTTGCGACCTGGTGATTTGGGAGACGGGGCTGGGAGGACGACTCGATGCGACGAATATTGTTACGCCGCTGGCCAGCGTGATCACCAATGTGCAATTCGACCATCAGCAATGGCTCGGCCAGACATTGCCGGAAATCGCGCGGGAAAAAGCGGGCATCATCAAACCGGGCGTGCCGATAATCACTGCGGCAAACGAACCCGAGGCCGCGCAGGTTATTGTCGAAACGGCGCGGCAACTGGCGTCCCCTCTCATCGTGGTGACCCGGCCGCTCGAAGGTTTCGAGATCGGACTGGCTGGCGAGCATCAACGCCTGAATGGCGCCCTCGCCGCGAAAGTCGCGGAAATTTTGGCGGGGCAGCTTCCTCTGACGATGGCGGACATTCGGCGCGGCTTGAAAGAAGCGCGGTGGGATGGCCGCTTGCAAATTGTCCAGCGCCCCACCGGCCAAAAGGTCTGGCTGGATGGCGCGCACAATCCCGC
>Ga0075522_10002682_pt1 | contig 13140 bp, 9 predicted proteins | sample NGEPerA_FD_74796 | JGI IMG/M metagenome (GOLD analysis project Ga0075522, IMG submission 74796) | Arctic peat soil microbial communities from the Barrow Environmental Observatory site, Barrow, Alaska, USA - NGEE PermafrostL2-A | ecosystem: Environmental > Terrestrial > Soil > Wetlands > Peat ... | reverse complement strand
ATACCTGGACCATGTTGAAGTGGCAATTGGGTGGGCATATGGGCGGGAATCCCGACAGCAATGCGGCAAAGACGCCCCCGACAAGCGGGCCGTCGGGTGGCAGCAGCACTATGATGCCGCCGCCTCCGTCGAATGCGGATTTGGTGTCCTCGGACGGACGACTTCGAGTGTTATGAAAACGCTGGTCACCGGAGCGACAGGCTTCCTCGGGAGCCACGTCGCCCGCGCGTTAGTTGAGCGCGGGGAAGATATCCGGGTGCTGGTGCGCGCGTCGAGCGATCTTCGCGCGCTTGAAGGGCTGAAAGCCGAGCGCGTGCAAGGTGATTTGAGAGATCGCGCGTCTCTCAATTGCGCCATGGAAGGCGTGCAGCGCGTGTTTCACGTGGCTGCGGATTATCGGCTCTGGGCCAAAGACCCTCGCGAAATTCACGAATCGAATGTCGCGGGGACGCAGAACTTGCTCGATGCTGCGCGCAGCGCGGGTGTCACGAAATTTGTTTACACCAGCACGGTGGCCACGATTGCCGTACCTCGCGACGGCGATTTGCCGAACGAGATGACGAAATCGTCGGTCGGCGAAATGATCGGCGAGTACAAGCGCTCCAAGTTTGAAGCCGAGCAATGCGCTCTGCGCGCGGCTCAGGACGGCGTGCCCGTGGTGATCGTGAATCCGACGACTCCCGTGGGTCCCGGCGACTGGAAACCGACGCCGACGGGAAAAATTACCGTCGACTTTTTGAATGGCAAGATGCCCGGCTACGTCGACACAGGCTTGAATTTCGTTCCCGTGGAAGATTGCGCGCAGGGACACCTGCTGGCCGCCGAGCGCGGGCGCATCGGAGAGCGTTATATTTTGGGTGGGCGCAATTTAACGTTGAAGCAAATGCTCGATATACTTGCTTCTGTGAGCGGACGGCCGTCGCCGCGTTGGAAAATTCCGTACGCGCTGGCCTACGCGGCAGGCTGGGTGGATATGGGCGTTTCGCGCATGATGAATCGTGAGCCGCAGATTCCGCTGGAAGGCGTGCGCATGGCGCGCCACAAAATGTTTGTCGATGCATCGAAGGCCGAGCGTGAGTTGGGGTTTGCGCCCGGGCCCATTGAGGCGGCGCTCCATCGCGCGGTCTCCTGGTATGAAGCAAACGGATACGTTGCCGTGAGACGCACGCCGGCTGTCGCCGGTGCGCGCGCGGCGTAGGTGAACGCCAGTGCCCATGAAAATATTGGTAACGTTTGCGGTTCAAGCGGAATTTGCCCCATGGCAGCGGCGCAGAAATTTCATGCGGCTGCCCGGAGAATGGCCGGTGTTTGAATCGATGTTCGGCGCCGCACAAGTGCGGGTTGTTTTAACGGGAATGGGCCAGGAGTTTGCGCTGAAGGCTGCCAAGCGGTCCTTTGGCTACCGGCCCGACATGTGCATTTCGACTGGACTGGCCGGGTCTTTGCTGCATGAGTATCGGACCGGCGATATTCTTGCTGCCCGCCTCGTTAGTGAAGTTGGCGAACCCGTGGCGGTGGCCAGCCATCGCGAACTGCTTTCCAGTGCCGTCGATTGCGGCGCGCGGCAGATTGAGCGTATGGCGACATCCAAAACATTAGTGGCGAGCGCGGAGCGCAAGCGGCAGTTAGCGAGCCAGGCGGAAGCGGTGGAAATGGAAAGTTACACCATTCTCGCCGAAGCAGCACGGTGCGGAATTCCGGCCGTTGCGATTCGAGCCATCAGCGACACAGCAGATTTTGAGATGCCGTATAATTTTGAAGAAGCACTGGACAACAAAGGTCAGGTTCGCATGTCCGGAATCGCGGCGCAGGTTCTACGAAGGCCGTCGGGATTGCCCGCTCTGTTGAAATTAGCGCGCGATTCCCGATTCGCAGCGCGCCGGCTTGCCGACTTCCTGGACGCATTCTCAGGAACGATGGCCGACCGGCTGATTCCGATCGAACAGGACACAGTGGCCGCGCTATGAGCCAATCGGGAATCATTCTCGAGACTTCGCAGACGGCTCCAGCCGTGCCGTCCTCCATGCGCGCTGCTGTGTATCGCGGCAAGGGAAACGTGGTGGTCGAAACGGTTCCTGTGCCGGTGATTGGCGCGGGTGAAGTGCTGATTCGTGTTGCCGCGTGCGGAATTTGCGGCACGGACTTGAAAAAAATTGAGTACGGATTTGTTGCCGCTCCGCAAATTTTCGGGCATGAAGTGTCGGGAACCGTGGTGGCCGTTGGCGAGGGCGTTACGAAATGGAAATTGGGCGACCGCGTCATGAGTTTTCATCACGTTCCTTGTGGATCGTGTTTTTATTGCGAGCGGCGTTTATTTTCCCAGTGCCCGGGCTACAAAAAAGTGGGGCTCACCGCGGGCTTCGATCCGAATGGTGGGGGCTTCGCGCAATTTGTGCGCGCCATGCCTTGGGTCGCGGAACGCGGCATGGTGGCCATTCCGGACGATATCAGTTTCGATGAAGCGTCTTTCATCGAGCCGGTGAACACCTGCATCAAGGCCGTGGAAAAAGCGCGTGTGGCTGCGGGTGAAACTGTCGTCGTGATGGGCCTCGGTCCCATCGGACTTTTGCTGGCGATGCTCTCGAAACTCGAGGACGCCACGGTTATTGGCAGCGATCCGATGCCGGAGCGTCGCGCAAAAAGTCTTTCGCTCGGTCTTGATTTTGCGGTCGATCCGCGCGAAGGGCATCTTGTGGAGGAAATTAAGTCGCATACGCACGGGCGCGGTGCGGATGTGGTGTTGGTTGCCGTGCCGGTTCCCAGTGCGTTAACAGACGCGCTCAGTTTTGTGCGGCCTGGCGGGCGAGTGCTCCTGTTTGCGCAGAACGATCCACAAATGAAAATTGAATTTCCGGCCTCCGCTGTAGGTGTCGAGGAAAAAGAAATTCTGGGCAGCTACAGCGCCGCAATTGACAGGGCGGACGAAGCAGCCAAACTGATTTTTACCCGCACGTTGCCGGTGAGCCATTTGATCTCGCACCGGTTTTCATTGGAAGACATGGACCGGGCGCTGAAACTTGCTGCCCGGCCAGTTGCTGATTCTTTAAAAGTGGTGATTCATCCTTGAATAGAAGCGAAATGTACGATCAAAAAAACGGTCACATGACGGCTGCCGTTCTTTATGGCAGTGAAAACCTGAAGATCGAGAGCATCGACATTCCCAGACTCGCCGCGGACGAGGCACTCATCCGCGTAAAAGTCGCCCTGACTTGCGGCACGGATTTGAAAGTCTGGAAGCGCGGCTATCACGCGCGCATGATCACGCCGCCCGCAGTGTTTGGGCACGAGCTTGCCGGTGTGGTTGAAACTCTGGGCTCCGATGTGAATGGCGGATTGAAGGTGGGCGCGCGCGTGGTACCCTCCAATTCGGCGCCGTGCAACGTCTGCCTGTTTTGCCGCAAAGGCCAGAGCAATCTATGCGAAGATCTTTTGTTCAATAACGGAGCCTACGCGGAATATATCCGCATTCCGGGGCGCATCGTTCGGCAGAATATGCTGGTGATTCCGGAGCACGTTTCGTTTCAGGATGCGGCCATGGTCGAGCCGTTGGCGTGCGTTCTGCGCGGCATTCATGAAACGGGCATTCAGCCCGGCGATACGACGGTGGTCATCGGTTGCGGTCCGATCGGATTGAAATTTATTCGCGTATTGGCGAATCGCGGCGTGAAGGTGATTGCTCTCGGCAAGCGTCCGAATCAGGTTCGCGCGGCGGAAAAATTCGGAGCACGCGCCGCGTTCATCGCGCCGGATTTGAGCGACGTGGCGCAAACAGTTCGGGAACTGACGGAAGGCGGGCGCGGAGCGGATTCGGTGATCGAAGCCGTTGGCACCGCGCAGACCTGGGAATGGGCTCTGCAAATGGTGCGTCGCGGAGGAACCGTAAATCTTTTCGGTGGCTGCCCGCGAGGCACGCAAGTGGCCGTGGACCCGAATGCTTTGCATTATTCGGAGATCACCATTAAGTCCACGTTCCATCACACACCGCGGTTCATTCGCGAAGCGCTTGAAAGCGTTTCGAGCGGAGAAATTCGCTCCAGCGATTTCGTGAACGCGGAAATCCCGCTTAGCGAACTTCCCAAAATGTTTGAGCATATGAAGCATCGCAACGGCGAAATGAAAGTTGCGGTAATTCCGTAAGCCGGTAGTTTTTCGTACGAGCCTTCAACTGTGGGTTTCAATTTTGCTGGGACTAAACCCCACAGGCTGAAGCCTATGCTACTTGACCCATGCAAACACCTGCTGAATTGGAGATAGGGCGCGGGCTTCCGCCGTCTGGATGCTCGGTTGCGGAGGCGGAGCGCTACACGCGGCGTCTGGCCAGGGGACATTACGAAAATTTCAATGTGGTTTCCTGGCTGCTGCCTCGCCATCTGCACCAGCACTTTTATAATCTGTACGCGTATTGCCGCTGGGCCGATGACCTGGGCGATGAAATTCCGGATCCCGCAAAAGCCATCGCGCTGCTGAACGAGTGGGACCAGGAATTGCGCGACTGCTACGCGGGTAACGCGTCGCATCCGGTTTTTATCGCGCTGCAGAAAACAATTTCCGCACTCAACATTCCCATCGAACCGTTTTCCGATTTGCTCATCGCCTTTCGCCAGGACCAGACTGTGCATCGCTACGCGACATGGAGCGATGTTTTCGGATATTGTCGCTATTCTGCAAATCCCGTGGGCCGATTGGTGTTGTATTTGTGCGGCTATCGCGATGCGGAGCGGCAACGACTTTCCGACGCAACGTGTACGGCGCTGCAACTCGCGAATTTCTGGCAGGACGTCACGCGCGATCTCGAGAAGGGGCGCATTTATATTCCGCTCGCGGCGCTCGACGCACACAGCCTGACGGAGGATGACATTGTGCAGCGGCGGTTTGACGCGCGCTATGTTTCCCTGATGAAAGAACTGGTCGCGCGGACGCGGGAATTGTTTGCCGAGGGAATGCCGCTCTCGCGCAGTGTCGATGCCAGCCTTCGCGTGGATATTGAAATGTTCAGCCGGGGCGGCCTTGCCGTTTTGGATGCGATTGAAGCGATTGGATACAACACGCTCGAGCGCCGGCCCTCGATTTCAAAATCAAAACAGTTTTCTCTGTTGCTGCGCGCGCTCTCGCTGCGCGTTGCTTCCATCGTAAGGCTAGGGATTCCGGTTTCTGCTGCGACACCAGTTCAGTCAGGGAAATTGGAAATTGTTGAGGCGAATAGCATTAATCCAGATGGCGCATTGAAGCGCCCAAGCGACGAAAGAGAAGTCGTGTATTCGTATGCGGAATGCCGCCGCGTGGCGCGCGCATCGGCTAGCAATTTTTATTACGCCTTTTTTATGTTGCCGGCCGCGAAACGGGATGCGCTGTGCGCGCTGTACGCATTCATGCGGCTCGTCGATGACGTATCGGACACCGTGGGGAGCGCCGCGGATAAGCAGAGGGGACTTGCGCGATGGCGCGCCGCCCTCGATGCCGCCGTGAGCGGTGACGTTTCCGGCCATCCGATTCTGCCCGCATTCGCGGACACGATCGCGCGCTTCAAAATCCCGCCGCGCTATTTTCACGATCTGATTTCCGGCGCGGAAATGGACCTGACGATCGGCGAGTACCCGACGTTCGATCGCCTGCGTGAATATTGCTATCGTGTGGCTGGGACTGTTGGCCTCACGTGCCTGCACGTCTTTGGATTTACCGATCCACACGCGCCCGATCTCGCTGAGAAGCTGGGTATCGCGTTTCAGCTCACCAACATTATTCGGGATGTCCGCGCGGATCATGAAATGGGCCGGATTTATTTGCCGCTCGAGGATTTGAAACAATTTGGCGTGCGTCCGGAAACGCTGTCGCCTGGACCGGCGACGCCGGAAATTCGTGAGATGCTGGAATTTGAATCCGCGCGCGCTTGGAGTTGTTACGGTGAGGGCGTCAATTTGATTCCACTCGTGGATGCCGATTCGCGAGCTGCGCTGTGGGCGCTCGTGCGAATCTACAGCAGCCTGCTGCGGCGCATCGAGGCGCGCGAGTATGATGTGTTCTCCGAACGCGTTCGACTGACCAAAAGCGAAAAAACAAGGATCCTGCTGCGTGCGCGGCTAGGCTGGTACTCTCAAACGAATGTCCTCGAAGAGCGTGATCGTGATCGGCGGCGGCCTGGCGGGACTTTCCTCGGCCGTCGCGCTGGCTGAAGCCGGTTTCCGTGTGCGTTTGCTCGAAAAGCGTCCCCACTTGGGCGGGCGCGCTGCGTCCTACGTGCTGCCGGGCGGAGAGCACGTCGACAACTGCCAGCACGTGACGCTCGGTTGCTGCACGAATCTCGAAGATTTTTATCGCCGCGTCGGCGCCGCGAATCAAATCCGGTTTTTCGATCGCCTGATCTTTGCCACGCCGGACGGAAAGCGTGGTGTGATCCAAGCGTCCGCGCTGCCGCCGCCGCTGCACATGGCACTTTCATTTTCGCTTTACCCGCTGCTCGGTCTGGCGGATAAATTCGCCATCGCGCAAGCGTTGCTTGCGATTGCCATGAGCGGCGGCCGCCCAGACGATCTTGCGAGCAGCGTGGCGGGCGAAAATATTACGATGCTGGCGTGGCTGAAGAAGCATCGGCAAACGGACCGCGCGATTCGCCGGTTCTGGGAAGTGATTCTGGTCAGTGCGCTCGACGAAGATCTCGATCGCATCGACGCGCATTACGGGATCGACGTGTTTTGGAAAGCGTTTCTTTCCACGCGCGCGGGATATCGCGTTGGCATTCCGCGGGTTCCGCTCAGCGACTTGTACGAGGGCTGCCGCAAGGCGCTCGCCGCGCAAGGCGGAGAAGTGCAATTGCGGGCGGGCGTGCGCGGATTTCAAATCACGGACGGCCGCGTAAGTGGATTGGAAAGGGAAGACGGCGCGATCGAGACGGCGGACTATTATGTCGCCGCGGTGCCACAGGATATTTTGCCGGAACTGCTGCCCGCGGAAATTGTCGAGCGCGAGCCTGCATTTCGCAACCTGCAGAATTTGCGGACTTCGCCGATCACGGGAGTCCATTTGTGGTTTAATCGCAAGGTGATGGACGAACCGTTTCTCACCTTGCTCGACAGCACGACGCAATGGGTTTTTAATAAAACGCAACTCTACGGCAGTGGCTCGGAAAATGGCGGCCAATATTTGCAGCTGGTCATCAGTGCGTCCTACAAACTGACGCCGAAGTCGCGCCAGGAAATTATCGCGCTGTGCCTGGAGGAATTGCGCGCGGTGCTGCCCGCGACTCGTGAAGCGACGCTCGTGAAAGGGACTGTAGTGAAGGAGATGTCGGCAACATTTTCGCCGGCTCCCGGCTCGGATCAGTGGCGTCCGGGGCAGGTAACTTCCCATATAGGATTATTTATTGCAGGGGACTGGACATCCACAGGCTGGCCGTCCACAATGGAAGGAGCCGTACGTAGCGGTTTCTTGGCCGCCGAAGCGATTCTCTCCGATGCCGGAACGCCACGGAAATTTTTGCAACCGGATTTACGAGCAGACGGATTGGCCCGCCTGTGGGCCCGCGAGAAGTAAGTAGCAACGCACATTGAATTTTTCGACCCGCAAACAGAGAGCTTTTATTTTGTAGAAGGTCTGCTTAATTCTGAGCTTGCATGTACTGATTCAGAATACGGATTGAGCATCCCCCGGAGGTTGCCTTGGACCGGAAGTATAAACATAGGGGCTACCAGCATGCCGACGAGCCCCAGAAAAAAGATAAACGTCCGCATGAAGGCCACCCACGACAGGAACAAATTGGGCCGCGCACACCGCGCATGGTGGGCACAATCACACGCGCGCGCTGTTCGAACTGCGGCACCGTGCTGCAGCCGGGCTTCGATCCAAAGGGCAAATGCCCGCGCTGCGCGTTCGAATTCCATTGCTGCAAACAATGCGCTTTTTTTGACAGCGCTGCGCGCTTCGAATGCATGAAGCCGATTCCGGAACCCATCCCGCGAAAAGATCAGCGCAACGAATGCACGTTTTACCAATTTCGAACCACCATCGAAAAGGATACTGCGCCGTCCGCGCCTTCTGCGGGCCCATCAGCCTCGCCGGAGCGTGTTTCTTCGCGGCCTCTGGATGCACGTCAGGCATTCGAAAACCTCTTCAAGAAATAACCACTGTGTCAATTCGCAGTTTCCCGTAGGCCAGCGAATAAATTTTTATGCGCGTTCTGGAACATGCCGTTTGCAACGGCATGTGCGAATTGGTATTCTGAAATTGGTCATGCATTCGTGCATTAAACCCCGAGTTACACTCTCCATCCTTAATAAAATAAATTCCGGAAAGGCCTGTCATGAAATTGACGATACGCAATGCTCATGAAGAATGGCGCCAGCCCGTCGAAATGGAAACCGCACGGCAATCTGCGAAGCTGGAGAAGCTTCTCAAGCGATACGATCCCGATTTGATTCAATTACACGCGAACATTGAAAAGCACGCCCGCAAAGAAACCTATACGTTCACCCTCAACCTCTCACTTCCCACTGGAACGCTACACGCTACGGGAGAAGGTGAAGATGTTCTGGCCAGTGTGAAAGTCTGCTTCGCCGAAATCATCACTCAATGCAAAAAGCATCAGTCCCTCTTGCGCAAAGATTACGAATGGAAGCGCAAGCGTCCCCATGCCCGCTTGACGGAACTAGGCTCATCTGAAATTTGATTTCGCCCGATTCCGATTTGCGAACCGAATTGGCAACACAGAGTTGCGGTCCGGTTTCGCATGTCGTTTGACGAGCGATTCCTGCTCGCCATAATTTTGCGCCGGTGCGTCGTTCTCAGTTGCAGCGCGACCACCTGACCTATACAATCAATGGTTTGTACAGCAGGGGCGTAGCTCAGTGGTAGAGCAGCGGCCTTTTAAGCCGAAGGTCGTGGGTCCGATCCCCACCGCCCCTACTAGACTCAAGTATGCTTTCCGGGCGATTGCCTCAAATTTCAGCAATATGGATCTAAAAACCTCCACCTTTGCAAATTTGCTAGGGTAGGGCCTCCCTGTGTATTTGACCTCGCGACCTGACGAACAAGTGCTACAGCTACCCCCGATCTTTTCTGACTTTACATAGAATCATGGATGGATGAATTTCATGAATGACGGTAGTTTCTCTCCTCGAAAGGAAGGGTTAGTGCCATATGCTCATTCGATTAGGATATGACATCATTTTTGACGTGCCGATTCCGGTTCCATTTGTGGCCATGTTGAAAGTTCATCCGTCGCGAATAGGTGACCTCCAGATACCGGATGAATTGAACATCGCGTCTGCGACGAATATAGAGTTCTACTACGATAGTTTTGGAAATAATTGCTGCCGTTTCCTCGCGCGTCCCGGAGAACTTCGGCTCACGAGTTCGAGTCTGATTTATGACACAGGTAATCCCGATCCCATGGCTCCTTGGGCGAGAGAGGTACCAATCGAGCTTTTGCCTAGCGATACGCTGCCGTACCTGCTCAATAGCCGCTATTGCGAAGTTGACCGGTTGTCAAACACTGCCGCGCAACTCTTCGGCGGGATGGAACGCGGATGGAATCGCGTGCAAGCAGTTTGCTCGTGGGTTCATGAGAGGGTGACCTTTGGATATCAGTTCGCCAACTGTCAGAAAACCGCGCTCGATGTGTATTCTGACGGGCGGGGAGTGTGCCGCGATTTTCAACACCTGGCCATAACTATGTGCCGCGCTTTAAATATACCTGCGCGGTATGCGACCGGGTATCTGGGCGATATTGGAGTGCCAGCGTCTCCGGCACCCATGGATTTCAGTGCCTGGTTTGAAGTATATCTGGAAGACCGGTGGTGGGCATTCGACGCGCGCCACAATCAGCCGCGGATTGGCCGCGTGCTGGTGGCAGTCGGGCGTGACGCTTCGGACGTTGCCATCACGACTCAATTCGGCAGTGCCGGCTTGCGTCAATTCACCGTCATCACGGAAGAAGTGATTCAGCAGATGGCGGCGTGTGCCTGAGCTTTTTTCCGCGACCGGCATTGCCTGCATTTTGACGTAAAAGGAAGCCGCGATGCTACTCCTTCGACAATGCGGAATGATTTTCTAGTGACGGATTCGGTCCGTACAACCGCTGCTAAATCTTGCCCAGTATTGATTTAAAAATTGTCTTCGGAACATCTCCACGAGTCTCGACACCCGCGCTATTGCAGCCTCTCCAGGGTAACGAACCAATGTTGAAAATATGAAACTAATGCGTCAGCGCAGGCGCGTGGGGAGTAATATTATCCAATCGTGTTTGACCGACCGTTAAAACAGACAGCATGGAACCACGAGCATCTGGGGGAGCGAAGGATTATGAAAACTAGGATCAGCAGATTCTCAAAGATCGCGACGATTGCGCTCGTTGCTAGTTTCGCGGGAACGTTTGTTGTTGGGACTGCCAATGCTCAACAGAAGGCCTCGACGGACGTTGCGGTTGGTGCGGCGGACATTGGTGGAGTGGTTACCAGCGCGAACGGCCCGGAGGCCGGCGTGTGGGTCATCGCACTAACCGCGGACCTGCCCACGAAATTTGCGAAGATGGTGGCCACGGATGACCGTGGACGTTTTCTAATTCCGGATTTGCCGAAGGCGCGGTACAACGTGTGGACGCGCGGATATGGGCTGGTCGATTCGCAAAAAGTGACCGCAACTCTGGGGCAGCGCCTTAATTTGACTGCGGCGATTGCGCCATCCGCGGCTGCGGCTGCAGAATTTTATCCGGGCGTGTATTGGTATTCCATGCTGCGAATTCCGGACAAATCGCAATTTCCCGGAACCGGTCCGAACGCGAATGGTATTTCGCCTCTGATGAAAACGCAGCAGGATTGGATCGACACGATCAAGAATTCCTGCCAGTCCTGCCATGCACTGGGCTCGATGGGCGTGCGCAGAATTCTTCCAGCTTGGGGACATTTCGACAATTCCGTTCAGGCCTGGAATAAACGCACGCAGGCGGGCCAAGCGGAGTCGAATATGGCGCTGACTCTCGGCCAACTCGGCCGCAAGGAAGCCATTTCGCTTTTTGCGGACTGGACCGATCGTATCGCTGCCGGAGAGTTGCCGTCTGCGAAACCGCAGCGGCCGCAAGGCGTTGAGCGCAACGTGGTGATCAGCATGTGGGAATGGTCCACGCCGAAGGCGTACCTGCACGACGAGATTTCCACCGATAAACGCAATCCGCGCCTCAACGCCAATGGCCTGATCTACGGCTCACCGGAAGAGAGCTCGGACATGGTTCCCGTGCTGAATCCGATCACGAATGAAACGTGGCAGATGAGGCATCCTTACCGTGATGCGGACACGCCGTCATCGCTCGATTATCCCCACGGGTATTCGATTTACTGGGACGACCAGCCCATCTGGGATGGACACACGACCATTCACAATCCGAACTTCGACGAAGCGGGGCGCGTTTGGTTCACTGCACGCATCCGTAACCCGGAGAATAATCCGGACTATTGCAAGGCTGGCTCCGATCTTCCGTCGGCCAAGGTGGTGCCGCTGAATTCTTCCGCGCGACAACTTTCCATGTACGATCCGAAAACCGGAAAGTTTTCGCTGATCGATACATGCTTTGGCACACAGCATTTGTACTTCGGCCACGATGCGAACAATACGCTCTGGACCAGCGCGGGAGGGCCGGAAAGCGGCGTGGTCGGCTGGCTGAACACAAAGAAATATCTGGAGACCGGCGACGCCAAAATTTCGCAGGGCTGGACTCCGCTGATTATCGATACCAACGGCAACGGGAAACGCGACGAGTACGTGGAAGCCAACCAGCCGCTCGATCCTAAAAAAGATAAGCGCATCATGGCCGCCTTTTATGGCGTTCAGCCCAGCCCTGTGGATGATTCCGTCTGGGGGCAATCGATGGACGTCGGATTTTCGCACATGAACCAACCGGGTTACGTCATACGTCTCGTGCCCGGTTCCAATCCTCCGGAAACCGCTCTCGCGGAAATTTACAAGCCGCCCGACATTGGGTTCGGGCCGCGCGGCATTGATCTCGACACGAACGGCGTTGTTTGGACCGCGCTGGCGAGCGGCCATCTCGCCAGCTTTGACCGCCGCAAATGCAAAGGTCCGCTCAATGGGCCCGGCGCGGAAACCGGAAAGCTGTGCCCTGAAGGCTGGACGCTGTATCAATTTCCGGGGCCACAATTTACGGGCGTTACCGATCCTGGCAGCGCGGACCACGCTTATTTTGTGTGGGTCGATCGGTTCAATACGCTGGGCCTTGGCGCAAACGTGCCTATCGCGGAATCCAACGGCAACGAAGCTCTGTTGGCTCTCGTGAACGGAAAATTTGTAAACATTCATATTCCGTACCCGATGGGCTTTTTCAGCAAGAACGTCGATGGCCGCATCGACGATCCCAACGCCGGCTGGAAGGGCAAAGGACTGTGGACGACGACCGGCACGCGCGCCAACTTCCACAACGAAGGTGGCACGTCGGATCGACCGAAGCTTTATAAGCTGCAGGTGCGCCCGGATCCCTTGGCGCATTAATTTTTCGATATCCGATATTAGCTGGCGAACACAAGCGTCGAGGGGGTCGGCGTGGGCACGATGTCGACCGACTTGAAACCGGCTTCGGTGAGCCAGTTGCGGTAATCGGACTGGCGGTAGGTGAAACCGTTTTTCGATACCACGAGCATTTGCGACGCGAAGAGCATGGCGAACGGATGGCCGGTGCGATCGTCGTTGAGGACGAAATCGTTCACCACGAGCGTGCCGCCGGGCTTCAGCGCCTTGCGGAATTTGCGGAAATTCGCGATGTTTGAGTCCGGCGATTCCTGGTGCGCAATGTGCGCATAGATGGCGAAGTCATATTTTTCGGTGCCGAAATCCGTGGTGTGGAAGTCGCCGTCGATGGTATGGAAGCGATCCGCGACGCCGAAGTTAGCGACAAATCCCCGGCCGATCTTGTTCACATTGGGCCAATCCAGCTGATAGCCGGCGGCCTGCTTGTTCGCGCCGAGCCACACGGCCGACCACACTCCCGATCCGCCTCCCACATCGAGCCACGAAACTGCGCCTGCTTTGGCGATGCCCAGGCGTTCCGCTGCCATCTGCGCGACGGGAAAAGAAAGCGCGGCGATCGCGGGAACCAGAACGTGCCAGAACGGATTGTCCGCGACATCGGATGTATTCCGCGCG
>Ga0075522_10002681_pt1 | contig 13141 bp, 7 predicted proteins | sample NGEPerA_FD_74796 | JGI IMG/M metagenome (GOLD analysis project Ga0075522, IMG submission 74796) | Arctic peat soil microbial communities from the Barrow Environmental Observatory site, Barrow, Alaska, USA - NGEE PermafrostL2-A | ecosystem: Environmental > Terrestrial > Soil > Wetlands > Peat ... | reverse complement strand
GCAGCTTTGCCTTGATTCCAAAAATGGGTAGAGCATAATGCGGGGTTGACGTTCAATGTGATCGGCGTGGCTTTGCCTTGATTCCAAAAATGGGTAGAGCATAATAGTTACACTCAATTATCTGGCAACGGCGTCGCTTTGCCTTGATTCCAAAAATGGGTAGAGCATAATCGGTTTGCGCTGAACCAGAGCCGCGAGTCAGCTTTGCCTTGATTCCAAAAATGGGTAGAGCATAATTGCGGCCCGCGCTTTGCCGCCAGCGCGGCTTTGCCTTGATTCCAAAAATGGGTAGAGCATAATTTAGAAATGCCAACGAGAGTGTTTTCGGCAGCTTTGCCTTGATTCCAAAAATGGGTAGAGCATAATCGAAGGATAAGGCTAAACGCGACATCATGGCTTTGCCTTGATTCCAAAAATGGGTAGAGCATAATTCAAGGCGAAGATTTGAGGCATCAACGGCAGCTTTGCCTTGATTCCAAAAATGGGTAGAGCATAATCACTTGTCTGAGTTGGATTGTTTTAGTCATGCTTTGCCTTGATTCCAAAAATGGGTAGAGCATAATGGCAGACGCGGCGCAGAAGCAAGCGCAGAAGCTTTGCCTTGATTCCAAAAATGGGTAGAGCATAATCACAATACTTGCAAGCAAGGATAATGTCAAGCTTTGCCTTGATTCCAAAAATGGGTAGAGCATAATGCGAAGGATAAGGCTAAACGCGACCTCATGGCTTTGCCTTGATTCCAAAAATGGGTAGAGCATAATAGCCTTATCCTTCGCGCACTGGTCGCATTCGCTTTGCCTTGATTCCAAAAATGGGTAGAGCATAATGCGAGGGATAAGTCTAAACGCGAGATGGTAGCTTTGCCTTGATTCCAAAAATGGGTAGAGCATAATAGCAGCACGCAATGCAAGCCTGGATTTTAAGCTTTGCCTTGATTCCAAAAATGGGTAGAGCATAATTCGCATGGGTTTTTGCGCACAAGAAGTCGAGCTTTGCCTTGATTCCAAAAATGGGTAGAGCATAATCCGTGGGCGCAAGTCCCTGATTATGCTCCGCTTGCAAAGCTACCAGAGCTGGATCTGTTCGGGTAAATCCTCCGCTTCCGTTTCGGAAGCGGGGGAACCCTGAATGACATACGAGCGTTCCCACTGTGCGCGCGTGACGAAAATGCCGCGCACGCTGCCTTCGGGCGGGAGATTTTTTTTGAGCCGGTCAATGTGCGTTTCCTGCCGCGCAAACGTCACGCAGGCGCGCGCATAAACGCTGAACTGCAACATCTGATAACCGTCATCGAGCAAATAATTGCGGAAATCAGACGCGGCTTTGCGCTGTTTCTTCGAGCCGACCGGCAGATCAAATGCGACAATCAGCCAGCCCATTTTATATTTTTCGGTGTCCACGGTTTGTAATGGCGCGGCTGGTTTTCGATCACGGCCTTGCGGAAGCCGCGCACCACGCCTTCGATCACGCCCTGAATTTCCAAACTCAAATCCAGATAATCCACGCGCTCAACAGTAAAGCCTGTCACCCATTTGCGATATTCTTTCGTGACTTCCCATTCAGCGGGATTCGGATGCTGTTTCACCCATTGGCAAACGCGCCAGTCCACGCACGGACGAAATTGTTCCATCAAATCATACGCCAGTGGCGTGCTGCGTTCGCGCTCGACGTGGGAAATGCCGAACGTCGGATCAAGGCCGACGCCGAAAAGTTTTTGCAGCACCGTCGAGAGCAAAACTGCGTAACCGTAATTCAAAAAATGATTCAAGCCGCCGTGCCCGCGTTCGCGCACAAAATCTTCATCGTTCAACGTGCGGCCAAAAATTTGCCAAAATGATTTCGCGCAAATCGCTTCCTTATGCGGTTTCTTTCCGAACGCCGTGTCGCGCATGGCGGACAAATTTTTATCCAGCGGCGCGATGTGTTCCGCCAGCGCGAATTGATTCTGGCATTTGGCGTCAATGGTTTTTTGCCAAAGTTGCGCGCGGTTGCGGGGCGTAAGATTGATCATCGCGCGAGAAAGAATTGTGTCCGTGGAACGATTGGCAGGCAGCACGAGGCTCACCGGTTTGAACGCTTCGCAAATGATGAGCGCGACGCCGTGCTTGGCTGCTTCCAGAAAAAGTTCGCTATGAATGGACGCCGAGAAACTGGTGATGATGATGGATGCCACATCCTCTAGCGGAAGCTTGCGTTCGCCCTCCGCCGATTTGCAGGTCAACTGGCCGTCTTTGCAACTAATTGAGCATTGCGGCGAGTCTATTGAGACGATGTGATAAGACATGATGCCAGTTTTGTAAAAAGCGAATCCGAAATTTCATTTTCAATATTTCTTGCGGTGGGATTATTAAAAGCGTATAAGTGGCTTGTCTTGGCGAGGCTCTGAAAATATTCGCTATGTTCATGCGGTTCGGAAACGAGCCGAACATCTGCCATTGAATTAACAACTTCGGTTTTTCAATGTCAGTTTGCGTCGAAGTTCTCGACGATTCGAATAGATGGTCTTGCCTTGATAGCTTCGCCGTGGAGCGGGTGCTATTAAGCACTCCTTCACGGCGTTGCTTTTTGGCGAATGAGAATTCATTTATGAACATCAACATAACTGATATTTTCAGCTTTGCCTTGTTCCAAGCCTAAACAGCGCTTTGCTGTTTAGGCTCTTTTGTTTCAGGTCGCTGAATGCGAATGCCAGTCAACGGCGAATCCAGAATTTCAAGTCCGCCACTTACTATTGATGATAGACTTGCCTCATGACGACAATCGGGCCGGACTTTTCTGGTCGTTTTTTTCTTTGCTTCAACAAACACTTCTTCCTCTGTATTGACTGTGTCTGGCTGGGCTAAATTTAATTTGATGCCGGACTTTTGGTTCTTAATAGAAGTAATTTTCCAAACACCGATGTAAGTTCCTTTTGTAACTCGAATCAATTGTCCGTTTCGCAAAACGCGCGGCATTTCTCCACCATTACGTTTTTTCAATTCCTGAATTCGAGGCCAGACTTTATGCCACGGAATAATGACAGATTTTTCCCCATCATTTTTTGCATGGTCTAAAATTGCCACGCCGAAATTATCCGTGATGACGCGCACGCCTTTTTGCGGCGTGAGCTTGCCGGGTTTGAGACCAATTACTTTTATTATCGCCTCATCAGTTGGCTTGATGGAAAGCTTTCCGGTTTTGGCATCACGTGATTGTTGACGAAGAAACACGCGGCCATTTTCAGTTTTCATAATGCCGCGCGTATTTTCTTCCACGCGCATTCCAGTCATGTCTGCTGGAATGTGTTGCACCACGCGTTTTTCAGCGAGGCGTTGGCGGATTTGTTCTTTCAAAGTGTCGGGCAATTCCGTCAACCCAAAGCGACCTTGTGAATCGAAATCAAAATATCCAGTCGAGCGCAAAAGCTCTTTTTCGGCGTCATTCGGATTTCGTTTAATCATGATTTCCCACAAGCTGCCACTATTGCTGCCTTTATTCGGCAAATAATGTGAAGCCAATCCAAGCACGCACGCATCTAGCGCATGATGCAAATGGGTCAATTCGCGAATGTCTGTTTTAGTTTTAATTGAGCCATCGGCTTCTTTGATTTGCGGCGCGGCAAGTTCAAGGCAACCGAGCAAGTTCCAACCTTTGCGAACCGTTCCTGTGACAGCGCCGGGCAATGAAACGACAATTGGTTGCCTTTCCTGTCCGACAAAAATTTTCTTAATGGCCTGCGCGCCCAAACGAACGAGTTGTGACGTGACGGTTAAATCGCGCGGCACGAAACCTTTTTCTTCGTAAGTTTGCAGCAGCAATAATTCCTTACGCTTTTTTTTGCGCTTTTGATCATCGTCATGGCCGCGCCGCGTATCCAAAGTTTTTACCGCGTCTTCAAACCGTTTCATGGAAACGATGGAAAGTTGCGGCAAACCTTCCACAACTTTTCCCTGTTCGTGATTGATAAATTGCCATGACAATCGCTGGCCTTTCATCTTGTTGACTTCTGCAAAAGTGATGACGAGCGATTCTAAAGAATCCGACGGCCGCAACGAGCGCGGGATGATGTGATCTTTGTCCACCTGACGCGAAACCAAATCCATCGCGTCGAAACCTTTGCCGGTGTAAGGACACGTCCAACCCAAATCTTCTGCAATGCGCGCCTTGCGAATCAGGCCGGCGGTGATTTGAATCGGCTTGCCATTGTAAGTTCTACCTTCGAGGTCTTGTTCCAATTTCTCCGCGACGCCTTGATGATTTGCCAGCCGCCGACCCAAATCTTGCTGAATTTCTTTTGCTGATTTGCCAGACATTTCCCGCAAATCGCGATTTACTTCAATCGTCGCTTTTGCGATGCGCGATTTATCGCCATTGGCAAAAGCAGGTTCAGCAATCAAATCTTGAAGCAATCGCTCGAGAATCAAAAGGCGATGGCGGACGAGATGATTATTTGTTTGCTGGTCAATTTGCTTTTGCAATTGTGCCTGCCGCATTTCGTCCGTGACTTCCAAACAGCCGCCTTTTTCTTTAGGATGTTTTCCAGCCATGACTTCTTCGTAAGCACGAACGAGCAGGGGACGCGCATAAGCGGCGCGACCGTCCAGTTTTTTAATTTGCAGCGGCGCTTTGGAGAAAGCGTCTCGATTAAATGAACCATCTTTTTTGCCACGCTTCACATTTGAGGAATCCGCCAGCCGATTTAATTCCGTTTCAAAATTGTTCAACGGCTCGTCGAGTTTTTTGGCGACATCACAAATCTTTTCCAGCGTCACGGACTTGCCGCGCTGCCACAAATCACGAACGCGCTTTTGCACACGCGGCGAAAATGTTGACCAGAGCGTTTGCAATTTATCATTGTGCACGAGCTTTTGAATCGGATCAAGTATTAACGCATTTTTTGCGTTCACTTCTTCCATAAACATCTGATCGAGTTTATCGCGGGTAGAACTGGTTGTTTCACGCACAAGTTTTTTCAATTCACTTTCAGTCATCGCTCCTCTTTCACGCATTGCAGCATCAATTTTTTTGCGTTCAGAAGCCGTCAAAACAGTTAGTTCTCGTTCGCCTGAACGAGCTATTTTTATATTTGCTAAAAGAATTGCCCAACGAAATTTCAAAAACTCCGGGCAATTTCTTGAAGGAACTTTTTCACCGCTAATGGGGCAAATAGAGATAATACGATTATCAAAGCGTGGAACAGCTTGCCCGAAAAGCACGCCGCCTTCAAAATGCGACGACAAAACCAATTTGTTACGCAAAAATTCCGCGCGCAGTTTTTTCTTCTGCGTCTTGGTTTGTTTGTCAGCCTTTCTTGGAATGCGTAACTCACGCAGTTTTAACTTTTCCTCTTTTGAAGTCAGATAAAGAGCGGGATGACTTTTTTCGTATGCTCGCCAGTCAAATTTAGATTCCGGAAGGCCGCCGCAAACTGCCTGCTCAAAATTGATATCGCAATTTGGCAAATGTCCGAAATGTGCCCGCAAAATATATCGCACTTCCCACTCGACGCCGCCTGCGAGAGTTTGCTCGTCATTAACGATACGAATAATCCGGCGCGGAAAAGCTGCGCCAAGTCCTTTGAAGCGAGTCGGCTTTTCAGCGCGTTTGCCCAAGCGATGTTCCGCTGCTTGAGTTTCAAACTTGGCGATATGATTGGTCATCGTTTCGGCCATCGTCAAAGTTCCGTAATCGCGCATCTGCTTAAACGCTTCTTTAACTTTCTTCACGTCACTGTCGGCTTCGTTTTGAACTCCGGCTTCGGCATCTGCTTTTTCTGCGGCGGCAACCAAACTTTTTTCGTCGTCATCAGTTGGCTTGTTGGTTTTGTGCAAGCCTTCGGAATTGAAAGCGCGAATCACCTCGCGATTTGACCAGCGTTGATTTCCATCATAACCGCGATTGTGTGCATACCAGCGCAGCACGTCCCAAAGTTCCGGCCAGCCAAGCAAATATTTTTCATCGCCATCGCTCGCGAGAACGCGCGCGGCTAATAGCCACGGCGCGGAATGTCCGCCAGCTTGATTGTGTTTCTTTTTTAATTCATCGGCGGATAAAACTTTCAAGTGCACTAGAAGTTTTTCCATTTGCGCGATGCGCTGGCGGGTAGCGCGAGCGTGGCGGCGCTGGCGGCGATAGTCGCGTCGCTTGCTGGCAAGACAATCATCCGCGCCAAAGGTGACGACACCGCAGCCGAGGATGTTGACACGCGGATTGTTTGCGGCAGGCGAGACGCCCGCGCCATTTTGCAAAACCGCCCAGCCGATGGAACTATGGCCGACATCAAATGCCAATTCCAAATCCTGAATCGTTTTTGTGCCCATAAGTTTTTGCTTGAATGAAGTTCAGATTTGAGTAATATCGCGCTGGAATCAAGACAAAGTTAGATAACGCAGACCGTGCCACTGTTCGCCATGCGGACACGCCGCGTTAAAAAGCGTTTCTTAAATAAAACCGGCAGAGTTTTTCTCTGCCGGTTTTAATTTTTTACTGGATTCATCCGCCGTCGAAATAATTTTAATTTGAAATGCGGCGGCGCGGGAACTTCCTATTTTTTCACCGTGCCCTTTGTCCCAATACAAATCATTTTTACCGCGTTCAATCGCCCTGATTTCAAGCGATTGAAATAAATGCCTTGCACATTTCTGGATTCCAAATTGTGGATTGCACTGGATTAAACAGATATGTAAGCCCGACGGCCTTGAAAATTGAACCTGCCTCAAGTCGCCGGACGCAATGGCGCGGAGCGCGCCGGAATTTTCAAAACGTCATCCGCCACGCCCGGCGATTTTGCGGTCAGCTTGATTTCACCGGGCTGGCCGGTGGATTGCACGAGCACTTGGGCGAGTCCGCTGAACAAGCTTCGTTTCCAATCGCCGGCTGGAGTGGTAACGCGAATCTGGCCGGGACTGTCAAAAATTTTTCGGCTTTCATCGCTAGCGCGATTGCCGCGCCCGTTCTGCCTGGGGATGACTACAATCGCGACGATGTTTTTGCCCGGTTGTCTTAATGTGTCTGCGGCCAGATTGATTTCCTGGCGGGAATGTTCACGCGGAACATATTGCGCGAGCAATTGACCATTCAGATAAACGGATTGTTCCCGGCCCAAATCGCGCAAGCTGAACGAGTATAGGTCAGCGCTCGCTTTTTGGGGCAACTCAAAACTGCCGCGATAAATCGTCGGCTGCGTTCCGCCGTCTTCATTCGAATTAGAAAACGTGGTCTGCCAACTTGAATCGTCAAAATCAAAGGCGGTTTCTGAACGATTGGTCACATTGTCCCCGGTCTTTGAACGCCAGCCCGTGATTGGAAGCGAATTCACACTTTCAATATATTGATCAGGTTCGTGTGATGAAGGATCGCCGTTGCCGACGCCGATGATTTTGCCCCGCCCGGAGATTTCAAAAGTGATCTCATTCGTCGCGTCCGGAACCCTGCGTTGTTGTGCGTCGTTGACTTGCACGGTGATGATGGCGACGTCTTCGCCGTCAGCTTTAATGGATTGATGATAGGGCGTAAGTTGGATTTTTTCCGGCACGCCGGTGGTTTCAACTTTGTCCGTAAGAATTTCTTTGCCGCCGGTGTAGCCGCGCGCCAGCAAAGTGCCGGGCGCATATTTGACATTCCATTCCAAGTGCGAATTTTTAGGCATCGTTTTCCGTCCGAGACTCCGGCCGTTCAGGAAAAGTTCGACTTCTTCACAATTACTAAAAACCCAGACATCAATGTCCTGACCTTCCTTGCCGGGCCAATTCCAATGGGGAAATAAATGCAGAACGGGTTTGCCCGACCACCAGGCCTGATAGTAATAAAAATTGTCCTTGGGAAAACCGCAGGTATCCAGAATGCCAAACTGCGAACTGATGGCCGGCCAGCCGAAAGGCGTTTCTTCGCCGCGATAATCAAAGCCGGTCCATTGAAACAGTCCGGCTACATAAGGCCGCGCCGCATAGTGCGTCCACGATTCTTCCGCCGTAACGCCCCAAGTAGGTTTGTTGGTATCGTAGGCCGTCAAGTGCTGGTGCGCGCGATCTTCGACATAGATGCCGCGCGTGGAGAAAGTGCTCGCGTCTTCGGTGGCCACTGATGGTTTGTTCGGAAATTGTTGGTGATACTCGTCGTTGTTTCCATGCGTAAAATAATTAAATCCCATCACGTCAATGACGGTGGAACTGCCGTAGCCCCAACCGCCGCTGATCGCCACCGTGAATCGCCGGGTGGGGTCAAGCCGTTGCGCAAAAGTTTGCATTGTCTGCGTGACGCGGGCGCCCTTGACATTGCTTTCAATATTCCATTCTTCATTGCCCAGAGACCAAATGGCGACGCAAGGATGATTTCGGTCGCGCAAAATAAGATCCTTTAGTTCGTCCAACTCCTGCGGATTGATGCCGTATTCGCGATTCTCATCCATGACCAGCATTCCGAGACGGTCGCACGCATCCAGCAATTCCGGCGCGGGCGGATTGTGGCTGGTGCGAATGGCGTTGGAACCCATTTTCTTGAGTTGCTCCACGCGAAAAACATCGAGCGCATCCGGCACGGCCACGCCGACGCCTGCCGCGTCCTGATGGTCGCAGGTGCCTTTCAATTCCACACGCTTGCCGTTCAGGAAAAATCCTTCATTCGCGTCCCAGCGCAATGTGCGAATGCCAAACGGCGTTTCATAACGATCCACTACTTTGCCCTCGCTGATGATGGTGGTGACCAGCTTGTGCAAATAAGGTGTCTCAAGCGACCAGAGTTTTGGATGGGAAACAGCGAGCATCGAAGAAAATTCTCCCGACGCGCCCGCTTTGAGCGCAAGGTTTTTCAATTCGCCACTGGCAAGAGATTTGCCGTCGGCATTCAAAATCGTTTCCCTGATTTCAAAAGAAGCGTCATTCGTCGAATCATTTTTGACCGTTGCCTGGGCCGTCACATCAGCGGAATTGGTTTGCAACTTCGTCGTTACAAATGTGCCCCACTTGGCCACATGCAACGGCGCAGTTTTAACCAGCCAGACATGCCGGTAAATGCCTGCGCCTTCGTAAAACCAGCCTTCTTCCAAAGAAGCGTCCACGCGCACCGCCATGGTATTTTCGCCGCCGCAATTGAGATAGCCTGTCAGGTCATAACTAAATCCGCTGTAACCGCTCGCTTCACGACCGAGATAGAAGCCATTGACCCAAACTTGCGAATCGCGGAATACGCCGTCGAATTCCACCGTGATGTGTTTGCCCAGATCGGATGCGGGAATGGAAAAAGTTTTGCGATACCATCCGACACTGGACGCCGGAAAATTTTCTCCGATGGCTTTGTAGCCATGACTAGCGCTGCCGCGTTCGTCGAAAGGAAGCGCCACGGCCCAATCGTGCGGCAGGTTGACCATGCGCCAACTGCTATCGTCAAAATCAGCGGCGGCGGCTCCCGCGCCGTTGCCCGCTTTGGCTAGGTAAGAAAAATAACTGCCGCCCGGATCAAAGTCTTTGGCTGGATCGTTGGCGTTGCCAAAAGCGAAATGCCAGTTGAAATCCATAAGCAACCGCTCGCGCCCGGTCGCGGTTTTCGACGAGGTAGTTTGAGCCATGGATTTTTGCGGCAGCGCCGCGCTCAAAAAAACGATGGCGACGATGAACAGTGCTGGGAGATGGATCTTCATGTATTGAAACTATAAAAGCTCAAATGGATTGATGATTATTTGTCAGCCAACCATACACTGACAAGTTTTTAATATGATTGTCTTGTCATAAGAATCTATGACATGAATAAGACAAGCTTTTTTGGTAAGTCTAAAAATTGCGGCAACAACTACAACTTCCCTGGTTAGCTACTACAAACGCAATAGTTTTTTGTCTTGGAGACAATGTCGCCGCTTTGGTCAGCGGCCATCAATTGAAATCCACCCGGGCACGCGTTCGTTCGGCTTCAAGTTGTTCGCGGATCATTTCGATTTTCAACTTAAGCAATTCACGATTTTCTTCCGTGCGCACGGCGAGTTCCTGTTCGAGTTTTTGGATTTGCAGTTCGTAAGCCTGCAACCGCTCCTGCATCGTCATCTGCAACCGGTCGAGACGATGAACCAGTTGGCTGATTTCGGCGGCGGCCATTTGTTGCGCGACGAGCAATTCGCGGCGCTGCACGGCCAGTTCCTGGACCAGCGCGTCCCGGACGACTTGCGCGAGGTGCGGCGCAATTTCGGCAGAAAGGGTCGCGGCATTGTGTCGCGGCAAATTTGTCGCGCGCACCGGCGACAAGGAATTATTTTGCCGGCGTAAATTAAATCGGCGCAAAACGAACAGTATGAAAATAAGATCCGCAGCCAGCGCGGCGATCAACCAATAAATCCGCGCGGACATTTTTCGCAACGGTTTTTGCGCAAAGATTTTTTCCGTTTGCATTGGCCCGGGTTGAATTTCAGTCGCCGACGCAAGAACGGCAGCCGGCAACTTCTGTGGATTTTTGATGGAAACCTTGTCAGCGATTTCAGAAGGTGCTTTCAGATTTTGCGCTCCCGCCAATTTTTCATTCAACTGTTCCAGAACATTTTTAGTTTTGGCGTCAATCGGATCGCCCCGGCGAACCATCAATTGCCCGGCGTCATAATGCTGGCTCACGACCAGTTGGCGAACGGCCTGGTCGCGCGCACGCTGCGTAAGTTCCGCGTCGGGAAAACAATTCGGCTTGAGCAAAGCGGTCAGCCCGCGCGCCAAGGGCTGTTCCTCATCCGTCGTAAATTCATGGCGAAAAATTTCGCGCACGCTGGAGATCGTGAAGAGATTGGATCGGGCAAGAAATTGGCCGCGCGACTCAACCTCCTTGAGCGTCAATTCATCTTTGGAACTATTTATCGCCACGAGACTGACCGCCGGACCGATAATGAAATTTTCCGGCAACTCGTCGGGGCGAATGGCATGTTGCATCGTGAGCAGCAACAAATCGAGCAGCCGTTTTTGCGCCGTCAGGCCGGGATCGCCGCGCGCCCAGGTCGCCGCCAAATCCGTGGTGATGGGAAAATTTTTGTTTTTGATGTCGAACGCGGTCACGAGATATTCAAAATCCGGCGACGCGATGGTTTGATCGTTAAGCGTCGTTTGATGAAAAGTGTCTTGAATCGCGGCGAGAAAATTTGTGCGCGCGCTCGCAAACGCGGATAAAAATTCCGCCGCCAGCGCATTGGTCACGCCAAAATCGCTGCGGAAAATCGCCGAGCTTTTCAGGGCTTCGGCTGCTTTAAGCGTCGCCGTCGCCGCCGGATCAATCACGTCGAGCGCGACGGGCGCAGTGATATTTTCTGCGGCAACCTCGCCAACGCGATCATTTGAAAAATCTTTGGCGCGGAGAAGCTGGACGCAAAGCATCGCCAAAATGCCAACGAACGGAATGATTGATTTCAGATTTCGCGCCATTAAAAAATTCCCGGATTCATATCGGCCATTTTTGAAAAGACTTTAATGTTGTGAATAACTTTCCCCGTTTTTGCCTCAAGCGTCGGCAAATTTTGCCGATGAATAATCAAATCGTCCGTTGCCGGTTTGAAACATCAGAAATCTTCGGGAAAGGCACAAGCGTATTTTGAAATGAAACACCTCGGCAAATTTTCAAAACCATTGAGATTTGCGACCATCCTTTGCGTCGCCGTCATCGGCTTTTTTTTGGCGCAAAAGGCGCGCGGCGAAAAAGCTTATTTGCAAATCGTCGGGCCGCCGGCATTAAGATTTCAAGCGCCGGCCACAAATTATTCGTGGTTCACCGGCAAATTATTCGAGTTGTCAGCCAAAGTGAAAAATCCCAGCGGCAAAACTGCCTTGACCGTGCCGCAGGCAAATCTTACAAATTCCGTGGTCGTTTTTCATTCAGCTTCAATTGCGTCTGCGAAAGGAAATCAGGTTTCCGGTTTGCCGCAAATCGGGGCAAATGAAGAAAATAATTCGGAAATGCCGGTTATCTCGCCGGATTCATCGTCGGCGGCAAGCGATTTGCTGACAGTTTCTCCGCAAATGATCACGGAATATCTTCAACCGGCTCCGAAACAAGACGAGGCGATGGGTCAGACCAATTCGCGCGTCATCTTTGTGCCGCCGGAAATGCAATTCATGCCGCCTGCGCCGAAAGTTTCCGGCGAGAGCCAGGCCACTTATAAAGTCCAATGATTCGGCGCGACAGTTTATTGCGAGGCCAGACCGGTTTCGCCGCCAAATCGCGCGCGAACTGGCTTTTGATTTTGGGCGCGGCGGTCGCATTTTCTGCGAGCGCGCAATTGCCGGCGGATTTGCCTTCGGTCACGCCGGCCAATTATGCCGCTGCAAACACGGTTCAAGACGTTGCGGTCTCCAACAATTTACCGGCAACCGCTTCCACTGCCGCGACCAATGATTTCAAAGCGAGCCTGGCGATGGCGCATTATTTCGAGGCGTTGCGGCAGCCGGAAAAAGCCGAGCCGATCCTCATCGGGCTGCTGGCGGGAAACATTCCCGATTCGATTCACAAAACCGCGTTGCTGGAACTCGGTGCCACGGTGCGGGCGGAAAATGATTTGCCGCGCGCGCAAACCATTTACGCGCAATTTCTCAATCGCTGGCCGAACGACGTGCAGGTTCCCGAAATTCTTTTGCGGCAGGGTGAAATTTTCCGGCAGATGGGTTTGAACGACATGGCGCTGGGAAAATTTTACAGCGTGATGACGGCGGCGCTTTCGTTGAAGAGCGACCAGCTTCCATATTATGAAAGTTTGGTTTTGCAAACGCAGGTCGAGATCGCCGACACGCATTATTTGACCGGAGAATTTGGCGAGGCGGCGGATTTTTATTCGCGGTTGCTGCAAAAATCCGAGCCGGGATTGAATCGCCCTCAAATGCAGTTTCGCTTGATCCGCTCGCTGGCGATTCTTGGGCGCAACGATGAAACGGTCGGGCAGGCGCAGGATTTTCTTTCGCGCTTTGCGGATTCCGAGGAAACGCCCGAAGTGCGTTATTATCTGGCGGAATCGTTGAAGGCGCTGGGACGAAACAACGAGGCGTTGCAACAGGTTTTGCTGTGCCTGCGCGAACAAAAAAACAAAACGAAAAATGATCCCGAAGTCTGGGCGTATTGGCAGCAACGCGTCGGCAACGAAATCGCCAACCAGCTTTATCACGAAGGCGATTACGTGCGCGCGCTGGAAGTTTATATCAACCTCGCGCAATTGGAT
>Ga0075522_10002673_pt1 | contig 13154 bp, 14 predicted proteins | sample NGEPerA_FD_74796 | JGI IMG/M metagenome (GOLD analysis project Ga0075522, IMG submission 74796) | Arctic peat soil microbial communities from the Barrow Environmental Observatory site, Barrow, Alaska, USA - NGEE PermafrostL2-A | ecosystem: Environmental > Terrestrial > Soil > Wetlands > Peat ... | reverse complement strand
TTCGCGCTTCGGCGAGGCGAGCCAGTGCTTCTTGTCCTTGACGTTGTGGTGACCTATTACAGTTGGCATGTTGTCTCCCCTGGCATTGTTGTGGATCCGAGACTAATGATATGGCCGGACCGGGCTCGTATGCCAGCATCGGTGTTCACCAAAGCGCCAGGGCAGGAGCTTTTTGAGCGGAAACAGGAGTTGATGCAGACCTAGGCGCTCGATTCGCTAGTATAGTGCTTCGTAATTAACGGAACTAATATGGGCATTACTTGTCCTACCATTGAAGCCATCAATGGGGATCGAGCGATGCGTATAGCGGCGGTAATCGTGTTGCTGAGTGAAGAGCGTGCGCAGTTGACGCAGTGGGCGCGATCCAAGACGGTCAGTGTCCGATTGGCGCGCCGCGCGCAGATCGTGCTGGGCGCTGCGGATGGATTGGACAACGAGACGATTGCAGCCCAAGTGGGAGTTGGTCGGGTTCAAGTCGGACGCTGGCGCACTCGATATGCCGAAGGTGGATTGGCAGCGATTCAGCAGGATTTGCCGCGCGGCGGGCGACCTGTGAAGGTCGACGCGGCGCAGATCGTACGCCTGACGACCCAAACCTTGCCCACCGCTGCAACGCAGTGGAGCACGCGCACGATGGCGGCGCAGATGGGAGTCAGTGATACCACGGTGCTGCGGGTGTGGCGCCAGCACGGATTGAAGCCGCATCGCGTGCGAAGCTTCAAAGTCTCGCGCGACCCGCAGTTTGTGGAAAAGCTCGAGGACATCGTCGGCCTGTACATGTCCCCTCCGCAGCACGCGCTGGTGCTGTGCTGCGACGAGAAGAGCCAAGTACAAGCGCTAGATCGCACGCAACCTGGGTTGCCCTTGAAGAAGGGCCGTGCGGCGACGATGACGCACGACTACAAGCGCAACGGTACGACCACATTGTTCGCGGCACTCAACGTACTCAACGGCCAGGTCATCGCTCAGTGCCAGCAGCGCCATCGCCATGTCGAATGGCTGAGGGTCCTGCGCCAGATCGTGCGTGAGACCCCGGCGGAGAAGGAACTGCATTTGATCGCTGACAATTACGCCACCCACAAGCATCCGGCCGTGCAGAGATGGCTTGCCAAACGACCGCGCATTCACATGCACTTCACGCCGACCTCTGCCTCGTGGTTGAACATGGTCGAGCGCTTCTTTCGCGACATCACGTGGAACGCTTGCGCCGCGGTGTGTTCACCAGCGTGCCCGAGTTGGTCACCGCCATCGACGACTACATCGCGCATCACAACATCAATCCCAAGCCATTCATTTGGACCAAGAGCGCTCGCGATATCTTGCAGAAGGTCATTCGTGCAAATAGCCGCTTAAGTTCCATACAGAATGAAGCACTACACTAGTGGTACCCGCTCATCCGACTCTTCTCGGGCCGGCGAGATATTGCTCGTCGGTTACCTTCTCCATCCACTCGACGAACCGGCCGTCCAGACCCTCCTGAATGGCGATGTGGGTCATCGAAGTGGTCGGCGTCGCGCCGTGCCAATGCTTGTGATTCGGTGGGCACCAGACCACATCGCCCGGGCGGATTTCGACAATGGGTTCACCCTCGCACTGCGTCCAACCGCATCCCGCAGTAACGATCAGCGTCTGACCCAGCGGATGGGTGTGCCAGGCGCTGCGTGCGCCCGGTTCAAAGGTGACGCTCGCGCAGGAGACTCGGCCCGGCGGCGGAGCCGTGTTCAGCGGGTCGATGCGGACGTTTCCCGTAAACCAGTCTGCGGGCCCCTTCTGGGAAGGCTGCGACCCGGCACGCTTCAGTTCCATGTGGATGCCTCGCTTCTGAACTGGTGAATTTGGCCCCCTATTGGCTCGGCGCCGAGCCGGCTCCCCATTGTTGCCCAGACCGGCCATTCAATAACAGCCAAATGGCGCGACCACCGTGTTGGCGGGATTATCGCTCGAAACCGGTTATTCATGGCGTGGCCCATCATGCCGCCGCGCCGTGGGCGGCGATGTACCAGCAGCCGCACAAGGAGTCATCCATGAGGTTCCATACGCTTTCGATCGTATTTTGGGCTGTGCCGCGCACAGTAATATCAATAGTCTTTGCGCTGTCGGTTATCCCAGCGCTAGCTAATGACTGTGCAGTAGCGGCGAAAAGCGCCATGGTGGCCACTGCGCAAAAGCCACTGAGCACGATCACTACCAAGACCTCCGCGCAGGGAAAGCAGTCGGTTACTCGTACAGTTCAGACGGAGACCAACAAATACGTTCAGGTGGAGAGCGGCGAATGGTATTCGATGGATATAGCGATCAAGGATTTGATCGACAACAGCAAGTCTACCAAGGTAGTGTGCAAGCGCAGCGGCAGCGATATGGTCAATGGACAGCCAACGATCGTTTACGAAGTTCAGATCGACACCGAGGGGATTATCATGGAGAGCAAGATGTGGGTCTCCGCGCAGAATCTCATTTTGAAATCCGAGGGAAACGAAGGCACCTCCCACTACACCACCATTTACGACTCTTCTCACGTTACGCCTCCCACCAACGCGAAAAGAATGGGGGGCAACTAGCGCTTAATTTCCGTGACGACCGCCCCGCAGGAGACACGCGCCCATTCTGACCTCTGACCCGCTTACCGGACTTCCTCTGGATCCTGCAACAAACTCGCGCCTGAATCTCGGGAATGAACCCACGAAGCTCCCAATTCCCGACATGTGCAAAAGCAAAGTGGAGTCCGACTTCTACAGCGTTTACGAATCAGTCCACGAGACGGTGGCGTGGTATGCAAATCACCTGAAGGAATTCAAACACGCGCTCGGTTACAGCGGCGGCCGCTCCCGCGATACGTTTTACGATTCAGCCGGCACAATGATGGTGACGATTACAGGAGACCCCGGTGCGGATGGTCAGAACGTCGATACGCACTCGGTTGTTTACTACAAGATGCAGCCTGGCCTGTCGGAGAAAACCATCCTTGGCTCTGTCAATGAAAAGGTGACCTGCTCCTGACATTACTTGGGAGCTCTCGTCGCCATTGAGTCGCCTTCCCGGTACCCAGGCGCCATTCTCGAACAAGCGCCTGTTAAGCGATGACACCTATCGGCGCTTGGTGGAGTCGACCTTGGCTTTGCGATCCTCGCGCACGGCGGCAGGCAACGCTTTTTGCGCGGCCCGAACGGCTTTTTTTGCAGCGTGGGCGGCGTCTTTCATCTGCTTATAAGCCCTTTTTGCGGCCTTCCATTGCAGCTTTGCAGCGTGCGCCGCACGCTTTGCCTGAATCGCGCGCCGCTGCGCAAGTCGCGCCGCCTTGAGAAATGCGCGACGCGAGGCCGATTTCCGCGATGCGGCTGCGGTCGCCTTATGTTTCTTCATGGTGGGACGTCCTATCCGCATTACGCCGTAGCTTTACAGGTGCTCCGTGTTCCTCTCTGGCACGGGACACATGAGGCTTTTGCGCATCTCCCGGTGGAAATACGGCTCACCATACACCGGATGTCCACGGCGATCTAATCCAGACGTGTCGCCATGGCTCGGTATGTGAAGCATTTGTGATGATCTGATGAATTATTCTCGCAACCGCTTGGCATACGAGACGAATCGACTGATCCGCTCGTTCAGGTTCAATGGACACGAGCGGGGCAAAACTTGATCAGCGAACGTTTATGCACAGAGTTATACACTGAAACTGTGGATAACTTTTACCCGGGAGGAAGCTTGCAGTAGGGTTTGCGAAGGCCGACTATGAGAACGGACAATTGGAGCAGGAGCTGGAAAATGCGAGCCGATGAGCCTGAGGTGCTGATATCTACGCAACACGGGTCCGCCATAGATGCTCTGGTACGGGAAACCGGAAGCGAGCCTGCTCAGGTCAAGGAGCTGTATGAACGCGAGTTGGCACAGCTGGAAGCGACCGCCAAGGTGCGGGGCTTCATCAACCTGCTTGTCTCGCGAAATGTACGAATGGTGCTGCGCGAGCAGCGCACATCGTAACTAAAGAGAGCCAGCCTATTGAGGCATATCCACGCGCTTGATGAGCTCGAGCACCGAGGTCTCGATGCATGAACGAAGCGCCTTATCAATGCTTTCCTTGTGGGAGCTCTGATAGTTGACGTCCGGAGTCATGGGGCTGGCGCTGCGGCCATTCATCGAAGCCACGGTGTTGGCAAATGCGGCCGTTCCACCGACACCCACCATTGAATCATTCAGCACCTTGCTGACGCTCACGGAATCGAGCACATCGCCGGTGTTGGCATCGAGGATGCGAACATCGACCGCGATCGTGTCCTTGCTCTTGCCGCCGCCCAGGCTCAGTCCGCCGATATTCACTCCGCCCTGGTGTTGATCCGCGCCGGCATTGGCTTCGGTGACGGTCCCTTCGAAAATGTAACGCGCGCCGCGCAGCTGATGCTGTGCCGCATCCCCGGTGGCCTGACCGCCAGCGTTGAGCTGCTTCTCCTGAATGACGCCCTGGCTAAGCCGGTTTCTCTCCACCACGCGAAACTGGTGGGATTCGATCAGGCTCGTGGTGAAAATATCGGTGGCCGCTGCCACGCTCACATCCGGCACGCCACTGTGGAACTCATAGATGGTCACCGGCACGCGCTGCTCAAGTGGCTTGGGCGGCAAGGCGGCCAGGGCCTGACTCTGCTTCGAGCTTTGCACCACCGGATCTTCACCTTCGGCCAGGACAACGCCCGCGCACAGCACGCATGACACGGCCAGAGACACCAGCGTGGTCTTGATTCGGATCGATGCATTCATGACTGATATCTCCCAATAGTAATCGCTTAGTGCCCCATGGACGACGGCGCGACCGGCATAATGGCTTGCTGCGTCTGCTGCTGAATGGGCTGCGCTGTTTTCAGCGTCGTTGTCGCCTTGAACGAGGACTGTACGCCTGTGGTCGTCGCAGGGCCACTGGTTGTCGTCGTCGCCGGCGCCCATGAAGGCGCCGCGGTGGTCGCAGGCGCCGCGCCCCACGTGGGGGCCTTCGTCTGACTGACGGGCGGGTTGACCGGAGTCAGGGTGGTTGCAGCCGTCGGCTTGAAACTGGAAACGCTTTTCGAGGCGAGTGTCGGTACCGGCTGGCCGGGGACCGGCGCGATCGTGGCGGTTGTGCTGGTGCTGGCGCCCCTCTTGGCTGCCTCAGAATTCAGAAGGGCAATCACGGCATTTCCGGTCGTCGGATCCTTGGCAAACTGGGTGTGTGCCTGGGCAACCAGTTGATCCCGCTGGGCCGCGACCGCCGCGGGCGACTTGTTGTTGAAATAGGTGTTTAGCTGGCTTGAGAAGTTGGCCTTGTAGCTCACCAGCGTCGACTGTGACAGCGGAGATTTTCCCTGAGCCTGCTGGGCTTTCAACTGCGTGGCCAGCGTGCGAAGTTTGGTATCACTGGGTAGCTTGGCCACGGCCAGGGCTTTTTGCTTAGTGGCTGCGTACTTAGCCGCAATGATCGCGTAGGCCAGCCGCGGCCCAAACTGTGCGGCCACATTAGTGCTGGCGACGACGGTCGCTTTGTTCAACGTGCTCGCAGACTGCGACTTTGGAAGCAGCACGTACAAGGCCTCGGCTGCGGCCGACGACCGCAGTTGGTACAGATTGGCCATGGCCGCGGCGAGCGTCTGCGCCCTTTGGGCGTTGGCGAGTAAATCATCATAGGCGGGCTGCGCCGCAGCGAACCACTTGTCCGGGCCCGCAGTAATGTCGGCGATCATTTGCGGCGTATTGGCATTCAGGGCAGCATTGACGCTGTTCTCCATGTCCGTCACGAGCGATGACGGGTCGAAAGCCTTGAGGGGATCGGAAAGCAGCTGGCTCAATTCGTCCCCCATGGCTGTGATCGGCGTTCTCATCACGCCCGCGAGAGTGTCTGCTGCGGCTACGCCGGGGCCCTCGCTGCTCTGGGCTGACGCCATATGTCCAATCACTTTGGGCAAATCCGAATCGCCAGCGGCTTTCATTAGCGCGATCTGCTTCTGCCCGGCCATAAATACATCCGAATAGGTACCGTGCGGCGCCGCGATGGGAGCGTTGGTGGCGGCCACCTGTGTTCCGGCCGTCACGGTGCTTTTCTGCAGCATCGGGTTGCCCGAATTCCCCGGCGTGGCTACCGGCGCGGCTACCAGGGTAGCTCCCTGGCTGCGCTGCGTCGTCATGGATAATGGGTGAGCGCTGGTGGCCGACTGCTCGCTGGCGGTCTGCACAGTCTCGAGGTGGGGCGGCCCGGAAACCGAGCTCGGTGAAGTCGTCTGCATGTTCTGGCTGGCAGTCGTCACGGCATGGAACCCGATGGGCGTCTTCTCTTCCGTATAGAGCGTGGTGGCCTGGCTTAACGCGGCCGCAAGGTCGGAAGAGGCTTGTTGCGACTGAGACTGCATGGAGTTGATCGTGTCGGTAACGCTTTGCCGCGCGGAAGCCTCCTTGTCGCTGGTAATACCGGTGATGCCATCCCCGAAGTTCTTAACCTCGGTCACTAAGGAAGTGATGGTGTCGATGATCGTCTGAAGTTCGCAGCTCAAGCCTTCCGTAGCCACCGTTGCGACACAACTCCAAAAACTGTCGCTGCAGCAGTCGGCCAGCACCGGCGCGGCCATGCCACTGGCGACGAGCGTCAGGGGGCCGGTTACAGGGATTTTCATCGCGATTTCTCCCATCATGACGTGACCGCAAGTAGCGTTCGAGGGGAAACACGCTGGTTTCAGCCCCCTGTACCTGTAAGAACCGGAATCCGGCGGCAATCCCGCCATGAGGACCACCGCCCGGCGGTCAGTGCAGGGCGAACGCTGCGAGGCAGATTTTGCCGCCGACTTCCTTCCAGTCCCGGTTCAGCGGATTGCCGTTGTCGTCGAGCGCAAATCTCGCCTCGCACGCTACCTTGCCGCGCACCACATCCAGCCACTTCTGTCCGGCGGCTCCGCGGGTGGTGTAGCGGCCCTTGTCGGCATAACCGGTCAGGGCGGCGTAGCCGCTTTTGCTGGCGTCATCGAACAAGCCGTTGTCATCGTCATGCAGTCCGATATCGACCATCGAGCCATCCGCTTGTCTGAACTGACAATGCACATACTTCGATTCCCCGGCGTGCAGGTCGTCAGTGCTGCTGTCATCGGCGGAGAACAGTGATAGCGGTATTTTTACGAAGGGCTGCAACGTGGGTTGCAGCTTCAGGCAGAACGCCGACGCCCTGGTTGCCGCCGGTGTCGCAGCAAAGCTGACTGAATTCAGGGCCAGAGCGCCGATCAGTGCGGCCGCTGCCACCCATTTCGCGTAAGCCATAGGTACCCCGAAGCTCGTCGCTGGTACCTCATAAAACAGAAACCCCGGATGAAACCCGCCAATGGGCGCGGTGCCGGCGCTAGCGGAATTCCGGTCCCGTTGCCCAGATCACCAGTGCCTTACGGGTGCCCGAGATGATGGGTGTCACCCGGTGCAGGAAGAACGACGGAAAGGCAATGATCGCGCCGCGCGTTCTGGGTGCGACCCCGATCTTGTTGCTGACCTGAAACTGCAGCTCGCAGCCTTCGTATTGCGCCGGGTCGGTCAGCTGGATGCTCAGCGATATTTTGCGCGGCTTGAGGTTGTGCGGGCCATGATCGATGTGCCAGTGGTAATGTCCGCCTTCCGCACGGTGGTAGATCGTGTACTGGATGTTCTCCAGGCCGGTCACGTCGAAGTGAAAAATCTCGCTGTTGAGCCGGCGCACCACCTGGATGATGCGTTCATAGAGCGCTGAGGTCTCGTCATTGCGCTCCAGCCATGCGACCCGCGTGATTCTAATATCGTCATCATGGTCGCCCTTGACCGCGAGCACGGCTTTCTCATGCACCATGCGGTCGCCGTACTCCTCGAAGCCATCCAGCTCGCTGGCAGTAAAGACGTCATTCCACACCATGAAGGCATTCTTCATGCCGCGAGCATAGCTGAAGTCAGAGCTTGCTTTGAATGGCCAGCACCAGGGATTTCTCCATTTCCAGAAGCTGGGCATCGGTCAGCTGAGCGTGCGCAACGAAGGCATCGACGGCGGTGTCGCCGAATACGGCGATGACGCCGATGGCTTTATCGTAGAAGGCTTTATCGCCGAGCCCGGCAATGGCAGTGGCATGCGGAAAGCGGCTGAGTGTGCGCGCCGCCGCCTGCGAGCCACCTGGACGAATCACACTCACCGAGACATGGGCGTCAGACCCGTAGGAACATCCATAGCTGTGCGCTTCTTCTGATACATCCGGCCGCACCCCCGCCAGGTTCTGGTGCGTGATGCTGTTGACCTTGGCTACCGGCAGCGCCGCGCACACATCCGGCCCCGCGGCCCAGGCGACGTTGACCAGCAATGTGGCTCCGGCGGCAATCGTAAGCATGCGCAAATTCATAGAGGCCTCCTCACAGTTGCTGGGGTGCGTTCCATGATTAACCGCATTTCGACAATATTCACGTCACTTCCAGCGGTGTGGCGGTTCCAGGGGCCGAATTGGGTTAACCATGGAGAGACCGGTGCAACCGTGCGCTGAATGCGGGGAGTTTTACGATGAAGATCGCGATCGTTCCACTGCTGCTGTGTGGCGGAATCCTGGCAGCGCAGTCGATGCGCGCAGCCGAGCCGGTGATGGATCCGCTGACGAGTCTTCCCAAGCCCATCGACACTACTGTGAAGCTCGGCACCCAGCCCATGAAAATAGATGACACACCGGTCTGCAAAAGCATGATGCAGATGGATTTCTACACAGCCCAGGGTGGCAAGGTGGATGCCGCGCTTGCGTGGTACTCGGATCAGCTCAAGGGATTCAAGCACACGCACGGTTACGGTTCTGGCCGATCGCAGGACACTTTCTACAACGCCACGGGTACCCTGATGGTCTCCATCACCGGGAACGAGGCGAAAGAGGGGGAAAATACCGCCGTCTATTCGATCATTTATGCCACGATCAAGCCCGGCGTGTCTGAGAAGGCCATCGCCGGCCTGAACGTACAAAAGGCGGTCTGTCCGTAGGACACGCCGCAGTTGCGCCTTACGACTTGATCGGCGCAGCGCGCGCAGCCGCCGCCTGCGCCAGCGAGCGCATATCCGTCATCGCCATGGTGCGGCCGGCAACCTGATCCGCCAGGGAATGAGCTCCTTCGGCGCGCAAGGTCGACGACAGTCGCAGAAAGAAATCTCTTTCCAGGTGACGCGCGTCCTGGCTGGTGATTTCATCGCGGGAGATCGCCATATCGGCGGCGGCAAAGAAGCCGGCGATCTCAGCAATCATTTTGCCGAAATAGTACGACTCGCCCACTCGCTGCCGGTCGTGTGAGCCTTTGATGTCGCTCGGGATACGGTAACTCGCCAACGGCGCCTCGATATAGGCGAATTTGACGCCGCCGCCCGACATTCGATACCAGGCGTTGGCATCCTCCGCGGTCATGCTGAAGAATGGAAACTGGATCGCGACCGAGGTGCGGACGGCGGTAGTGGAGGTCAGGTTTGCGTAGCCGGTTTCGATGCCAATTCGCTTCCAGGCATGGTATCCGCGCGGAGCATTGGCGGCCTGCGCATCGAGAATCTGCCGGATCGGTTCACCGAGTCGATGCCGTTCCACGCGTTGACCATTCTCGTCGATTACTTCAAACGCTGAATACACCAGGCCGGCATCGGAATCGGCGTCGAATTCCGCCCGCACCCGTTGCAAGCGCTGCGGGTGGGATAGATCGTCGGCGTCGTTGAACAACACGAACGCCGAGCCGATGCGCTGCGCCCAGCTGGCGCCCGCGTTTCGGCACACGCCCTGGCCCACGTGTTCGGGCATATACATGCAATGGATGCGCTCCGGATCGCTGGCCCTGATGCCTTCCATCCGTTCTTTGGTGGAAGGATCCGGCGACCGGTCATCGATAATGACCAGGCGCCATTGCGCATCCGTTTGCGCCCGTATGCTGCGCACAGTCTCTGCCAGGAAATCGGCGGCACGCCGATGATCGGCATAGTAAGGGGTGACGAATACGGCATCCCGGGTCATGCGGCCAGCTCCATAAGGCATTATAGAGGCAGGCGCGTTTTGGCCGCCGCGGTCTTACTATTCGCTCGTGTTAGCGCTACCCGCCGGTTGCGCTGCTCACGCGCCAGAGCGTGTTGCCGACATCGTCCGCCACCAGCAGCGCGCCTTGTTTGTCGATGGCGACTCCAACCGGCCGGCCCTGAGCCTGACCCTTTGAGTTCAGAAAGCCATTCAACACCACCACGGGCATGCCCGTGGGCTGGCCGTGATCGAACGCAACGTACAACACTTCATAGCCGCTGCGGGTCTTGCGATTCCACGAGCCGTGCTGTCCGATGAACATGCCATGCTGCAGCGCCGGCGTCAGCTTTGCGCCTCCAGACCAGCATAGTCCCAGCGAGGCGGTGTGCGCTCCCAGCGCGTATTGCGGCGGCTTGGCCTTGGCAACCATGTCAGGGTTCTGAGGTTTCACGCGCTCATCGACATGCTGGCCGTAATAGCTGAACGGCCAGCCATAGAAGTCGCCATCGTGTAAACCGGTCATGTAATCCGGTGGCAGGTGATTCCCCAGCTCATCGCGTTCATTGACCGCGACCCACAGCACGCCGCTATCGGGTTCCCACGCGAAGCCATTGGGATTGCGCAGTCCGGAGGCGTATATGCGATGACTGCCCGTAGCCGGGTCGATCTCCCACACCGAGGACCGGTCCTTTTCCACCGCAAGCCCGTTTTCCGCGGCATTGCTGTTGGATCCGACGCTGGCATACAGCGCGCGACCATCGCGGCTGGCGATCAGATTCTTGGTCCAATGGTGATTGATTGTGCCGGCCGGCAGATCGACGACCCTGACCGGCTGGGCGTGAATTTCAATATCGCCCTCGCGATAGGGAAAGCGCAGCACGGCATCGGAATCCGCGACATACAGCGTGTCGCCCACGAGTGCCATGCCGAAGGGCGAGTTCAGTCCCTGCAGAAAAACATGCTGCTCGCGCGCAGTCCCGTCCGCATTCATGCCGCGCAACAGAATGATGCGGTTGGCGCTCGGCTGGCGGCCCGAGCCGGCGCGCTTCATGAGCATCTTCTGCACCTTGCCCTTGATGCCCTTGCTGTCATCAGGCTTGGGCGGGGCTTCGGTTTCGGCGACCAGTACGTCGCCGTTGGGCAGTACATACAGCCAGCGCGGGTGATCCAGTCCGCTGGCATACGCCTTGACCACCGTGCCGGCTATGGCGCGAGGTGTTACGCCCGCGGGCCAGCCCACTGCCTTTGCGATTTTTTCAGTGGGCAGAACCGACTTCTCGGGAGCCGGCAATGCGGGTGACGGTCCGTATTCGCTGAGCGGCAATTGCTGCGCCATGGCTGCGCCGGTACAGGTCAGGCCTGCCGCCACGGCAACCAGCATCAGTCGAGCGCCTTTCGAGAAAACCATGCGCGTACCTCCGTAACCGGAACCGGCCCACATCAGAATTCATTTCCGCCGCACCCATAAGGGCGCGAAGGCCCGGACGGTTGTCGGTGGTTTCTGTCAACCGAGGCCAGGGCGTACACTGCACGCAATGACAAATCTGGTGCGCGTACGCGGCGCGCGCGAACACAACCTTCAAAACGTCGATGTCGACTTACCGCGCGATTGCCTGGTGGTATTCACGGGGATCTCGGGCTCAGGTAAATCTTCACTCGCCTTCGGCACGCTCTATGCAGAAGCCCAGCGCCGCTATTTCGAGTCGGTCGCCCCCTATGCGCGGCGGCTGATCGACCAGGCTGGTGTCCCCGACTTCGATACCATCGAAGGGCTGCCGCCGGCCGTGGCGTTGCAGCAGCAACGCGGCACTGCCAGTACACGCTCGTCTGTCGGCAGCGTCACGACCTTGTCGGATGTGCTGCGTCTGCTGTATTCGCGCACCGGCACGTATCCGCCGCGACAACCCATGTTGTACGCCGAGGACTTCTCGCCCAATACCGTCCAGGGCGCCTGTCCGGTGTGCCATGGACTGGGGCGCATCTATGAAGTGACCGAGAAGGCCATGGTGCCGGACGATTCGCTCACCATTCGCGAGCGCGCGATCGCCGCATGGCCGCCGGCGTGGGGCGGGCAGAACCTGCGCGACATCCTGGTGACCCTGGGCTACGACGTCGATAAGCCGTGGCGTGAGCTGCCGAAGAAGGACCGTAACTGGATCCTGTTCACCGACGAGCAGCCCACGGTGCCGGTGTTTGCCGGATTCACAGCCGCTGAAACGCGCCAGGCGTTACGCCGCAAGATGGAGCCCAGCTACCAGGGCACCTTCATGGGTGTCAGGAAGTACGTGTTGCATACATTTGCCACCACGCAAAGCGCACTGATGAAAAAACGCGCCTCGCGCTTCATGAGCGGCAGCGCCTGTCCCGAGTGCCACGGCAAACGGCTCAAGCGCGCCTCCCTGGCTGTGACCTTTGCCGGCTACGATATCGGTGACATCGCGCGCATGCCACTGTCGCAGCTGGCGCAGGTACTAAAACCCGCGGCCGCCGGCGCCTTGCATGACGACGCACCGGAAAAGCGCCTGGCTGCGCAGCGCATGGCGCACAACATGCTCGGCCGCATCGGCACGCTGGAGGAACTTGGTTTAGGTTATCTCTCGCTCGATCGCATCACGCCGACATTGTCGCCCGGGGAACTGCAGCGACTGCGGCTGGCTACCCAGATCCGCTCCAATCTGTTCGGCGTCGTCTACGTGCTCGACGAACCTTCCGCGGGGCTGCATCCCGCCGACACGCAGGCGCTGCTGCTGGCGCTCGGTCAATTGAAGCAGTCGGGTAACTCATTGTTCGTGGTCGAGCACGACCTGGAAGTCATGCGTCATGCGGACTGGATCGTCGACGTCGGGCCCGACGCGGGCCAGCACGGCGGCCGCGTGCTCTACAGCGGCCCGTTGGACGGGTTGCGCACCGTAAAAGCATCTCATACCGCGCGTTATCTATTTGCGGCAGCCAGAGCCGTCACTCCCGCGGCTCGTTCACCCAAAGGATGGCTGAAGCTGCGCGGCGTGATGCGAAACAACCTGCGCGGTATTGACGTCGAGTTTCCGCTGGCGGTATTCACCACCATCACCGGAGTCTCCGGATCCGGCAAGTCCAGCCTCGTGAGCCAGGCGCTGGTGGAACTCATCGCGGTCAAGCTCGGGCAGCCCGCGGGGCAGGCGCCGCCGGATGAAGGCGAAG
>Ga0075522_10002671_pt1 | contig 13160 bp, 11 predicted proteins | sample NGEPerA_FD_74796 | JGI IMG/M metagenome (GOLD analysis project Ga0075522, IMG submission 74796) | Arctic peat soil microbial communities from the Barrow Environmental Observatory site, Barrow, Alaska, USA - NGEE PermafrostL2-A | ecosystem: Environmental > Terrestrial > Soil > Wetlands > Peat ... | reverse complement strand
TCGCTCTCGATCGCGCTCGACAAGCCCTTTGTGGTTGGCGACTCGCTGCGGATCGACACCTTCGAGGGCAAGGTCGAGCAGATCGGAATCAAGAGCACCCGGCTGCGCAGCGTCACCGGCGAGCAGATCATCATCTCCAATGCGGATCTGCTCAAAAGCCGGGTACGCAATCTAGGCCGCGCCAGTGAATGGCGCGCACTGTTCAATCTGGCGCTGGTCTACGACACATCGACGCAGCAGATCGATAGCGTGCCGGCGCTGGTCAGCGATGCAGTCGCCACCTATGAAGGCACACGCTTCGTCTATTGCCTGCTCAAGCTGATCGGCGAGTCGGCGTTGCTGTTCGAGGTATGCTTCTTCGTCGAGAACGGCCCGGGACGTGAACTCGGCCGCGCGCTCGATCAGGTCAATCGCGAGATCCTGCGCTCATTCGCACGCACCGGCATCAAACTGGCAACGCCGGCGCGCACCGTCTGGCTGCGCGATGAGCGCACCGCTCAAGGCGAGCCGTCGGGCGTGAAACGAGCGGGCGAGGAGTAGGCCTTGAAAACCGGCCGCCAGCGCGCCAGTGCGCCGATGCCCGGGATGCGATCCAGCCCGCGCAGCAGCCCGCGCTGCTCGATCCAGAGTGCGTACTGCCGATAGACCGGATCGAGCGACAGATGACGTTCCTCGGTCTTGGCGCGCAGATAGTAGATGCCGTTGAGCATGCACAGCAGTATGCAGCTGCGCAGCGCTTGTGCCGGGCCGCCGCTGAGCATGAACGGCATCGAGATCAGCCACCACGACAGGTTCTTGGACAGGTAGGCCGGATGCTTGCTGTAGCGGTAGGGTCCGTTGGTGATGATGCCGCGGTGCGTGAGGTTGGAGAATCGCGCGCCAAAGGCAATCGTGGACCAGACGTAAATGGCCACCAGCAGCAGGATCAGGCTGCCCCAGAGCGCATACAACCATGGCGTTTGGCCGAACCACGCTCCCCAACCTGGTGCGCTGTCGTAGGCGAGGTACTGCGCGCCGATCAGCGCCCAGAACGGCTCGTAACAGACCAGCGCCGTGATCCAGCCCAGCATGGTCGGCTCGGTGGAGCGGATATGGGTGTCGGTAAGCTTGAGCGACATCAGGTAAGTCATCGACACCAGCGCGACGTCGATGAAATACATCGTGAAGTACGCCCAATCAAAGTAGCCGTTGAAGCCGTGCAGCCGGTTGAGGTCGTAGTGCAGCAACTTGTCGAGGTTGTCGCAGAAATAAGTGAACATCAACGGCAGGTAGTAGCCTTTGACCAGCCAGCCGAGCAGGTGCTGGCCAATCACGCGGCCCGACACGTCGCGCCAGCCCAGTGTCAGCAGGCGGCCCATCTGCCAGAGCGCATCGCATGGTGTACGCAGGCGCCGATCGACCCAATAGATATAGGGCAGAGACAGCAGCGCCCATAGCGGCAGCACCACGCGCAACGCCTGCCAGTAGTTGCCGTAGAAGCCGGTACTGGCGTACTCCGGAAACAGCCAGTACAGCAAGGCGATGAATCCGACCGAACCGATCAGCCCGATCAGTTTGGTCACGCTGCGCGACCAGCCGTGTTCGGAGGTGCTCGCCGGTGCCACCAAAGTGCGCCGCTGTACTTTCTGCCACAGCAGGTCGGGCACGAACACACCCAATGCCGCCGCGGCCATGACGATCAATGCCAGATAGGCGATCTGATGTAGCGGCTGCCAGACGTTCACCAGCGACACGGCCAGCAGCATGCAGACCGCGCCGCTCCATCCGACCGCCGCATGAGTAGCCGAGGCCGGGCGCGCCGATGTCGCCTGCGGCGTCATCGTGCGCTGAACATGCGCATGATTTTCAGGACTCCTGCGGCAGGAATAGCCACAGCATGAGGTAGATCAGTAATCCGACGCCGAAGTACAGCAGCGTCAGGCAGAAGATTACCCGCCACGACCACGACGGCAAATCCGTATGACGCCCCAGACCACCACACACCCCGCCGATGAACCGGTCATTGCGTGCGCGTTTCAGCTGATGCAGGAACGAGCGGCTGGCATCGAGCGGTGGCTGGCCGTCGAGCACCTGCGCTTTGGCGCGCGCGAACTCCTGCTCACTGATGGCGCCGCGATCACGCAGGGATTGCAGCCGTTCGAGTTCCTCGGCGAGGCTCATGTCACGGGCTTTCCGGAGTTCAACATGCAAGCGTGCCGACCAGCTGCGCCACCGACTGCAGGCCATGAGCGCGCAAATAATCGGCGATGCCCTGATTGACGCTGCGGCACACCAGCGGGTCGTAGAACAGCGCGGTGCCGATGCCGATCGCGCTGGCGCCGGCGATGATGAATTCCAGCGCATCGTGCGCGTTCACGATTCCGCCCTGGCCAATGATCGGGATGCGCTTCGGACCGGCCACTTCGTAGACTTCCTTCACTTTGAGCAACGCGATCGGCTTGATCGCCGGGCCGGACAGGCCGCCCTGACCGTGGCCGATGACGGGCCGGCGTGTGGCCAGATCGATTGCCATGCCGGTCACGGTGTTGATGACCGCAAACGCATCGGTGCCGGCGTCGATGCAGCGTCGCGCATTCTCGCGAATATCAGTCTGATTGGGCGACATCTTGGTGATCAGCGGCTTCTTGGTCACGCGCCGGCAGGCGGCCACCACGCGCGCCGACATTTCCGGCACGTTGCCGAACTGCACTCCGCCCTCCTTTACGTTCGGGCAGGAGATGTTGATCTCGATGGCGTCAATACGCGAGTCATCGAAGGCGCGCGTGACCTCGACGTATTCCTCGACGGTCGAACCGCAGACGTTGGCGATGAAACGCGTCTCGCTGAAGTCGAGTGCCGGCAGGATGTTACGCACCACATGCCCGGCGCCGGGGTTCTGCAATCCGATGGCATTGAGCATGCCGTCGCTGGTCTCATAGACGCGATGCGGGTCATTGCCGAGCCGTGCCGCCGCGGTGGTGCCCTTGAGCACGATAGCGCCCACGTCGCGGTTGGAGAAACCCTCGATGCGTGTGTATTCCTCGCCGAAACCGACACAGCCCGATAGCAGCACGATCGGCGAGGCGAGCTCGAGCCCGCAAAATGTCGTCGTCAGAGCGCTCGCGTTAGCCATCAACCGATTATCCCCAAATTGAGTACCACGCAGTACAGCAACGGCAGTGCGGCCAGTCCCGGTCCCAGGTTGGGGTGCAGCCCACGGCCTCCGCAATCCTGCGCAAAGCATAGACTTAACTTCACTGCCCGAGAAACCCGGTGGGTATTCCAGCGTGTTCCACGTCATTCTGCATCAGCCGCAAATCCCACCCAACACCGGCAATATCATCCGCTTGTGCGCCAATACCGGTTGCCAGCTGCACCTGATCGAGCCGCTGGGCTTCGATCTCGATCGCCGCTCGGTGCGCCGGGCGGGCCTCGACTACGCGGAGCTGGCCATCGTGCGGCGATACCCGACCCTGTCGGCGTGCCTGGACACCCTTGGGCAGGCGCGCGTGTTCGCCGTCGAGACCGGATCCGGACGGCTATACAGCGAGGTGAATTTTGCGGCAGGCGACGCATGGTTGTTCGGCTCAGAGACACGGGGGTTGCCGCCGGCGGTAGTCGCGGGTCAGGCGCCTGCGCAGCGGCTCTCGATACCCATGCGGACCGGTAACCGCAGCCTGAACCTGTCCAACGCCGTGGCGGTAGTGGTGTACGAGGCCTGGCGCCAGCTGCGATTCGAGCGCTGAGCTGCGCGCCCGCGCTCGTATGTTTGATAGCGCACATACCGCCGCGAAATTGAGGTGGATCCTGCTGCCATGGGCTCCTCGTGAAAACAATCTTTCAGGCGGCAAGACGCGTGGCCAAATCGATCGATGGCGCGCTGGGACTGGCGCGCGGGCATGCGCCGGCGCCGCACGCCGAAAGCTGGCCGTCCGCGCTACGCGTGCTGTTGGTCGAAGACTCGCGGCACGCGCGGCACGCGGGGCACGCGGGGCAGGCGGTGCTGGAGGCGCTGGCAATCGTTCGGGCCGCGGATCCAGACATGCCATTCATCCTGCTGTCGGGCGCCGTAGGTGAGGAAATCGCGGTCGAAGCGATCAAGGCTGGCGCCAGCGATCTCATCAGCAGGAGTTGCCTGGTGCAACTGGCGCCGGCCCTGCAGCGCGCGCTCAACGAAATGCAGGTACGAATTGCGCAGCGCACGTGGCTGCGCCAACTCAGCGAGAGCGAACAGCGATTCCGCGCCCTGACCGCGTTGTCGTCGGACTGGTACTGGGAACAGGACGAGAATTTCCGCTTCACGCTGGTGTCGTCGGGCGTGCAGGACCAGTTCAGCGAACCATTCGAAGGCTGGGCCGGTAAAACACCCTGGGAACTGCCGTACCGCCGCGTGGACTGGGCCAGACATCTGGCGACGCTGAATGCGCACCGTCCGTTCCACGATCTGGAGCTGCAGCCGATCACCAATGACGGCAGCGTGGTCTATGTCAGCGTCAGCGGTGAGCCCAGGTTCGGCGCTGACGGAGAGTTTCTCGGCTATCGTGGTGTTGGCAAAGACATCACCGAGCGCATGCGCGGCATTGACGATCTGCAACGATTCCAGGCCATGGATGCGATATCCGATGCCATATACCTCATCGATCGCGCCACCATGCGCGTGGTACATGTCAACGATGCCGGTTGCCGCTTGCGCGAGCTCGCGCGCGAGCAGATCCTGGCGCTGGAGCCCTGGAACGTCTGGAACGAACTCTCCGGATCGCGCGCTGAACTGGAGCCAATCTATGACAGTCTGATCGCCGCGGGCGGCATATCCACACCGCAGGAATTCCTGTGGCGGCCCGAAGAGGGCTCGCGGCAATGGCTCGATGTGCGGCGCCACGCGCATTGCCTGCGCGGCCGCTGGACCATCATCGTGCTGGTGCGCGACATCAGCGAGCGCAAAGAGGCGGAAAGAAAACTTCAGCGGCTCAATCGCCTGTACGCCATGGTGAGCGGCATCAATGCACTGGTGGTGCGCGCGCGCGATCGTGATGACCTGTTTCGCAATGCCTGCCGGATTGCGGTCGAGCACGGCGAATTCGCACGGGCCTGGGTGGGCATTGTCGATCAGGCCGGAAACCATATCGTGCCGATGGCTTTTGCGGGCCTGGATGAGAAGACCATAGCCGCGATCAAGGAGCTGTTCGCCTCCCCGGCCGGTGCAGTGCAGGGATCGACGTTGACCGCGAGTGCGTTCAGGGGCAAGACCGTGATGGTCACCAATGATCTGGATACGGATCGGAGCGCGACGCTTGGCAAGACCTACGCCGCCCTGGGCAGTCACTCGCTCGCCATTTTTCCGTTGCTGGTCGCGGATAACGCCATCGGTGTGCTGGTGCTGCACACCAGCAGGACAGAGTTCTTCGACCAGCAGGGGCTGCAGCTGCTCACGGAGCTGGCCGGCAACATCGCCTATGCCATTGATTACATCGACAAGCAGGCGCGGCTCGACTACCTGGCTTACTACGATGCACTGACCGGACTGGCCAATCGCCGGCTGTTTCTCGAGCGCCTGGCGCAATACCTGCGCGCGGCCGACGCCGGCAAGCACAAGGCGGCGCTGTTCCTGATCGATCTTGAACGGTTCAAGAGTATCAACGACAGCCTTGGACCGGCGGCGGGCGATTCATTGCTGCGGCAGGTGGCGCAGTGGCTCACGAGTTCCGCTGGCGATGCCAGCGTGCTGGCGCGCGTGGGCGCCGATCAGTTCGCGATCGTACTGCCGCAGGTGAATCAGCATGGCCACCTGGTGCGTCTGCTGGAGAAAAAAGTAGACGCCTTTCTGAACCACCCATTCAGCCTTAACGAGGCGGTGTACCGGATCGCCGGCAAGGTCGGAGTGGTGCTGTACCCCGACGACGGCAGCGATGCCGACACATTGTTCAAACACGCCGAGGCGGCGCTCAAGAAGGCCAAGACCAGCGGCGATCGCTATCTGTTTTATGCGCAAAGAATGTCCGAAACCCTCAGCGGCAGGCTCGGGCTGGAAAACCAGCTGCGCCAGGCGCTCGACAACGAGGAATTCGTGCTGCATTACCAGCCCAAGATCAACCTGGTCAGCGGCGAGCTCACCGGCGCCGAGGCGTTGATCCGGTGGAACAGTCCGCAGACGGGCCTGGTAGCGCCCGGGCGGTTCATCCCGATCCTTGAGCAGACGGGATTGATCCACGAAGTGGGCGGCTGGGCCTTGCGCAAGGCGATCGCGGAGTACCTTCGCTGGCTCGCCAACGGTTTGCCGGCCGTGCCCATTGCCGTGAACGTGTCGCCGTTACAGCTGCGTCATCGCGGCTTCGTCGACGAGATCGCGCAGGCAATCAGTATCGATAGCCGTGCGGCGGCAGGACTGGAACTGGAGATCACCGAGAGCCTGATCATGGAGGACGTCAGCCACAGCGTCACCAGCCTGAAAGCGATCCGCGCCATGGGAATCAGCATCGCCATCGACGATTTCGGTACCGGCTTCTCCTCGCTGAGCTACCTGTCCAAGCTGCCCATGGATAGGCTCAAGATCGATCGCTCATTCGTATACGACATGGCGAGCGGACCTGGAGCCACGACGCTGGTGTCGGTGATCATCAACCTGGCGCATGCGCTGAAACTCAAGGCAGTGGCTGAAGGGGTCGAGACCGAAGAACAGCTGCGCCTGCTGCGATCACTCGACTGCGATGAAATGCAGGGCTACCTGTGCGGCCGGCCGGTTTCGGGCGAGATATTCGAATCCAAATACCTGACCTCGTTGCGATCGGATATTAGTCAAACTCCGGCTTGATCGGCCGCAGCATCAGCCCGCGCACCACCTGTTCGGCCGGCAGCTGCTCGTACAGCACGCCGAAGATGCCCTCTGCGATCGGCATCAGTACGCCTTCGCGCCCCGCCACTCGACGCAGTGCCAGCGCTGCCGGATAGCCCTCGACTACCTGGCCGATATCCTGCAGTGCCTGGGGTACCGGCACGCCCCGCCCCAGTGCCAATCCGAAGCGGCGATTGCGAGAATGGTCGTCGGTGCAGGTCAGCACCAGGTCGCCGAGCCCCGCCAGGCCCATGAAGGTCTCGCGTTGCGCGCCGAGCGCCACGCCCAGCCGCGTCATTTCAACCAGCCCGCGCGTGATCAACGCTATGCGGGTATTGGCGCCGAAGCCCAGGCCGTCGGAAAGGCCGGCGCCTATGGCCAGCACATTCTTGACCGCACCGCCCACTTCAACGCCGGTGATGTCGGCGGAGGTGTACGCCCGGAAGCTGGCGGAAGACAGGTCGTGTGCCAGCTTCTCGGCGTAGTCCGCCTGCGCGGAAGCGATCGTCATGGCGGTCGGCAAGCCGGCTCCGACCTCGGATGCAAAAGTGGGACCCGATAGCACCGCGACCGAGCGGCCCGGCCCCAACACGGCGTGTGCGACTTCGTTGGGCAGCATGCCGCTGCCTTGCTCGAACCCCTTGGTGGCCCAGCACAGCCGGACGGCCGGCGGCAGCAGGGGTTGCAGCTGCTGTAGCAGCGCGCGAAAGCCGTGGCTCGGAACCGCCAGCAGCACATCGTTGACGCCGGCGACTGCGGCGGCAAGTTCCGGCATCAGGTGCAGGCTATCGGGGAATACCGCGCCCGGCAGGTAACGCTGGTTCACGCGCTCGCGTGCCATGAGCTGCACGTGCGCGCGGTCGCGGCCCCAGAGCCGCGCCGGCCGCCCGGCGCGCGCGCACTGGATGGCCAGTGCCGTGCCCCAAGAGCCGGCACCGAGCACCGCGATGTCGGCGTGCGCGGCCAGGCTCGCGTTCACGAATTGCTCCTAGTTTTTGGTGGCGTTCGCGTCGGTCTGCGAGGTGGCAAACAGCGCATCGAAATTGACCGGCGGCAGCAGCAGTTGCGGAAATCCGCCCTGGCTCACGAGATGCGAGACCACGGCGCGTGCGTACGGAAACAGCACGCTCGGGCAGATGCTGCCGACGGCGCGCTTGAACTCCTCGGTTGAAAGATTCTGCATCTTGAACGCCCCGGCCTGCTTGACCTCGACCAGAAACAGCGTCAGATCGCCCTGCTTTGCCGAGACCGTCACGGTCAGCACCACTTCGCGCAGGTCGCCGTTGATCGGCTGCACGTTGGTATTCAGATCGAGCGAGATCTGCGGATTCCAGTCGCCGTTGGAGCGCGGCCCCTGCGGCGCCTCGAACGAGCAGTCCTTCAAATACACGCCCTGAAGCACGAGCGTGGTGGAGGACGCGGCAGTATCGGTGGCGAGGGGGGTCTGTTCATTAGCCATATTGGATCAACCTTGGGGATGGAGTAACGGGTCAAGACCGCCGGCGGAGTCGAGCTCATGCAGATCGTCCGAGCCACCGATGTGACGCTCGCCGATGAAGACCTGCGGCACCGTGCTCCGGCCGCTGCGCCGGAGCATTTCCCGGCGCTGTTCGGGGTGCGCTTCGATATCAATCTCCTGGATACTGACACCCTTGGCAGTCAGTAACGCGCGCGCACTGTCGCAGTACGGGCACCAGCTCCTGCAGTACATGACGACCGGCGAGGCGCTCATGCGGCACTCAACTGCGCGCCAGCGGCAGATTCTCGGCGCGCCAGGCCGTAAGGCCGCCGCGCAGGTTAAACACCTTGGTGAAACCTTGCTGCACCAGGGTGCGCACGGCCGCCGCGGCCGTCGTGCCACGATCGCAATAGACGATCAGCGGGCGCTCTTTGTATTTCCTGAGTGACTCGCCGGCACCGGCAATCTGCACCGGGTCGAAATTGCGGGCGCCATTGATATGGCCCGCGGCGAAGGCCTCGGCCGCGCGCAGATCCAGTACCGTGGCGCCCTGGTTCATCAGCCGGATCACGTCCTGCGGCGCCAGTGCGCCGGCATTCTGGGAGCGCAACCATAGTTCGTAACCGAGCGCGGCCGCGGCGGCCAGCGCCGCCAGCGCCGCCAGGTAGGGGTGGTGAGTACAGTACTCGAGCAATCGGTCCATCGGCTTCCCGTGGGCGTGAGCGGACGCATGGGTTGAAGCCTGCCATTATAGCGGTATGCATCGCCGACATCCGCGCCATGGCGCCGCGGTCCTGATCGCGCTCGGGCTCACGACCGTGAGCGCGATTCCAGCCGCTACGCCGCAAAGGACCGAGACCGAGCTGCGCTCCCTGCATGAGAAGATCGCAAGGATTACGCAGCAGGTAAGCCGCGATGCGGTTCAGCGCGACCGCCTGTCGGCCAATCTGCGCGCCGCGGAAATCTCCGTCGGCCAGACGCGCGGAGAGGTGGCCCGCATCGGGCGCGAGTACGCTGACCGCAGCGATCGCCGTGGGGTGCTGAGCGCGGATAAGGTCCAGCAGCAGCGTGCCTTAAGCGAGCAACGCCAGGCGCTCGCGGGGCAATTGCGGGCCGCCTACCTGATCGGCCGCGAGGAGCCGCTCAAGCTGCTGCTGGCGGCGCGCGATCCGCTGCGCAGTGAGCGCATGTTCACCTACTACGGCTATTTCGGCCGCGCGCGCGCGCGCCAGATCGCCGACATTGCGCAGCACGTGCAGCGACTGGATGTGCTCGACGGCGAGCTCGCGCAGCAGCAGTCTGAACTCACGAACCTCAAGGGCGCGCAGCAGAATCAGCTGACCGTGCTGGAACATTCGCGCAGCGAGCGCCAGCAGGTGCTAGCCAGCCTGGAATCCGAGGCGCGCACGCACGAGCAGAGCCTGGCGCGGATGAAGAGTCAGCAGGCCGATCTGGAGCAATTGCTCCGACAGCTCAACCGCTCGCTGAAATCGGTGCCACCGCCGGATACCGCCAGCGCCTTTGGCCGGCTGCGCGGCCGGCTGCTATGGCCGGTTGCGGGCCACGTCACGGCGGCCTTCGGCGATACGCGCGCCACCGGAGTCAAGTGGGATGGCCTGGTGGTGGCGACCGAGCGCGGGGCGCCGGTCAAGGCGGTGTCGGCCGGGCGGGTTGTGTATGCCGACTGGCTGCCGGGCCTGGGATTGCTGGCCATCGTCGACCACGGCGAGGGCTACCTGAGCCTGTATGGACATAATGAGCGCCTCTACAAGGCCGTCGGGGAGTCGGTTGCCGCTGGCGAGGCCATCGCCGCCGCCGGGGATAGCGGCGGAAGGCCCCAACCGGAGCTTTATTTCGAAATCCGCCGGGCCGGCCGCCCGGTCGACCCCCGGCCATGGTTCAAGGATCGCCACCCGCCTCCTTAAAGGGCGGCCTCAACAAAAAAGCGGCCTTGCCGGGGTACGCGTGTTTCACGCTCCCGGATGCCTGAATAGCGACGTCCGTCAAGGCGCGCTGGCCGCCCGTGGGCGATTCTGCCGTCCTAGAGGGACACCATCACGCATGACCAACCCAGGCTCTGAGCGCGCTCCGACCACGCCGTGGTCTTCTTTGGAGCCTTACACGCAGCTATTGCGCGCTTTGTTGCCGCGCATGAACAGCTTGAGCGTGTTCGATGTCCGCGGTCACATGCATTGGTCGAGTGAAATGTCGGTGGCGCCGGAGATCGCTGGCGTGGTCGCCGAGGCGGCCAAGGACACGGCGCGCGAGCCGGGCAGCGCCGGCGTTCAGCGCATGGCGGGCAGCGAGCCAATTTATCTGTTCTGGCTCATGGCCGACGATGCCGCGCTCGACGCGGCCCCGTTCGTGGTGGTGGCGATCAGCTTCCGCCAGAGCAACGACGGCGAGCAGCGCTCGTTCGCGTTCGTGCATGGCCTGGTGAAGCCGGCGCTTGAGTGTCTGCGGCGCGAACTGCTGGCACGGCACGAAATCCTCAATCTGCACAGCTCGCTGGCCGAGCAGGATAATGATCTCGAAATGCTGCTGTCGGTGTCCGGCGGTGGAGCGGATGCAAAACCCGAAAGCGCCACCGACCTCAAGGACATCGTCGCCAGCGCCACCGAGCATCTCAAGGTCGGTCTGGCGGCACTGATCATTCCAGAGCGCGGCATTGCCGTGGTGCACGCCTCTCCCGAAGCGCCGCTCGACACCTCGCTGCTGGCCAAGGCGCACCGCCACCTGCTGTCGATGGCGCAGGTGCGCCGCGGGGCGGCGATCGTCAACCGCATGGTGCTGCAGACCGGGGAAGCCGAGGTGGCCTACCGCGTACTGGCCTGTCCGATCGCGCGCGCCGATGGCCGCTGCGTCGGCGTGCTGGCATTGTTCCGCGCTGAAAGCGCACCCGAATTCACGCCGCATCATTCGCGCCTGACCGAACTGCTGGCGCGCCGCGTAGCCGCAGTGCTGGCTCACAGCTATGACGCGCTGACCGGCCTGCTGACGCGCCCGGCGTTCGAAACGCGCGTGCGTCGGGCGCTCGAGGATGGCGCCAATGCAGGCAAGTCGCAGCCGGCGTGCTGGAGCGCATTGTTCATCGACATCAACCGCCTGCACGTGATCAACGACAATTACGGCATGCCCATGGGCGATCGCGTGATCACGCTGCTGGGAGAGCTGATCCGCAGCCGCATGCCGCCCGGCTCCACCGGTGCCCGCATCTCGGGCGATCGCTTTGCGATCCTGCTGCCCGCGGCGCTCGAGGATGCGGCCAAGTTCGCCGAGTCGCTGCGCCTGGGTGCCGAAGAGGTGGCCTCATCCCTGGGCGACGGCAAGATGCAGGTCTCGATCAGTGTCGGCGTCGCACTGGTGGAGGCGCGCACCAAGGAATTCGTGCACGCGTTTGCCGCCGCCGAGACCGCCTGCAAGGCGGCCAACGATCGCGGCCGCAATCGTGTCGAGGTCTATCACGAGGCCGACGAGAGCATCGTGCGCCGCTTCACCGACATCAACCTGATCAGCGACCTGCGCGGAGCCATTGCCGAAAACCGGCTCGAGCTCAATGCACAGCTGATCGTGCCGCTGGGCGGTCACGGCGGTGCGCCGCATTTCGAGATACTGCTGCGCATGATCGCCGAGAACGGCGAGATCGTCGGTCCCGACCATTTCATGTCGGCCGCGCATCGCTACCAGCTCATGCCGACGCTGGATCGCTGGGTCATCACCCGCGCGATCGAGATGCTCAAGCCGCACTTGGAGCTGCTGAGCACCAGTCCGGTGGTGTTTTCCATCAATTTCTCCGGTCAGTCGCTGCAGGATGCGGACTTCACCGAGTATGTCGCACGCCTGATCGAGAGCAGCGGGCTGGCGCCCTCGGCGCTGTGCTTCGAGCTTACCGAGAGCGCGGCCATCGGCAATCTTGCGCGCGCCGAAGTGCTCATGCGCCGTCTGCGCAAGCTCGGCTGCAACATCGCACTGGATGATTTCGGCACCGGCCTGAGTTCGCTCGCCTACCTGCGCACATTGCCCATCGGCATGCTCAAGATCGACGGCAGTTTCGTGCGCGATGTGCTCAGGGATCCGCGCGCGGAATCGATGGTGCAGGCGATCGCGCAGCTGGCGCGCGCCATGTCGCTCACTACCGTGGCGGAATACATCGAAACCGACGAGATCCGCACGCGCATCGAGTCCCTGGGCGTCGACTACGGCCAGGGTTTTGCAATTGCCCGGCCGGCGCCCCTGGCCGACGTGCTGGCGGAGCTGCCGCTGTACCTGGCGGCCGCCCATCCCAGCGGCGTCTGGCCGCACGAGGCGGCTTTGCCGCGGGTGGTTGCCGAGGCATGAAAGGGATTTTGGCGCCGAGCCGCGCCCCTGTAGAATTGATCCCATGCCCCATCGCGCCCACCTGACGCTTGCATTGCTGCTGGGCCTGATGCTCGGCATATCGCTGTCGGTCGCGGACCGCGTGCTGGCTGATCGTGACCCGGATACCCAGGCACCGGCGCCGCATGCGGCCACCCACAGCCCCGCTGCCCTGCCCTGGAGTGATGCGCGCCTGCTGGCCGAAGTCATCCAGCGCGTGCGCGACAACTACGTCGATCCGGTCGAAGACCATAAGCTCATGCAGAACGCCATCCGCGGCATGGTCGAGGCGCTGGACGATCACTCGACCTTCCTGAGCCCGGACGAATACGATGACATGAAGGTCAGCACCAGCGGCGCCTATGCCGGCATCGGCGTGGAAGTGGCTCCCGGCAAGGACGGCGTCAATGTGGTGCGGCGCATGCCCAATTCCCCGGCCGAGCGCGCTGGCATTGAGACCGGCGATGTCATCGTCAGGATCGACGACGTCGCGGTCGATCCGGCGGATCTCGATGGCGCCATCGCGCGCATGCGCGG
>Ga0075522_10002669_pt1 | contig 13169 bp, 10 predicted proteins | sample NGEPerA_FD_74796 | JGI IMG/M metagenome (GOLD analysis project Ga0075522, IMG submission 74796) | Arctic peat soil microbial communities from the Barrow Environmental Observatory site, Barrow, Alaska, USA - NGEE PermafrostL2-A | ecosystem: Environmental > Terrestrial > Soil > Wetlands > Peat ... | reverse complement strand
CCACGCCGGAAGAAAAAATCAAATCGAACGATGGCAAAGCGTATTCCGAAGGCTATCGCAAGTCGCTGCGCCTCATGCGGTTAGCGTCAAAATTCAAAATTCCGGTAATTACGCTGGTGGATTGCCCGAATGCGCAGGCCAGCTATGAATCGGAACATCGCGGCATCGCGTACTCTCTTGCGCGCAATCTGGCCACGATGGCCAACCTGCCTACGCCCATTGTTTCCGCGATCATCGGCGAAGGCGGAAGCGGCGGAGCGCTGGCGATGGGCGTCGCGGACTCCGTTCTGATGCTGGAAAACGCCATTTATTCGGTGATTTCACCCGAGGGCGCCGCCGCCATTATTTATCGCGACGCGGGCAAAGCGGAAGATGTATCTGGCATCCTGAAATTGACTGCGCAAGACCTTCACTCCCTGGGAATCATCGACACCGTCGTGCCTGAATCCGAGGGCGGCGCGCACCTGGATCCGGCAGCAGCCGCAGAAACGCTGAAGGCCCATTTGCTGGCTGCGCTTCGTCCGCTGACGGAGCTTCCAACGCGTCAACTTCTCGACAGCCGCTATAAGAAGTACCGCCATATCGGAGAGGAAGGAAAGTACTGGCGGGAACAGGTTCGCAGCGGTATCAGTGATGTGTTTGGGCTTCTGGCCTATGCCGTATCCAAGGTCGAGAAATCTATGGATAAATCCAACCGCAAATCGAAATCTGTCGACAGTTCGCCGCGACGGCGATTGGATAAGGGAAAGACGCCCGCAGGAGCAGGCTCGAAGCGGGCGGAACGCGAGTAACGGGTCGTGGGTCGTCGCTTTAGCCACAACATTAATTCTGCAAAAAGAAGTCGGGTTTACAGGTTGCAAAAAAAAGAAAAAACTGTCATTCCGAGGCCCGCATGTTGCCGAGGAATCGCTCTTTCTTTTAGATTTAACATCGAAGAGAAATTCCTCGCTACGTTCGGAGGGACAATGAATCGTCGGGTAGCACAGCCACTCTTGGCTGTGTGCAGTTTGCAAAACCCGCACAGGCAAGAGTGGCTGTGCTACTCGAACATTCGCCCGACCCATTCACGCCGCTAGTAAACACCACGTAAAACCTACAAACACGAATGAGCGTCCATTGCGCTACAATTTTTGAGTGATTCACCACACGCGGCGGATTCGTTTCGCGAGCGGAATGTGAAAAAGGACATCCCGAATGAAAGCTCTAGTAAAGAGCCATGCCGCAGCAGGTTTATGGCTTGAAAATGTTTCGGAACCGTCGCCTGGAATCAATGATGTGAAGATTCGCGTGCTGGCCACGGGGATTTGCGGCACCGATCTGCACATCTACGACTGGAATGAGTGGGCCCAGAACACGATCCACGTGCCGCTCGTGATTGGTCATGAATTTTGCGGCGAGGTAGTGGAAGTGGGATCCAACGTAGCGGATCTTCACCCCGGCGATTTCGTCAGCGGCGAAGGTCACGTAGTCTGCGGGCGTTGCCGCAATTGCCTCGCCGGGCGGCGCCATTTGTGCGCACACACGCAAGGTGTTGGCGTGAATCGCGCGGGGGCCTTCGCGGAATACGTGGTGCTTCCGATGATGAACGTGTGGAAACACACGCGCCCGATCGCCCGTGAAGTCGCCGCGATCTTCGACCCCTTTGGAAACGCCGTGCACACTGCGCTTTCGTTTCCTGTGTTAGGAGAAGATGTTCTGGTCACCGGCGCGGGCCCGATCGGCATCATGGCTGCGGCGGTTGCGCTGTTTTCTGGCGCGCGCCATGTCGTCATTACCGATGTAAATCCGAAGCGCCTCGCACTGGCGGAAAAAGCGGGGATCGAAATTACTGTGGATTCCCGGACAACACGCCTGCAGGAAGTGCAAAAGCGGCTCGACATGCGCGAAGGGTTCGACGTGGGTCTTGAAATGTCCGGCTCCCCGGACGCGTTCCGTGAAATGCTTAAAAATATGTGCCATGGCGGAAAAATCGCTATGCTGGGTATTCCGGCCACTGAGATAGCCATCGACTGGAGCCATATTATTTTCAATATGCTCACGATCAAAGGGATCTACGGTCGCGAAATGTTTGAAACCTGGTACAAAATGACCGTGATGATCGAGTCCGGACTCGATATTTCGCCGGTGGTTACTCATCGCTTTCCCTGGCAGGAGTTTGAAAAGGGTTTTGAAGTGATGCGCACGGGCGAAGCGGGTAAAGTCGTACTGGACTGGTCGAAAATTTGAGGCGGATGGCGCCGGCACGTTTTTCAATCCCAACAGGACGATAATCCGGATTTTCTTGTATAATGTTCAGGTGCAAACGGCCTATCCCGGGGGATGGGATGGTTCTGCAATATTTGAAAAAATTGTAAGTACAGGTGTAGCCGTCTTGCTCGGCGGCGATGTACGCACTTTCCTTTAATCGGGTGGGTAGTCAGACTGGTTCTGGACGGATCATCATATGAAGAAAACTGGCGCGCAGATACTTTGGGAATGTCTGGAACAACAAGGTGTGACAACTGTATTCGGCTATCCAGGCGGCGCGATTCTGCCCGCTTACGATGCGCTGAAGTATAGCAATATTCACCACGTACTGGTGCGCCATGAACAGGGCGCAACGCACATGGCCGATGGTTATGCCCGCGCGACGGGACGAGTTGGCGTGGCCATTGCGACATCAGGGCCAGGCGCCACAAACATGGTGACAGGTCTCGCCACGGCCATGCTCGACTCATCGCCCATCGTCTGCATCACAGGCCAAGTGGGAAGCAAGCTGATTGGCTCGGATGCTTTTCAGGAAACGGACATCACGGGCGTTACGCTCCCCGTGACGAAGCACAATTACCTGGTCACGCACGCGAGTGAAATCGCGCAGGTGATTAGCGAAGCGTTTTACGTTGCGAGCTCCGGCCGCCCTGGTCCCGTGCTCGTGGACATCACGAAAGACGCGCAGCAATCCACGTGCGAATTCGACGGTAAACCCGTCCAGCCGCACCTTCCCGGATACAGGCCGGATCTCACGCCGACCCAGGACGAATACAGGGAAGCGCTGGAACTGATCAGGAATTCCAAGCGGCCCATGATCCTTGCGGGTCACGGAATCATTTTGTCCGGCGCGATGGACGAAGTTCGCACCTTCGCCGAAAAAGCAAACATTCCGGTCGGGCTGACGCTGCTCGGGCTGGGAGCGTTTCCAGCCTCGCATCCCTTGAGCCTTGGGATGATGGGCATGCACGGCGAGGCGTGGCTGAACACCACGATTCAGGAAGCCGATTTGCTGATCGCGTTCGGCATGCGCTTCGATGACCGCGTCACGGGGAATCTGAAAACGTATGCGCCGAATGCGAAGAAGATTCACATCGAAATCGACCGCGCGGAAGTGAATAAGAATGTGAAGGTGGACGTCGCGCTGGTCGGCGATTTGAAGGGTGTCCTTCGCGAATTGCTGCCACACGTGAAGCCGCAAGAACACCGCGAGTGGCTCGCTTATATCGATCGCCTCAAGGGCGACTCCGCGGTCCGCGACATTCAGAATCTGCCCGACAACGGCCATTTGTATGCCGCGCACGTCATCAACGATCTGTGGCATGAAACGCAGAATACGGATGCGGTGATCGTCACGGACGTGGGCCAGCATCAGATGTGGGAAGCGCAATACTATAAGCACGAGCGGCCTCGTACGCTGATTACTTCCGGCGGCCTCGGCACAATGGGATTTGCTCTGCCCGCGGCCATCGGCGTAAAGGCGGCGCGCCCTGAAGCAGACGTCTGGGTTGTGGTCGGCGACGGCGGATTTCAGATGACCATGTGCGAACTGGCGACGATGGTGCAGGAGAATCTGAAGGTCAACATCGCCATCATCAACAACGGTTATTTGGGAATGATTCGCCAGTGGCAGGAATTTTTCTACGAGAAAAATTACGAGGCGTCGCCCATCCTCAGCCCCAACTTTGTAAAGCTGGCGGATGCGTTTGGTATTCGCTCTGTGGCCGTAACGCAGCGCTCCGAAGTTGTGCCCACCGTGAAAATGGCGCACGAACATAAAGGGCCGGTGCTGATCGATTTCCAGGTGGACAAGGAAGACGCCGTATATCCGATGGTGGCTGCCGGCGCCGGGCTGCACGAAATGATTCGCCGCCCAAATCCACTGCTTGAAACCGCGACGGACGCGTGAGAGAAAAATGCTAAATACATTTGTGGTGCACGTTGAAAATAAACCGGGTGTGTTGACGCGGGTGGCATCGCTGTTTCGCCGCCGCGCATTCAACATTGACTCGCTCACCGTGGGGCGCACGGAAAAACCGGAAGTCTCGCGCATGACGATCGTGGTGGATGCGGACCGCGATCAGGCTCTGCGCGTCGAAGCCAATCTTTATAAGTTGGTCAATGTGCTACTCGTCGAGAACATTACCGGAAAGCCATCGATTTGCCGCGACCTCGCGATCATCAAGCTTTCCGCGAAGCACAATGAGCGCTCGGACATTCTCGAAATCATCAACGTGTTTCGCGCGCGCGTGGTGGACTTCGCAGTCGATTCGCTTACCATTGAAATTACGGGCGGCGAGGAAAAAGTGGATCGCTTGCTCGAGGTGCTGCGACCGTACGGGATTCTGGAAATGGTGAGGACGGGTATTGTAGCCATGCGGCGCGGAACCAAGGGTGATGAAATCGCCGCTACCGCTGCGGCTGCAGCGGGTTCAAGAGCGAACGGTGCCGCCACCGTCGCTGCGGACGACAACGTTTCCTACTCCGTTTAGTTGGACTGTAGACTTCGATCGGTAAAAGCTTTAACACAGAGTACACAGAGAAAAAGATGAGAAAGGCGGAGAATCAAGTGCAACCTCTCCGGTTTTCTCCTCTTTTTCTCTGTGACCTCTGTGTTAAGCACTTGGCAAGCTTGGTGGCCCGCCTACCACAAGTGGTAGTAGCCGTCTCGGCGCGTAATATCCAATCTAATTCCAAACAGGCGCGATATTTCTTCCGTGTTCAGCAAATCTTTTTTCGCGCCGTCCGCCTGAATTTTTCCTTTTCTCATCAGTACCACGCGATCGATTTCCGGAATCACGTCGGATAGATGGTGGGTCACGAGGACGACCCCGATGCCGGATTGTGCCAGTTCGCGCATGGCTTCACGGAGCCCGTGCTGGGCATACACGTCCAGACTGTTGCTGGGTTCGTCGAAGAGCAGCGTTTTGGGATCGTGCACCAGGGCCCGCGCAATCAGGATGCGCTTGGCTTCGCCGGACGACATTTCTTCAACGGGCCGGTTGGCCAGATGCGAGACGCCGATCCGCTCGAGCGCTGCATCCGCGCGCTTGAGGTGCTCGGGCTCCACGGTCAAGTGGTCAAAAATTTTCGTGCTGCTGAAAAATCCGGACAGTACTACTTCGCGGCCGCTGGTTTCGCCCGTAACGTCAGTCATCAAGTCGTTAGAAACGATCCCGAGCACGGAACGAAGCTCAAAAACATTCCAGCGTGGCTGGCCAAGAATCGTCATTGACGATCCGTCGCGAATCACCGGATAGCATTCACGAGTGATGGTTTTGATCAGCGTCGACTTCCCGCAGCCGTTGGGGCCGAGGATAGCGACGTGCTCGCCGGAGTTGATCCGCAGACTAAAATTATCGAGGGCAACGTTGTCGCCGCGAATCACCTGTATATTTTGCAAATCCACTAATGCTGGTTCCATGGGCTCTCCAAAGCTCTCCATAATATCGAAAAGTGGGGCGAGGCACACGCAAGATTCAGCGCCGGCCGAAATTAATTTCAGTCGCAGAGATTTGCGCGGGATTCGCGGCGCCGGCTTGCTGGCGGCTTTCGGGTTTTGCAGTTCGCTACAGAAAACCGCTGGCGGCGCCACAAATTCAATACCGTCACCCTTCAGACAGCCGACCGGCAATGAGAAACGATACGAATAAATGATGAGAGTAAAATAATTGGGCAGGACCAACGGTATTTTGGGAGCGTCTCGTGAGGATTGGAAATGTTTTTAACTGGATGTGCATGGCAATTTTTGTTTTTGTTACGTATGGCACGAATGCACAGGAGCGTGGGCCCGCGCAAATTCTGTTTGAATCAGCAAATCGTGAACGGTCTGCGAACGGTCTCGAACTATTGAAGTGGGATTCAACACTTGCTGCCGCGGCGTACCAGCATGCGCAGCGGATGGCCGCGCGGAACACTCTGTCGCACCAGCTTCCCGGCGAGCCGGACATGCTGGCGCGTGCAAAACAAGCCGGCGCACATTTCAGTTCACTGGCGGAAAATGTGGCGGAAGGCCCCAGCGCCGAAAATATTCATAAGCAATGGATGCATTCACCACCTCACCGCGCCAATCTGCTGGATCCGCAGCTGAACTCGATCGGGATTGCAACCGCTGAACGCGGGGGTACTTTATTCGCGGTCGAAGATTTTTCGCTGGCGACTCAAAAAGTATCGGTGGAAGCGCAGGAGGAAATTGTTGAGGAAAAGTTGATGTCGAGCGGGCTCCATCTACTGAAGCTCCAGGACGACGCACGACGTACCTGCACGATGGACAATGGCTACGCCGGAAGCCACACCCCATCTTTCGTTTTGCACTACGCTACGCCGGACTTGCACACGCTCCCGGATATGTTGAATCAGCGGATTCAAACAGGAAAATATCATTCCGCATCGGTAGGGGCATGTCAGAGCAGTTCAAAACTCGGATTTTCCAGCTACCGGATTGCAGTTTTGCTTTTTGAATGACAGTCCTAACTTTTAACTACTTATCGTCTTTCTTATCGTCATCCTCGATCGTTCCTACTTTTTGTGCCCAGGCGCAAATTGCCGCAGTTTCCGCCGGGGTGACATCGGTCCCCTTGTGCATCGTCCGGTAGTCGGCGGGCGGCATTCTTCCTTCGCGGACCAGTTTGCAGACCAGTCCCAAATGTTCCTTGCCTTCCTGCTCGTTAATTTGCGCTTCCCAATCCTGAAGATTGATATGGCTTCTGCCAACATTCACATCGCGAATGACGTACCAGGAGATCGGCGCAATATTGCTGTACCACGGCCACACAGTGGAATTGGAATGGCAGTCATAGCAGGAGCGCTTCATCACCGACAGGACTTCCGGAGGTACGTCGACGTGCGCCTGTAGTGTGCGCGACGGGATGACAGGAGGATTCGTTCGGGCCGGGCGAATCACTTGAATGACCACAAAAAATACAACAATGCCGAGAATTATCTTCGGCGCCGAAACGCGTTTCATAGAGATTTTTCTCCCGATATACCGAAAACCGGAATCTGTGGGTAGCCTAGCACCCCATATTCGGCATGTTTGCCATAGGACTGCAATTGCCCGACCCGCGCACGACCGTGAACTCAGCAAATTTAAAATTGAACAGCTCCGGCTTGGCACTCGAATCCATGCCGGGGAGGTACAGTCGCAGTGATATGGTCACGGGAAATCTTACTCTATCGCCTAAGTTGGCCTCCAGTGTTTCCTTTTTGCTGCCGGGAATGAGCGGAATCACAGGTCCAGAATCGGTCTCGCCTATTTGGATGGAGCCGTGGACTTTCTTCATCTCCGCTTCGCTCAACGGATCCGTGTATGCGTCATAAAGGTAGACCCGAAATATTCCCGGTGAACCAAAAGTTCCTTCCAGATGATGCTTAGAATCCATGGACATGAAGAAGGTCCCGCCATGTTTTGGATTATGATTTCTGTGCGGTTTTTGCTGCGACACGGATAACGCCGACGCGCCCCGAGGCATGTGATTTTCCAGTGTTGAATGGCCGCTGGTAAGCGGCGAGCCAGCGATTATAGACATGCCAACACTTAAAACGGCCAAGCCGACAAATCCGCGCATGCGAATCTCCTGACGGTCCTACCGATGAGTCAATTCATTTTTGCTTTGCGCTTCGTTGTTGAGTTGCGCCGAACTGGAACCGTTTTCACTGTAACGGACTATGTACTAGAAAACTTGTGATTTACGTCACCTTGCGAATCGCCATTCATCTTTCGAATCGACGCTATTCGTTTTTCTTACGCCACATTTCTGATTGCTACGAGAAAAAGTATGAATTGGACGCAGTAGCTACGTACACCTACACTCTTCGCGCTGGTCAGGGTCTGTCTTTTATCAGGCTCCCGGCGGAAAAGGAGTTATTTATTCCATGAATAAGACTTATGGGGTGTGCTTAGGAATGTTGGCGTTAGGGTTGGTAGGACTTGGGGCCCCTGCCGCTCATGCGCGAGGACGTTCGGCGGCGGGCATCGCAGCAAGCGACAGCGACGCCGCTGTCACAGCAACTGCGAGCACCACAACTGCTTCAAGCCATCCGGATAGCGTTTTGGTAGCAGAAAATGATGCAGATTCGAACGACACGGCGGCTCCTGCGGCCGATGCACCGCAAGACCAGACTCCGGCTCCGGCACCTGCAACCCCGGCTGCGGCTGCTGCTGCTCCGATGCCTCTTGGCAGTCCGTCAATGACCGGACCGCTTTCAACTGCGATCCCGCATGAGATTTCAGCAGGCCCGCTAGGAAAACTGGAAGTCACTGGCATCCTGAGCGGCGGCGGCATGGTGGAAGGGAATCATGTCCCTCCCGGAGCGATAGCTCACTGGGATCTCAGCAATGCTCAAGTATTTGTGCAGAAGACTTCGGGCTGGTTTCAATTTTACCTGCAGGGCGGCGCATACAACATTATTGCCCTTGGGTCCCCCTTTGTTAAGACCAGTACACAAATTGACCAATTGTACGGGCCATTGCCAGTGGGGTACATCAAGCTGGTTAAGGGTGGCTTCAGCGTAGAAGCTGGTGAACTGCCAACCCTGATCGGCGCAGAATACACGTTCAGCTTCCAAAACATGAACATTGAGCGTGGACTTCTCTGGGGTCAGGAACCGGCCATCAGCCGCGGTATCCAGCTGAACGAGGCCTACAAGAAGCTGAGCCTTTCCTTCGCCTACACCGACGGTTTCTTCTCAAATCGCTACACGTCGCTGTCGGGATCGTTGGCCTATGCCTTTAACGCCGCAAATACGTTGTCCTTTGTTGCCAGCGGCAATGCGGGAGCGTACCTCAAGAACACATTTGCGACTCCGGGATTCCAAAATAACTCACAGGTATACAACGTAATTTATACGTATACCAAAGGCAATACGACCGTCACTCCTTATTATCAGTACACAAGCATCCCCGAGAATGCCACGCTTGGCATTGTCGAAAGCAGCCACACGAACAGTGGAGCTGTCTTGGCGAACTACAACTTTAAACATGGTTTCTCGCTGTCGGGCCGCGTGGAATACCTCAAGTCAAGCGGCAGCACGACCGATCCTAATAACAACTTTATCCTTACTTACGGTCCGGGAAGCGGAGCGTTCTCTTTCACGGCCACTCCGACTTACCAAAAGGATGGATTCTTCATCCGTGGTGAATTTTCCTATGTCCACCTCACGGACTACACTGCTGGCTTCGGTTTCAAGACCGACGGCTCGAGTGCTAACCAACCGCGCGGCGCAATTGAAGCCGGCATCATGTTCTAAAGCTATATCGTCAGGCATCCAGGAATCCGGGCGACTGGACTTCGGCTTGGCGGAGTAGGGGAATATCAGCATTCTGTCAAGTGTACTTCTAAGATTGCCGCGCGGCTAAGCGTCAAATCGGCGCTCTGCCGCGCGGCAATTTAATTAAGGGCCGGACGTTCCTGCGGGTGGGGGTTGACACAAGACGAGCACTAAGCAACCGTCGCAACCCGGTTCGGTAAGAGAACCGGTATTCAAGCAATCCGGTTCAGGATAGCGAAAACGACACGTCGCAGACTGGAATTGTCAGGCAGGTTGCGCCTATAGTGTAGGGCGCTGCCATGACGCAGCAAGGAGTTGAATCTGCAGTCGAGTCTGAGGACAAGAAGATGATGACGAAGCTTGAGGCGATTGTTCAGCCGTCCCGGTTTGAAGCGGTCAAGGAAGTGCTTACCGAGCTTGGCATCGGTGGCATGACAATTTCGGATGTGCGCGGACATGGGCGCCAAAAAGGGCACACGGAAGTCTATCGAGGACGTGAATACACGGTTGATCTTCTTCCGAAAATCAAAATTGAAATCGTGATTCCGGATAACTTAGTGGATGCAGCGATCGATGCGATTTTGCAGAGCGCATCCACCGGAAAAATCGGCGATGGGAAAATTTTTACGTCCAAAGTGGATCAGGCGATTCGTATACGGAACCAGGAACGCGGAGTGTCAGCTCTTTAAAAGGGTGTAAATTCGCGGAATTTGTGGCACGTGGTTCGCAGCCGGACGTATTGGTGTATTTGACGCATTCTTCAGGGTAGCGTGGGGGTCCCGCAAACCGGACATGAAGCTCGAGAGGACGAATTCCAGTTTGCAGGACCTGTATTCGGAAGAATCCGCGCGAATTCGGAAGCGCTTTCAGGAAACGGGCGACGGAAAAGCAGCGATTCGCGACCGCACAGCGCTGATCGATTCCGTAGTTACCGAGTTGTGGAACGAAGTCACCACCGCGAGCGGACCAATTGATGGCTTTTGCATCGCGGCTATGGGAGGGTACGGCCGGCGGGGGTTGTTTCCGTACTCAGACATCGATCTCCTGTTTCTCTACGAGAAGGAAGGAAACGAAGAATTTCTCAGCAAGAAAGCGATCGGACCGCTCAGCCAATCACTTTGGGATTTGCATCTCCGCGTAAGCCCCACCACACGCACGCTCGCCGAATGCGGAAAGCTTTACCGGAACAACATCGAATTCAATATCTCGCTCCTCGATTGCCGCTACATTTGCGGCGATGAGAAGCTTTTTGAGCGCCTCAGAACTCGAGTGCTTCCCGCCATGGTCAACCGCGAAGCCGAAACGCTGATGCAGGAGCTGACCGGTCTGGCTCATGAGCGCCACGTCAAATATGGGCAAACTATTTTTCATCTGGAGCCAAATATTAAAGATGGCCCAGGCGGACTGCGCGATTTCCAGGTGGCGTGCTGGCTTTCGCAAATAGCGGAGATGAAGCACTCGCGCGAGTGGAAAGATCCTGTGGATCTTTTGCCCATCCCATTGCGGGCCGATGCGGTGAAGGCAATTGATTTTCTGGATGCCGTCCGGTGCTACTTGCATTATCAACAGGGCCGGGACCTCAATGTGCTGACCTACGAATTGCAATCGCAGGCGGCGGCCAGCGGCATCGGCTTGCACGGAATCAATGCGGCATCGCCCAACGAATGGATGCGCGGTTATTTTCGCCATGCCCGTGCCATTTACCGGCTGACTGTGCTGTTCGATGAAGTGCCCCGGGCGAAGACTATGTGGAGGCGTTGGTTAGGCCCGCGCCGCTCGCCACTCTCCACATCGGATTTCAAAGTTCAGGACGATCGAGTGTCTCTCCGCCAGCCCAATTCGGTGGAAGATCCCAGGATATTGTTTCGCCTTTTTGAAATGGTCGCGCGACATAATCTCAAGCTGACAGCCGAAACGGAAAATGAGGTCGAGGCGGCGCTGCCCAAGATCCAGAAATGGAACTCCACGAGTCCCGATCTATGGGAATACATTCGCAAAATATTGGTGCTGCCCTACGCCGCCCCCTCGTTACGCGCCATGCACCGTGTCGGAGTGCTTGATTCGCTGTTCAAGGAATTCAAGGCGATCGATTCACTGGTGATTCGCGACTACTACCACCGTTACACGGTTGATGAACATTCGCTCGTCACGATAGAAAACCTGCATAACCTGTCTACGAAAAGCACAGGGATGGAGCACCGTTTCGCCGACATCCTGTCCTCGCTCGAACATCCCGAGTTGCTGTATTTATCTCTCTTGTTTCACGACGTTGGGAAGGGAATGCCCAACGAAAGTCATGTGGACGGCAGCCTTGAGGCGGTGGCAACAGTATTCGATCGCCTTCGCATCGATTCGTTTGGACGTGAGATTGTAGTCTTCCTAATCGCAAATCATCTGCGCATGTCGGCGACTCTGATGCGGCGCGATATTTTCGACCCGGAAGCGGTACACGATTTTGCGAAAACCGTCGGAACCATCGAGCAGCTCAAGATGCTGACGCTTTTTACCTACGCGGACATCAAAGCTGTAAATCCCGAAGCACTGACGTCCTGGAAGGCGGAGATGTTGTGGCAACTCTACGCCGCGACCGAAAATTATTTGAATCGTTCCGTGGACGATCAGCGCATGTATCTGGCAGGGGAGGACTCGCAGCAGTTGGAACGGCTCATTCCCAAGGGCGAAGATGCAGTGGAGGCGGAACGCTTTAGAAACTTTCTGGATGGCTTTCCGCGCCGCTATCTGTTGACGCATTCTTCGGCTGAAATCTCGGCGCACTATCGAATGTACCGGAGGCTGGGCCACTCGATCGGCGAGATCAGCATTACCAAGCGCGACCAATACTACGAGCTGATTCTGGTGACGAAGGACCGTCCGTTTCTATTTGAAAAGGTGGTCGGGACCATCTCGTCCTGGGGGATGAACATTCTGAAAGCGGACGCTTGCGCCAACCGCAATGGCATTGCTCTCGACTCCTTGCGCTTTTCCGACCGCTTCCAGACGCTGGATCATAACCCTTCGGAAATGGGCCGATTGAAGCAGCAGCTTATTGCTGCAATCTCCGGAGATCTGGACGTTGCCGCACTGATGAAGCGAAAATTTCAACCGGAAAAGCGGCCGCCGAAAGTCAGCGTGGACACCCGAATTCATATGGATAACGATTGCTCTTCGCACAGCACCGTGGTGGAGATTGTCGCGCTTGACCGCCCTGGCCTTCTCTATGACATCAGTTCCACATTTGCCGAGCATAGTTTCAATATTGAAGTGGGGCTGATTGACACTGAGGGCGGCACAGCGACCGACGTTTTCTATGTCACGCAAGACGGAGCAAAACTCTCTTCTGAGCGGCAACACGAGCTGCAGATGGAGTTGCAAAACCGCCTTTGAGAGTGTTTACAGTCCCGCTATTAACAATGTCCTAATTTGAGATTTTTTTCCAAAATTCCCGCTTTGGGGCGCCAAATCGCCCTCCCCAGCCCTCCGGTTGTATATCCACAGTTCACCTTAGGAAATAGTTAGGACCATTTACGAATTCGTGATATCGTGCAATTGCGTTTGTTGCTCTTGTAAAACCTTTAGAATCGATTTAAAGGGGCAGCGGGTACAAGCTCGTGGCCTTTTTTTGAAGTACGGCTGGAGGCGGTCGAGAAGCACCA
>Ga0075522_10002667_pt1 | contig 13173 bp, 9 predicted proteins | sample NGEPerA_FD_74796 | JGI IMG/M metagenome (GOLD analysis project Ga0075522, IMG submission 74796) | Arctic peat soil microbial communities from the Barrow Environmental Observatory site, Barrow, Alaska, USA - NGEE PermafrostL2-A | ecosystem: Environmental > Terrestrial > Soil > Wetlands > Peat ... | reverse complement strand
GGCGCGCAGGCAGCCGATTTGCAGGTGCGCAAAATCCTGGCAGACGCCGCGGCGGGATTTGAAAACGTCCATCACCGGCGTGGCAACATTGGTCGCCGTCGAGTCAAACTTAAAATCGCGATATATGCGATCAGTCAAGTCGAGAACTGCCTCCAGCAAAGGCCGCCTTGTTGAAAACGAAGGCGCAGCATAGGCGCCCAATTCCGGTTGGTCGTTGACCAGGGGCGAGGCGTAAACGAACTCGATGACCTCGAAGAGATTGCGCGCGGTTTCCCAATCCGGGCCTTGCCCAGGCGCGGGCCGCTCTGTCACCGCCACCTCGCTTCGCCCGGTGATAACCAACTCGCGATGCGATCCCTCGATGGTGACAAAAGTCGTGGGATTGCCAAAATAATCGAAATATCCGCTGAGCACATCAGGCTGCGGCTCAATTTGCAATTCATGTTGAAAACATCGCTGATGGGGCAAATCGCGCGGACGCAATCGCAACAGATGGTGCGAAAGCGAAACCGCGCCGCTGTATTGGTAGGTGGTGGTATGAGTCAATCGGTAGATCATGGCATTAACTCACGCTGGCCACAGTATGGCTGAAATAGTGATGGCTGAACTCGTGGTTCAGCGCATTCAATTCGGCCACGCAGTGAACCAAAAAGGGATCGAGCGCCTCGTCGAAATTCTTGGGGAGCGACGCCACGAGCGCGGCGAGGCGCCTTTCTTCGCTTTCCTGGAAAACATCCGCTTCGCGCGGCAGATGCCGGGCGTGGTCCCGCAATGCTGTCAACTGAAAAGCGAGCGAGCGAGGATTGCCTTCGTCCAAAAGCAATAACTCCAGCACTGAAGAAAGTTGCATGCCGGAGAAGTAACGCCGCCGGTAGGTCATCAGGCTGTCGGATATTTCCAGAAGCGGTTCCAGGATGAGGCGGACGGGAATCTCCGGGCAAAGACTGGCCCGGAACAAATGGGCAATGCGCGAGGACCGTTCCAGGCGGCGTCCGAATTCCAGGAAGCGCCAGCCCAGGCCGCGCGTCATGTTTTCCATTTCCATGCCGCTCAAGGCCGATATGTCGAAAATAATTGTGTTCAGCAGGTTGAGCGCGTCGGCGAGCAGGCGGCGGCGCTGGCGGGCGCGGCCATCCACATTGAGTTTGTTCAAAATCAGCCAGGTGTCCGCAGAAAACCGGTCACGCAGGACGGAGGCCAGTCCGCGCACGCGATTCAAGCTCTGGCGCGCGCTGCCGGAGCGGTCTTCCTTGTCGAAGAGCATGAGGATTTCCAATTCCAAGTCTTTGGCCGCAAAACGCTGGCGGAAGCGGTCGGGCAAAAGTTCCAGACGGACCATGACATGGGCCAGCGCCGCCAATTCGGGCGAACCATCGGCGCTGGATTCGTCCAGCAAGCGCGAGGCGGCGCAACGCAGTAATCGCACCGCGCCTTCCAGGCGCTCGGTGTAGCGTCCGAGCCAGAATAAATTATCGGCCACGCGGCTGGGGAGTTCGGCGGGTGACGCCGCGGAAGGCACCGGATGTCCCGACGGCGACAAGAGCGAAACCATCTCCACCGGCCCATCGGACAAAACCCAGGTGTCCTTGCTTCCCCCACCCCGCTGCATCGAAACCACCATTTCCGTTGTGCCGGTCGAGACGCGAGTCAGGCCGCCCGGCATGATGGCAAACGAATCGCCCGCCGCCGCAATGTAAGTACGCAGAACCAAATGCCGTGGCTCAACCGCGCCATTGGACCATACCGGCGAAGTCGAAAGCATCGCTTCCTCCTGGCCGACGAAGTCGTTGGGATGCCGCCGAATCTCCACCGCCATTTCCGCCCGCTCCTTTGTTCCCATCTTGGAGCCGAAAAAAGGCTGGCGCGTGCGCGAACCAAAAGCGGGTTTGACCACAATGCGATCCAGGTGGTCGATGACGTATTGCAACTCCTTCTCCTGTCCGCACCACCAAGTGGCGAGAGAAGGAAGCTTCAGTTCCTCCCCTAACAAACGGCGGCAGAGGCCCGGCAAAAACGCCATAAAAGCCGGGCTTTCGATCAAGCACGAACCGAGCGCATTGGCAATCGCCACTTGCCCGGCGCGCACGACCTCGACCAAACCGGCCACCCCCAAAACCGAATCGCCGCGCAGTTCCAGCGAGTCGCAAAATGTGTCGTCCACCCGGCGCAAAATGACGTCGATGGGCCGCAAACCTTCGAGGGTTTTCAGAAACACTTTTCGATCGCGCACGGTCAGGTCGCCGCCTTCGACGAGGGTAAAGCCAAGGTAACGAGCCAGGTAGTCGTGCTCGAAGAAAGTTTCATTGTACGGGCCTGGTGTCAATAATACGACACTCGGGTTGTCGCAATTGCGGGCGGCCAGGCTCCGCAAGGTGTCGCGCTGCCGGGCGAAAAACGACGCGAGGCGTTGCACGCGGCAATTGCGAAACTCCTCGGGAAAAGTCCGGGAAAGGACGATGCGATTTTCCAAGGCATAACCCGCGCCCGACGGCGCCTGTGTTCGGTCGGCGATGACCCACCATTGGCCGTCCGGCGACCGCGTCAAATCAGCGGCATGAAGATGGAGATAAATTTGCTTTGGAATGGGCAGCCCACAGCAAGGCCGGAGGAAATTCGGGCTGGCATAGACCAGCGCAGGCGGAAGGTAGTTTTCGCGCAGCAATCGTTGCGGGCCATAAAGGTCGGCCAGGATGAGATTGAATAAGCGGGCGCGTTGCGTCAAACCGGCTTCAATTTTTCGCCAGTCCGAGGAGGGAATGACCAGTGGCATCAGGTCCAGCTCCCAGGGCCGGTCCATGCCCTGGGGATCGCCGTAAACATTATAGGTGACACCGTGCTCGCGGATATTGCGCCGGGCGTTTTCCCAACGCAGGGCCAGTTCGTCGCGGCCCAGCCGATCGAGCGAGGAGACAAACTGGTTCCAATGAGGGCGTAACCCGCCCTCCGCCGGGACCATCTCGTCGTACACTCCCGGCAAACCGGCGTAACCGGCGAACAGGCTGGCAGGCGTCTCGAGGTTAAGATTCAAGTTCCGGGAGCCAAGGTTGAAGGGTTTACCTGGTTTTGAACAGTCTTGTCTTCACGCTATTGGGGCTTATGGCGTTCCAGCGCGGCGGCCTCCGGCAGGCGTGGCGCAAAAAATCGTTCGTAAATCCCGGTGCTGGCTTGGTTGACATTGGTCTGCAAGGTATCGAGATATTCATGCAAGCCGTTCGCGATGACGTCCTCCACTTTGGCATTGGCCAATTCCGCGCAAATCTGGCCCAACAGCTTTTCGGCCGGTTTGCGGGCGGCGCCGGTTGCCGCGCCAGAAATGGCATGCAACGAGTCGCGCGCGGCGTTGAGGCAGAAACGCACGGCCCGGGGGAATTCGGAGTCCAGCAAAAGAAACTCGACGATGGCGCTGGGCGCAATGCGGCCATGGCGTTTGCGATACATCTCGAAGGCGCTGGCCGAACGCAGGACAGCTATCCACTGGACATCGTCATAGAGGGTTCCGACCTCCGAAACCGAACCCAGCAAAATAAAATACTTGACATCAAGAATGCGCGAGGTTTTGTCGGCCCGCTCCAGCTTGCGGCCCAAGCGGCAAAAATGCCAGGCCTCCCCTTGCGTCATGGTGGCGTCCGTAATCCCCGTGAAAAGATGGCTGGCCTGTTTGACTTCATTGAAAAAATTGTTGGGCGAGGCCAGGCCCATCTCGCTGGCTGCGGCGGAATTGACCATCAAGTAAAAGGTGTTGAGTTGCAGCCACATCTCCGACGAGATGATTTCACGGACCGAGCGGGCGTTTTCACGCGCACAACGCAGGCAGGAAATAATGGAATTTGGATTTTCGCGGTCGAAGGTCAGGAAGTGAATGACGTCTTGCGGCAGGGCCTCCTTGCCGTAGCGCTCGGCAAAATCAAGGTGGTCCCCCGTAATGTTGACCAGCGGCTCCCATTGCTGGTCGGTCGTGGGCGAGTCAAGCATCAGATTGAGGTTCACGTCCACAAAGCGCGCGACGTTCTCGGCCCGTTCGATATAACGGCTCATCCAATAAATGGAATCGGCGACGCGGCTGAGCATCAGGCTGGCCCTCCGTTGAGGCACACGGGATCCTTGGCCAGAACCCAAGTATCCTTGGTGCCGCCGCCTTGGGAGGAATTAACGACGAGAGAACCTTTTTTCTAGGCGACCCGGGTTAGGCCGCCCGGTAAAACAAAGATGTCCTCCTTGTATAAAATATAGGGTCGCAAATCGACATGCCGGCCTTCAAGGCGACCGTCCACCAGGGTTGGAACGCGGGAAAGCGACAGGGTAGGCTGGGCAATGTAATTTCGCGGGTCGGCACGGATGAGGCGGGCAAATTCCGCGCATTGCCCGGCCGTGGAATGGGGGCCGATCAACATGCCATAGCCGCCGGATTCATTGGCCGCCTTGACCACCAGTTCGGGCAGATGTTCCAACACATAATCCAACCCTTCTCGCTCGGCGCAAATGTAGGTGGGCACGTTGGGCAAAATGATTTCCTCGCCTAAATAATACTTGACGATGCGCGGCACGTACGCGTAAACGACTTTATCATCCGCCACTCCCGTCCCGGGCGCATTGGCCAAGGCGACGCGGCCGGATTTATAGACATCCATCAAGCCGGGGACGCCGAGGGCCGAGTCGGGTCGAAACGTTTTCGGGTCCAGAAAATCATCGTCCACGCGCCGGTAAATGACATCCACCCGTTCAAATCCCTGGGTCGTGCGCATCCAGACCAAACCATCGAAGACCACCAGGTCGCTGCCTTGGACGAGTTCCACGCCCATCTGCTGGGCCAGAAACGAATGCTCGAAGTAGGCCGAATTGAAGACGCCAGGTGTCAACAACACGACATGCGGTGTCTCGATGCCCTCGGGCGCAAGATATTCCAGCATGTCGCGCAAATGAATGGGGTAATTGGAGACGGGCCGGATATTGGACGCATCGAACACTTCGGGGAACAGGCTTTTCATCAGGCGGCGATTCTCCAAAACGTAGGAAACGCCGGACGGGCATCGCAAATTATCTTCCAGCACATATATTTGGCCGTCGCGATGCCGAATCAGGTCTGTTCCGGTGATATGACACCAGATGCGGCGCGGCGGATTAAGGCCAATGCACTGGGTGCGAAACCCTTTCGACGAAGCAATAATTTCGCGCGGGATGACGCGGTCTTTAATGATCTTCTGGTCATGGTAAAGATCGTCAATAAACAAATTGAGCGCGCGAATGCGCTGCTTCAAACCTCTTTCGATTCGCTCCCATTCCGTGGCCGTGACCATGCGGGGCACGAGGTCGAACGGCAAAATTTTCTCCAAGCCCGCGCCCTCGCCATAAACATTGAAGGTAATGCCGGCCTTCACGAGCGCCCGATCCGCAGCCGACTGGCGGCTGGCCAGTTCGCCGTGGGAAAGCGATTCAATCTTTCGCACCAAGGGACGGACGGCGGGACGAGGTTGCCCATCGTCCGTAAACATCTCGTCGAAGAAATCGCCGATTTGGTAGTCGGACAGGTTCATCGCGCTTTTGGCCGCGCCGGGATCAACATTTGAGAAAGCTTTGAGCAATTCAAGTGCCGAAGAGGGAAACGCGGAGGGTATTCGGAGAAAAACCTTATTGGCGTTCCGGCGCGCTGGTCAGAATTTCGCCGACTGCCTAATATTGATCAGGAGGGATGCAGCCGAACGGGAATATTCTGCGCCGCGAGATATTGTTTGACCTCCTCCACTGTGTACTGGCCGAAATGAAAAATGCTGGCGGCCAGGACCGCGTCCGCCCTGCCTTCCAGAAGCACCGCAGCCATGTGTTCCAACCGGCCCGCGCCGCCGCTGGCCACCACCGGCACCCCAACCGCTTCGCTCAGGCGGCGCGTAATGACCAGATCGAAGCCCGCTTTCGTCCCGTCGGCATCGATGCTGTTCAGCACGACTTCACCGGCGCCCAGCGACACGGCCTTGACGGCCCACTCCACTGCATCCCAGCCCGTCGCCTTTCGTCCGCCGTGCGAAAAAACCTCCCAGCGCTCGGGCGCGACTTTTTTGGCGTCGATGGAAACGACAATGCACTGGCTGCCAAATTTTTCCGCTCCCTGCCGGATAAGGTCGGGCGTGGCCAGCGCGGAGGAATTGATGCTGATTTTGTCCGCGCCCGCCCTCAACATGGTGTGCATGTCCTCGACCGACCGAATGCCTCCCCCGACGGTCAAAGGCATAAAACATTGATCCGCCGCCCGCTCGATCACCGAGACCATGCTCTGCCGGCCATGGGCGCTGGCCGTGATGTCGAAGAAAACCATTTCGTCCGCCCCCTGCTCATTATAACGCAAGGCCAACTCGACCGGATCGCCCACATTGCGCAATTCCCCGGCTTCGGCCTTGCCGAATTGCACGCCTCGCGTCACATGGCCATCATGGACGTCCAGGCAGGGAATAACGCGTTTTGCCAGCATAAAACAAGAGGCGAACTTAGCATCCCTTGAGAAAAGCGAAAGAAGGAAGAGCGGGGTATTTCGCCGTCGTTCTGTCGGGGAACGCACTTTACGCTTTCCTTTATTGGTGTTTGCGCTTGGATTGAACGCAGAACTTGCGGGAAATGAAATATGCCACAACTCACGGTCAGAAAAATTGAAGAAAAGCTGGCAAGGGCGGAGCATCGGTGTATTTTGCGCGCGTCTTCGTTGAGGCAGTCAAACAAACGGACTTCGTACAAGAAATATCTGCGGCGGATGCCGAACTTAGGGCCGGATGAAATGTTCGAACGACCCCATGACCTGGGTCGCAAGGTGAAACTGTGACCGGCTATTTGTTGGAGAGGCCTGAAAACAACTATGTTTAAAAACGACCCCGATCAGGAAATAATTTTAAAACAAGGTTTACCGCCTGAAGTGTCTGCTGATGGCGATATTGACCTCTCGCTGCTGAAAGACAGTCTAGCCAAGACGCCATGGGAGCGAGTGCAGGCGAACGATGATGCGCTGAATTTTGCCGAATCGCTCCGCGAAGCGATGGAAAAACGGAATGCAAAACATAAGTGAGGCATAAAAACTCATTTCACCGCCATTGCATCGGGCGAGGTTTCGGCGACGCGGACGTGGGCGCCGCTGACCAGGGAATCCGAGGGATTGATGATCACCCGATCGTTTGCGGTCAGGCCGGAGAGCACTTCGATGCTGGCCCCAAAATCGCGGCCGAGCATGACGCTGCGGAGTTCGACTTCGCCATCAGGTTTGACGACGCCGACACGCGGCCCTTCCGCACGATATAACAAGGCGTTGGAAGGCAGAATGAGGGCCGGGTTCGGATTGGCGTCCTTGAAGCTGACTTGCGCGTAACTGCCGGCAATGATTTGTCTCTGGGCATTGTCCATGTCCAACTCGACCAGCAACGTGCGGGACGTGGCGTCGATGTCGCCGGCGGTGCGAACGATCTTGGCCGGAAATTTGCGCCCAGGCATTTCGGGAATGATAATGTCCGCCTCGGCTCCGACAGAAATTCCCGGCGTGACGGACTGCGGGACCCGCACAAAAACACGCAAGGTGGCCGTGTCCGATAAACGAAAAAGTTCCTTACCCGGACTAATCAAGTCGCCGATATCGATGTCGCGCGCGGTGATCGTGCCGGCAAACGGAGCCATGACGTGAGCGAAGGCTTTGAGGTCTTCGAATTGTTGCATGGTCGCTTGAGCCGAGTCCACGTTGGCCTGTTTTAGTTTGAGATCGGCCGCCTTCTCGGCTTCTTCCTGTTCGCTGACACTGGAAGTCTTCAGCAAAGCCGCCCAGCGGTCGGCGGTGACTCTGGCCAGGGCGAGCGCCGCCTGGGCTTGGGCCAAGCCCGCGCGCGCCGCGGCCAGTTCCTGGTCCACTTCGGGCGTGTCAATATCAGCGAGCAATTCGCCCGCCTTGACCGTTGCGCCGATATCGGCGTGCCAGTTGGTGATGTAACCGCTGGCGCGCGCGTAAATGGGCGCTTCGACATACGGCCTGACTTCGGCGGGCAATAACATGCCGGAAAGCTTCTTGCCGGGAGCCGCCCGCACCACATTCACCGTCGGGATCGAGAGTTCCTCTGTGTCCGATTTCAACGCCGCGCGACTCCGCCAGCGCGGGATCAATCCCGCCGCCAAGCCAGTGGCCACTATGACCACGGCCAAAAGCATCCAGCGGCCCAGCCGGGGAGGCGGCGCGGGCGGCTCAGGGCGCGGAATGGGCGATGGCGACGGAGTATTCACGGGCGCGGGCCTATTGAGAGTTTCCATGGCATTCATTTTAATTCCGTCGAAAGGGTCATCGCTTCAAGGTCATTTACGGTGGAAGATTCGGCCGTTTTGGGGTCCCTTCGATGCATCAAACTAAACACGACGGGCACAAAAAACAAGGTTGCAACCGTGGCCAGGATCAATCCGCCAATGACGGCCCGGCCCAGCGGGGCATTTTGTTCGGCCCCTTCGCCAATGCCCAGGCTCATCGGCAACATGCCAATGACCATGGCCAATGCCGTCATCACCACTGGCCTAAGGCGGCCAGCGCCAGCGGTGAGCGCGGCTTCGGTGGAGGTCATGCCGCGGTCCAAATTGATGCGGGCAAAGGTAATGACCAAAACCGCATTGGCCGTGGCCACACCCATGCTCATAATCGCCCCCATCAAGGCGGGTACGCTCAACGTGGTGAAGGTCAGGAAAAGGCCCCAGATCACCCCGGCCAGCGCGCCGGGCAACGCAGTGATGATAATGAAGGGATCCAGCCAGCTTTGGAAATTGATGACCAGCAACAAATAAATCAGCACGATTGCGCCCATCAAACCAACGCCCAATCCGATAAAGCTGGAGTGCATGGTTTGGGCCTGCCCGCGCAAAGTCAGGAAACTTCCGCGCGGCAGTTCCTTGATCGTTTGTTTGAGCAACGGCTGCAAGTCTCGCAGCACGCCGCCCAAATCACGTCCGCTGACATTGCCGAAGACGTCAATCACAGGCCGGACATTGTAATGAGAAACCACCGGAAGACCGTTGGTGCGGGTCATGGTCGCGACGTTGGCCAGCAGTTGCATGCTCGCCTGCCCAGTTCGTGAACCACTCACCGGCAGCGCTTCGAGGGCGTTAATCGAGTCAAGCACTCGTTCCGGCGCGCGCACGTCAATCAGATATTGGATTCCCAAATCGGTATTGAGCCAGTAGGCGGGCGCGACTTGGCCGCTGCCGCTGACGCTGAGCAACATTTGGCTGGCCACGTCCGCTTCGGTAAGGCCCAACGCTTCAGCCTTGGTCCGATCGACGGAAAAAAGCAGTTTGGGCAGGTCGTCCGGCTGCTGGATGCGAATGTCCACCGCGCCGGGAATGCTCCTCATTTTCTCGACCAATCGGGCGGCCACTTCGCGATTTTCCGCCTGCTTGTTCCCGGTGATTTGAATGTCCAACGGAGCGGGGATGCCGAAGTTGAGCGTCTGGCTGACAATGTCCGCCGGGAGAAAATAGAATAGATTGCCGGGAAATTCCCGGTTCAATTTGAAGCGAAGCTGGCGAATGAAATCGTCCGTCGGCGGATGGTCTTTGCTCAAAGAAATCAAGATGTCCGCGTCGCCGGTGCCGATCAATCCATTGTTGCTGTAACTGGTGCTGATGCTGGAGTTGGGAATGCCGATATTGTCCAGAATGCCGCCCACGTAATGGGCCGGAATCTCGCGGCGGATGGCCGCCTCAACTTGATCGACCAGCTTGGCGGTTTCCTCGACACGAGTTCCACTGCGCGTCCGCATGTGCAGGCGAATTTGTCCGGCATCCACATTGGGAAAGAAGTCCTGCCCGAGCAGCGGCGCCAAAATCCACGAGCCGAGGCAAAAGGCCAGGAAAAGAAGCGTGAAAACGCCGCGGCGCAGAAATACCGCTTCAAGCAGCCGGCGATAGCCCTCGCGGAATTTATCAAAGCTTGTTTCAAAGCGTTCCTGCATGATCGCAAAAGGACGCGTCCAACCTTTGCCGGGAGTGACCCCGCCATGGCCGTGGGCGTGTTCCTCGTAGTAATTGTAGTTTTGGTAAAACCACATGACCAAGGTTGGAATCAGCGTCCGGGACAAAACATAACTGGCCAGCATGGCGAAAACGACCGCTTCGGCCAGCGGCACGAAAAGATAGCGGCTCACCCCAGTCAGGAAGAACATGGGCACAAACACAATGCAGATGCAGATCGTCGAAACAAAGGCCGGCAAGGCAATTTCCTGCGCGCCGTCCAGGATGGCTTGCTTGAGCGGCTTGCCCAGGGCCATTTGGCGATGGACGTTTTCAATTTCCACCGTGGCATCATCCACCAAGATTCCGACCGCCAGGGCCAGTCCGCCTAAAGTCATCAAGTTGATCGTCTCGCCCAAGGCGCTTAGAATCGCCAGCGAACTGAGGACCGACAATGGAATGGAAATGGCAATAATCAAGGTGCTGCGCCAGGAGCCGATAAACAGCAAAATCATCAAGGCGGTCAAAGCGGCGGCGACGACTCCTTCCCGCAGCACGCCGTTGATTGCCGCGCGCACGAATAACGATTGATCGGCGAATTCCCGCACTTCCACCCCGGCCGGAACTTCGGTGAGCACCGATGGCATGGCTTCCTTGACATGTTTGACCACCTCCAGGGTGGAGGCGGCGCCCGCTTTTAAAATAGTGAGCAATGTCCCGCGAACACCGTCCCGCCGGACGATATTTCGCTGCAGGGCGAACCCATCGCGCACCTGGGCCACATCGCGAATATAGATGACGCTGCCGTTGACCTTCTTGACCGGGAGATCGCTTAATTCATCGATTGTCTTGGTCGTGCTGTTGACCTCCAAATCGTATTCGGTCGCGCCAATCTTGGCCGTGCCGCCGGGCAGAACCAGATTCTGAGCGCTGATCGCGCTGATGACATCGATGGGGGCGAGTCCTTTGGATTTGAGCGCGGGCAAATCTAAATCGACGGAAACTTCGCGCGTCCTTCCGCCATAGGGCCAAGGCATGGCCGCCCCGCGAATGGTGGACAACCCGACGCGAATGGTATTCAAGGTCATGTCGTAGATGGCCTGTTCGGAGAGCGTTTTGCTGGTGATGCTGTATTGGAGAATGGGCACCGTCGAAGCGTTGTAGCGAATGATGAGCGGCGGCGTTTGGCCGGGCGGCATTTGTTTAAGCACCGTCTGGGCCACGGCAGTGATCTGCGACACCCCGGCATCAACCGACGCGCCGGGTTGCAAATAGACCTTGATCACTCCCATCCCATTGTAGGAGGTGGATTCGATGTGCTCGATGTCGTTGACCGTCGCGGTCATGGCGCGCTCGTGAATATAAACCAGGCGCTGCTCGATTCCTTGGGCGTCCAGCCCCGCATATTGCCAAATGGCGCTGATAACGGGAATGTCGATATTCGGGAAAATATCCGTCGGCGTGCGCAGCAGGATAAACGGCGTCAACAGCAACAACACGATGGCACAGACCACGAAGGTGTAAGGGCGGCGAAGGGCTAAGACAACAATCCACATAGTATCCCGCCGCTAAACTCCGCCGAACACATCGTCCGAAATGCCGTTTATATGCAATCCCATCGCTGAACAGTTTAACACATCTCTACTCGCGTTCACCTAATACATCTTTGCGCGTGAATTGATAAGCAAAACCTATCAATTGCCCATTTGCTTCCAGTTACTTGCCTAAACAGAATTGGCTGAAAATGGCATCCAGCAGATCCTCGGTGGTGGTTTTGCCGACGATTTCGCCCACGGCGTCGGCGGCAATGCGAAGATCCAGCGCCACCAGTTCCAAACCCAACCCCTCGCGCAAGGCCCCAATAGTGCGCTCAATCCCGAGCCGGGCCCGTTGCAAGGCGTCCTGGTGGCGCGCGTTGATCATGACTTGCCACATCTCGGCCTGGACTTCGCCCGCCCACACCTTGGCTTTGATGGCGTCCTTGAGTTCTTCGATCCCCTTCCCTGTCAAGCAACAAATATCGATGGCCGAAATCTCCGGCAGTAATTGCAGGCGGACGGGCAGATCGGTTTTGTTGCGAATGATCAGCCGGACTTTCTGATCCATCTCGGGATAAAACGCCTCGTCGCCGGCGCTCAGGGGTTCGCTGGCGTCGAGAACGTGCAGGATCAGTTCGGCATCTTCCAAAGTGCGGCGGCTGCGGCGAATGCCCTCGACCTCGATCTCATCCGCCCCCTCGCGCAAGCCAGCCGTGTCAATAAATATAACCGGCAGACCTCGCACGTTGGCCGTTTCTTCGATGGTGTCGCGCGTCGTGCCGGGGATCGGAGAAACAATGGCGCGATCATGGCCCAGCAACTGGTTGAGCAAGCTCGACTTGCCGACGTTGGGACGGCCAATGATGGCGGCGCGAATTCCCCGGCGCAATATCCGGCCCTCGTTGGCGGTGCGCAGCAATTGGTCGATAAACGCCACGCCCGATTGCAAACGGCCGATCAATTGTTCACGCGTGTCGGGCGCAATATCTTCGTCTGGAAAATCAATATGCGCCTCCAGGTGAGCGAGCGTTTTCATCAAGCCGTCCCGCAGCGCATTGATGCGCTGGGAAAGCTTCCCGGCCAATTGTTCGTGGGCGGCGGCGAGGGCCAGCTCGGTGCGGGCATGAATCAAGTCCGCCACCGCCTCGGCTTGGGCGAGGTCGATGCGGCCATTGAGAAAGGCCCGCCGCGTAAATTCGCCCGGGGAGGCCAGGCGCGCGCCATTTTCCAGGACGGTGTCCAAAACCAGCTTCGCCGGCAGCACCCCGCCATGACAGGTAATTTCCACCACATCCTCACGGGTAAAAGTGCGGGGCGCCCGCAGCACACTCAGCAAAACTTCGTCAAGCACCCGCCCTTGCCGGACTATTTTCCCAAAGTGGACGGTGTGGCTGGGCGCCAGCGAAGGAGCCAGCGACCTCTGGCCGACGGGACGAAAACTGGCCTCCGCCACCGCGAGAGCCCGCGAACCAGAAAGCCGAATGACCGCCAGCCCGCCCTCTCCCAAGGGAGTGGCGATGGCCGCAATGGTGTCATGCAAATCAAAGTTCAAAGCTGCCCGCTTTTGCGCTCGCGCAAAAAGGCGGCGGCTTTTTGGTAGCTTTTGCGATGAAGGTAATGCAACAAATCCGGCTCGGCGCCGCGCGGCATTTGAGCGGTCAATTCATCCAGGCGGGAAAAAATGGGC
>Ga0075522_10002663_pt1 | contig 13186 bp, 11 predicted proteins | sample NGEPerA_FD_74796 | JGI IMG/M metagenome (GOLD analysis project Ga0075522, IMG submission 74796) | Arctic peat soil microbial communities from the Barrow Environmental Observatory site, Barrow, Alaska, USA - NGEE PermafrostL2-A | ecosystem: Environmental > Terrestrial > Soil > Wetlands > Peat ... | reverse complement strand
GCTTGACGGGCTCAAGCCCTACCAGATCGTTGTCGAGCTCAGCGAGCAGCGGCCCGATTTCGCTGTCAGCGTAAAGAGTCCGCAAGTCAATGCGGCGGTTCTCCTCAGAGGCCGCAGTGGCCTCAGTTTCAGGGGTGGCATCAGCCATAGCGCTTGCCTGGCGGCTTGTCCGTTGCATATGAATGCAGGGTGTAGCGAATCGTGCGGCCACGGTCCTCGGTGCGCTGCAGCCGGAAGCCGGGCTCCTCGCTCGGGCGGTGCACAATGAATGACAGGCGCACCGTTTCCCAACCGTGTGTCGAATCGAATGCGTTGATGCGCACATATTCCTGCGGATGCGCCTTTCTGCAGGCGTTGACTTCGAGCATGACTCCCGCAGCGTCGTGCAGATCAAACATCGGCAATCCCCACATCTCCCAGTAGGTATTGCGCGGGTGCGGATCATCGGTGAACTCGACGGCGAGGGCCCAGCCCTTGCCGAGCGCGTACTCCACCTGCTTGGTGATCTGTACGTCGGTGAGATCGGGCAGATACGAGAAGGTACCTTGAGTAATTCGCATTTGATAAGACTCCGTAACTGTTACGAGACGGTTGGAGTCGTCACGTAGTCGACCGTGTCCGTCGAGGTGTAATCAAAGGTAACGTCTTTCCAGGTGTCGAGCGCGGCACGCAGCGGCTGACAGCCTTTGGCGGCGTCGGCAAGAATTTGCGGTCCTTCGGTTTTGATATCGCGGCCTTCGTTGCGCGCCAGAATTACTGCTTCCAGGGCCACCCGGTTGGCGGTTGCGCCGGCCTGAATGCCCATCGGGTGTCCGATTGTGCCGCCGCCGAACTGTAAGACGCAGTCCTCGCCGAGGTAATCGATGAGTTGGTGCATTTGTCCCGCATGGATGCCGCCGGACGCCACCGGCATGACTTTGCGGCAGCCCGCCCATTCCTGATCAAAGAACAGACCGTGTGCGAGATTTGTAGGCGTGCGCGGCTCGCGCAGCGTGTCGTAAATGCCCGCGATAACGGCCGGATCACCCTCGAGTTTGCCCACGACGGTGCCGGCGTGGATATGATCGACTCCGGCCAAACGCATCCACTTCGAAATGACTCGAAACGAGATGCCGTGATTCTTCTGCCGCGTGTAGGTGGAGTGTCCGGCGCGGTGCAGGTGCAGAATCATGTCGTTGGCGCGGGACCATTTGGCCATCGATTGAATCGCGGTGTAGCCGATCACAAGGTCGATCATGACGATCACGCTGCCCAAGTCGCGGGCAAACTCCGCGCGCTCATACATGTCTTCCATCGTTGCGCCGGTAACATTGAGGTAGTGGCCCTTAACCTCGCCGCTTTGTGCACCGGCGCTGTTGACGGCTTCCATTGCATACAGGAAACGGTCGCGCCAATGCATGAACGGCTGGGAGTTAATATTCTCGTCGTCTTTGACAAAGTCGAGACCGCCCTTGAGTGCCTCATACACAACACGTCCATAATTCTTGCCGGAGAGGCCAAGCTTGGGCTTTGTTGTGGCGCCCAGGAGAGGACGTCCGAACTTGTCCAGACGCTCGCGTTCGACGACGATCCCGGTCGGCGGCCCCTGAAACGTCTTTACGTAAGCGACCGGCAGGCGCATGTCTTCCAAGCGCAGCGCCTTAACCGGTTTAAAGCCGAAGACGTTGCCGATCAGGGAGGCAGTCAGGTTCGAGATTGAGCCGGGCTCAAACAGATCCAGGTCGTAGGCGATATAGGCAAAGTACTGGTCCTCGGATCCGGGGACACGGTCCACCTTGTAGGCCTTGGCGCGATAGTTCTCGCTCGCCGTCAGGCGGTCGGTCCACACCACGGTCCAGGTTGCGGTGGATGACTCGCCCGCAATCGCAGCGGCAGCTTCGATGGGGTCTACGCCTTCTTGTGGCGTTACGCGGAACACCGCAAGAATGTCCGTGTCCTTGGGCACGTAGTCGGGCTCGTAATAGCCCATTTTGGCGTAGGGAATGACTCCCGGCGTGTAACGCTTCTTGGCAGCGGCCTCGGCCTTGGACTTGTTGCTCACGTACGCGCTCCAGTACAGTTTTATGCAGTGGCGCAGCGTGCAGGGTATTGGCTCTTTAGTAAATTTAAAGTATTTTGCTCTACCATTAAAATTAAGTTAATGCCCATGCGTCACGTTACCTTGCGACAACTGCGTACCTTCACGATGGCCTTGCGCTCCGGCAGCTTTGCAAGCGCAGCCGAAGCGTTGCATATCACGCCGCCCGCAGTCACGGTGCAGATGCGCCAGCTGGAAGATATTGCCGGGATGCCTATTCTTGAACGCAATTCCATGGGGCTGACGTCGACGGATGCCGGACGCGAGATTGCGACGGCGGCCGCGCGCATCGAGGTGGCGCTCAGTGAATGTGACGACGCGCTCGCGTCGCTGCGCGGCCTGCATAGCGGCAAGGTTGCGATCGGCGTCGTCAGTACTGCCAAGTATTTCGCTCCGCAAGTGCTCGGTGCCTTCGCGCGCGCGCATCCCGACGTTGAGATTCGTCTGGAAGTCGGCAACCGCGCAACCATCCTGGGAGCACTTGAGGCGAATACGCTCGATCTTGCACTCACCGGATGGCCGCCGGGACAGCTCGCCGTTCAGAAGGCCGCGATCGGCGCACATCCGCACATCATCGTGGCGCGACCGGATGATCCGTTTGCGAACAAGCGACGGGTGGCGCCCACCGCGCTCGTGAAAGAGATTTTCCTGGTGCGCGAACGGGGCTCTGGAACTCGGCTGCTGATGGAGCGGTTCTTTGCCGAGGCCGGGGTTGCACCGCGGATTGGCATGGAGATGGGCAGCAATGAGACCATCAAACAGGCGGTGATCGCGGGCCTTGGCATCGCCTTCATCTCGGCGCATACCGTTGCGGTTGAGCTTGCAGACCGAAGGCTCGTGGCTCTCGACGTGGTCGGACTGCCGGTGATGCGCACGTGGTTTATAGTCAATCTCGCCAAGAAGAGGCTCTTGCCGCCGGCGGCGGCGCTGCGCCAGTTCATGATCGTTGAAGGCCACGCGTTTCTGCCTTCCTTCAAGGCGGCAGCCGATGCTGCGCCGCGCTCGGCGCGAGCCGTGGCACGCAAGGCAAAAGCCACCAAGCGCACGCGCGTATCCGCAACCGGGCACGGACATGACTGACTATCAGCCACATATAGAAATTCTCGACTTCGAAGCCGGTGCACGCGCAGCATGCGGCGTTGCCATCGTGATTGATGTCTTCCGTGCCTTTTCGCTCGCCTGCTACGCCTTTGCCAACGGCGCGCGGCGCATGATTCCGGTGGCCGATATTGAGGATGCGCGCCGGCTTAAAGCGGCGCATCCGGAGTTCGTGACCTTGGGTGAACGGCACGCTCGCAAGCTCGAAGGTTTTGATTTCGGCAACTCACCCACGTACATCGAGCATGAGAATTTCACCGGACGCACGCTGGTGCATACGACTCACGCAGGTACCCAAGGGCTCGTTAACGCCACTCAAGCTGAGGTGGTTCTAACCGGAAGTCTCGTCAATGCCGCGGCGATCTGTCGCTACGTCGCGAAGTTGCAGCCCGCTGTAATTAGTATCGTACGGATGGGTCAAGACGCCTGCGCCCGCTGCGAGGAAGACGATCTCTGTGCGGAACTTCTGGGCGCACGCTTCAGCGGCCGAATGTTCGACACGGCCACAATCCGGGCGCGGTTGCGCCGCGCGCCAAGTGCGCAAAAGTTCTTTGATCCACAGGCTACCTGGGCACCCGAGCGGGATTTTGAATTGTGCACGGACGCTGACCGCTTCGATTTCGTACTTCGGCTGACGCCTGGGGCCGACGGGCGCGGCGAGTTGCAGGCGATACCGAGTTGATGTGGAATGTCGAGTATGAAAGACCTGAATTACATCTCGCGTCGCACGCTGCTAAGAAGTGCCGCTTTCGCACTAACCGTCACGCCGCTTGCCGTCTTCCTTGATGCGAACACTGCGCTTGCGGCTGATGGCCCGCTTGTGAATCCCAACGACGCGGCTGCGAAGGCCGTGCACTACGTGGAAGACGCCAACCGCGCGAAAGGCGCAGGTGCCGGCAGCAAGTGCGCAAATTGCGCACTCTATATTGGAAGCGCAAGCTCAACTCAAGGGCCGTGTCAGATATTCCCCGGTAAGCAGGTGAAGGCCGCGGGATGGTGCTCGTCATGGGCACCGCAGATGTAGAGCGGCCGTTCGCCGCGCATCGGTTCGCCCGATTCTAGGTCTAATACGCTGGCGTTTGACATCACGAAGGGGCCGCGATGGGGAAACCACTGATCAATGTCGATGCGGCAACAACGCACACGGGCTCGAGCGGCGAGCACTTCGAGTACTCGATGACAGAGCTTGCGGGCGCCGTCGGTGGCAAGGCTATCGGAGCAAATCTAACGCGTGTGCCGCCGGGCAAGGCGGCGTTCCCGTTTCATCACCATCATGCAAACGAAGAGCACTTCTTTGTGTTGAGTGGCTCTGGCGTGTTGCGTTTTGGTGATGAGATGCACGATGTACGCAGCAATGACTACATTGTAAACCCGGCTGGCGGTCCCGAGAGCGCGCATCAGCTCATCAATACTGGCGCTGAGGACCTCGTGTACCTTGCGATCTCGACCAGCTGCATTCCGGAGGTCGTCGGGTATCCTGATTCGTCGAAAACTGGTGTTCGGACGGCGCCGTACGGCGAGGAGAATTCGCGTTTTACTTTGGCCGACGCCGCTAAGAACGTGGAAGGATACTGGGAGCGCGAGGACGGCAAGCGGGTCGCGCAGATTGTGACGGCTCGCAGATGAGTGCAGCTTGCCGAGAGCCTTAGCAAACTGCGCAGGCGCGGGTGCAAAACGTCAGAACGAGTAACCTGCGGCAACCACTACTGCCCGCGGGCCGAAGTTGATCTCTGAGGTACGCGACACGCCGGCAGTGTCGGCCGTGAGCTTGCTTTTCACAATGGTCGCCGAATACGACGCGTATACGCTCCACCGATCTCGCAAGTGGTAGCTCATCCCGACCGTTGCGGCAGGCCCAACCGAATCGGGCAGCTTGATCGAGGTTGGACCGCCGCTTGCGGCATTGCCCGCCGCGGTCGCATCACGGTCGTAGAAGTGCACGTAATTGACGCCTACGCCGACGTATGGCCGCCACGCGTACGATTCGTCGAAAAATTTATAATTGAGCAGCACGCTCGGTGCGAACCAGCGCGCGGTTGATATGACCTGGCCGTTGTAAGGCACTGAGCCCAGCATCGCAGGGCCGCGGCCTTCGGTTTTGGTCACCGGAGGTAAACCGGCGGCGAGTTCAAGGTCGAAATGCGTGGACAACCGGCGCACGTAGGCAAGATAGAGCGTTTCGACGTCGTTGACGTGCAGATTGAGTCCGGTTGGGACAAACGGACCGGAAATATCATCAGCGTGCGAGTGGTACTGCACGTAGTAGGCGCCGATACGCATTGTGTTGTCGGGTACGCCGTCGCCGTACGCAGCTGATACCGCACGCGCGAGCAGCGACATTACGGCGAATGCTTTAGTGGTGTTTTTCATAGCGCCGTCGTACCTCAAAACTGGCTGAAGAACCCGCGTGCGGCAGCTGTGCAGAAGGGCGCAACGGTCGTGTGGTACGACTCCACCACCGCCTCCTGACCTTCGGTTGCGAGAATGCCGGCCTCGGTGAGCGCGAATCCTGCTTTGACGGCGGCAAACGGATCGTTAGCTGTGGGCGCTGCGTTGACGTCGAGCACCGTGACAAGGCCGGCCGGAAGCGCATGCCAGAAAAGCTGCATCGTCCCGGTGTTGACACTAAAGAATACGGTCGGGTCCTGATCTCCGCCGCACAGGAGCACCGGTGTTTGCGGTGCCCAGGTGCGCATGTCGTTCAATTTGAAGTCCACGCGCAGTGGGTTCGCCGGCGCCGCCGCAAGCGGCACACCGGGCAGCACCACCGGCACAGCTCCATCTGGATGCGCCACAGCATCGAGTACGTAGTTGAGGCGGTAATCATTGGTCACGAAATTTGATGCGCCAAAGCCGGCTGCAAATATCGGGTTGGCCGGAACTGCAAGCGCAGCGTCAAGTGATGCATTCCCGGTGACGGGCGTCGTGCTGCTGAAGAGCGCGGTCTGGGGCAGCTTGTTGTCGGCAAAAAGTGTGTCGATCGGCGTGACACTCGGCAGCAATGTGTCAATCCCCGTCGCGTAGGTGGGCTCATAGATGTCAGTGAGCGATGCATACAGGTTACCGTAGGCCTGCTGATAGCTTGTGACGATGAGTGGCGTGAATACCGTTGCCCCTACATTGACACTTCCATAGAACACCGCGTCGCCGAAAGCCTCGAGCGCGTACGGACCAGACATAGGTGCCGCCGCGGTTACAGTTTGGCCGCCCGTTTGCAACGCCTTGTCAGTCGCCATGGCGACATAGCCGCCCTCCGAATAACCCGTGATGAACAGCTTGCCGCTATCGGTCGTCGCAGACGATGCGGAGCGCGGTAGCGCTGCGCGTGCGGCGGCGAGTGCGTCGATCATGTCTTTAGACTGTTGATCGGCATTCAGAAACGGATGGTAGGGGAGGGATGAGGTGTCATATCCTGCATAATTCGGGGCAACGACGATGTAGCCTTGCGCCGCGAACATTGCGGCGATCAAGGCGCCTTCGCTGTTGTTGGGATTTGTGATGTCGGCGATGTTGAAAGTCTTGTCGGTCTGAGTTCCGTGCGCGTACAGCACAATAGGGCGCGCGGCGGAACATTGTGCGCCGCTTCCAGTAGGCACCATCAAAGCGCCGGTCGCGGTTGCAGTCTCGCCTTTGGCGCCGACAGTCCAATACTGCTCGTAATAGAAATCGACACCGCAGGTGGGCGCACCGGTGAGGGCGAGTAATTGCTGACCGGACGCCGTCGCATTTAATTGCGCTGCGAAGGTAGCCGCGTCGAGGGAGGCTATGCGTAGCGGCGGATTTTGAACGAGAGTACCGCGCGTAGTGGCGGTTGCAACGGCCGATGTCATGCTATCGGAACCGCACGCGGTTAATAGGACGACGGCAATTGCCCCGTAGAACGGACTCTTAGTTCCACTCATGCCTACCCCCTCGCGGCCGCTTGCACGTCGACCCTAATCGAATCCTTGCCGTTGTAGCACCGCTCTGAATCAAAACGTCGCTTCGTGACGCTTTGCTTACGCTCCACGCTTGGACGTCGAGCCGATTGGTTGAGAATGGCCCGCCGCGCAAAATGATGCCAACTGCTGCCGGCTACTATACTGCACCGGCGCTATTTGAACGACTCAAGACAGTGTCGCGGCTCACGAACAAATGGCGCCTCTCGGCGGTTTCGTTGGCATGGTCGACGGAGCCTTGTGGTATTTGGGCAACGCGCTGCCCTCGCTCACGAGCTTCACTGCGTCACCGACACTGCGCATTTCAGAGGCAGCATCGGTATGAGCCGATTAACGCGTCCGCCACCCCGGCGCGCTTCGGCACGCACGGATTGAAAATGCGCCCACGATTGTCAAGCCTGGACGTGCTTCAGGGCTGTTTCTGTAGGAACCGTGCTTCGAACACGTCGCTAGGCAGCGGTTTGTTGAACAAGTAACCCTGCATCTCGTTACATTTCAGCAAGCGAAGCAGGCCGGATTGCTCCACTGTTTCAACTGCCTCTGCGATCGACTTCAAGTTGAGCGAATGCGCAAGGTAGACGACGGTTGAGACGAGCGCGAGACCCTGCGGTGAAGCGGTCATGTCGGCGATGAACGAGCGGTCGATCTTTAGAGTGTGAACCGGCAGCTTCGAAAGGTGGCTCAATGAGGAGAAGCCCGTGCCAAAATCGTCGATGGCGATTGTTACGTCCAATGCGCTGATCGCTCGCAACGGGGCTATGCTGTGCGCGACGTCCTCCATGAGCAAGCTTTCGGTAATTTCGAGTTCCAGGCCTGCGGCGGCTTGAGGGTCAACGGCGATTGCGCGCTCGATTTGCGCAACGAAGCCGCGACTGCGCAGTTGTAACGGCGACATGTTCACTGCAATGCGCACGCCGGCAAGTCCCGCGTCTCGCCAGCGCAGATATTCTGCAATCGCCTTGTGCAATGCCCAGCGACCTACCTCATAGATGAGGCCGATTTCTTCCAGAATCGGAATGAATTGCGCCGGTGACACGAGACCAGTACGTGGATCGTTGCACCTGATTAGCGCTTCGGCTCCAGTCACCTCGCCGCTTGCAAGGTTTACTTTTGGCTGATAATGCTCAGCATCCGCTTCTGCGCTGCCCGCATATGTGCGCGAGACCGCATTCGGCTGCTGCCAAAGCTCCCGCGAAAAAGAGCATTCCGCAATGTCGGCCTGTCGGCGGCGCCTGCCTTGCGTTTAAAACCTAATCGGCACGGCCGACCCGACGAACGAGGCGGTGGCGCCCCAGGTTGGCTTGGCGTGCCGGACGACGAGGCGGATTCGCTTTAGCGCCGATTTTGCGGTACGGCGCGCGATCGCTGGCGACTGTGGCTTGCGATGTCCCTGACGACTAATTCTTTGAGATCAGTTTTTAAGAGCGAGGCGAACTGCTGGTGCGGCACTGCTCGACTAAAATAGTAGCCCTGCGCCTCGTCGCACTTGTGACTCTGGAGAAACTCGAGTTCATCCTGCGTTTCCACACCCTCAGCTATAACGGTGAGCTTTAAACTGCGCGCCATACTGATCACGGCCGTCACGATCGCAGCATCCTGGCCGCCGATTGCGATCTGGCGCACAAACGACTGATCGATCTTGAGGGCGTCGACATTGAAGCGTTGCAGGTAACTTAGGCTCGAGTAGCCGGTACCGAAGTCGTCAATTGCAACCTGTACTCCCCATTCGCGTAGAGTTCTGAGAATGCCCGCGGCAGGTTCAGCGCGTTTCATCAGCACGCTTTCAGTCAATTCGAGCTGCAGGCATCGCGGGTTGACTCCGGTTTCACTCAGAATCGCGAACAATCCCTGAAGGAAGTTGTCGTCGCGAAACTCGATAGCGGACACATTGACTGCCATCATGGCCGCTGGCAGGCCCGCATCCGTCCATGCGCGCGCCTGCCGGCAGGCTTCGCGTAGCACCCATCTGCCAATATGCAGAATCAGTCCACAGTCTTCGGCGATCGGGATAAATTGGCCCGGTAAGAGTGGCCCGCGGGTCGGGTGCTCCCAGCGTATCAATGCTTCCGCGCCGGTGATCTCGCCGGTTCGCAGATTAATCTTTGGCTGGTAGTGCAGTGCGAACTCCTGCCGTTCCAGGCCGCGCCGCAAGCCCTCCTCAATGGATTGGCGTTCAACGGCTCTGGCAAACATGGCAGGCTTGAAGAATTGGTAGCTCTGACGACCGTTCTCCTTCGCCTGATACATGGCCGTGTCTGCGTTCTTGACCAGCGTTTCGGCGTCCTGGCCGTCATCCGGATAGACGCTTACGCCGATGCTCGTAGTAATGTGGATGTCGCGCTGGTCAATCGCGTGGGCTTCGGCTACGACTTGCAGCATTCTGTTTGCCATAACCGCGGCGTCCTCAGGGTGCTGTAGATCAGATAGCAGGATGACAAATTCGTCACCTCCCTGTCGGCTTACCGTGTCCGTGCCACGCACACAGTCCACCAAGCGTTTGGCAATGGACTGCAGCAGCTGGTCGCCGATCGGATGACCTAGCGAGTCGTTAATGTGTTTGAATCCATCGAGATCCAGAAACAGGACCGCGACCAACTTCACGTCCCGCCGCGCGACAGCGATCGACTGGGTAACGCGGTCGTGCAGAAGTCGACGATTCGGCAGACCGGTCAACAGATCGTGCTCGGCGGAATGCGTCATTTCCAAGGCCATTGCGCGTGCTGCGCTGACATCGCGAAACGCAAATACTGCGCCTGCAGGTACGCCGTCCTGATCGTGAATGGGCGCAAACGAGTCTTCGATGGGTATTTCCATTCCGTCGCGCCGCACCAGGATGCAGCGTGCCGGTAGATTCGCCATCGCTATCGGATACACCGCCAATTGCATGGGGTCTCCGATAACCTCGCGGCTGATGGCGTCGAGAATGCGAAATACCTCCGCAATCGGCCTACCCATGGCTTCCTGCCATGACCAGCCGGTCATCTTGTGCGCGACCAGATTGAGACTGGTGATGTTTCCGGAGAGGTCGGTACAAACAACGGCGTCGCCGATGCAGCTGAGCGTTACCTCAGCCCGCTCCTTCTCCAAAAACAGTGAATCCTCAAGACATTTGCGCGCGATGGCGTAGCGCAACGCTCGAAACAATCCCTGTGCCTCGATTTGGCCTTTGACGAGGTAGTCTTGCGCACCTTCGCTCAACGCTTGTGCCGCAAGCGAAGCGTCGTCCAATCCCGTAAGCACGATGAGCGGGCTACGCGGTGCGGCTGCCCGTGCACGCCGCAGCGCGCCAAGCCCGTGACCGTCCGGCAGCATCAGGTCGAGCAGAATGATATCGACTTCTCGTTGCGACAGGTGCCTCTCGGCTTCGCTCATCGATGCAACGTGCGTAAGTGCAGTGCTGTGCGGAGCCTGGTCATCCACCATCTCGCGCAACAAGCGCGCATCGCCGAGGTTGTCCTCGACCAGCAGTATTTCCTTGATCGCAGTAGTTCTCATTCGTTTGACGGCTTCACCGGCAGGCGTGCCTTTTTGAGCCAGAAATCATTGATGCTTTCCACCAGACCCTCGAACACGCCGAACTCAACAGGTTTGGTCAGATAACAGTTGGCATGCAGCTGGTAGCTTCTGACGATGTCGTCGTCTGCTGCAGAGGTAGTCAGTACAACTGTTGGAATGATTTTTAACGCGCTATCCTCCTTGATCAGGGCTAATACCTCCCGGCCGTCCATTTTGGGAAGATTTAAATCGAGCAGGATGAAGTCCGGGCGCGGCGCATTGTAATGTTTGCCTTCATGCCGCAGGAACGCCATGGCCTCAGCGCCGTCCGTGGCCACGTGCAGTTTGAGCGACGTATTGGCGGAGCGAAACGCTTCGAGTGTCAAGCGCACATCGCCCGGGCTGTCTTCGACCAAGAGGAGCTGTACGGGTGCATAGTCTTCGCAATGCGCCGCCACGTGCTCATGTGATTGGGCGCTAGGGCTGATATGCATGCACGCCCTGACTTATGGCCCAGAGACTGCGACGCGAGCAACACTCGAGTGGTCGACAGCAATATTCGCGTAACAGTAGATCAAGCAACGGCCTCCTGCCGAAACTGACGTGGATCAGGCAATTTCCTTATCACGAAACTACGCCAGCGAAAGGCGGCAGACGTAAATCCCGGCCGCACAGCGTCCGCGTAATTGGCAGAGGTGTATGTACGATAGGGCGCATACAGCCCGGGGAGAGTGTGAACGCGTTAGCGATTTAGCATAACGCTACTGAATTGAAGTTGACGCCAATTGACGGCGCGGATGCGATATCGAGTGCGCCTGTTTGAGCTGCAGATATTCGGCGCGGCGGTTTTCCATAACGTCAGTCCAATTTAATGTCTGAGATAAATTGGAGTGACGCATGGCGTCAACTTTATACGGACCTTTAAAAAGCGAAGGCCACGCAATGCTAGGGATTAAGAATCCAATCGAGGTTGCGTCAGTGTGTCGCAACAGATCGGGCTTCCCAAAAAAAGTGCGATCAAAACGTCATCAAATTGTGTGGCATGCGGCGTTCCGCGTCCGGACCCGCCCGAGCACTGCTGCGATCTTCCTTTCGGGTGCCGGAGAAATCCATTGTAACTAATTGATTTATATGGTGGGCGGTACAGGGATCGAACCTGTGGCCCCTGCCGTGTGAAAGCAGTGCTCTACCGCTGAGCTAACCGCCCGCCGTCCGCCAGCGCGCAGTGTACGGGGCGGCGCCCGACTGAATCAATGACTCGCACTCAGGACGGTCATGAGCTGTGCATGGCGCGCCGGCCGTGGGACCATTGCGAATATGACGGTTACCACGCGATTCGCTCCGAGCCCAACCGGCCTGCTTCACCTCGGCGGCGTGCGCACGGCGCTTTTTAGCTGGCTCCATGCACGCCACTACGGCGGCAAGTTCATCCTGCGGGTTGAGGATACGGATCGGGAAAGATCGACCGACGAGGCTGTGCGGGTCATTCTCGACGGTATGCAATGGCTCGGCCTGAACGCCGATGCGGGACCGTACTTTCAGAGTCAGCGCTTTGAACGGTATCGCGAGGTCATTGCGCGCATGTTGGCGGAGGGCAGCGCCTACCACTGTTACTGCACCAAGCAAGAGCTCGATGAGCTGCGCGCCGCGCAGCTTGCGCGCAAGGAAAAGCCACGCTATTCGGGCGCCTGCCGCGATCGCACTGAACCGCGGCCAGGGGTTGCGCCGGTCGTGCGCTTCAAGAATCCAGTCGACGGCACGGTGATCGTCGAGGATCTCGTGCACGGCCCGGTTGTCTTCGAGAATCGCGAACTCGATGACCTCATCATGGCACGCTCGGATGGGACACCTACCTACAACTTCTGCGTGGTCGTTGATGATATGGACATGGCGATTACCCATGTCATCCGCGGTGATGATCATCTGAACAACACGCCGCGCCAGATGAATATGCTCAGCGCCCTGGGGGTAGCGCCTCCGGCATATGCGCATGTCCCCATGATTCTCGGCGCAGACGGGGCGAAGCTCTCGAAGCGGCATGGTGCGGTCAGTGTGCTGCAATATCAGGAGGAGGGCTACCTGCCCTCTGCGCTTCTCAACTATCTCGTGCGACTCGGTTGGGCCCACGGTGATCAGGAGGTATTTACGCTTGCGGAGATGATCGTCGCGTTTGATATCCGGGACGTCAATAAGGCGGCGTCGGCGTTCAATCCGGAGAAGCTCCTGTGGCTGAATCAGCAGCACATGATGCGCATGCAGCCGGCGGACTTGGTGCCGCACCTGCGCGTGCAGCTGAAGCGTATCGGCCTTGATAGCGACGATGAGGCTCTGCTTGAGGGGGTGATCGCCGCGCAGCGCGAACGAGCGAAGACTCTGAAGGAGATGGCACAGAACAGCCGCTACTTCTTTACAGCGGACATTGAGCGTGACCCTAAGGCGGCGGCAAAGCACTTGACCGGCGTCGAAGTACCCGCGCTAACGGAGGTGCGCAGGCGCTTGGCGGACTTGGCTGAGTGGAGGAGTGAATTGATCAATGGCGTCCTCACTGCTCTCGCCGCGCAACTAAACGTGGGGCTCG
>Ga0075522_10002662_pt1 | contig 13186 bp, 13 predicted proteins | sample NGEPerA_FD_74796 | JGI IMG/M metagenome (GOLD analysis project Ga0075522, IMG submission 74796) | Arctic peat soil microbial communities from the Barrow Environmental Observatory site, Barrow, Alaska, USA - NGEE PermafrostL2-A | ecosystem: Environmental > Terrestrial > Soil > Wetlands > Peat ... | reverse complement strand
GCGAGCAGCGGAGTCGCGCTGAACGTGAACACCTCAGGGGGTGCGTCGTGCGTGCCGTCGTATTGATCGGGTTGACCCAGGTCCCCAACCGCAGCTGATCGGTAAACCGTGATGAGCGCAGGCTCTGCGCCCAACCCGGAGGCGATCCAGGCAATCCCGGTTCGCCATCCGTGGCGCTGGGTGGCAGCCGTGGTCATCCTGGCCCTCGCCGCCAGCTTCGCCTACACGATCGCGACGGCGCCCGACCTCGAGTGGAACCAGGTCGGGTACTGGCTCTTCCAGCACAGTGTGGTGCTCGGCGCCTTGGGCACTTTGGTGCTCACCGTTCTCGCCATGGTCATTGGCATCGCCCTGGGAGTCATCCTGGCGTTGATGCGGCTCTCGCCGAATCCGGTCATGTCGGTGGTGAGCTGGTTCTACATCTGGTTCTTCCGCGGCACCCCCTTGCTGGTGCAGCTCTTCTTCTGGTGGAACCTGCCACTGATCCTTCCGCACGTCGGCATCAGCATCCCTTTCACGTCGATCGGCTGGCACACGGATACCGTCACGCTGATTTCGCCTTTCATCGCGTCGATCCTCGGGCTCGGCCTCAACGAGGGCGCTTACATGGCGGAGGTCGTCCGCGCCGGGATCATCTCGGTCGAGCAGGGACAGACTGAGGCAGCGCAGGCGCTCGGCATGAGCCGGCTGCTGGTGATGCGACGGATCGTCCTTCCGCAAGCGATGCGGGTGATCATTCCGCCCACAGGCAATGAGACGATCTCGATGCTCAAGACTTCGTCACTCGCATCGATCACGACTTTTGGCGAGCTCTTCCGCACCGCGCAGGAGATCTCTTCGTTCAACTACCGCATCGTCGAGCTGCTGATCGTCGTCAGCATCTGGTACTTGTCCTTCACATCGATCCTCACAGTCGGGCAGTACTACCTGGAGAGGTACTTCGCCCGAGGAGCGACCCGACAGCTACCCATGACGCCGCTGCAGCGTTTTCAACGCATGCTCTTCACTTTCCATGCGCCGCCGCCGGAGCCAATCGGCACGATCCAGCCGGCAGGTCTCCCACCGGGCAAATGAGCGCCACGCCCATGGTGCAGGCTCAGGCCGTACACAAGAGCTTCGGCCGCCTGCACGTGCTGCGCGGCATCGACCTCGAGGTCGCGCCCAAAGAGGTGATGTGCCTGATCGGCCCGTCGGGCTCCGGAAAAAGCACATTCCTACGATGCATAAACCACCTGGAGAAGATTGACGCCGGCAGACTCTTCGTCGACGGCGAGCTGGTCGGCTACGCGCAGCGCGGCGACAAGCTGTACGAGCTCCCCGACCGCGAGGTCTGCGGCAAGCGAGCCGAGATCGGCATGGTCTTTCAGCACTTCAACCTGTTCCCGCACATGACTGCGCTGGGGAACGTGATCGAGGCCCCTATGCGCGTAAAGGGCGAGAGCAAGTCCGAGGCGGTGGAGCACGCCCGTGAACTGCTGGACCGGGTCGGCCTCGCCGACAAGGAGGCGGCCTATCCGAGGCAGCTCTCGGGCGGCCAGCAGCAGCGCGTGGCCATCGCCCGCGCCCTCGCCATGCGGCCGAAGCTGATGCTGTTCGACGAGCCCACCTCAGCGCTCGATCCCGAGCTGGTCGGCGACGTGCTGGACGCCATGCGCAGCCTCGCCGAGGAGGGTATGACCATGGTCGTTGTGACCCATGAGATGGGATTCGCGCGGGAGGTGGGCGACTCGCTGGTCTTCATGGATGCGGGGGCTATCGTCGAGGCCGGCAAGCCCCGCGAGGTCCTGACCAATCCGCAGCACGAGCGCACAAAGGCCTTCCTCTCGAAGGTCTTGTAGCACTCCAATCGCTCATCTGGATGGCGGCTGCGAGGCCTTGCCCCAACGGGCTAAGGGCCGAGGATGAGGTACTGCTGGAAATGAAGGAGCAGCTGGGCCATCCGTCCGTGGTCCAAGGTCGCGATCTCGCGCACGTTCAGACCGTACGCTGGTTCGAACACCGCACGAGGGATCTGGGGGACTCGGTCCAGCTTTAAGGCTCCCTCATGGACGCCAAGAGCGCTATCGCCGCTGAGGTGAAACGCCGAGGGTATCTCGCCGCGTTCGATGCGATCTCGGTTCCGCGCCAGCGACCCGCCCTCGTTGTATGAGAAGAACCCGAGGAACCTGACGAAGCCGCTTTTCACCTCGCTGGCTGGCGACAGGATCAAACCCGGCCGCATCTTCGCGAGCAGGAATACCCACTCCTGACCACCCACCGGAGGGCTAGCTTCCGCAGCCTTGACAGGTGCGAGCTCGCTCATCTTGGTCTCGCCCTTCGGTCGCATGACGAACAGCTCGTCGGGGAACCACGTCATCGGTAGTCCTGTGAACAGGGCTCCCTGTCGCACGATGCCGCCAGGCGGCAGCCAGTCGCTCAGTCGGTCCTACCGGGAAGCGATCGGAAACTCGCGGTCGGCGAGTTGCGGTTCGTCAGCAGAGAGTGCGGAGGGGTCCACTTCTACGTCCTTCAGCGCGGTGGGTAACGACTCTTGCCTGTCGACGTCCTCCCACACGTTTTCGCGAGCCGAGCGCCATTCAAGCGGCAGGCGCGCACGCTGCATCTCAAGTTGGAGCAGAGCCAGGTCGGAATCGGTCTGAACCCTGGCCTCCGCGACCTCTTCGACGAACTCCTGGAAAGCCACCGATTGCTTCTTGCCCTCTGCGATCCGCTCGAAGAGGCGCTTGACTTCCGGCTGCATCGAGAAGCTCAAAGTTACGGCTTTGCGCGACACGACCCAACCTTATCACCTCCGTTGTTGACGGTCAATAGTTTCGGAGCAGACATGGTCTGGTCCGCGCCGAGAAAAGCATCCGCGCTCGAGCGAGGGCATTGTCGAGGGCTACGAGGCCGGACTACCGACGGGCGATTGGCAGTGTCCTGGCCAGTACTACGCGCCGGACAACGGCGCGGCAAGCGCCAGGTTCGAGCTTCGGAGAGCGAGTGCGAGGCTACCGAGCAGCTCTGCACGCTCGACGAAGACGGCCGGGACCACCTCGACGCGCTCGGCCGCGGCCTGCACCGCGTAGCGACGGATCGATCCGCGGATCGGATCGAGCACGAGGTCACCGGCCCGGCTGAGAGGGCCCCCGACGACGACCCGCTCGGGATTGATCAGGTTGCACAGGCCCGCGATGGCAATGCCGATCTGGCGCCCGGCATCGGAGAGGGCGCGCCGGCAGCGGACGTCTCCCTGCGCGGCCAGTTCGATGACGCCTCCAAGGGTGAGCCTCACGCCGTCGCGGTCGCCGACCAGATGGATGATTGCGGGGCCGGACGCCACCGTCTCCAGGCATCCCCGGTTGCCGCAGTAGCAGAGGGCTCCGCTCTCGTCGAGGGTGGTGTGGCCGATCTCGCCGGCCGTCCCGGATGCGCCGCGCAACAGCCTGCCGTCGATGACGATCCCGGCGCCGACGCCGGTGGCTGCCTTGATGTACGCGAAATTGGTGCAACCGCGCCCCGCTCCCCACGTCAGCTCGGCGAGGGTGCCCAGGTTGGCATCGTTTTCGATCTCGACCGGCAGTCCCAGTCGTGCCTCCATCTCAGCGGCGATGCGAAGTCCGGTCCAGCCTGGAAGGATGGTTGAGGAGCCAACGGTTCCCCGCGCTCGGTCGACGGGACCTGGGATTCCGATGCCGGCGCCCATGACGTCGGCTCGGCGCACGCCGGCCTCGCCAAGCACCTCGTCCACCATTCGCGCCGACATGTCGAGGGCCTCGGTCGCCCGGTGGTCAACGTCGAGAGCGCATAGGCGCTCGGCCAGCACGTTGTGGGCCACATCTGCGACAGCGACCTGGACGTGACTGTGTCCGAAATCGATGCCGACCACCGCCTTGGAGGTGTCACGCAGCCCCAGGTGAACGGAGGGCCGCCCGCCGTGGGTGCTGCGAGGAACTGACGACCTCACCTCGAGCACGTCGATAAGCCCGGTGCCTTTCAACTCGGCGACCACCTTGGAGACCGTCGTTCGAGAAAGGCCGGTCGCACGGGCGATGTCAGCCTGGCTGGTGCGGCCGTGCTCGCGCAGAGCCAACAACACGCGCTCGCGGTTGCGCTCGCGGAGCCATCCGAGGGTGCCCTCGCCCTTCTTATCCATCGTCCGCACCATGGAGCCTTAGAGCGACACGTTTGTCAAGAGCGCGAATAAACTTCCCCGACGATTTGAGATCGATTTTGCTCCTGCGAGGCCGGTGGCTGCCTACGAGACCAATCCCCAATAGGACTAGTTGTTGACAAACCGGCGGTCGTGAGCAATGCTCTGCATTGGCGGCGTCTCAACAAAACGCCGATCTGGCGCCGATTTGTCACGATCGGGTTGCTGAGTAGACCTGTTGCCGGCGCACTCTCGCCCCGGGGCCCGGAGCCCATGGGAAGAAGGCAGCAGGGATTTAGGAGAGGATGGACACAGGAGGTCCTATATGAAGTTACCCAGCAGACTAGTTCCGGTGCTCGTGCTTTCGGGGATGGCCCTGATGGCATGCGGCGGCACCTCCACGGCGACGACATCACCCGCAGTGGTCCCCGCCGGGCTGAGCATCTCGTCTTTTGATGCCAGCTTCTCGGTGATGAGCTCTTTGTCGAGCGTCACCGCGGCCGGCAGCGGGTTGGTTGGAGTGATCCTTCCCGACACGACGTCATCCACCCGCTACGTCAGCTTCGACCTTCCGTACCTGACCAAGGCCTTCACCGCGGCCGGGTACAAGACGAGCGACTTCAAGATCGACAACGCCCAGGGCAGCGACGCTTCAGAGCTCGCCCTCGCCCAGGCGGACATCGCGTCAGGTGCCAAGGTTCTGGTCTTCGACCCGCTTGACAGCACCGTCGGCGCGTCGATCCAGGCTTTCGCCCAGACACACGGCGTCAAGACCATCAGCTACGACCGGGCCACGTTCCAGGGCACCAACACCTACTACGTCAGCTTCGACAACGTCCAGGTTGGCAAGCTCATCGGCAAGGGCTTCCAGGCCTGCGTCACGGCATGGGGCATCACCAAGCCCCAGGTCTTCACGCTCAACGGCGGTGAGGACACTGACCCGAACGCAGTCTCGTTCGCTCAGGGCTACAACTCCGTTATCTGGGGCAACACGACCACCCCGGAACCCGCCGGCACCACTAACGCCGCCGGCTACACCCTCGTCGGTGACAAGATCGCCCCGGCCTGGGCCAACGCCGCCGGCCAGACGATCTTCCAGCAGCAGCTCACCGCACACCCGAACATCAACGCCACCGTTGAGGCGAACGACGGTCTCGCCAACGCGGTCATCACCGTCATCAAGCACGCCGGCATCGGTCCCAAGAAGGTACCGACCACCGGCCAGGACGCAACCCTGCAGGGCATGGAGAACATTCTCCAGGGCTACCAGTGCGGCTCTGTCTACAAGGCGGTCTACCAGGAAGCCCAGGACGCCGTCGCGATGGCGACCATCCTGCGCGCCAACCTCACCCCGCCCCCAGCTTTGCTGAACGGCACCACGACACCTCCGACCGGTGTCTCGGGCACCGCTCAGCCGGCATCGCTCTTGGTGCCGGTCTGGGTTGACGCCTCGAACATGGAGTCGACAGTCATCAAGGACAAGTTCGTCGACGTCACCGCTCTGTGCGCCGCCGTCACCGCCGCCGTCTGCACCGCAGCCAACATCTCGTAATCAACGATGGCGCCGCCGCGCTCGGCGGCGCCATCTCTCAATTCCATTCACGCGGCCTCTTGGTTGTGAGCGACACTAGAGCCGTGGAGAACGCGGCTCAGCCCTCAGCCCCGCAGACAGCGGGCGAGCCACTGCTCAAGGTGCGCGAGCTCGACAAGCACTTCGGCCCGGTGCAAGCGCTGTACAAGGTCGACCTCGACCTACCGGCAGGGCACGTAACCGCCCTGTGCGGCGACAACGGAGCCGGTAAATCCGTGCTGACCAAATGCATCGCCGGCATCTATCAGCTCGACCACGGCCAGATCTTCTGGGATGGCCACCCGGTCCACATTCGCAGCCCGCGAGATGCGGCCCGGCTCGGCATCGAGACCGTCTACCAGGACCTGGCTCTTGCCGACAACCTCGACATTGTTCAGAACATGTTCCTGGGGCGCGAGCGCCTAAGGCAGGGTCTCCTCGACGAGGACAGCATGGAGCGCGCAGCCAAAGAGACCCTCGCCAGCCTGAAGGTGACCACGGTGAGGTCGATCCGCCAGCCGGTCGCATCACTCTCCGGCGGCCAGAGGCAATCGGTGGCCGTCGCCAAGGCTGTGATGTGGAACTCCAAGCTGGTAATGCTCGACGAGCCAACCGCCGCGCTCGGGGTGGCGCAGACGAAGATGGTCCTGGACCTCGTTCGCCGCCTGCGCGACCGCGGCCTGGCGGTGATGGTGATCTCCCACAACCTCAACGACGTGTTCGAGGTGGCGGACCGTATAGCGGTTCTCTATCTCGGCAGGATGGCGGTGCAGGGCCCCATCTCCGAGTTCGACCGCCAGAGTGTCGTCGAGTACATGACCACTGGCGGGCTGGGCCTCCAGACCAAGCGAGCCCAGCCCACCAGTGGAGGTAACTGAGAATGGCGCGAGCTGAGGTTGCAGCGGACCAGCTTGATGCGAATGTCAACGCCGAAGCGGCCGCCGAGGCTGCTGCGCTCGAGCTCCCACCCGGGATCGTCGCGCAAACTCTCGGCGAGTATCTCCGCGGCTCGTTCGCACGAATCAAGTCCGGCCAGAGCGGCGTGCTGCCGGTGATTCTGGGCCTGCTGATCATCACCGCCATCTTCGGGGCGATCAGCCCACGCAACGTGTTCCTTTCGCCCGGCAACATCGTCAACCTGTTCCAGCAGAGCGCAGTCTTCATGGTCCTCGCCATGGCCGAGGGATTCGCGCTGCTGCTCGGAGAGATCGACCTTTCGGTCGGCTATGTGGGCGCAGTCGGCGGGGTCATCGCGGTGCAGCTCGTACAGCCGACCACCACGCACTGGCCGTGGTGGGCCGCGATCGTCGCAGCACTGCTCTGTTGCGCCCTCATCGGAGCGTTGCAAGGCTCGCTGATCACAGTCCTGAGGTTGCCCTCGTTCGTGGTCACCCTGTCCGGACTGCTGATCTTCAACGGTGTGATGCTCATCCTGCTGCTGCTCGGCCCGTTCTCCGGCATCCTGTCCCTCGTCGGTCAGGGGCCCGACCTCCAGGTGCTCTACAACCTGATGTGGGGCACCATCGATCCGGTCGTCAGCTGGATCGCGATGGCTGTCGTCGTCGCAGTCCTCGCGCTCATCCTGTGGCTGGGTGACAGCCGCCGCCGCCGCAGCGGCCTGGTGGCACCGCCCGCGAGCCTCACCATCATCAAGATCGCGATGATCGCGGCGGTCGGGATCGTGGTCGTCGCCATCTGTGACATCAACCGCGCGAACACCGGGACCCTCGAGGGTGTCCCCTACGTGATCCCCATCGTCCTCGCAGTTCTCGGCGCCTGGACGGTGCTCCTCCAGCAGACCAAGTTCGGCCGCTACGTGTACGCGATCGGGGGTAATCCGGAAGCCGCCCGGCGCGCCGGCATCAACCTGCGAAGCGTGCGCACATGGGCCTTCGTCCTGTGCTCGTTCACAGCGGGAATCGCGGGGCTGCTCTACGCCTCGTTGCTGAGCGGCGTGTCGAACAACTTCAGCGGAGGCCAGTACGTCCTCTACGCCGTCGCCGCCGCGGTGATCGGCGGCACGAGCCTGTTCGGCGGCAGAGGCAAACCGCTCCATGGAGTCCTCGGTGGACTCGTCATCGGCGCCATCTACAACGGTATGTACCTGATGGACTATCCGGTGCAGTGGGAGTTCATCGTCACCGGGGTCGTTCTCATGCTGGCTGTGACGATCGATTCGCTCTCGCGCAGGGGGGCCACCTCGGGGAGCGTGGCTCGCGTCTGAGCTGAGGCTGAACCTGGCGAGGCTGGCGTCGGTGCTCGTGCTGTCGGGATTGTTCCTCATGGCATGCGGGCCCGCCAGCAGCGGCGCGACCGCGGGCAAGAAGATCGCTCTGCTCGTGCCGGACAGCGCCGCGGCCCGCTTTGACTCCAAGGACAGGCCGTACTTCGAGGCCAAGGTGACCCAGCTCTGCACCAGCTGCCAGGTTCTGTACAGCAAAGCCAAGACGGACGCCGACCAGCAAACGCAGGCGCAGGCGGCGATCTCGGGGGGCGCCGCCGCCATCGTGCTCGACCCGGTCGACACCGCGGCTGCAGCAGCCATCGTCACCATGGCGAAGGCGGCGAACGTCCCACTCATCTCGTACGACGGGCTGGTCAAGAACTCGGCTGACGTCGCCTACTACGTCGGATTCGACGACGCGGCAGTCGGGGTGCTGCAGGGCACCGACCTGCTCACCGCGATGGGCACCAAGGCCAAGCCGACAGTCGTCGAGCTCAACGGCGACGCCGCCGACGCCAAAGCCACGCTATTTAAGGATGGCGCCCACGGCGTCCTTGACGGCAAGGTCAAATTCGGGGGCGAATACAGCACGCCCAAGTGGAAAGCGGCCGACGCGCAAGCCGAGATGCAGCAGGCGCTGGTGGCGACGGGGCAGCACGTCGACGGGGTGCTGGCTGCCGACGACGCCATCGCGGGGGGCGCGATCGCCGCTATGAAGGCGGCAGGTGTCAAGCCGTTGCCCCCGGTCAGCGGGGAGGGCGCTGAGCTCGCCGCCATCCAGCGGATCATCACGGGCGACCAGCACATGACCGTCTACAAGTCGATCAAGGCCGAGGCCGAAAGCGCGGCGGAGCTCGCCTACGACCTGGCGTTCGGCGTGACGGTGCCTGCGTCGCTGACCCTCGGCAAGACCACCAACAACGGGGCGGCGGACGTCCCAGCGGTCCTGGTGGCGCCAGTGGTCGTCACCAAGGCCAACATCGAGTCGACGGTCGTCGCGGACGGTTTCTGGAACGCGGCCGACATCTGCACGTCGAAGTACATCTCGGCGTGCGCCACGGCAGGAATCTCGTAGGCAGCGGCAACATCCTCCCCACCTTCGGTGGGGAGGTGGCGCGCAGCGCCGGAGGGGGGCACCCACTCCAGGCCTCCCCGTTCCAACGGGACGTCGGTTTAAGGGTGCGATTGGGAATTACCCGGCTGGGGTAAAGCTTCTTCTACATATGAGCGAAACACCCAAGTCCGAGCTGCTGCCAGTCCTCCCCATGGACGACGTCGTCGTCCTCCCCCACATGTCCGTCACCCTCGCCGTCGAGGGCGACTCTCAGAAGGCCGCCATCGAGGCCGCCCGCCAGGGCAGCCGCCTCATCCTGCTCGTCCCCCGCATCGACGGCCAGTTCGGCAAGATCGGCACTGTTGCCCGCCTGGGCGACTCGGCCGAGCTCCCGACCGGCGCCGAGGCGTTCATGATCCGCGGCGAGTACCGCGCTCGGCTGGGCAGCGGCCAGGCCGACATCGGCGGCGCCCTGTGGGTCAAGACCGAGCCCGTCCCCGACCCCGAGCCAGCGTCTGAGAAGGTGATCGAGCTCGGCCGCGAGTACCGCGCCATGCTGGAGAACCTCGTCGAGTCGAGGGGCGTCCCGCAGGTCGTGCACTTCCTGCGCGCCGCCAAGACACCGAGCCACCTGGCCGACCTGGCCGGCTACTCGCCCGACCTCACCATGGACCAGAAGGTCGAGATCCTCGAGACCCTGGACCTGGAGCAGCGCCTGACCAAGCTCATCGGCTGGACCAAGCAGACCCTGGCCGATGCCTCGCTGAAGGAGAGGATCCGCAGCGACGTCGCCGAGGGCATGGAGAAGACTCAACGTGAGTTCATGCTCCGCCAGCAGATGGAAGCGATCAAGAAGCAGCTGAACGAGGGCAGCACCGACGTGGTGTCCACCTACCGCGAGCGCGTCGTCAAGGCGGAGATGCCAGAGAGCGTGCTCACCGAGGTGAACCGCGAGCTGGACCGCCTGGAGCGCACCAGCGAGCAGAACCCCGAGTACGGCTGGATCCGCACCTACCTCGACTGGATGCTCGATCTCCCGTGGAACGTGCGGTCGGACGACAACTACGACCTGGCCGAGGCGCGGCGAATCCTCGACGAGGACCACACGGGCCTGGGCGACGTCAAGGACCGCATCATCGAGTTCCTTGCGGTTCGCAAGCTGCGCAAGGAGCGCGGCATGGAAGTGCTCGGCGGGCGCGGATCGGGCGCGATCATCACCCTGGTCGGACCTCCCGGCGTCGGCAAGACCTCGCTCGGCGAGTCGGTCGCGCGCGCCCTGGGCAGAAAGTTCACGCGTGTCTCTCTCGGCGGCATCCACGACGAGGCTGACATTCGCGGCCACCGCCGCACCTACGTCGGCGCCCTGCCGGGCCGCATCGTGCGCGCCCTCAAAGAAGCCGGCACCAAGAATCCCGTGATCATGCTGGACGAGATCGACAAGGTCGGCAACGACTGGAGGGGCGACCCTTCATCGGCGTTGCTCGAGGTCCTCGACCCGGCGCAGAACAACACGTTCCGGGACCACTACCTGGAGGTCGACCTCGACCTCTCCGAGGTGCTGTTCATCCCGACAGCGAACGTCTCCGAGACGATCCCCGCGCCGCTGCTGGACCGGATGGAGCTCATCCGCCTGGACGGCTACACAGAAGAGGAGAAGGTCGCGATCGCGCGAGACCACCTGCTGAACCGCCAGGTGACGCAGGCCGGCCTGCACCCCGAAGAGGTCACGATCACCGAGAAAGCCCTCATGAAGGTGATCACCGAGCACACCCGCGAAGCCGGGGTGCGAAACCTCGAGCGCCAGCTGGGCAAGATCACCCGCAAGGTCGCCACCAAGGTCGCCACCAAAGCGCTCATCCCCCCTGTCGAGATCACGCCTGAGCGAGTGCGCGAATACCTTGGCAAGGCCCGATTCGACAACGAGGTCGCCGCTCGCACCGCGGTGCCCGGCGTGGCCACAGGCCTCGCCGTCACGGGCACAGGCGGAGACGTGTTGTTCGTCGAGGCCACATCAACGAACTCGAACGGCCCCGGCGCCAACTTGACGCTCACCGGCCAGCTCGGAGACGTGATGAAGGAATCGGCGATGATCGCGCTGTCCTACGTGCGATCGCACACGGCCGATCTGAAGATCGCGGACGACGCCGCTGACAGGGCATTCCACATCCACGTGCCAGAGGGCGCAGTGCCCAAGGACGGCCCATCCGCCGGCGTGACGATGACCACGGCCATCGTGAGCCTGCTCACGGGACGCCCGGTCAGAAGCACGGTGGGCATGACCGGCGAGGTCACGCTCCAGGGCTTGGTGCTGCCGATCGGCGGCGTCAAGCAGAAGGTGCTGGCGGCTCACCGCATGGGCCTCACGGAGGTCATCCTCCCCAAGCGCAATGAGAAGGATCTCGACGACGTGCCCGAGAGCGTGCGCAATGCGATGACGTTCCACCTGGCCGCCCGTGTGGAAGAGGTGCTCGAGTTCGCGCTCGAGAAGCCGGCCGCCGCGGGCGTTCTCGCCGCCTGATTTGAGCCGCAGCCCGCAGGAAGTCCTCGAACGCTCGACCACGATCGCCGTGGTCGGAGCGTCCCGGGACCCTTACAAGGCGGGAGGCTCGGTGCCGGAGGGCCTGCAGCGGCGGGGCTTTCGCATCATCCCAATCAACCCGTTCGCCGACATCCTGTTTGGTGAGAAGGTCTACCGCTCGCTCGCAGACGTGCCGGAGAAGATCGACATCGTGGACGTTTTCAGACCCGCCGCCGATGCGCCCGACATCGCGCGCGAGGCGGTGGCGATCGGCGCCAAGTCTCTGTGGCTCCAGCAGGAGATCCGCTCGGACGAGGCGCGAAAGATCGCCGAGTCGGCGGGCCTGGATTTCATAGAAGACGAGTGCACAGCGATCGTTGCCTCGCTACACCGGATCAATAAGGGCACCGCCGCCTAGCTCCGACCGGTACTCTCCTCGGGTGCCTCCTGGGCGTACCTCCCACCATCGTCCGCGCGACCGAAGCGTCGAATGCGAGCTGAAGTTTCGCTTGAAAGGTCCTCGCGACCACGCTCGACTGCGTGCCGCGCTGCGTGAAAGGGGAGCGCGACTCGAGGGCAAGTACAACGAGGAGAACTACAGGTTCGAAGGCCCCGGGAAATCGACACATCTGACCACCCTCAGGCTGCGGGTGCTCAACGATGGCCCGCGCGGGGTGCTCACCGTGAAGGGCCCTGCCAAGTTTGTCGGGGCGGTGAAGGTCCGCGAGGAAACCGAAACCGAGGTCAAGGACGCGCACTCGACTCTCGACCTTCTCACCGAGCTCGGCTTTCGAGTCGAGTTCACGTACAAGAAGCACCGCGCCATGTGGACTCTCGATGGCGTTGTGAGCGTGACCCTCGACACGCTCGACTACGGCTGGTTTGTCGAGCTGGAGGGACCGCTCGAAGTTCTTCCGGAGCAGGCTCGGAGCCTCGGCTTCGACCCGGCCAAAGCCTTGAAGGACTCGTACTCGGTGCTCGCCCGAAAACACCTGGCGAAGGCTCTGAAAGCAGGGTCGGGGGCTGAGGCCTAAGCCCATCTCGAGAACCGCGCGGCGGCTCCGACCCAGTTTTGAAAGCGCCCGAGTAGGGCGCTGATATCAAGGGAGTGACGAGATGAAGTACATGATCATGACGTTCGGTTCAGCCGAGGCCGGCGTGGCGGCGATGGGCAAAGAGTGGATGCTGGAGATGATCCAGTTCATGAGCAAGCTCGACAAGGATCTCAAGGAGTCCGGAGAGCTCGTCACCGCCGAGGGGCTTGCCGACGGCAGCCAAGCGAAAACCGTTCGCTTTCAGAATGGCATCCCCGTCGCGACCGATGGACCATTCGCCGAATCGAAGGAATCGCTTGTGGGCTACTGGATCGTCGACGTTGACAGCGAGGCGCGCGCGATCGAGATCGCCTCGCGCATCGTCGCCTTCGTGAAGGTCCCCATCGAAGTGCGCCCCGTCATGGACGCACCCCCTGACTTCTGAGGTTGGAATCTCGAATCGAGGACCTGCTGCGCGAGCTGGCGCCGCAGGTCCTCGGCATTCTCGTGCGGCGCCACCGGCAGTTCGACGCCTGCGAGGACGCTGTGCAGGAGGCACTTCTCGCTGCGGCACGGCAGTGGCCGGGCGAGGGCGTGCCGGACAATCCACGATCGTGGCTGGTCAGCGTCGCGTCGAAGCGGCTGGTGGACGAG
>Ga0075522_10002661_pt1 | contig 13188 bp, 10 predicted proteins | sample NGEPerA_FD_74796 | JGI IMG/M metagenome (GOLD analysis project Ga0075522, IMG submission 74796) | Arctic peat soil microbial communities from the Barrow Environmental Observatory site, Barrow, Alaska, USA - NGEE PermafrostL2-A | ecosystem: Environmental > Terrestrial > Soil > Wetlands > Peat ... | reverse complement strand
GATCACCTGAGCATGATTACGGTTCGTTCGAGCGAGCACTCCGTTGCCGGGACCTTGGTCGCAGGCGACAGCTCGAAGCCGCAGATCGTCTCGGTGGACGACCACTCTGTCGAGGTATCACCGACGGAGTTCATGTTGGTGGTTCGAAATGACGATCGGCCGGGCATGATCGGCGTTGTAGGGACCGCGGTCGGAGCTGCAGGTGTCAGCATCGTCAACATGGCGGTCGGTCAGACCCAAGGCGGGGGCACGGCGATGATGGTGCTGGCACTGGATCGGCCACTTGGGGCCGAGGTCGTCGAGGAGCTTCGAGCTTCAGACGGCATTCAAGCCGTCAGCCCGGTAAACGTGATCTGAAACGAGAGCCCGCGCTACGGGCGGCGCTTCGGGCCGCGCATACCCGCGCGCTTGACGGGTAGTGGGTCAAAGTCCCACTACCGCTTGACGCCTGGGCATTGCTCTGCGACCATTTAGCGATGACGATTTCTTGCTTTGACGGACTCCTCCTTACGTAACGGCGAGCGCTAATCGCTCGCCACGACCTCCTGCGCCTTTGGCCGGGAGGTTTTTTATTTGCCGATGACGACCTGAAGGGTGACGATGCCACCAGCCAACGTGACACCAAAACAGATGCCATTCGAGAAGTACCGCTCCTATGAGCCGGTGAACATCCCCGACCGAACGTGGCCATCGGCAGTGTTGGACCATGCCCCGATCTGGTGTGCGGTGGACCTCCGCGACGGTAACCAGGCGCTTATCGATCCGATGGATCGGTCCCGCAAGCTTCGGATGTTCCAGACCTTGGTGGCGATGGGCTTCAAGGAGATCGAGGTTGGCTTCCCGTCTGCGTCACAACCCGACTACGACTTCGTGCGCCTCTTGATCGAAGAGGACCTGATCCCCGATGACGTCTGGATACAGGTGCTCGTACAGTGCCGAAGCGAGCTCATCGAGCGCACCTATCGGTGCCTGCGCGGTGCCAAGAATGCGATTGTCCACTTCTACAACTCGACGTCGGTCCTGCAGCGTCGAGTCGTCTTCGGCCTCGACAAGGACGGCATCACGCGGATCGCAACAGGCGCGGCCGAGCAGTGCAGGTCGCTCGAGTCGACGCTTGTAGGAACGAATCTGCGTTATGAGTACTCACCTGAGTCCTTTACTGGCACCGAGATCGACTACTCCATCGAGATCTGCGCGGCGGTGATCGACGTGATCGACCCCACCCCGGAGGTGCCACTCGTCCTCAACCTGCCCGCCACAGTCGAGATGTCGACCCCGAACATCTACGCCGACCTGATCGAGTACTTCCATCGCCACATACCGCGGCGTGACTCGATCGTGTTGTCGCTCCACCCCCATAACGACCGCGGCTGCGCAATCGCCGCAGCCGAGCTCGGCCAGATGGCCGGCGCGGACCGCGTCGAGGGATGTCTCTTCGGCAACGGTGAACGGACGGGGAACGTGGACCTGGTCACCTTGGCGTTGAACCTCTTCTCCCAAGGGATCGATCCGAAGCTCGACTTCTCCGACATCGACGCGGCGAGGCGAGTCGCTGAGTACTGCAACCGTCTGCCGGTGCACCCACGTCACCCCTACGTCGGCGATCTCGTATTTACCGCCTTCTCCGGATCGCACCAGGACGCGATCAAAAAAGGTATGGCTGCGCTTGCGGAGAGCTACGAGCTCTGGGAGGTACCGTATCTCCCGATCGACCCGCACCACGTGGGCCGGAGTTACGAGGCGGTTATCAGGGTCAACTCCCAGTCCGGCAAGGGAGGTGTGGCCTACATCATGGAGGTCGAACACGGCCTGGTGCTGCCTCGTCGGCTCCAGATCGAGTTCTCCCAGGCGATCCAGCACGTCACAGAGGACACCGGGACCGAGATCTCACCGGCGGAGATGTGGAAGGTGTTCTCCGACGAGTATCTCGCCGCATCCGCGATCGAGCTCGTCGGACACGAGGTCACCCACAGCGGCGACGCCGACACGATCATGGCCCAGCTGCGCGTCGACGGCGACGAGGTGATGATCAAGGGCACGGCGAAGGGGCCGATCGCGGCGTTCGTCGCCGGACTTCGCGACGAGCTCGGTATCGAGATCGATGTCCTCGACTACTCCGAGCATGCGGTCACCTCGGGCGCTGGCGCCAACGCCGTCGCATATGTCGAGACCAAGTCGCCCTCGGGCGCGACACGGTGGGGAGTCGGCGTCGACGAGAGCATTCTCACTGCAGGGCTTCGGGCGGTGGTTTCGGCTGTGAACGGCCGAACTGTCTGAGGTGCTCCGGAGCTAGGGAGGTTTGGCGCGAGCTACTCGATCGAATCGGACTTGCCAATTCGCGCGCTGCGGTCAGGCTCGGGCGGTCGGAAGAAGCACTCGTGACCGCTTGGACTCGAAATCGGCGATCTCGTCGGTGAACGCGAGCGTGACGCCGATGTCGTCGAGTCCACCGAGGAGGCGCAGTCGCGCGTCGTCGTCGAGCTCGAATGAGCTCGTCAGCCCGATCGCGGGGGCCTCGACGCTTCGGCGCTCGACGTCGATTGTGATCTCCAAGTTCGGATCCTTTTCGACCGCATCGAGCAGGGCCCGGTCGACCTCGGGCGTGACGATGACCGGCACGAGACCCGATCGCGTCGAGTTGTTGCGGAAGATGTCGCCGAACTTGGGGCTGATCACTGCCTTGAATCCGTAGTCATGCAGCGCCCAGACTGCGTGCTCACGCGACGAGCCGATACCAAAGCTCGGGCCGGCGATCAGAATCGTCGCCCCTGCATACTGCGGTTGGTTCAAGACGAAGTTCCGGTCGTCTCGCCATTCGGCGAAGAGCCCCGCTCCGAATCCAGTGCGTTCTATGCGCTTTAGCCATTCCGAGGGGATGATCTGGTCGGTGTCGACGTCGGAGCGGTCCAGAGGAAGTGCGCGGCCGGTGATGCTTCGTACGGGTTCCATGGTGTCCTAACTGAGGTCGGCCGGGCTTGCGAAGTGTCCGGCGATCGCGGTTGCAGCAGCGACTGCTGGCGAGACGAGGTGCGTCCTGCCCCCTCGTCCCTGTCGCCCTTCGAAGTTGCGGTTGGAGGTCGATGCGGCACGTTCGCCCGGTGAGAGCGTGTCGGGGTTCATCCCGAGACACATCGAACAGCCCGCCTCGCGCCACTCAAAGCCTGCCTCGAGGAATGTCTTGTCGAGCCCCTCGGCCTCGGCTTGAGCCTTGACGCGCTGTGATCCAGGTACCACCAGTGCGCGGACGCCAGACTTCACCTTGTGGCCGGCGACGACGCTCGCTGCAAGCCGAAGGTCCTCGATCCTGCTGTTCGTGCACGAGCCGATGAACACGGTGTCGACCGGCACGTCGACGATCGCGGTGCCTGCCGCGAGGTCCATGTAGCGAAGTGCGCGTTCTGCAGCTTCGCGCTCGCCGGAATCGACGTACTCCGCCGGGTCGGGGATTCGCCCGTCGATCGGGATCACCTGACCTGGGTTCGTGCCCCACGTCACGTGCGGGCGGATCTCGGCGGCGTCGAGCGTGATGACGGTGTCGAACACGGCGTCCTCGTCGCTTCGAAGCGATCGCCAGTCCTCGACCGCTGCATCGAAGTCAACTCCTACCGGAGCTCGGTCCCTGCCGCGCAGGTACTCGAAGGTCACGTCGTCTGGCGCGACCATCCCGGCGCGAGCGCCCGCCTCGATCGACATGTTGCAAAGCGTCATGCGGCCTTCCATCGAGAGTGCCTCGATCGCGCTCCCGCGGTACTCGATGACGTGGCCGATCCCACCTCCCGTACCAAGCCTGCCGATGATCGCGAGCGTGATGTCCTTGGCCGTTACTCCCGGCGGAATAACGCCGTTGACCTCGACGGCCATCGTCTTTGGCAAGCGCTGCGGCAGCGTCTGGGTGGCGAGCACGTGCTCGACCTCTGACGTGCCGATCCCGAATGCGAGCGCTCCGAATGCACCATGGGTCGACGTGTGACTGTCGCCGCAGACGATCACCATCCCAGGTTGGGTAACGCCCTGCTCTGGTCCGATGACGTGGACGATGCCCTGGTTCGGGTGGCCCATCGGGTAGAGCGTGATACCGAACTCGGCACAGTTGGCGTCGAGCGCCTCGAGCTGCTTCCTCGAGATCTCGTCCGCGATCGGCTTGTCGATGTCCTTGGTCGGCACGTTGTGGTCCGCAGTCGCAAGCGTCAGGTCGGGTCGACGAACCGTCCGGCCTTCCATGCGCAGTCCCTCGAAGGCCTGGGGCGAGGTGACCTCGTGGACAAGGTGCAGGTCGATGTAGAGCAGGTCGGGCTCGTTGCCGTCGCCGTGATGGACCACGTGACGGTCCCAGACCTTCTCCGAAAGTGTCTTTCCCACCGGTTCTCCTTGCCCGACTTGTCGCTACAACGCTGTAGCGGACCTGCAGTCACTCGACCGAGACGATCTCGACTGAAAGCTTCCCATTCGGCGCGTCATAGGTCACGACGTCGCCAGCCCGCTTACCGAGCAGTGCCTGGCCGAGTGGCGACCCTGGCGAGACTACGGGGTATTCGCCGTGTCGCTCTTCGATCGAGCCGAGCAGGTAGTGCTCGACGTCATCGTCACCCTCGTAGCGAAAGCCCACGACGGTGCCGGTCGAGACGACGCCGGCTGGTGCTGACGAACCCGCGACGATAACCGCCTGATCGAGGGTCGCTTGCAGCTGGCGGATCCGAGCCTCCATCTTGCCCTGTGCGTCCTTTGCAGCGTGATAGTCGCCGTTTTCTGACAGGTCACCGAGGGCGCGCGCCGCTTCGATGGCGCGCGCGATGTCGATCCGACCGCGAGTCGTTAAATCTTCAAGTTCCTCCACGAGCCGTGCGTGCGTCTCTGGAGAAAGATAGGTGTCACTCATCAGCGATCGAGGGTAGTCGGGAATCCCCTGCCGTCGGCACACGCGCTTGTCGCTTTGCTAGCGGTGGGTAAGCCGGCGAGCCGAATCTGCTGCTCAGTGCGTTCTCGCCCGCTTGGGGCAGCGCGAAGTCGAGTCGGTGCTGACGGATTGACGTGTCGGTTTTCAGCCGCGAGACTTACGCTGTGATGCGGACGACCGGGAGCTTCGTAATTCCATAACGGCGCACCCTGTTTGGGGAGTGCGCCGAGCCGTCCACGCTGTGGACGGCTTTTTTGTTGCTCGGGTCTGGTCAGCCTTCTCTCTGGACAGATCGAAGGCTGGAGTGCGCGGACGCGATGTGCAAGGAAGGTAGAAGGAGTCGAGATGGCGAAGTACAACCTGGCAGTGATCGGTGGGGATGGCATCGGACCGGAGGTCTCCGAGGAGGCGCTGAAGGTAATTCGAGCTGCCGGCGTGTCGTTCGACGCTGTCCACTACGACCTTGGTGCTGCTCACTATCTAAAGACGGGCGAGGTGCTCCCGGACTCGGTGCTCGAGGAGCTACGTCGGGCTGACGCGATCGTGCTCGGCGCGGTCGGGCCGCCGATCGGCTCGACCGAGGTGCCGTCCGGCCTGCTCGAGCGGGGCCTGTTGCTCCGTCTCAGATTCGAGCTGGATCTCTACATCAACCTTCGCCCGTTCAACGGCGTTCCTGGATCGATCGCTCCGCTCGCGGATTTCATCGTGATCCGCGAAAATACCGAGGGGCCCTATGCGGGCGAGGGCGGCCAACTTCGCCGCGGCACGCCGTTCGAGGTCGCGACACAAGGCTCGGTCAACACTCGACACGGCGTCGAGCGCTGCGTGCGCTTCGCATTCGCACTCGCTAACTCCCGGCCGAGAAAGCACCTCACACTCGCTCACAAGACGAACGTGCTGCAGTTCTCGGGTGATCTTTGGCAGCGCACGTTCAACGAAGTGGCGACGGAGTTTCCCGAGGTCCGCGTCGCCTACAACCACGTGGACGCGGCTTGCATCTACTTCGTGACCGACGCCGCGCGCTACGACGTGGTCGTGACCGACAACCTCTTCGGCGACATCTTGACCGACCTCGGCGGCGCGGTGACCGGAGGAATTGGTCTTGCCTCGTCTGCGAACTTGAACCCCGATCGGACCGGCCCGTCGCTCTTTGAGCCGGTGCACGGCGCGGCGCACGATATCGCCGGGAAGAACGTCGCCAACCCCCTGGCGGCGATACGGTCGTCCGCGATGATGCTTGATCACCTAGGTGAGACCGAAGCAGCGGCTCGCATCACCGACGTTGTTCTGGCTTTGCAAAGCGAGCTTGCGACGGCAGTTGACCAGCCGAGCACGACCGCAATCGGTGACCTAGTCGCGGGGAGGCTCTGAGATGCCGCTAACGCCAACTGCGAAGATCTGGATGGATGGAGAGCTTGTCGATTGGGACAAGGCGACCATCCACGTGCTCACGCACTCGCTGCACTACGGCACTGCGGTCTTTGAGGGCATTCGTGCCTACCCGACGGCGAAAGGGCCGGCCGTATTCCGCCTAAAGGAGCACATTGCTCGCCTGTTTCGCTCGGCGCACATCCTCGATCTCGACATCCCCTACAGCGAGGTGGAGATAAGTCGCGCGGTTCGCGACACCGTGCGTGCGAGCGGCCTCGACGGTTGTTACATCCGCCCGCTCGTCTATCTCGGCTACGGCGAGATGGGCCTGAACCCGTTGCTCTCGAAGGTCGCGGTCTCAGTGGCGGTGTGGCCGTGGGCCGCGTACCTCGGCGAGGAGGGCGTCGCCAACGGAATCCGGCTGAAGGTGAGCTCGTGGGCCCGGCACGACTCGAGGTCCATGCCAACCGCGGCCAAGGCAACCGGCATGTACATCAACTCCTCCTTGGCCAAGGTCGAGGCGGTCCGGGCTGGCTACGACGAGGCGCTAATGCTCACCACCGACGGGTTCATCTCTGAAGGCACTGGTGAGAACCTCTTCCTCGTTCGTGACGGCGCGATCGTCGCCACGCCGAACTCCGCAGTCGGCGCCCTCGAGGGCATCACCGCCTCGGCCGTCCGCAAGATCGCGACCGATCTCGGTTACCCCTATCGCGAGGAGCTGACACGACGTCCCGATCTCTATCTCGCCGACGAGGCCTTCCTAACCGGCACCGCGGCCGAGATCGTCCCGGTGGCAAGCGTCGACGATCGAGAGGTCGGCTCCGGGAAACCAGGGCCCGTAACACAGGCTATTCAGCAGGTCTTCTTCGAGACAGTGCGTGGGGAACGTGACGAGTACAGCGACTGGCTCGACTACGTCGGCTGAATGCTCCCGGGCTTGGAGCACCATGAGACCCGCGACAGTACTGCCGTCGCTTGGTGATCGAGGGCCGAGTCGGGGAGGAGTGACGCGATGACTGAGCCTGAGCACGTGCACGACACGACCCTGCACGTCGACGCGAGCGCGCTCGGTCTTCCCTCCTCGGTGCAGGTCTACGACACCACGCTTCGAGACGGCTCCCAGCAAGAGGGCATCTCGCTCACGATCGACGACAAGTTGCGCGTCGCTGAGCAGCTCGATCACCTTGGCGTGGCGTTCATAGAGGGCGGCTATCCAGGCGCGAATCCGAAAGATGCGGAGTTCTTTCAGCGGGCGAGTCGTGAGTTGCACCTAAAGAGCGCTTCGCTTGTCGCATTCGGATCGACGCGGCGCGCAGGAGCGCGGGTACAAGACGATCCGCTCGTTGCCGAGCTCCTCCGGGCCGACACCGACGCCGTCTGTATCGTTGGCAAGGCATCGGAGCTGCACGTCACCGAGACCCTGCGCACCTCGCTCGATGAGGCGGTCGCGATGGTCTCCGACACCGTTGCCTACCTGAACGCCGAGGGTCGGCGGGTCTTCTTCGACGCCGAGCACTTTTTCGACGGCTACTTCGAGGCCTCGGAGTTCTCCCGCCGCGTACTTGAGGCGGCAGAGCAGGCTGGAGCCGAGGGGCTCGTGCTTTGTGACACCAACGGCGGCATGCTGCCGAGCCAGGTCGCCGAGGTGCTCGGAACGATTCGCCAGCAGACCTCTGCGGTACTCGGTGTCCACTTCCACAACGACTCCGGGTGCGCTATCGCCAACACGCTTGCCGGGGTCTACGAGGGTGCGACGCAGATTCAAGGCTGCGTCAACGGCTACGGCGAGCGGGCAGGCAATGCCGACCTCTGTTCGGCGATCGCCAATCTGACGTTGAAGCTCGGCGTCGAGACGATTCCCCGGGAGCGAATCGCCTTGATCACGCCGGTGTCTCGACACGTTGCAGAGATCGTGAACATCGCCGTCGACCCACAACGCCCCTACGTCGGCAAAAGCGCCTTTACGCACAAGGCGGGTCTGCACGCGAGCGCGATCGCCAGGCGCCGTGACGCTTATGAGCATGTCGATCCGGACTCGGTGGGCAATGGCACCCGGGTCGTCGTCTCCGAGCTCGCCGGTCGTTCGACGCTTGCGATGAAGGCAGAGGAGCTCGGCATCACGCTCGATTCGGCGTCGGTGTCGAACGTGTTGGAGACGCTAAAGGCACTTGAGCGCGACGGCTACCACTTCGAGGTCGCCGACGGCTCCTTGGAACTGTTGATGCGTGCCGCGGCGGACGGGGTGAAATCGCTCCAGCAGTACTTCGAAGTCGAGTCGCTGTCGGTCGTTACGGGCTGGGTGGAGTCTGCAGCACGTGATTCGGCGGCTGAGCGCATCGTCCACCCATGGGACCGAGACGGCGACTTGACCACGGAGGCGACGATCAAAGTGCGAGTCGACGGCGACCTCGTGGTCGCTACGGCGAAGGGCAACGGCCCGGTCCATGCCCTCGATGCAGCGCTTCGCAGTGCCATCGGGTCGTACTTCCCTGAGCTCGCGTTGTTGCACCTCACCGACTATCGCGTGCGCGTGCTCAACACCGCGGAGGGCACGGCCGCCGTGACGCGTGTCTTGATCGACCTCGCCGACCAAGAAGGGCAGTTCTCGACGATCGGCGTCTCGGAGAACATCATCGAGTCATCGTGGCAGGCGCTCGTGGACGGGATCGTCTTTGGTCTTGTACGTGCCGAGCGGCATCGGAGCGAGATGGGGGATTCGTCTGCGACCAACTAGCCTTCGGCCATGACTCAGCCGAAGTTCACTCCGGTACTCATCGAAGATGAGGTGCGCAAGGCCACGAAGCTCGGCGTGCCGCGCCCATGGGCGCCGCATCGTCCTTCGGAGTTCCGTCCTGGCCCGCTGCCGCGAGGCGGAGCGTCGGGGGCGCCCGGTCCTGACCAGGGCTACGCGCTCACGCTCGCCAAGCGCCTGACCCCACGTGTGGTGTTGGGTGAAGGGGAGCACATGGACGACGCGCTCGCCGCCGCGCTCGCTATCGGCATGCGCCGGGCGGCGATCTTCGGGCGCGCGCCCGTGTCGGCGGACCTTGAGTTTGCGCTCGCGTCGCTTGGATTTCTCGCGCCCGTCGATGCGGCGACGGCGAGCAGGCGCCAGAAATTGATCTCTGGACTCTCACATGACTACTTCCGTCAGCGAAGGCTCGCCGATATCTGCGATGACGCCGCCCTTCGTGCGCCGATCGGTGCGAACGGGGCCTTCTTGCTCACCGCAGCGGAGTCCGTGCTCTAAGCACCTGCGGAGCTCGTCGGTAGGTCCGGTCGAGCACGCAAGGCGTATCGCCTCTGTCGCGTAGAGCGTCGGCCGTAGGCCGTAGACTCATAACGGACTCGATCGCTCTCGTCCTACCTCGCCCATGTTGAACGCCACTGACCTCGAGCTCGCCGCGGGCGGCAGGCTTCTTATCGCGCCGGTCTCCTTCCAGATTCGGCCAGGCGACCGTATCGGTCTCGTCGGGAGAAACGGCGCCGGCAAGACCTCACTTGCGCGAGTGCTCTCGAGCGAAGCGATTCCAGCCGCGGGATCACTTCGGCAGACCGGTGGCGTGGCATACCTACCCCAGGATCCTCGCACGGGGGATCTGACGGTCTCGGTACGCGACCGTGTGCTGTCCGCGCGTGGACTCGACGTCATCAGCGGTGAGCTCGCCCACACGGCAGAGGCGATGGCGACCGAGGACCCAGTCGCACAAGAGGCGGCGCTTGCCAAGTACGGCCGGCTCGAGGAGCGGTTCCTCACACTTGGTGGATGGGCCGCAGAAGCTGAAGCAGGCTCGTTGATCTCAAGCCTCGGCCTTCCCGAGCGCCTCTGGTCACAGCCGCTTTCCACGCTCTCGGGAGGTCAGCGACGTCGTGTCGAGCTCGCCCGCGTGCTGTTCTCTGGCTCTGAGACATTGCTGCTCGACGAGCCGACGAACCACCTCGACGCAGATTCAATCAACTGGCTACGTGGCTACCTTCGCGGCTACGAGGGCGGGTTCTTGCTGATCACCCACGACACCGCGCTGCTAGAGGCGGTGTGCAACAGGGTCTTCCACCTAGACGCCAACCGTGCAGAGCTCGAGGTGTACAACCTCACCTGGAAGCTGTATCTCACCCAGCGAGCCGATGACGAGCGTCGAAGAGTTCGCGAGCGCCAGAATGCCGAGCGGAAGATCGTGGCGCTTAAAAGCCAGGCCGACAAGATGCGCGCAACCGCTACGAAGGCTCGCGCTGCCCATCAGCTCGACCGTCGCGCCGAACGCCTCGCCGTCGGATTACCGGGCGAGAGCTCGTATGACAAGGTCGCCAAGCTTCGCTTCCCTGAGCCGGCACCGTGTGGCAAGACGCCGCTCGCTGCAAAGGGGCTCACCAAGCGGTATGGATCCCTCGAGATTTTTGCTGAGGTGAATCTCGCGATCGACAGGTCGAGCAGGGTCGTCATCCTCGGACTAAACGGTGCAGGAAAGACGACGTTGCTTCGCCTGCTCGCCGGTGTCGATGAGGCAGATTCCGGTGAGGTGCTCGACGGGCACGGCGTTCGCGTTGGCTACTACGCACAAGAGCACGAGACACTCGACGCTTCGGCGAGCGTGTTTCAAAACGTTCGCCGGCAGGCTCCAGCCGATGTCACCGACGTCGAGCTTCGGCGAATTCTCGGCGCGTTCTTGTTCGGTGGCGAACGTATCGAACAGGCCGCTGGCACGCTCTCTGGAGGTGAGAAGACGCGACTCGCATTGGCGACCCTTGTGGTGTCGCGTGCCAACGTCTTGCTCTTGGACGAGCCGACGAACAACCTCGACCCAGCGAGTCGTGAGGAAGTGCTGGCATCGCTTGCGCACTATGCAGGGGCCATCGTGTTGGTCACGCACGATCCCGGAGCCGTGGAAGCGCTCTCTCCGGATCGCGTGTTGCTCATGCCAGATGGGGTGGAGGATCACTGGAGTCCGGAGTTGGCGGACCTCATTGCCTTGGCCTGAGATCGTGTTGGCCAAAAGGTCTCGCGGTCGGGTCGATGCAGTGGGTCGAGTCGCTTTGCTTATGTTGTGCAACACGCGTACCGGTAGCTCCAAGCAAGCGACGACAGCCTCGACCGGTACGGCTGCGAGGAGTTTCTGGAGCACCTGGTATCGCCGCAGTCGAGCCGATGCTTCCACCTTGGCTGACACCGCCTCGAACCCTTCAAGTTGTGACCGCGAATCGTGAGACGCTAGGAAGGTGGCGATGGACGAAACTGGGCCTGAGGCAACAGCACCGACCTCGCCGTCGCCCGACCCCATGGTGCCTTCACTGCTGTTTGTCGATCCTGGAGCGGCCGGGCCTTCGACCGATGCAGAGGTGCCTTCCGCGGTCGGTCCACAAGAAGGGTCGGACGCAGCGTCAGATCCGGCATCGCGCGGCCCGGTGTCGCGTCGTCGTGCTGGGCTCGCAGTGGTGCTTCTCGCCGTACTACTGGCTGGATGCGCCGGCGCGGCGATCGGTGTGGTGGTGGGCTCGCGCTCAACGCGCGTGATCGGCGCTGGAACACTTACCTACCCGCCGCCGGGTAGTTCGACGCTGCCGCATGGCGCGGCTTCGTTGAACGCGATTGCCAAGTCCCTCACACCGAGCGTCGTCGACATCGATACCTCTGTCGAAGAGGGCCTGCGTGTCGGCGAGGCGGCAGGGTCGGGGATGATCCTTACTGCAAGCGGCGAGGTGCTGACGAACAACCACGTCGTCGAACACGCGGCGAGCATCTCTGTTGTGATCTACGGAAGATCTCGCCCCGTTGCCGCGAAGGTTGTCGGCGTGGACACGGTCCACGACGTCGCACTCCTGCAGCTGACGGGGGTGAGCTCACTCCCACACGTGGTGCTTGGCGATTCAGCGGACCTCAAGGTCGGTGACGGTGTGGTGGCGATCGGAAATGCACTTGGACTCGGTGGGCCGCCCGCAGTGACCGGTGGTGCGGTTGGAGCGCTCGATCAGTCTATTAACGCGACCAACGAGGTCACGCCGTCGAGCGAGAGCCTGAGCGGACTGATCGAGACCAACGCACGGATTCAGCCGGGAGACTCCGGGGGTCCACTTGTCGATGCCGCGGGCCACGTCGTTGGAATGGACACCGCGGCGGCCTCGACTGACGCGGGAGCATTGATCGGCTTCGCGATACCGATCAACCAAGCGATCGCAATCGCGAAGAACATCGAGAGGGGCGACGCCACAAACGGCATCATCGTCGGACTCTCCGCGTATCTCGGGGTCGAGGTCCCAGCTTCCACCAGCGGGCATGCAGGTGCTCGGGCAACTGGGCAGTTTGTCGAGGCCGTTATTCCAGGTGGTCCGGCCGCGAGCGCGGGCGTCGTGGCAGGCGACACCATCACCGCGATAGACGGGAGAGCATTAAGCGACAAGTCGTCCTCGCTGACCGCGATCTTGGATGAACTCCGACCAGGTGTCTCGGCGCGCCTGAGAGTCGTCAATCTGAAGGGCGCGGCCTCGATGCTTCCCGTGGTGCTAGGCGGCATCCCGAGTTAGGCAAGCGTCGTCTGGACGCGGTTCGCGGGCTTAGGAGCCACGCTTGGGCCGCAGTGGACGAGCTACAGCTCGTTGACGTCGCGTGAGATCCTTCCCTGATGGCGCTTCGTGACGCTTCGCCGCTTCACTTAAGTGATTGGAAGTCCAAGAGCGTCATCGGCGTGGCGCTCGTCGCGCTTTGCGCTGGCTTTGGTCAGTTCGGCGCTGTCGCCGCGCTAGGAAACGTCGCCAAGGGCTTCGGGCACGTTGTGTCGGGCACCACCATCGCCGATCAAGCTGGACTTTCCGGCACGACGATCGGAATCGGCCTCGGCGTCCTTCGTCTGGCCTCGTTGGTGGCGATGCCGCTTACCGCGATCGCGGACCGAATCGGCCGACGACGGGTGCTCCTTGGATGTTGTGCG
>Ga0075522_10002658_pt1 | contig 13195 bp, 9 predicted proteins | sample NGEPerA_FD_74796 | JGI IMG/M metagenome (GOLD analysis project Ga0075522, IMG submission 74796) | Arctic peat soil microbial communities from the Barrow Environmental Observatory site, Barrow, Alaska, USA - NGEE PermafrostL2-A | ecosystem: Environmental > Terrestrial > Soil > Wetlands > Peat ... | reverse complement strand
CCGCGCGTCGCGCAGAATTTCAAGCGAGTTTGGGTTGAGGTCCGCGGCAAAGTTGGCAGCGTCCGGTGCAGGATTGGAGAATAGCTGGTTGTAGATGCGAATTTCGGCCGGCTGCGAGTGCGCCGCCGACAGCCAGTGCATGGTCGCCTTGACCTTGCGCCCGTCCGGCGCGTTGCCGCCCTTGGTCGCGGGATCGTAGGTGCAGCGGAGTTCAACCACCTCGCCGGCGGCGTTCTTCACCACGTCGGTGCATCTGACAAAATAGGCGTAGCGCAGCCGCACTTCATTGCCCGGCGAGAGCCGAAAGAATTTCTTCGGCGGGTTTTCCATAAAATCATCCTGCTCGATATAGAGCTCGCGGCTGAATTTTATGCGGCGGGTGCCGGCGGCGGGATCGTCGGGATGGTTGATCGCCTCCAGTTCCTCGCTCTGCCCTTCCGGGTAATTGGTGATCACGACCTTGAGCGGACGCAGCACCGCCATCCGGCGCAGCGCTGTGCGGTTCAGGCATTCGCGGATCGAGAATTCCAGCATGCCGAGATCGACGACGCTGTTGGCCTTTGCGACGCCGATGCGCTTGACGAACTCGCGCACCGCCTCCGGCGGCACGCCGCGCCGCTTCAATCCGGCGATCGTCGGCATCCGCGGATCGTCCCAGCCCGCGACGTGGCCGTCGCGCACCAGCATGGTCAGTACCCGCTTCGACAGCAGCGTATAGGTGAGATTGAGCCGGGCGAATTCGTACTGATGCGGCTTTGACGGCACCGGCAGCTTGTCGAGCAGCCAGTCGTACAACGGCCGGTGATCCTCGAACTCCAGCGTGCAGATCGAATGGGTGATGCCCTCGATCGCATCGGACTGGCCGTGGGCGTAGTCATAGCTCGGATAGATCGACCATGTCGTGCCGGTGCGCGGATGGTGGGCGTGCAGGATGCGATACAACACGGGGTCGCGCAGGTTGATATTGCCGGACGCCATGTCGATCTTCGCGCGCAACACCCGCGCGCCGTTCGGGAACTCGCCCGCCTTCATGCGCCGGAACAGATCGAGGTTTTCCTCCACCGCGCGGTCGCGGAACGGGCTGTTCCGGCCCGGCTCGGTCAGGGTGCCGCGATTGCTGCGAATATCGGCCTGCGACTGATCGTCGACATAGGCATGGCCGCCGCGAATCAGGCTCTCCGCCCATTCGTAGAGCCGCTCGAAATAATCCGACGCGTAGAACAGATCGGAACCCCAGTCGTAGCCGAGCCAGCGCACGTCGGCCTGGATGGAATCGATATATTCCTGCTCTTCCCGGGTCGGATTGGTGTCGTCGAACCGCAGATGGCAGCGCCCGGCAAACTCCTGCGCGATGCCGAAATTCAGCGCGATCGACTTGGCATGGCCGAGATGCAGATAGCCGTTCGGCTCCGGTGGAAACCGCGTCACGATCCGGCTGTGCTTTTTCGAATCGAGATCGGCCTGGATGATGTCGCGAATGAAATCGCGGCCAGTCTCTGTAGCTACCGGTTCTGCCGTCATTCCTGTTTCCTGCAACGGGGCGTTAGCGGCCCTTCTGCCAAATTCGAACCCGTGAGCCAAGCCCACCGGCAACCTCAGCCAGCCCCGGAGCCGGTATTTACCAAGGGTTTAGTTATGTGGTGTTCCTGCTATACACCAGCGCGCCCGCCGTCTGCCTGTTTATCCACCACCAGCTTGAAGCATGACCGATTCCATCATCACCCGATTTGCTCCCTCACCGACCGGCTTTCTCCACATCGGAGGCGCCCGCACCGCGCTGTTCAACTGGCTGTATGCCAGAAAGCGCGGCGGCAAGATGCTGTTGCGGATCGAGGACACCGACCGCCAGCGCTCGACCAACGAGGCGATCGACGCGATTCTGGATGGGCTGAAATGGCTCGGACTGGATTGGGATGGCGACGTCATCTACCAGTTCAGCCGTGCCGGGCGTCACCGCGAGGTCGCCGAATCCCTGCTCGCCAGCGGCGAGGCCTATCGCTGCTACGCGACGCCTGAGGAACTGACCGCGATGCGCGAAAGGGCTCGCGCCGATGGCCGTACGCGGCTCTATGACGGGCTGTGGCGCGACCGCGATCCGTCGGAAGCGCCCGCCGGCATCAAGCCGACCATCCGGCTCAAGGCGCCGCAGACCGGCGAGACCGTGATCGAGGATCAGGTCCAGGGCCGTGTGGTCTGGCAGAACGAAAATCTCGACGATCTCGTGCTGCTGCGCGGCGACGGCACGCCGACCTATATGCTGGCGGTGGTGGTCGACGATCACGACATGGCCGTCACCCACATCATCCGCGGCGACGATCACCTGATCAACGGCGCGCGCCAGAAGCAGATCTACGAGGCGCTGGGCTGGCACGTGCCGAACATGTCGCACATCCCGCTGATCCACGGTCCGGATGGCTCAAAGCTGTCGAAACGCCACGGCGCGCTCGGGGTCGATGCCTATCGCGCCATGGGATATCTGCCGTCGGCGCTGCGCAATTATCTGGTGCGGCTGGGTTGGAGCCATGGCGACCAGGAGATTTTTTCAACCCAGGAGATGATCGACGCCTTCGACCTCGCAGGGATAGGACGCTCGGCGGCGCGATTCGATTTCGCCAAGCTGGAAAGCCTCAACGGCCACTATATCCGCCACGCCGACGATCAATCTCTCGTGACCCAGTTCGAGGACGTCCTGAACTACGTGCCCGGCCATGCCGACCTCAAGGCCAAGCTCAACGATGTCACGCGCGCGCAATTGCTGCAGGCGATGCCGAGCCTGAAGGAACGCGCCAAGACCCTGATCGAACTGATCGACGGAGCCCATTTCATCTTCGCCGACCGGCCGCTCGCGGTCGAACCGAAGGCAGCCGCGCTTTTGACGCCGGAAACCCGCGAATTGATCGGCCGGCTTCGCGCGGCGCTGGAGGCGGTCACGCCGTGGACCCCGGAAACCACCGAATCCGCGATGCGAAACTTTGCCGAGACCAACGGCCTCAAGCTTGGCGCGGTGGCGCAGCCGCTCCGCGTGGCGCTGACCGGCCGCACCACCTCGCCGGGAATTTTCGAGGTGCTGGCGGTGCTGGGCCGGGAGCAATGCCTCGCCCGGCTTAGTGATCAGGCTGGCGATCAGACAGCCGGTTAAGCCTTTCGGCACCAATTTGGGATCAGGCTACCATGGCTTAGCTGCCATGCCGGGAGCGCCATCTTGCAGTGCACACGGCAATACGATACCCATTTGGCCGACACCTTCTAGACAATCCGGCCTGCCGCGCCATCTATCCAACAAGCGCCAAAGCAAGCCCGGTTCTCGCAACTATTTCATCGGGGACTTCTACGATGGACGCAAAATCCAGCACCAAAATCGCAACGCTGACGGTCGGCAACAAGACCTACGATTTCCCGATTTTGAGCGGCACTGTCGGTCCTGACGTGATCGATATCGCCAAGCTCTATGGCCAGGCCGGGATGTTCACCTATGACCCCGGCTTCACCTCCACCGGCAGCTGCCAGTCCAAGATCACCTATATCGACGGCGACGCCGGCATCCTCGAATACCGCGGCTATCCGATCGAGCAACTGGCCGAAAAGGGCGACTTCCTCGAGACCTGCTATTTGCTGCTCTACGGCGAGCTTCCGACCGCCGCGCAGAAGAAGGATTTCGACCAGCGCGTGATCCATCACACCATGGTTCACGAGCAGATGGCCCGCTTCTTCCAGGCATTCCGGCGCGACGCCCATCCGATGGCGATCATGGTGGCCGCGGTCGGCGCGCTGGCCGCGTTCTATCACGACTCCACCGACATCAACGACCCGCGGCAGCGCATGATCGCGTCGATGCGGATGATCGCGAAGATCCCGACGCTGGCGGCGATGGCCTATAAATACACCATCGGACAGCCCTTCATGTATCCGAAGAACTCCCTCTCCTTCGCGGAGAACTTCCTGCACATGTGCTTCGCGGTGCCGTGCGAGGACTACAAGATCAATCCGGTGCTGGCGGACGCGCTCGACAAGATCTTCATCCTGCACGCCGACCACGAGCAGAACGCCTCGACCTCCACGGTGCGGATCGCCGGCTCCTCCGGCGCCAACCCGTTCGCCTGTATCGCCGCCGGCATCGCCTGCCTGTGGGGTCCGGCCCATGGCGGCGCCAACGAAGCCGCGCTGGCGATGCTCGCCGAGATCGGTACGGTCGACAAGATTCCGGACTTTATCAAGAAGGTGAAGGACAAGAACAGCGAAGTCCGCCTGATGGGTTTTGGCCACCGCGTCTACAAGAACTACGATCCCCGCGCCAAGATCATGCAGAAGATGACCCACGCGGTGCTGGCGGAAACCGGCCATGGCGACGATCCGCTGCTCAAGGTCGCGCTCGAGCTGGAGAAGATCGCGCTGCACGACCAGTATTTCATCGACCGCAAGCTGTACCCGAACGTCGACTTCTATTCGGGCATCACGCTGCGGGCGTTGGGCTTCCCGACCTCGATGTTCACCGTGCTGTTCGCGGTCGCCCGCACCGTCGGCTGGATCAGCCAGTGGAGCGAGATGATCGAGGATCCGCAGCAGAAGATCGGCCGGCCGCGCCAGCTCTATACCGGCGTGGCCCGCCGCGACTATGTCGAGATGGCCAAGCGCAAGTAAGCGCAAGTCAAGCGTCGATCGCGCGACACTTTCAAGAAGCCGGATGCGATCCTCGCGTCCGGCTTTGTGTTTTGTGGGACGGGTTCGCGAAGCCCGATAACTCACGTTGCGATTCCACAGGAGGCACGATGCTTACGGGAAGCTGCATGTGCGGAAGCGTGGCTTACGAAGTCGACGCCGAGCCCGGACCGATCGTTCATTGCCACTGCGCCACGTGCCGCAAGGCGCACGGGTCGGCCTTCTCGACCGTGACCAGCGTTCCCCGTGAACGCTTTCGCTGGACCCGGGGTGAAACCCTGCTCAAAGGTTTTGAATCCTCCGCGGGAAAGCAGCGATACTTCTGCACGCAATGCGGGTCGCATATCGTTGCCGAGCGCGCGGGCAAAGGCACGATTCTGCTTCGAATGGGATGCCTCGACACGCCCATTGGCAGTCGTCCCAAGGTGCATATCTGGCGATCGGATTGCGCGTCCTGGTTCGACCCCAAGGACCAACTGCCGGAGTGGCCGGAAGGCACGCCACCAGCAAACGGTTAGCGCTAACTTCCCCGCCGCGCCTTGCGCATCGCCGCCAGCACGATGTCGGCGGCGCGCACGCTGGGCGGCTGGTCACCGGTCGACATGATCGCATCGAGCCGGCCGAAGGCTTCGACCTGCCGCCGCCGCAGCGGCGAATCCGACAGGAGTTCGGTGAGCGGCTGCAACAGCTTTTCCGCCGTGCAATCCTGCTGGACGAATTCCGGCACGACGTTCTCGCCGATCACGAGATTGGCGAGGATGATCGAAGAGGTGTTGATGGCACGGCGCAGCACCCAGGCTTCCGCACTGCCGACCCGATAGGCCGCCACCATCGGCACGCCGGCCAGCGCCAGTTCCAGCGTCACGGTGCCGGACTTGACCAGCGCCGCATGCGCCACGCGGAACGCCGCCTTCTTGTCGGGCTCACCGACCACGATTTTCGGCTGCACCGGCCAGCCCTTGACGGCTTCGCTGACGGCCTCCTGCAGGTGCGGCATGGTCGGCAGCACCGGTTCAAACGCTACCCCCTGCGCCTGCAGCCGGCCGAGCGTCGCGCCGAACACCGCCATGTGGTGCCGGATCTCGCTGCGCCGGCTGCCCGGCAGCACCAGGAGCACCGGCGGTGCCGCGTCCCGGCGCGCTTGGTCGGCACTGTCCGGCCGCAGCGTTGCGATCTGCTCGACCAGGGGATGGCCGACATAGCTGCAGGGCGGCCCGCGCAGCCGCTGATAGGCTGCCGGCTCGAACGGCAGCAAAGCCAGCACATGGTCGACATAGCGGCGCATCGCGCGCGCCCGGCCCGGCCGCCACGCCCACACCGAGGGCGAGACGTAATCGACGATCGGGATCGAGGCGTCGCGGGCGCGGACCCGGCGCGCCACCCGATGGGTGAAATCCGGACTATCGATGATCACGAGCGCATCGGGCGAGGCTTCCAGGACCGCGTCCGCGGTCTGGCGGATCAGCCGCAGAATTTTCGGCAATTGCCGCACCACGCCGGCCAGCCCGATGATCGACAGTTCCTCGATCGGAAACAGCGAAGTCAGCCCCTCCCGCGCCATCGCGCGGCCGCCGACCCCCTCGAAGCGGACGGCGCCGCCGAGCCGCTGGCGCAGCACCTTCATCAAATTGGCGCCAAGCCGGTCGCCGGACTCCTCGGTCGCGATCAGGACGATCCTTCGCGCGACGTCGCCGGGTGCGCGCGCTTGCATCACGCCGGCAAACCCATGACGAAAATGCCGGCCGCATCGGCGGCGGCGATCATCGCCTGCGGCTCGGCCACGATGGCATTGCCGGCCGAGATCGCGATCCCGGCAAGCCCCGCGGCGACAGCGGCGTCGACGGTCCGCGCCCCGATCGCCGGCAAGTCGAATCGCAGGTCCTGGCCGCGCTTGGGCGCCTTCACCAGCACGCCGCGCGGCGCCTTGGCCCTGATCCGCCCTTCGCTACGCAGCCGCGCCACACGCGCCAGCAGGCCATCGGTGCCCTCGATGTCCTCGACGGCTACCACATGACCGTTGATCACGATGACGGCCTGACCTACGTCATAAGGGCTCAGCGCCAGCAGCACCTCGCGGCCGCGCGCGATGTCGGCAGCGGCATTTGCGTCGGGCGCCACCCGCGTCAGGCTGCCCTCGGGCATCAGAAGGTCCGGCGCGACATCCCTGATGCCGACCATCCGGAACCCATCCCGTTCGAGGATGCGCCCAATGCCAGACAACAGATGATCGTCGCCGCCGCGAAACGCCGCCAGCACGCGGCCGAGCACGCGCAGCGTGCCCCAGTCGAGGCGGATTTCCGACAGCGCCGGCCGCACCAGACTGCCGATAAAGACCAGATCCCGGCAGTTCTCGCTGCGAAACAACTTTGTCGCCCGGCCGAGCTGACCGACCGATATCCAGTGATGGCGAAAGCGTTCGACAGCTACGGGATCGCAGGCCCCGCGCAGCGCGAACAGCACCGGCGTAATGCCGCGGGCGACCAGCGAATCCGCGACCGCGAACGGCATCGCGCCGCCTCCCGCGACCAGGCCAATCGGCGATGAAACATCCAAAGCCTTGCTGGTCATGGCGCCCTGTGGCCCTGTTGTCACTGCGCGCTGCGGTCGTCCGCCGGAAGGCACAGCGCGCGATGTGCGCCGCCGCCGATGAAGGTAAGGATTTCGCCGATCGCGGCATCCTCCTGCGCCATCGGCTGCACCGCGTTCAGCCGCTCGGCGAAGATGCCGGGCCCATGAAACAGCTTTTGGTAGAACGAGCGCACCAGCGCCAGCCGTTCACGGGTGAACTGGCGCCGCTTCATGCCGATGATGTTGAGGCCTTCGAGGCTCGCATATTGGCCGTTGACCAGCCCGAACGGAATCACGTCGCCGCGCACGCCGCAGACCCCGCCGACCATTACCTGCGGACCGACGCGGGTGCGCTGATGCACCGCCGACAGGCCGCCGATGAAGACAAAATCGCCGATCTCGCAATGGCCGCCGAGTGTCGCCGAGGTCGCAAAGATCACGTCATTGCCGACATGACAGTCATGACCGACATGGGCGCAGTTCATGAAGTAACCGCGATTCCCCACCCGGGTTAGGCCGCCGCCATCGACGGTGCCGGCATTCATGGTCACCTGTTCGCGGATGGTGCAGCCTTGGCCGATCTCGAGCCTGGTGAGTTCGCCGCGATAGCTGAGCGATTGCGGCGGCGTGCCCAGCGACACAAAGGGATAGATGGTGCAGCCATCTCCGATGGTGGTTTGCGCGGTCACGTGTACATGCGCGATCAGATTGCAGTTGGCGCCGATCACGACATGCCGGCCGATGATGCAATAGGGCCCGATACTGGTGCCCTCGCCGATCACAGCGCCATCTTCGATCCGCGCGGTAGGGTCGATCGTGCTCATCGAATGTCCGGGTCAGCCAAGTTTGTTTAGTGAGAAGTTCGCTCGAAAGGAAATTCACCGGTATGACGGTAAATATACCGGCTTTTGCGCTGGTTAGCGTGGCCCAAAGGCACTGTCCAGTGACGTCTGATTACCCAGTGTTTCACGGCCTTGGCTCGCAAAGCTTAAGGCAAGGCTTGATATCCCTCGCCCGATCCTTCAGCAGCCGCGGCAGATGCTCTTGATGCGCTGATCGAGCTTGGCGTCTTCCGGATCCATCGTCCCCGGCGCAGGCGTGGGCGTGTTGGCGCCTTGCGATTTACGGCGTGACGGCAACGGCGCCTCGCCGGTGACGCGTGGGTCCGATGAAAGCGAAGGTGGCACCGACGGATTGGCCGGCGCCGACAATGCGCGCCGGGAATGACCGTTCATGTGATGATGGCCAAGTCCGTGTCCATGACCGTGTCCGCCGCGCGCAAAACAAGGCGCGATCCCGGCGATTGCCAGAATTGCGGCCGCGAGAATCAACTTTTGCATTTTTGCACCCGTCAATCGGTCAGCATCGCGCCGACATCGGCCTGGGCGACGACGACGCCATTCACCCTGGCCTTGCCGTGAAACCACCACATGGTGTTTCGCCTGCCCAGACTCGTCATGTGATATTCGACGGTGTCGCCGGGCATCACCGGCTTGCGGAACTTGCACTTGTCGATGGTCAGGAAATAAACCGCGCGCGGCTTCTCGGTGCCTTCGACCGATTTGATGCCGATCACTCCGGCGGTCTGCGCCATCGCCTCGATCATCATCACGCCGGGATATACCGGGCGCTCGGGGAAATGGCCGAGAAACGGCGGCTCGTTGTAGGTGACGTTCTTGATGCCGATCCCGCTATAGTCCTCGCGGATCTTGATCACCCGGTCGATCAGCAGCATCGGATAGCGGTGCGGGAGTGTCTTGAGGATGTCGTTGATATCCACGAGCTCGAACCTGATCGGTGACTCCTCCGCCATCACTCCTGCCCCTCACCCTTTGGGTTGGTCGCGTTGTCGCGGACCAGACGTTCGACCGCGATAATCTCCCGGAACCATTGTTTGGTTGGTTTTGCGAAATACCCGCCCCAGCGGCCATTGGCCGGGATGTCATCCTTCACCCCGCTCATCGCCGTAACCTGGGCGCCGTCGCCGATGTGCAGATGATTGTTGATCCCGACCTTGGCCCCCAGCGCGACATTGTCGCCAATCGTCAGGCTGCCTGCCAGCCCGATCTGGGCCGCGAGCAGGCAATGCCTGCCGATGGTCACATTGTGGCCGATCTGGACCTGATTGTCGATTTTGGTGCCTTCCCCGATCACGGTATCCCGCAGGCTGCCGCGGTCGACCGTGGTTCCGGCGCCGACCTCCACGTTGTTCTGGATCAGGACCCGGCCGGTTTGCGGCACCTTCAGGTGGCCGTCCGGCCCGAAGAACACGAACCCGAAGCCGTCCTGGCCGATGCTGCAGCCGGGATGGATCAGCACGTTATTACCGATCAGCGCGCACTGGATCGCGGTCCGTGCGCCGACATTGCAATCGCGGCCGATCCTGACCTCGGCCCCGATCACGGCCCCGGCGCCGATCACCGTGCCGGCACCGATTTCGACATTGGGCCCGATCACCGCCAGCGGATCGACGACCACGCCGTCCTCCAGATGCGCTGTGGGATCGATGATGGCCGAGGGTGCAATCGCCGAGACGCCGAACCAGGATTGCGGGCGAAGCGCGTCGCCGTGCAGCTCGCGCGCGATCGTGACGAAATCGCGGAACGGATGCGTCGCCCGCAGTACCGCTACATGAGCCGGGACCTGTGCCTCGAAACGCGCGCTGACCAGGCATGCGCCGGCCCTGGTCGCGGCCAGTTGGCCGGCATATTTCAGGTTGTCGAAAAAGGTCAGGTGCATCGGCCCCGCTTCGTCGAGCGAAGCAAGGCCCCTCACCTGCTGGGCTGCGCGAGAGGCATCAACCAGAGTCCCGCCCGTCAACGCGGCCAGATCGGCCAGCGTCGACAAAGCGGGTTGCTTGAAAAACACCGGCTGCGCCATTCCACCCGTCGCGGTACGGCCCGCGGTCAAACTCAGAACGACGCTCCGCCGCCGAACCTGAACTCCTGCACGACGTCGTACTTACCCTTGGTGATCGGGATCGCATAATCGAAGCGCAGCGGGCCGAACGGCGACGCCCAGATCAAGCCGACACCGACCGAGGTACGGACGATATTGGTATCGTCGTAGACCATTCCGCATTTGCAAGGACTACCGTTGACCAGACCGTTGATTTCACCGGTCTGCGCCCACGTCGTCGGTCCCTGATAACCCCACAGCGATCCGGCGTCGGCATAGACGGCGCCCTTAAGACCGACTTCCTTGGGCAGGAACCAGAACGGCATCTGCAATTCGGCCGATGCGCCCCAATATTTGGTGCCGCCGATCGCGTCGCCAGTGCCGGTATAGTTGAGGAATGTCAGGTCGCGGGGGCCGATGCCGTTGGGCGCAAAGCCGCGAACCAGATTCGGTCCCATCTGAAACTGGTCGAGCATGCGAAGCGGCTGATCGCCCACATGATTGAGGATACCACCTTGAACGTGGATCAGGCCGACGAGATCGCCGGCCAGCGGCGCGTAGTACTTGCCGTCGACCGCGGTCTTGAAATAGCTGACGTCGCCGCCAACACCCGCAAAGTCCTGCTTCCAGTCGATCAGCAAACCATCGGTCGGGTTCTTGTTGTTATCGAGCGTATTGTAGGTGAGCGAATAGCCGATCGAGGAAGTGATTGACGCGCCATTAGCCAGTTCCTGGCGAACCGGCAACGAGGATTCGCCGTCGCCCAAGCAGCCCGGGAACAGGCCGTTCTGCGTATTGCCGGTGGGGTCGACGTTGCCCGCAACACCGGGCCCGCCCGTATTGATATAGGCCGGCGTCGGGAAGAAGGCCGGTCCGAGAATGTTGTTACAATTGTCGAGCTGCGCCGGCAGCGTGATCTCTTGCTGATAGAGCGAATAGCGGAGCTGCAGCGACAAATCCTCGCGAAGGCCGAAGCCAAGCCTTGGCGAGAACCCGATGGTCCTGGTGCCGTACGAAATATAAGTGTTGGGCAGTTGCTCGCGGTAGAACACGTCGATGCCGGCGGCGACGCGATAATCCAGCAAATACGGCTCGACGAACGACAGCGTGATGCCGCGCGCATACTGGCCGTAGGTGACGGACGCTTTCGCGTATAGGCCGCGGCCGAGCAGGTTACGCTCGGAAACGCTGACCTCGGCCAACGCACCGTCGGTGGTCGAATAGCCGCCCGACACCGAGAAGTCGCCGGTGGATTTCTCCTCGAGCTCGACGTTGAGGACCACGCGATCGCTCGATGATCCCGGTTCGGTCGTGATCTTCACGGTCTTGAAGAAGTCGAGGTTCTTCAGGCGGCGCTCGGAGCGGTCGACCAGCGCGCGGTTGTAGGCATCGCCTTCGGAAATATCGAACTCACGGCGAATCACGTAGTCGCGGGTTCGGGTATTGCCGTGGATGTTGATTCGCTCGATGTAGACTCGCGGGCCCTCATCGATGGCGAAAGTGATCGAGACGGTATGGGCGTCGAAATTGCGGTCGCCGCGCGGCTTCACGACCGCAAAGGCATAGCCGCGGCGCGAGGCCTCGATCTGCATGTTCTCGACCGACTTCTCCAGCGCCTCGGCGTTGTAGAGCGATCCGACATAGACCTGCGAGAAGCTGGCGAGCGTATTGCCGTCGAGCGAGGCGATGCTGGACGCGAAATTGACCGATGCGACCCGGTACTGCTGACCCTCTTCGATCTTGAATGTAACGAGAAATCCCTTCTTGTCGGGATCGTACTCGGTCAACGCGGCCACCACCTGCACGTCGGCGAAGCCGTGCTTGAGGTAATAGCGGCGAATCAGGTCGCGATCGGATTCGACCCGGTCGGGATCGTAGACGTCGTTGCCGCCGAGGAAGCTCAGGAAATTCGATTCGCGGGTCTTGATCACGTCCTTGAGGCGATAGGACGAATAGGCTTTGTTGCCGACGAACTCGATTTGCTTGACGCCGGTTTTCGAACCCTCGGTGATCTCGAAGACGAGGTCAACGCGATTGTTGGGCTGCTCGATGATCTGCGGATTGACGTGAACGTCGTAGCGACCGTTGTGGCGGTAGATTTCGGCGATCCGCTCGGCGTCGGCCTGAACCATCGGGCGCGAAAAGGTTCCGCGCGCCTTGGATTGAATTTCCGCCGTAAGCTGGTCGTCCTTGACCTTCTTGTTGCCTTCGAAGGCAATGCGGCCGATCACCGGGTTTTCGATCACGGTTACAAGGAGATGACCGCCGACATTGTTGATCTTCACGTCCTGGAACAGGCCGGTTTCGATCAATGCCTTCAGGCCGTCATCGATCGCGCCCTGGTCCAGATGCCCTCCGGGACCAGGCCTGAAATAGGAACGAATGGTCTCGATCTCGACGCGGCGGTTGCCCTCGACCTGCATCGTCGCAACGGTCTGCGCAGCGGCAGGCGACGACACAAGCACGGCCGCCAGCGTGGCGGCGACCGGCGTAGCGACCAGAATCAGGGCGGCCAACAGACCTCCCCGCACTCGCATTCCAACATTCATGCGCAACGCGCCCTTGTCATTCCTGTGCCGGGTCGCACCCCTACGAACCGGCAGATTCCCATTTGTTGCCCCGCTTGTAGACAATTTTGCCAAGCCGGCAAACGTCCTAATTCGGTGCAATTTCATTTTCATTCCAAGACGTTGCCTATCGGCCACGCCTTCCAAATAAGGCATCATGAGGCAGCCAGATGCAGGATGTCGTTATAGGTCGCAAACACCATCAACATCAGCACCAGACCGAGCCCTATCCGGAATCCCATTTCCTGGGCCCGATCCGATAGCGGGCGGCCCCGAATCGCTTCAACCGCATAGAACAAAAGGTGACCGCCATCGAGCAACGGGACGGGAAACAGATTCAACAGCCCGATCGAGATCGAAAGCACCGCGGCCAGATGAATCAGGGCTGCCATCCCGATTGTGGCAACCTGCCCAGAAATCTGCGCGATCCGCAGCGGTCCGCCGACCTGGTCGGCGGCCTCGCGGCCGGTGAAAACGCCGCCGATATAGGCCATCGTCCGGTCGAT
>Ga0075522_10002655_pt1 | contig 13201 bp, 11 predicted proteins | sample NGEPerA_FD_74796 | JGI IMG/M metagenome (GOLD analysis project Ga0075522, IMG submission 74796) | Arctic peat soil microbial communities from the Barrow Environmental Observatory site, Barrow, Alaska, USA - NGEE PermafrostL2-A | ecosystem: Environmental > Terrestrial > Soil > Wetlands > Peat ... | reverse complement strand
AACAGCTGCTGAAGTTGCTGCTACATTGAATTCCTATTTTACAGCGCATTCAATTGGAGCTATCGCAACTGCTACTGAAGTTTCTGTACCTGCTCTTGCTTCAGCTTCCACATATGCTGTTATTGCAAGCAGCACAATCACAAACACGGGAAGCACAACTTTAACAGGTGACGTAGCTCTTAGTCCCGCTGGTTCTATTACAGGTTCTCCAACAGTTGTTGGAACTACTCATAATGGTGACGCTGCAGCTGCTCAAGCTTTAGCTGATGCTACTACTGCTTATACAGCATTCCAAAATCTTACTGGTGCAACTGTTTTGACAGGAGATTTGGGTGGACGTACACTAACAGCTGGTGTTTATAAATTCGCTTCTTCAGCAGCACTTACTGGAACTTTAACATTAGATGGTCAGGGCAATCCTGATGCTCAATGGGTATTCCAGATTGGTTCTACATTGGTAACAGCTTCTGCTGCTATTGTAACTATGATCAATAGCGGAAATGCTGGTAACGTTTATTGGCAAGTTGGAAGTTCTGCTACATTGGGAACAGCTACACAATTCAAAGGAACCATTCTTGCTCAAGCCAGTGTCACTGATGATGGTGGCAGCACAATTATGGGTCGCTTGTTTGCTCTTACAGCAGCTGTTACCTTGGACAACACAACAGATACCGTTGTTGCAGGATCTTCTGTTCCTGGTTCTTTAGTAATTTCCACAACAGCCACTTCTAATTCGTCTATCTCAATTGAAAATGGAACGGCAAATGGAATCCTCGGATTCGTTGCTGGTTCATTAGTATTTACTCCTACTCGTCCAGCACTTGGCGTTAATTACTTTGTAAATTATGAATGGGCAAAAGCATTGGGTGATGGACAGAATTCATTCCAACCTCAATTCTTTTTTGTTGAGAATTTTGGAACCATTACAAATAAAATGGGAACAGTTGGTGGTGGTGATAGTCAGACTGCCAATATGAATGGAGCTTGGACTCTTCCAATTGCAGCACAGGTAGCTCAATTGAATGGGGCCAGCATTGTTTGCTTAATGCAGATGAATCCAGCCGATGGTTCGAATCCTTCTCAGGTTCGTGCAGCTCTCCAAAAGCTTTTCATTCCTAATATTAATATCGTTGTATCTCTGGACGCTGCAGACAATGCAATGCTTATTCCAGATATTACAGCACACGTTGAGACAGCTTCTAGCACCATTAACCGATTAGAGCGTACTGCTTTCATTGGATTTGCTGCTAATGATCCCAGCTTCACCGATATGAATACAATGCTTGGCTATGCAACTGCTGCTTCTAGCAATCGCGTAGTTGTTGTCAATCAGACAAATACAACTGACACAATGTTCATTGGTACAAGCCAAACAGCATCTAAAGTTGATGGTACAATGATGGCCTCAGCCTTGGCTGCTATTCGTACTAATCCATCGTTCGATGTTGCTCAGCCACTTACCCGTGAAGTTGTAACAGGCATTGCTACAACAAATACGTTGGCTCAGTCACAGAAAGTAATCTTGTCAAATGCTGGTGTACTCATTGTTGATAATATCAGTGGTTCTGCTAAAGTTGTATTTGGAACAACCACAGAATTTGATACAATCCTTAATCAGCTATATCAAGTTACAGAAATCACAGACTATTGTGCTCAGACTCTTCGTGGACTTCTTGATCCAATTTTCATCGGTCAAAAGTTGCTTACCAATACACCTTCTCAAGTTGAGACGGTATCTGGTGCAATTATGCAGACCATTGAGAATGCAAATATCATTGAGTCATTTGTAAATCCAACAGCAACTGTAAATCCAACTCAACCTACACAGATTCTTTTACAGGTTGGAATCCAGCCAGTGTTGGAACTTGACACAATTCTGATTACGCTTGGTTTGAATTTAGCATAAGATTAGCATAGGAAAAATTTAAGACATTTAAGGAGAATCACAATGGCTGAATTAGGAAATACAACTGCAAGGCTTAGTACTTCAGTAACACTATTCGTTTTACCACAGAATTTAGATGCTACAACTCTAAATAACCCAGCGGCTCTATTGAGCCTAGCCCAGCAATCTGCAAAGATTGGTGGCGTACAATCATTTACACAAACTCAACGTCGAAACACAGATTTTCGATTTGAGCTTGATAGCGATCAGCAAGGTAAACCAGTTGAACGTTTGCCTCGTACCGTAGACGAGTATTCGCTTCATGCAGATCGAGTTATGCTATACGTTTCTGATGTCTTGGAAACACTTGGCATTTCTGGTGATGACATTGTGAATAACAATGCTCCCATCGGTATCTTGAAGCAAGAAATTGCTCCAGCAGGATCTGGAATTCCTACGAAGTCCACAATTTTCACAGGAGTTTGGATTCATAGCGTTGGTGCAACATACAATATCAACGGTGGCGATCTTCGCGTTATGGAAGCAGTTGATTTTGGTTACACAGGTTCTACAGTAGTTGGCGAACCAGCATAAGATAGTCGTAAGCAAATAAAAAGATAAGTTAAAGGAGTTTTATATGGATCTGAAAAGCTTTAGTGCTTTGAATCGAGTTGAAAAAGAATTTGATGTTGTTAATGGTTTGAAAATCTCAATGCATACCTTGTCTGTTCTTCAGCAACAGCAAGCCCTAGCCGAATTACCTACCTCCCCATTAGGAATGGATACAGCCCTTCGCGCTGTCATTCTCCAACAAGCCCTGCTTATTTACGCAATTGACACAATTAATGGTGAGAAGGTGGACATTAAATTCACTAAGGATTTCATTCAGGGTTTACAAGCCCCAATTTTCAATGCAATCTATAATTGTTACGATCAAATGGCTCAGGAACAAGATGTAACGCTTGAAGAACTTAAAAAAAAACTGAACTAATTCCCTTCCGTGAACTTTGGATAGTATCCAAGGCCCTCCATCTATCTCCTCTTTCAGACACCATTAAGAATCTGTCACATGCTGAGTTTACCTGGATTCTGATGAATTATCTTAAAGATGAGGAAGATGATTTTGAAAAAACAAAGCTTTTATGTAGATTTTTGAATCCAATCGCTGCAGCCCAGCTCTTTGATAAACAGAAAGTTGAGATTACGGTGAGTACCGAGTCTGTTCTATATGATCAGATGTCCAAAGACTTGAAGAGCAAATATACACCTCAAGAACTAGAGGCGATAATGAAAGATCCTAAACATTACGCTGAATTAGATGTAATTGAGAAAGCATAATAAGCCTTGACATTGTTATTTACTCCTGATATACTAAAGTAGGAGGAAACAAACATGGTCTTCATCTTTATCATAGCGATCATACTTTACGGATGCGCCATTATCACTAAGATTTTTAAACTTAGTTATGAGACATTCTCTTCTATGGTAAATTGGGCGTTTCTCCTGTCTTTCCTGTCCTTGACTGTTTATTTCGCGTTTTATTAATCTTTAAATCTCCATCCTAACGTCGTACAATTCCGAGGTATTTCTTTGGCTGATTCTCCTTTATTAGGTCCTGATGGTAAATTTAATCCACAGAAGATGAGTGCTAATGTTTCTATAGACACTACTGCTGCTGAGAAGACTTTTGCCCATCTCCAAAAGTTTCTTGAGGGTTCAGCTAAATCATTTGGTACGGCTTTTGATGCTGCTACAGGCGAACTTTCAAAACCTTTAGAACGCCTGTATAGTCTAATCGGAGATAAAGAGTCTGTACGTAGATCACAGATCATTCGTTATAAGAATGAAGCTATTGCAGCTATAGAGGCTGAAACCAAGGCGAATATTGCTGGTATTGAAGAAGCAGCTCGTGCTGGTAAAATGGCCCACGATCAGGCTGAAAGAGAAAAGACAGCTCTTACCTCTAAAGCTATTGCAGAACGAGAGAGTATTGAAAAGAAGACAGCTAAGAAGCTTGCACAAGATGCGGGTATCGGTGGGGTCATACGAAATAAATCCGCTGAAATTGGTGGTATGATTGGTGGTCCTGCAGGTAGTGTTATTTCAAGTGCTGGAAGTCTTTTAGCTAATCCATATGCATTAGGTGCAATGGCTGTTTTTGAAGCATTTAAGACTAAGGCTGCTTTCACTTCAACAGGTGCAGAACTTGCTGGTTCTGGATTTAAGTTAGGCTCAGGGGCTGGTGTTGGTTTAAATTTTGCAACAAATTTATTTAATGGTGGCAGTATGTTTGGACCTGCAGGTAGTCTTGGACAGGCTCTTTCTGCCGATCAGCAACGTGCAATTATTGGGCAAATGGCTCAGTCTCGCACGATGATAGGTGAAACACGACAGACGGGTGGATTTGAAGCAGTACGTAATAACTTAGGGCTATTTGCTAATATCCTTCCTGATGCAGCTAAGGACATGGAGATTATGACAGATGCCACAAAGAATCTGAATATGTCCCAGAAGGACATTACAGCTACTTTCGTTTCTAGCCGTGTAAACGCTGATAAACTTAAGATCACACAGCTTGATGCTATTAAGGCCCAGATGGACATGGCTAAGGCCCTACGTAACATCACAAATGATGGTGCAGTAGCTGCAAGTACTCTTTATAATATTTCAGGCTATTTAAATTCTATTGGTGCAAGCGAAGCTGAAAAGGCTCGTATCGGTGGAGCTGTTGGTCAAGCTGGAGCTAATTTAACTCTTCCACAAATTGCAGGTATGTTTGCTTTTACTCATGGTGGTAAAATTCCTGGTCCTGGTGATTTGTTTGGTGATGGTAAAATGATGGGTAATAATGGTACTGGACCCTTTCAGTTGATGGGGGAATTCTTAACTAAAGTTGGACACCAATTTAAAGATCCTACCCAGCGTATGTTTGCAGCCAATTCCTTACAGACACAATTTCTACCTGGACTTCGTTTGCAAGATACACCTAAATTCTTTGAACTTACTCAGCAGATGATGAATGGTGGTATCTCAAGTAAAGAATTTGGTAAGCAATTCCAGGCTCTAGAAAGTAAGACACCTCAAGTCGCTATGGCTGAAGGTATTGCCGAATTAAGAGAGATTGTAGATCCTATCAAACGCTTAGAGAATGTGTTTAGTAATTTTTGGGTTATGGTTGATGACAAGATTAATAAAATTTTTCAATCTATTGGTAAAGCCATGCCCTTTAATATTTTTAAAGGATTAGGTAATGTTGATAAGAATATTCTTCACAAGCCTGATGGATCACACCCCGCAACTCGCGTAAGTGACCACTGGAAGTAAAAGGCAAATTTAATGGCAACTATTTATCCTGTAAGACTAAATGATTTAAATTTCTATGTAAACCCTCGTAATATGAAAATTACGAAGGCTGTTAGTTATGGGACTCTTCCAACACAAGGTGGTGTTCAGTACCAAATTTGGTATAACTCCCCTGAAATGTTGGTTATGACTGGTGCCTCGGCTGGTCAGACAGCATACCAGGAACTTTTGTTCTTAAAGCAGCAATTTGAGAGCAATGATAAACTCTCTACGCTTTTCTATAAGACTCAGATCTATCAGGGGTTTATGACTCTTCTAGATGTCGAAGCTTCTACAAGTCATTTGAATGAGTTTACATATACAATTAACTTTCAATTGCTATTCGGTCAGCAATTCGCTGTTGAAGATTTTTCCATTTCTACTACTAACAATGGAGTTATTGAAGGTGCAATAGGTCGTCTAGAATCTGTTTTGAATATCCCTCTTAACAAAGCAAGTGCAAATATTTCAAATCTATTACAGAAGTTCTAATTTATGGCAAACAACGATCAGGTAAGTCAAGAATATCTATATATTAAATGTTTTTTGTATAAGTATACTCCACCTTTTACCGCTGTAACAGGTAATACGGCAACGGGCGATACTCCTGCATTATCTACATTTAGTCCTTATTCTATTCCTTTGAATGATAATGCATATTTTACTAAATATGATATCTCACAGTTTGTCACTTCATACTCATTTGATCAGCGTATAGATGAAACTACTTATTCTTGGTCTTTAGAACTGCAGGATCTTGCTTTAAGCTACGCTACTATTAATACTAAGCTGAAGGTTATGCCTCCAAATGGTAATCCTATGCGCGGTGGTCTTTCTTTCTCGAATTCCTCCAATTCGACATTCCTCTTAGCTTCATATGAGACGAATGCCAATAATTTTGATAATAACGATGCGACATCGGATAACTCTGCTAATCCAATTTTGAATGCAAAATTTAAGCGTGGAGCGTCAGCTGGTCCTTTGACTGTTCAGAACACAAACCTAACAAATGTTCTATCGACTGTTCCTGGATTAAGATTAAGTGATTTGATTCAAGAGAATGACTTTATATCTGTGTTCTTGTATAAAAATCAAACACCTCTTACGAACATTTATGGAGTATTCACAGTAGATGATTCTATTGATAATAATCCATTACAGATTTTTAGCTATAAGACAACATCGGATACAACTCCTGCTTTTCAGTCGTATAAGAATCCATTAGATCCATATCTTCAGTATGAATCTGTTTTGCTTACTAAGATGCCTAATGGTCAGACCTTGTTTTCTAATGAATTTAATGGATTTGTTATAAAGAAAAATGCAGCTAGTTCTATAAACCAAGTGGACAGACTTGTATTAGGTGGTAATGGTTGGAGCCGTTTATTTGGATCTACTCGTCGTTCCATGAAACCTTCTCTTTTCCAAAATTCATTATATGAGATTGGGCAGGTTTTAGGGGCTCAGGATGTATCAGCTTTTGAGAATGTCTATGCAGGTCGTACAATCCCACAAATTCTTAGGGATCTATTTGATTTGGTATACAGGATTGATTTCAATACATCCATAAATACAGTAGTGGCAAATGTTATACAGCCAGCAAATGCATTAAACTCAACTAATTTACCTTCATCTTCTCAGAAGCAAGCTGATTTTTTTACTAGTCCATTAGGATTAACAGGATCAATTTCACAAGCAGCACTTTTTACACCACAGGTAAGTGAGCAATTAGTGCTACAGAATAGTTTTTATAATATCACATCATTAATTGTAGCTAATGATTATCCCGCGAACCTATTCAATTTACCTCAGTATCTTTTGTCTAGTGTAATGAAGTTACGCCCATTTGCTTATATTGAACCTATTAACGTTCCAGCATCTCAGACTTTTATAGATGGGGCTCAATCATATGCAGCTAATTTATCATCTTCATCTTCTAATGAGGGTGAAACAACCGCTCCAGTTGCTGTGACTTTCGGTACACAGGTATCTTCAGAAACATTTCAAAAGGCTATTCAGTCCTACTCTCCAGCAGAGCAAGTACTTTTTTATAGTGGTATGAGTCCTGTATTTGTAGAACCTAATCTGCAGAATTTAGTAGCCTATTTTACATTTTTGGCTGATGTATTTCAGCCTTTTAGTCCTGAACTTCAGACTCCTTATGAAATTTTGGATCAAATACGAAGTCAATCTTTTGTAGAAATTTTTGAACAGCCTAGTGGACAGTTTATTGTTCGTTCACCTCAATATAATAACATGTCTACTTTAGTTCCAGGACGATCTGATATTTCAATGGTTCGTAGCAATAACCTTAATATTGTCTCTTCAAATTATGGATCTACAATTGAGAATTTGGTAACAAAGATGTTTGCTGGATATTCTCCTAACATAACTCCTATTTCAGTATTTCAGCAGTTTGGGTATTGTGATGGAAAACTTTTAATTCAGAATGGATTGCTTGAGACTGTTACAGCAGCTAATCCCAATACTGCAACAGCCTCAACGTCGAATAGCTCTACAACTAATAGTCAGACAACTGGTATCTTTGGATATGTTCAATATTTGATGGAATTGTCAAATGCTAAACTTAAAACAGGAGCCTTGGTTTGTGATCTTGATAATACAGTCCAGGTTGGGCAAACACTCATCGATGAGACCAAGTTCAAATTTTCATATATTGTAGGAGTCAGCAAACAAGTTTCTGTAACTGGTACTGCTACAATGTCATTGACATTAGCGTATGTTCGGGACGCTGTTCCAACATATTCTACAACTAATACTATTACAAATATCAATGTGGATCTTTTGCCAGTCTTAACCGATATCGAAAGTTCATTTGCTTCAGGATCATAAGATGAATACCTATAGAATTTTTCAAGCTCAACTTTTAGCTAAAGATCCTTCAATTCCTAGGGCTTACTCCGTTGTGCAAATTCCCAATGGGCAGAAGCTGGTTAGGGTACAATTAGGGAATGCTTTAAAAGATCAAAGTGCTCCTTTGCTTGGAAGTATTGTTCTTGTTTTACAGCTGGACTCGTACAGCTCATATATTTTGATGGTATTGAGGGAACCTTTTTCTTTTCTTACTACTAACAATCAATATCGAGGTTTTATTCCATCTACTGGTAATGCCAGTGAAGATATTGCAATTGGAGCTAACCCCGTTCAAGATGGTGAAATTTTCATGGAAGCAACTGGTCCAGGATCTCCAGGTGTCGGACAAAGTGTTCCAGGATTTGGTGCTCATTTATATTTGGGTAATAGTGGTGTAGCCCAAATTGAATCAGGTTCAATGAGTGAACGCCTTATCATTGGTGGTGAAGGCTCATCGGATGATCATGAAGTAATTCTTTCAGCTGATAATGGTTATTTTGAATCAAACACTGGAACGGATAGCATACAGAGTACTTTTAATTATTCAACAAATTCTGCAACAGGTTTAGCAGAAGGTCTTCAGGTAGCTACTCAAATTTCTGTTCCAGGCGTTGATGTTGACATTCCTATCTGCCAATTGACAATGGATACGATTGGAAATATATCACTTAATAATACGATTGTGGGTACTGGTGTACCTTTAGCTTATTTAACAATGGACCCAATTGGAGCTGTAGTATTACACGGATCAACAGTCTCTATACAAGGAACAACTACGATATCTTTACAAGCAGCAGCTATCTCTCTTAATGGTGGTACTGGAAAAGGTGTTGCAAGATTAGGAGACTTGACCATTGCTAATCCTACAACAGATCCAGCTTTTTGGACCTTTTGGTTGAACCAGGAAGCTATTTTTACAGCTCTTCCAGCCGCTACAGATCCAGGTACTACTTTAGCTTTGGCAAACGCTTTGAAAGCTGCTTTGATTGCTTTGACGGCAACATTTCCACAATCTATTACTGGAAAGATTGAAACTAGTAGTCTTACAGTAACGGCAGGAGATTAATATGCCTACTCCATCAACACCTGTTGCTCTTGGTATCTGTGTTATTAACTTTATTAGGCAGATTCTTTGTAATAATCCTATTTTGAAGGCTACGTTTAAAACCTTCTTAAATGCTCAGATTCTAGCTGCCGATGCCGAGATTGCCATTTTAGGCTCTCAGCTTGCTAGACTCGATATTTTGAACGAATTTGCCATGCTTGAGATCCAAACCCTGGCAGTGGTACAAAACAAGATCCAGGCCGATTTAAACGTGGTTCTAGGGCCTATGCAAGCGTATGCTACATGCCCTACAATCAGCCAATTCATAGCCCAGGCAGAATCGGGTGCTACCATTAAGGCATTGGCTGGATTCCAAAATTTGATCTATACATATAATCGTCGCGCTTATGTTGCCAATGCAATTAGTTCTCAAGTTAAAAGTTTGCAGAACTTTGTCAATACAGCCCAATCCTTTTTAGACCTGATTGATAAAGTTTGTAATTCATAAGGATAATTTATGGAAACAAAGAAAAAGCTTGGAAGACCAAAAGGGAGTAAAAATTTACCTAAACAATTTTGTATCCATGGTCATGATACTTTTCTAGTCGGTAGAAATAAAGGTGGGCATTGTAATACATGTAATCGAATAAATCAACATGGGTATAAAAGTCAACATCAGGAAGAAATTAAACAGCATTATATTAACAATAGAGATAGAATATTAGAAAAAGCAAAAAAATATCAACGAGAACATTTAGAAACTCGTAGATTGATTTCTCTGAGACAGGATGAGAAACGTAGCAAAAGAATTGTTTCCTGGGATCAAGATGGTATTAAAGAATTTTATGACAGTTGCCCACTTGAAATGGAGATTGATCATCGAATTCCATTATGTGGTAAAAAAGTGTCTGGATTACACGTATTATCCAATTTACAGTATCTCACTGAGTTACAAAATGGCTTAAAGAGTAATAAGATAGACTTAGTTGTAATATCAAAACACTATGGTTTATTATTACAACAACTAGGATTCAAATAATATGAGCGATTTACTTTTAACTACAATTAATGTTCCAGGACAGCCACAATATCCACCTCAGCAAGGTAATCCTCTTCAATTTTTTGGTGAACAGACTAATGATCTTCAGATAGATACCAATAATGATTTTGCTTTGGTATCGGGTCTTGATGAGACTGTACAAGATGTTAATAAGATTTTACTTACGGAACAAGGTGCGAATGCTCAGTTTCCTTTGTATGGGACGCAACTTCAATCTTTTATTGGTGGTAAGATTAATGTAAATGTTATTGCTGGAGATGTACAGCAACAAATTACACAAGCTTTGCAGATTTTATTTCTTTTAACCCAGAACCGCGCTAATTCGTCAGAAATTGTTCAGACTCTATACTCACTTAAGACTCAGCTTCTAAGTGGTACAAATATTTCGTCCCTACTAACAGTTATCGCTGCTAATGGTGAAGAAATCACTACTGGCATAAATATTTCAACGATATAAGGATATTATTATGGCTCTACCCACATTCAGTCAAATCGTACAATCAATGATCACATTCTTGCAGGGCTCACGTCCTGACATTGCTACTCAAACAGGTAGCGTTGTAAATGATGTGGTTATCGCTACCGTTGCAAATCAATTATCAGCTGAAGATGGGACTGATCCTAGTGTTTACTCATCCATTCAGTATGCTCAAAATCTTACAGCGTTTGTAACGAATGCAGCTACTATTCTCCCATCTGATCTCGATGCGATTGGAAATAACTATGGCATGACAAGAAATCCTGGTACTCAGGCAACAGGTATTATTACCTTAAGGATTCGTAGCTATACAACCTCTAGCCCTATTATTACTGTGCCTTCTGGAACGACAGTTTCTACATTATCTACTTCTTCAGCTCCAGCGGTATCTTTTTCAACAACAGCTGCTGTTACGTTCATACCTTCTTTAGCTTCTTTTTATTATAATCCAGTTTCGGGTTTTTATGAACAGACCGCTACAATTACTTCTCAAACAATCGGTACAGTCGGAAATGTTCCAGCTAATTCTATTACTTCATTGATAGGACCTGGAATCGGAATCGATGCAGTAACAAATACCACAGCCACTTCTGGTGGAACCAATATTGAATCTAACGTTCAATTTGCAGCTCGTATCCAGATTAAATTGGAAGGTAACAACGTTGGTACTTCTAATGGTATTGAAAGTCTTATTGAGACTAATCCAAATGTTATTCAAGCTCTTGTTGTTGGACCAAATTCCCCAAATCCTCCATCCAGAAATCAATATGGTGGTAGCGTTAACGTTTACATTCGTGGGCAGATACCTGTAACAGTAACAGAAACTTTTACCTATACAACCACAGGCTCTCAGCAATATGTTTTACTTAATCAACCAGCCCTATCAGTTGGCTCAGTCACAGGACTTGTCGATGGAGTACAATACACGTTTATTCCTGGTGTTGACTATGTGTTTGATCTAAATCCAAATAGTTTATTTGCAGGTAGCGTTGATGCAGGTAGCTATATTACATTCGTTCTAAAGACGTTTTTCAATATTATTACTGCAGGACTTCCCTTTGCTGTAACTACCGTTACAGATGCAACCCACTTGGTTGTATCTTCTACAGCGGGTATGACTATCGGTGACACAATTAAACAAAGTGCTTTTTCAACAACTATTACTTCGATTCCTGATGGAACACACCTAGTTGTTGGTTCAACTCTGGGATGGCTGGGTAGTACTCCTGCTGCTGATCTATCCGTTAATCAATTAACAGTTTCTACAACTACTGGAATGACCGTGGGTGATGTAATTACACAAGGTTTAGTTTCATCTGCTATTACTTCCATTGTTAGTTCGTCCTTAGTTACAGTTACAAATGCTTCAAATTTTATAACTGCCAGTGCATTTTTCGGTGGCTTTACTCCAGATAATAATACTGTAGTTACAGTTAACTATACTTATGATAGTTTAATCCCAACGCTCCAAGCTCTTCTTGATAATAATTCTAATCATATTATTGGGTCCGATATTTTAGTATTTGAAGCTACTCAAGCATTTATTAATTTCACTGCAGGTATTTTGGTAATTCCAGGTTATGTACCTGCTACGGTAGTTACAAATGTACAAACAGCACTTTCAACGTATATCGATGCACTTGGTCTTGGTGCAACTGTTGTTTTGAGTGAATTGGTAACAATTGCACAAACTGTTGCAGGTGTATCAGAGGTAGATTTAAGTAGCTTGATTTTACAATCAATTGAAAGTGGGGTAACAACAACCATTCCACCTGGGCAACAAATTTTCGTCGGTAATAATGCTTATACAGTGACAAATAGCTTAACTATTACCGTAGAAGCATAAGAGGATAAATAATATGATAAATTATAGTACAAAAGTAAATGAACTGGTTCTTCCATTACTAGTAAACTCAGAGAGTCATATAATCGGTATCATTGGAGTCTCCACTTATGTTTCTGGGACCATACGTTTGGTTCAGGTTCCCCAAGGTGCAGGTCCCTCTGTCACAATTCCTGGTTACACAGAGATCTTAACTGGAACGCCTACAGGTACTGAATTTTTAGTTGACTATACTACTGGTGTTATCAGTTTTTCTTCATCACAAAATGGAAATACAATTGCAGCCACTTACACAGGTTTAGGATCAGAAATTGCTGCAGAAGATATAAATGAAGTTCAAGATCCCCTTAACGCGATTGCTCAATTAAATATTACATACAATTGGCCCTCTGCTCCTACAGTAAGTTGGTCATTAGCTTCAAGTATTATTTCTGATGCAAACATTGCATCTAGTGCATCGATTACTTTATCTAAGCTTGCAGCATTGAATAATTCTATTGTTCCAATAACTAATGCATCTGGTGTTCTTATTTCGTCTACGACAACTACCACTCAATTAGGCTTTTTAGATGCTACGTCTTCGATTCAGACTCAACTAAATGGTAAACAGGCTACTGGTAATTATATTACAGCTCTTACAGGTGACGCAACAGCATCAGGACCTGGTTCTGCTG
>Ga0075522_10002654_pt1 | contig 13203 bp, 12 predicted proteins | sample NGEPerA_FD_74796 | JGI IMG/M metagenome (GOLD analysis project Ga0075522, IMG submission 74796) | Arctic peat soil microbial communities from the Barrow Environmental Observatory site, Barrow, Alaska, USA - NGEE PermafrostL2-A | ecosystem: Environmental > Terrestrial > Soil > Wetlands > Peat ... | reverse complement strand
GGTGGAGGCTATCCCGGTGGAGGTGGCGGCCGGCGCGGCGGCGATCGCCAGTCGGATATAGACGGCAGGAAGATCATGGAGAAAATTGCTACCCGCACCGGTGGCCGCTTCTTCGAAGCCAAGAAAAAGGACAATCTCGAAGATATCTACAATCAGATTGCCGAAGAATTACGCGGCCAGTACCTGCTCTCCTACACGCCCGACAAGCCGGACAACGACGAAGAGTTCCACAAGATCGCGCTGAAGGCAAAGAACGCCGATCTGGCAGTGTCGACTCGGGAAGGGTATTACTCGGCAGAGAAGTAGAAAACGGCACTAGGGGACTGGCGTACCGGCCAAGGGCGGAATCTCTTCCTCGGTTACTACGAAAAAGTGGCGCAAGTCCGCATTGCCAAAGGCAGTGGTAATGGCAACGTCGGAGGCGTCGCGGCCGGTTGCCATGAGGACGCGGCCAATGCGAGGCTGGCTGTTGCGAGCATCGAATGTCCACCAGCGGCCGTCGAGCCAGGCCTCGAACCAGGCGCTGAAGTCCATGGGAAGGACAACCGGGACGCCGATGTCGCCCAGATAGCCGGTTGCGTAACGGGCCGGGATGTTGAGGGCGCGGCAAAAGGTGATGGCCAGATGCTGAAAGTCGCGGCAAACACCCACGCGTTCAGTGAAGACGTCGAGAGCGGTCTTGGTGGGACGGGCCTGCTGATAATTGAACGCCACATGGTTGTGGACCCAGTTGCATATGTACTGCACTCTCCCCCATCCGGGGTCCAGATTCCCAAATAGTTCAAAGGCAATGTTGGAGAAACGGTCAACCTCGCAATAGCGGCTGTTCAGCAGATAGCTGAGGACCTGGTGCGGCAGATCTCCGACGGCTGACTCTCGGGCAGCGAGATTGAGAATGTCCGGGTAGCCTGAGTCTTGAATCAGCGTGGAGCCGCTAAGGCGCAGGGGGCCTTTGGGCGCGACGAATCGTGCGCAACGGTTGCCGAAGCTGTCGATGTAGTTTGTCACGGGGATATTCGGCTCGATCTGCAACTCATCGGGCTCCAGCAGGTCGTGGAGGCGCGAGGGATGCACGTTGAGGAGCGCAACCATAGCGACCGTGGCGGGAATTTCGAATTGGATGTCATATGCCAATCGGATAAACAAGCTGGGGCCTCTTGTATTGAAAGTACAGGCTGGGTTGGGTTTGCGCCTGTTGGAGCACGTGCGCGGTGGGCAATGAAACAGCTTTGATCATTTAGATGCAGTTTTCAAGAACTGCGTCCTCGACGCTCAGCAGAGTAATCCCAGGTCTCATGTGAAATGCAGGGAAATTGGAGAGCCTTTAAATGCAGCAGGGGCGCAGCCAAATGGCTGCGCCCCTGCTGTATCGCCTGATTGCCGACTAGCTGGTGGTGTGAATGCTGCCGCCAGTCTGCTTTTCTTCCAGAGCCGCCTGCGCTGCCGCCAGCCTTGCCGTCAGCAGACGGAAGGGCGAGCAGGAGACGTAGTTGAGGCCGATCTTGTGGCAGAACTTGACGGAATCAGGATCGCCGCCATGCTCGCCGCAAATGCCCACCTTGAGGTTGGCGCGGGTGTTGCGTCCCTTGGCCGTGGCCATCTTCACCAGTTGTCCAACGCCCGCCTGGTCAAGGGTGGCGAAAGGATCCTGCTTGAAGATGCCGAGCCGCATATAGGCCGGCAGGAAGTTGTTGATGTCGTCGCGCGAGATGCCGTACGTGGTCTGCGTCAGATCGTTGGTGCCGAAGCTGAAGAACTCGGCCTCTTCCGCAATTTGATCTGCGGTGAGGGCCGCGCGCGGCAGCTCGATCATCGTGCCCACCATGTACTCCACCTTTGCCTTCTTCTCCGCGAAAACTTCTGCAGCAACGCGGCGAACAATCGTGGATTGGTTGCGCATCTCTTCAATGGAGCCGATGAGCGGAATCATGATCTCGACATGCGGATCGCCGCCCTTGTTCTTCACCGCAACAGCGGCTTCGAAGATGGCGCGAACCTGCATCTCGGTGATCTCGGGGAACGTAATGCCAAGACGGCATCCGCGCAACCCGAGCATGGGGTTCTGCTCATGCAGTTCTTCCACGCGAGCCAGCAGGCTGCGCAGATCCTTCAGCTTGGGCGACCGCGGCTTGGTCTCTTCCAGGCGTGCAATCTGAACCAGCAGATCTTCGCGCTTGGGCAGGAACTCGTGCAGCGGTGGATCGAGCAGGCGGATGGTCACCGGCAGCGACTCCATGGCCTTCAGCAGTCCGGCAAAGTCGGCACGCTGCATGGGCAGGAGCTTCTTGAGCGCGGTGCGGCGGGTCTTCTCGTCGTTGGCCAGGATCATGGTGCGCATGTGTCCTATGCGGTCTTCTGCAAAGAACATGTGCTCGGTGCGGCAAAGGCCAATGCCTTCGGCCCCGAACATGCGAGCCTGCCTGGCGTCGCGGGGAATGTCGGCGTTGGCGCGGATGCGCAGCTTGCGGACCGGGTCGACCCAGCTCATGAACTTGACCAGATCGGGATCGTCAGGCTGAGCTTCAAGCGTCTTCAGGCGCCCTGCGATCACGCGGCCGGTGGTGCCGTCCAGCGAGAGCCAGTCGCCCTGCTTGTAGGTGTGGCCCTTGACGCGAAGTTCCTTCTTCGCTTCGTCGACCGTGCACTCGCCGGCGCCGGCCACGCAGCACTTGCCCATGCCGCGCGTTACGACTGCCGCGTGTGATGTCATGCCGCCGCGCGAGGTCAGAATGCCAGCCGCAACTTCCATGCCGGCGATATCTTCCGGCGTAGTTTCGCCGCGCACCAGGATGATGACCTTGTAGGAGCCGTCAGCATGACGCTTGACTGCTTCTTCGGCCGTGAACACAATCTGTCCAACAGCCGCGCCGGGCGATGCCGGAAGGCCGGTGGCCAGAACTTCGATCTTCTCGCCCTTCTCAATCAGGCGCGGAACAAGGAAGTCGTAAAGCTGGTTGGGCTCTACGCGATGAATGGCTTCTTCCTGCGTGATCAGGCCTTCGCGAACCATGTCGATGGCAACGCGAACCGCTGCCAGTCCCGTACGCTTGCCGTTGCGGGTCTGCAGCATGTAGAGCTTGCCATCTTGAATGGTGAACTCAAAGTCCTGCATGTCGCGGTAGTGCTTTTCCATCTTCCGCGTAATGTCCTTGAGCTGCTCGTAAACCCTGGGCATCGCCTTCTCGAGCTCGCTGATCGACAGCGGAGTGCGGACGCCCGAAACCACGTCTTCACCCTGCGCGTTCATCAGGTACTCGCCGAAGAACATGTGCTCGCCGGTTGCCGGATTGCGCGTGAAGCCGACGCCGGTGCCTGAGTTCTCACCCAGGTTGCCGAACACCATGGCCTGAATGTTGACTGCTGTGCCCAGCCAGTCATCAATGCGGTTAATGCGGCGGTAGGTCTTGGCCCTTTCGTTCTGCCAGCTCCTGAAAACGGCATCGCGGGCAGCAACGAGTTGCTCCAGCGGATTCTGCGGAAAGTCCTTGCCGGTTTCCTTCTTGATGAGCTTCTTGTATTCGACGATGATCTTTTGCAGCGCATCGGGCTTGAGCTCGTAGTCAAACTTCACCTTCGCAGCGGCCTTTACGCCATCAAAGATGTGCTCAAACTTCTTCTTGGGAACATCCAGAACCACGTCTCCGAACATCTGGATCAGACGACGATAGGAATCATATGCAAAGCGGGGATTATTGCTGAGCTTGGCCAGCGATTCCACGGCCTTGTCGTTCAGGCCGAGGTTCAAAATCGTATCCATCATGCCGGGCATTGAGAACTTGGCGCCGGAGCGAACTGAAACCAACAGCGGATTCTCGCCCGCGCCCAGCTTCTGTCCCTGCAGCTTTTCCAACTGGTCGAGTGCGCGAAGCATCTCGACGTCGATCTGCTTGCTGACCTTGCCGCGCATGTATTCCCTGCAGGCTTCGGTCTGGATCGTGAATCCCGGAGGTACCGGCAATCCGGCGTTGGTCATCTCTGCCAGGCCGGCGCCCTTGCCGCCCAGAATATCCTTCATGCGGCCGTGGCCATCGGCCTTGCCGCCGCCGAAGAAGTACACATACTTGGTTGGGGTTGCGATTGTGCCTGCTTTTTCGGCAGGCGCCTGTTCCAGAACGCCCTGCGTCATGGGGTAAAGCCTCCATCTGTTAGATTCCGCGGTGGCGGTCGATACGAAAGGGTGGCGGGACGCAGGTTCAACACTCAAACTCTAAAGTCAATAAGCTGAGCACGTGCGGGTCATCCAGACATACGACGGCGCATTGCGGCATTCATCCGTCGCTATACGAATAGCGTCCCAAGTATACGATTGCCTGTGCATTTCGTCACATTCGATTTGTAAGCGCATGAGAGCCCACACAAAGAAAGGCCCCGGCTTTTGCGATTTGAAACGCAAACCGGGGCCGCGCACAGGCTTTGGGGGAGACTTCAGCCGCGCTTCAGGCGGCGTTCTGCGCCAGTCGACGGCCGGAACGCGATCTTGGTTTCGCATTGTGGGACAGGAGGATCCCGTCCAACCCCACCAGCGCAAGCAACTCCGCAACGTGTGGTGCTGCATTCAAAACGCTGAAGCGGTGTCCCGCCTCGCGGGCTATGCGATAAAGCGATATGAGAGCTGCAATGCCGGCTGCATCGATCCGTTCCACCGATTTAATGTCGAGCGATACACTCTGGCGGCGCACCACGGGCGTCATCTCCTCAATCAGGTGACCTTCGCATCCCCTCACCAGTTCGGTTAGCTCGCACCGCTTGCTTGACTCAACTGCCTTCATGATTGTCTCGTAGCAAATTGTTCCAGTCATAAAAACCTCCTTCGCAGATTCCCTTTGCCCATTTGTGGTGGTCGGCGAATGCCTAGGGTGCAACGCACTTGGGAACTTGCACGTGGACGTCCAGAACCGCACCGGGGGAATATGCTGAAAATGCAGGGGAAACAAGCCTTTCAGAATCACCTGCCGCCGTTCCGCGTGTTCGATTTCGATTCTGGCGTCCACAAATGAACACTGAATCCTTGTACGCAAAACGGGGTGTCGCCGGTTCCATGTCAAATTTGTCCTCCACTTCCGCCGACGGCTTGAACCCCAGTCTGAATCTTGTCCAGGCGCGCTCCTGGGCGCTGGAGGCCGGTTTCACTGAGGCCGGCCTGGTCGCGCTGCCTCACGCCGCCGATGCGCGCGATGCCGAACGGTTTGAAGAGTGGGTGAGCGCGGGCAAAGCCGGCACCATGCGCTATCTCGAACGAAGAGGCGAAGGCGGGCAACTCCTGCGGGCTCGGGTAGCAACTCCGTTCCCATGGGCCCGTTCAGCCATCGTCTGTTTTTCCGGTTACCACAGCCCCCAACCCCTCTCAACTGAGCCCGCCGAAGCCGGCGCAGGCTGGATCGCTCGCTACGCCTGGACAAGCCGCAACGATCCCAAGGAGCATCGCCGCCCCAGCGATTATCACAAGGTACTCAAAAAGCGGCTTGAAAGTCTGGAGGCGCGCATCCGAGCCGCCCAGCCGGCAACCTTTGAGGCGCGCGCTTATGTGGACACGGGCCCGATCGTTGAGCGTTCGCTGGCCGCAGCAGCCGGCCTCGGCTGGACAGGAAAGAACACCTGCCTGATCCATCCGAAGCTGGGGTCCTTCGGCTTTCTGGCTGTTTTACTGACCTCACTGCCCGTCGAAAACGAAAGAGCGCCCACGGCACTACCTGATCGCTGCGGAACCTGCCGCCGCTGCATCGAGGCCTGTCCCACCGGCGCACTCATCGCCCCCTACCACATGGATGCAACGCTTTGCATCTCCTATCTCACCATCGAGCACAAGGGCCCCATTGCTGAGGAACTGATGGCAGGCATGGGCCGCCAGGTCTTCGGCTGCGATATCTGCCAGGATGTCTGCCCGTGGAATTCGCTGCGGCGAACGCCGATCAGCGCCGACACTGAGTTGGAGCCGCGCGCCGAGTTGGTGAATCCCGCGCTCGAATGGCTGGCCGCAATGGAAGAGGCCGATTTTGAGCAGCAGTTCAACGGCTCTCCAGTGCGCAGGGCGGGCTTCGAGGGGCTGCGCCGCAACGTCGCCATCGCCATGGGCAACAGCGGCCAGAGTCGATTTGCGCCAATCCTCGACAAGTGGGCCGCGGCCGCCGACGAAGGTCTGCGGTTCGCAGCCCGATGGGCGCTTTCAAAACTGCAGCACACAGGAACTCCGCCCGCCTCGTAAATCCGCCCTTCCGGGCTATCCTTGAAGAAGCACCCATCCGGCAATTTGGTATGGTCCCACACAAGGAGTAACAGTTGGCTGAAGTCTTGAATTCCGGTGCGCCCGACGAAACGGTCGGACAAACGGTTGTGGATCAGGCCGGCAACGTCGATGCGGCAGGGTCGCCTACGCCAGCCGAATCGGCCGCCGCGGTTGAACCGCCTCAAAAATCCAAATGGTACCTGTGGCGCAGGGATGGCGTAGCTCTCGCCTCTTACCTGTTGGACAGTGAGGTGCATACCTTCGCCTTCAGCGTTGCGGCCAACGCCATTCTCTCGTTCATCCCCTTCATTGTGTTGCTTTATACGCTGGCGTTCTCGGTCTTCCGGTCTGACGCGATGAAGGATGTATTGGACTACACGGTCAACTATTTCCTTCCACCAGTTACCAGGGAAAAGGGGTGGATCACGGGCAGCATCTACAACATGGTGGTGAAGTCATCGTCCCACCACGGCGTGCAGGTCTTCTCGCTCATCATGATTGTCGTTGCCTGCACCGGCATCTTTCTCCCTCTGGAAGTAGCTCTCAACCAGGCCTGGGGCCTCACCAAGAGCCGGAACTATCTCCACAATCAGGTCATCGCTTTTGGGCTCGCGATCCTCATGGTAGCGCTCGGAATGGGCAGCGTTCTGCTCAACGAGGGAGGGCGAGAGGTGCTGACCATGATCTTCTTCGGTCACACGGAGAACTTCTTTTTCAATGGAATCTATTTTCTAGTAGTTGCCTTTACCACAGGCGTCGCATCGATCCTTTTCTTCTTTTCCATCTACTGGATCTTGCCGAATCGCAAAGTTCCCTGGCGACCGGTTTTTCGCACCGCCGTGGTCACCGGCATCATCTGGCTGATTGCCAAATACGCCTTCATCGCCTTGCTACCGCACCTCGATCTGGAATCGTTGTACGGTCCGTTCTACGTATCGGTGGGATTGCTCTTCTGGGCTTATGCCTCAGGGCTGATCCTGTTTGCCGGGGCACAGTTCAGCGTGGCGCGATGGGGGCAGAAGCAGGGCTAAGGCAGCTTGAACGCCTTGTCGACGATAGCGTTTGGATTGCGCCCAGCCGAGAGCAACGTGAACGCGTACAGCGACGGCGAAGCTGTTCGCACCACCGCTACATCTCCCGACCGCGCATCGACCACGAACAGCAGATGGCCCACCGCTGAAAATGCCATGGCCGAAGGTCCATCGCCCACATGCACCGAGCCCACACGCCTGCCGTCGTTGATCCCGTAGATGACCACATACTGCGAGTGGAAGTTGGCCACGTAAAGCAGGGAATTGTCGCTGGAAACCAGCCCGCGCACCGGACCGTCGCCGATCATGTAAGTCGCGCCCACTTCGTCCGTGCCGTTGTAAATCTCAGAAACAGAATCCGACAGCAGATTCGACACGAACACTTCGCCGCCATCCGGCTTCAGCGCCAGTTGCACCGGTGCGTGCCCCACGACCATCATCGCTTCCAGCCGGTCGGGCACTGCCGGCGTTGCCGGCGCAGCCCCGGCCTGTGCAGAAGCCGCCAGGCTTGCCCTTGCCAGAGAAATCGCCATCACCTGGTGCCCCGCCGAGCAGGCTACGAAGGCCTTCGACGAATCGGGAAGCATCACAACGTCCGACGCTCCGGGACAGCCCTCAAATACGGCGCGAACCGTCAGGCTCGCGGGATCTACCAGGCTCACTGAGTTTCCGCGCCGATTAGTGACCGCCAGAGTCTTGCCGTCCGCCGAAAGCCGCGCCGCGACAGGCTCCTCGCCGGCTCCAATCTGGGACGTTTCGCGCCGGTTCTTCAAATCAACCACGGAGATCGAGTTGGAACCGGAGTTGGCAACGTATGCCAGCTTGCCGTCCGCATCAAGGTCGATCGAGACCGGCTGCCGTTGCAGAGGAATGGTGGCCACGACGCTGTTGTTTTCAGCGTTGATCACCGAGATCGACCCCATGCTGCCTCGGCGCCGGAGTTGACCACGTAGACCTCGTTGCGGGAAGGGCTGGCCGCCACGGCCACTGGGTTCTGTCCCACCGGAAGCTCGCGGTCCACGCGCACGTTCACCACGTCCAACACGGTCACAGTGCCGCTGCCGCCGTTGGTTACATACACATATTCGCGATAGTTGGCAGGGTATTGCGGGAAGTCGTGGGAGCGGCAGCCTGTCAACATCAGCGTGAGCATGCTGAAAGTCAAAAGGCTGACTCTGGCTGCATCCCTTGGGTTCATGGTTTTCGTGCAGATTTCCAATTCACTTCGCCTTGCCTGCATCATATAAGCTCAGGCACTCGCCATACTTGGGCGCAGCGTTCAAGTGAATTCCGCGCGGCAGTGTCCGCCCAACCACCGGGGCGATCCGTTCAATCTCATTCATCATCTGCGCGAACTGGGCTGGGTAAATGGACTGCGGACCATCCGAGAGCGCAATCTCCGGCTGGTGGTGTACTTCGACGATGATGCCGTCTGCGCCGCACGCTACTCCTGCCCTGGCCATCGGCAACACGCTGTCGCGCCGCCCGGTGCCGTGGCTCGGATCCACTAATATCGGCAGATGGCTGACCCGTTGCACGGCTGGAATCACGCTCAGGTCGAGAGTATTTCGGGCGTGGTCTGAGAAAGTGCGCACGCCGCGCTCGCACAGAATCACCTCGTAGTTGCCCTCGCTCATCACGTACTCGGCGGACATCATGAACTCTTCCAGCGTCGCGCTCAGTCCGCGTTTCAGCAGCACCGGCTTCCTCAGCCGCCCGGCCTTCTTCAGCAGCGAAAAGTTTTGCATGTTGCGAGCGCCAATCTGGATCACGTCGGCCCATTCGGCTACCAGCTCCAGGGACTCGCTGTCCAGCGCCTCGGTAATAATGCGCAGCCCGAAGCGGTCGCGAATCTCCGCCATGATGCGCAGCGCCTCAATGCCCATGCCTTGAAATGCGTAGGGCGAAGTGCGGGGCTTGAAGGCGCCGCCGCGGAAGAACTGCGCTCCGGCTGCGCTGACCTGCTCGGCAATGGCGAAGGCCTGGTCTCGACTTTCAATCGAGCAGGGGCCGGCGACTATCGCCAGGTCACGGCCGCCGATAGTGGCGTCGGTTCCCGCAAAGCGGATGATGGTGTCTTCTTCTTTGACGTCTCGGCTGGCCAGCTTGTAGGGCTTTGAAACGCGGATGACTTCAGCCACTCCGGAAAGCTCTTCCAGGTTGCCACGGTCCACCTCTCCCTGGTTGCCGGTAATGCCAATGGCGGTGCGCTGGGCCCCGGGAAGTGGATGGGCGCGGAAGCCTAACTTCTCAATATGCTCGCAGACAACCCGAATCTCCTCCGGTGTGGCCTGGGCTTTCATGACGACCAACATGACTGACCCCCAAACCCTCAGTCTAAGGCATTTTTGAAGATAACGCTGGGTTTTGAGTATGGGCAAGGCCGTCGCCGCGCGCTGTCGCGCTGGATTTGAATGCAGCGGTCCTATGCTGCTGGACCTCGGGGAATGAGGCTCGACTGGAATATTTAGGTTTTTTGCCAGGTCGCTGAAGCCTGTATGGGCATCGTCTCTTACCTGGTCGAATGGTTGATTCAGTTAAAACAACGCAAATCCGGGGTGGCGCGCATTGCTGCTCAAAACGCTGCGCCTATTCTGTCTTGTCTTGTATATCGATATCTGTCGTGGCGGCAATAATCGCCGGCGCGACCACCATTCCGATGAAAGCAAGAGCGATCAACAGATCATGCATCAAACATCTCCTTGCAGGACTTCCTGCAATTTGCACACACACAAATCATCGGTCGGATTAGAAGAAACTTGAATACCACTAAGAACTTGCAGGCTGACAAGACGGTGCCATGCCGTTCTCCCACGAAGGTGGTAGCTGCAACTTAGAGCGACGACAGGACGGAGGATTGAGTCTGTAAACCCCTCTTATTTTTTTAGGAAATCCTAACCGGTCCCAGCCTCAGCCGATGTGACGCAAGGTATGGGTTCTTCTCGCTGTCAAAGAGCTCAGTTTCGTACAGGCTAACGGATTAGGTTCACGTAAGAACCCAACAAAACCAACTTCGACCCGGTTCCCGTGGGCAATGTCAGCCCCGGCAATCACCCGCCAATATACTTCATAAGTCACTAATTCTAAATAGATTAATTGAAAATACAAGCTAGTGCGGACTGCGGCTGTTGCGCGCAGCCTCACGCTTTTGCGCTCGCCACTTCATCCCCAGCCAGGCCACATAGCCCAGTTGGATGGTCCAGGTAACGCAATAGGCGGCAACCAGGAACTGGTGGTCGAGAATGGCTCTTTGATCCATACGATTCTCCTCTTTTGGTTCCTATCTTCTTTTCCGACCTGACTCTCTTTGACGGGCATCAGGCGTTGAGCGCTTCCTGTGCTTCCTGTGCGGCAATTTTCTGTTGCTGTCGCTCCACGCGGTAGCGCAGCCCCAGGATGAGCAATCCCCAGGCCAGCCAGGCGAGCATGTTCCACATCAAGGCGCCCACCATGGTTGGGTCCATGCCAGAATTGGAGTCTCCGCCAAAGACAGGAGCTGGGTGCTGCGTTCGCCACCAGCGGTTCGACATGTACACGATGGGCACGTCAAGCGCGCCGAAGATGCCGAGCACCGCGGCCAGTGTCTGCATCTGCGGCCCGGAGGCAAAGCGCCGCAGCAGCAGGTAGCTGACGTAGATGAGCCACAGAACCAGCGTGGTGGTGAGCCGCGCGTCCCATGTCCACCAAATGCCCCACGCGCGCCTACCCCACAGCGGTCCGGTTGTGAGCACAACGGTGCAAAAAACCACGCCCACCTCTGCTCCAGACAAAGCCCACGCATCGGAGACTTGCGCCCAATCCGGCCGGTTGCGGCGCCAGGCTAGAAAACCGATGGAGCCGATCAGCGAAATAGCAAAGAAGAGGAAGGCCACCGAGGCCGAAGGCACATGGTAGTAAATAATGCGAAAGACCTCGCCCTGCATGGCGTCATTGGGAGCAACGTAGATAGCCTGGTAAAAGCCCCAGATCATCAGCGCGATGGTGACGGCGGCGTAGAGACCAATTGCAGATTTCTTCATCGGGGAATCCTGATGGAACCCTTCCAGTGTACGACGGCGGAGGCCTACTCCGCGTGCAATACCACGTCGAACAGCAGCAGGCTAACCGTCGTGAAGATAACGTCGTAGCCCAGCAGCAGCTTGATCCACAGCGTCGGATCGCTGTCGCCGGTGAGGATAGAGCCGGTAGCCAGAACCATGGCCAACAGCGCCGGCATGAAAATCGGAAAGAGGATGAGCGGCAGCAGCAGCTCGCGGTTGCGGCTGCGGATTGACAGGGCCGCAAAGAACGTTCCGTTTGCCACCAGCGCCCAGGTGCCCAGCGGCAGCACGAGCACCAACTGCCACGCCTGCCCCTGAACGTGCAGGTTGTAGAAGACCAGGAAGACGGGCGCCAGCACTAATTGCACGATGGAGACGAAGAGGAAATTTGCCAGCACCTTGGCCAGAAACAGCTCAGCGCCGGGCGTGGGCGCCATACGCTGCGCATCCAACACCTGGTGGCGAATCTCCCGCGCCCAGGCCTGGTTAAGGGCGCTCATTGAGGCGAACAAGGTGGCTACGCAAATCACGCCGCCAGAGATTTCCTGCGAGAATGCGCCTCGGGGCGAAAAGGCCAGCGAAAACAACACCACCACCAGCAGCGCAAAGAACAGCATCGAATTCACAGCCTCGCGCGAGCGCCATTCGATGCGCAGGTCCTTCACCAGGTGTGTCCAGAGAACGCGTGTCATGCTGTGCGTCCCTCCGGAGCAGTGGCCTTGGTCACGTCTTTTGTAAGATCGGCAGTCTTGGCCTCGGCAGCACGCAGGTAACCCTCCGGGCTCAGAACCAACTGCGTCCCGCGCGTTCCTGCCGACACGCTGATCCTGTCGAACAGAATCGCCGTCTCATCCACAAACACCGGGTAAGGCTTTTTTGCGCCAAAGACGGTGACACCGCCGCGAAAGTATCCCGTAAGCGGCTGCACGTCCTTCAGGGGAACCATCTCCGCCTTGCGCAGCCCTGCGGCGCGCGCCAGCTTCTTGAAGTCCAGCTCCTCGTTGCCGGGAATCACAGCAAACACACACACGCCCGGACCGCCGGTAGTCAGCAGCGTTTTGAACACTTGCTCCGCTGGCATGCCGATCTTCTTTGCCACCGTGGTTGCCGACAAGTCCTCGGGATCCACTTCATACTCGCGCAGCTCAAACGCAATGCCGAGGTTTTCAAGGAACCGCGCGCCGTTGGTCTTCATAGCGTAGGACTCCCAGGCTCGAAGGATTGCACCCGCCCGGCATGAAGCGCCAGCACCCAGTCCGCAATCGGCGCGGCGGCCTCGCGCTGGTGCGTCGTGATCACAATCGTCCGATTGCTCTGGCGGAATCCGGCGAGCAACTCCACCATCTGCCGCACGCTCTCCACGTCCATGTTCGAGAAAGGCTCATCCAGCAGCAGCAACTCCGGCGCCGGCAGCAGCACGCGCGCCAGAGAAGTCCGTTGCCGCATGCCTTGCGAGTACTGGCCCAGAGTACGGCTGAGTTCCGGATCCAGGCCTACCTGGCGCAGAGCCTCGGCCGGCGACAAACAGGCGCGCCCAGGGTAGAGGCTTGCAAAATAGCGGAGATTTTCCTGCGCGGTCAGCTCGTCGTAGAGCATCGGAGCGTGGCTCATATAGCCGATTCGGGCCCGGGCGTCATGCGGTTCCTGGTCGCCGAAGACACTGACCTTGCCGAAACTGGGCATCAGCAAACCGGCCAGAATCCGCAGCAACGTGGACTTGCCCGCGCCGTTTTCGCCGATAAGCACGTAGCAGCATCCCGGCTCCAGGTCCACTGAAACCTGGCGCAACGCCGCAAAGGAGCCAAATAGTTTTGAGACTTGATGAAGCCGGGCGCAAGGGGAACTGCCAGCGGCCTCGGGCGGGTTCTCGTTCATGCTTTCAGTAGGCTGCGGTCTGGTTGGCCGGCGG
>Ga0075522_10002653_pt1 | contig 13203 bp, 9 predicted proteins | sample NGEPerA_FD_74796 | JGI IMG/M metagenome (GOLD analysis project Ga0075522, IMG submission 74796) | Arctic peat soil microbial communities from the Barrow Environmental Observatory site, Barrow, Alaska, USA - NGEE PermafrostL2-A | ecosystem: Environmental > Terrestrial > Soil > Wetlands > Peat ... | reverse complement strand
GGACCGGTGGTGGCCTCAACGCCGTCGGCAACGCCGAACTCCGGATGCCCCGGCGTGCGCGAGCCCCACTGCCTGAATCCCTTCAGATCGTCGAGAGTAAGTTTGTAGCCGGAGAGAAACAGCGTGGAATAGAGCAGCGCAGACGCGTGGCCGTTTGACAGCACGAAGCGATCGCGGTCGGCCCACTTGGAGTGCGCCGGATTATGCTTCATCAGCTTGTGAAACAGCAGGTACGCAATGGGTGCACAGCCAAGCGGCGCGCCGGGGTGGCCGCTCTTGGCCTTCTCCACCGTGTCAACGGCAAGAAGCCGCAGAGTGTCGATGGAGAGCGTATCGAGTGAGGTATCAGTAAGGCTGGGAGTCATTTGGTTGGAACTTTTCCTTTCGGCTGAAGTGCGGTCCGCACCCTTGGAACTCTTTAATTGGCGTCAACCTTGACTTCAACATTGTATCCAAGCCAGGCGTCCTGCTCGGGCCAATGGAGGGTCCATTCCACTGCGGCGCTTCCGGCTCCAGGGGTAATATCCGCGCTGAACCCGGCGCTGCCCAGGCTGCGGCTCAAGGATTTACACGTTGTCTTCCAGCCGTCGTCGGTCCAAATCACGGCAAAAAGCCTCTCGTCCAGGATGCGCAGGGTGCTTCCGGGGGCAATTTTCTGAATCGGCCGCCGCTGGCTGTAAATTTCCACATCGCGGCGAAGTCTTTGCCTGCCCGCAGGCTCGCAATAGCGTTCATACACGGGGTCGATGCGGTCGAAAACCTTGCCATCCTTAGCCGAGCGCAGCAGCTTGAGGTACTCCGCGTGCGCCCAGACCAGCGGCACAGCCGACCCTGCGGGCTGGCCCCGCCTCAGGCTCGTACCCGCTTTGTCCGGCTCGTCCCAGACCTGCTCCGGCAACATCTGGCCGCAGGTGGCAAACGCCTCATAGGTCTTTATCATCTGCTCAAAGCCGTTGCCTGCCGCCAGTTCGTAGTGCGCGCGTTCGCCAGTGAGCAGCGGCCAGACGCGCCCCTGACCCCAGCCCTGAAACGGCCCGCCATCCGGCCTTTGCCCGTAGCCGTCGCCGTTGTACCGCAGCCAGCCGGGCCCCTGCGGCAGGTCGCGCTTCAGCACCGCATCTACCACCTTGAGCGAGTCCACCATCAGCGGATCGTCTGCCCGGCGCACGCCGTACCGCACCAGTTCCAGGAAGCCGGCGTCGATGATTTCCCGAGCTTCGAACGCAACGTTCGCGCCCGGCGGCCGGTTTGCCAGCCGCAGAATCTCGTCTCCGCAGCTTTCGCAGGCGTAGGCCTCGCCTTTCTCCGGCGGGCGGATGCGCATGTAGTGACGCTTGATGGCGGGGTGCAGAACGCCGTTGTTGGTCACCGTCCAGTCTTCGATGTGTTTCTCGATCCAGTCGGCGTATTCCTCAAGAAACACGGCCATCTCCGCCGCATCCTGGGCGCGGGCAATTTCGGCGGCGCAAATCAAGCCGGAAATTACTGCTGCCAGCGTCGAGGGCGAGTAGCCGGCGTTCTCCTCCCAGCGCTCCTGGTGGGTGATGGGCGCATGACGCAGCAGGAACCCCGCCGCCCGCTCCACGAAGGGGAAGATTTTCAGTTCGCCCAAGGCATCGGCCTTCCACAGGCGCCAGGCCAGCATCAGCGGGAAGGCCACCTCGTCCAGTTGCAGTCCGCTCCAGTAGGGCGTTCCGTCGATCCAGAAATTCTGTGCAAAGCCACCGTCGGACTGCTGCGTACAGGCCAGGTAAACCAGTGCACGGCGCGCCGTATCGGCCCGTCCGCAGGCAAGGAGCGCGGTTGCCGTCTGGACCATGTCGCGCGTCCAGACCAGGTGGTAGCCGCCGAGGTCGTCGTCGTCTTTTACCTGTCCCCAGGGAATCGACAACGAGGCTACAAATGCGCCTGAATATGTCTTGTCCTCATGGGCCAGCAGAACATTGTGGCTGGCACGCATCAGCTTGCCACCGTCGGCCGCCTTTTCCGCCAGCCACTCCGGATTGGCCGCTCGCTTCCATTGCTCGATGAACCGGGTGCGCTGATCCTTGAAGGGCGTGGCCAGCGCGCCCATCGTCTGCTGCGTGGCCGTATGATGCCCCTCGCCGAGCCCGAAGGCCACGGTGAACTCCCGCGAACCGTCTACACCCGCGTTCGCCAGCGCCAGCTCGCCCATCAAGGCAACATTGCCGCCGGTGGCCGACCCGAACTCCCAGTCCATGCGGAAGTTATCCATCAGGTCGCGCCAGCCGTCGCTTGCGCCTACAAATCCGCAACTCACCCGGGAAAACCCGCAACTGGCCGATAAAGCCAGCGACCACTCATTTTTCCACGCCAAAAGTACCTTCTTGCCGGCAATGTCGAGCGCGCGCGCATTGTTGCCCGCTCCACCATCGTTAAGGTGTGGCGCCAACAGGGCATAGACCTTGAGCCGCGGCAGCAGGTCCTCGTGTCCCTCGAGCTTTACATGCGTAAGGACCACGCTATGATGCGGGTCGCAGATGATCTCCTTGGTCAGCTTGTAGCGCCCCTGCGGATCGCTGTTCACATAACGCACCCCCAGCGCCTCCGCGTCGATGTACTCGAAGGCCGACTCCAGATCGCGCTTCTCCTCGTGGACGAATGTCTCCCCGTCCGTGACCAGGAATTCCATGTCGCGGACCTGGGCTCGGTCAATGGTGGGGTGATAGATCTCGTTGAGGATGCCGTGCGAGCAGGTGAACCACACCCGGCTTGAGGCCGAGTAGGCAGTGCCCACCGCGTCTTTTACGCTTGAAGTCCAGCGCGGCTCAAGTCCGGGGCTGCCGAACGCTTCGCCCTGCTGCTCGAGCCACCGGTAGTCCGCCTGATCGCTCATGGATGCACGCTACTTTTCGGATTGTAAGACTTGGAATGCCACATCAAATTTTTGGGGATGCTTTTAGAAGACCAGGGAAGATGCTTGCCAAGGCCCACCTAATCGATGTTCCGCGACCGGCAAAGGTTTCCTAATTACTCTTATTCGCAGTCTTTTGCACCCCTCTAGCGCTTTTGTGCATCCATCTACAGTGAAGGCCCCGCTGCCGCTTGTGAAGAGCGTCGAGCAGACCCTCAGGCGCCCCACACCTTGTTCGCTGCTGCTTAGCGCAGGGTTCCACCCACACCTTACAATTCGAACGGAGGAAATTCCCCGATGGCTTATGAACTTGCACCGCTGCCCTACGACTACGCCGCGCTTGAACCCTTCATCGACGCCGAAACGATGAAGCTCCACCACGACAAGCATCACCAGACCTACATCACCAATGTGAATGCCGCCCTGGCCAGTCACCCCGCGCTGGCTGCCAAGTCCGTCGACGATCTGATCAGCGACCTGGCTGCAATTCCGGAAGATATCCGCGGCGTTGTCCGCAACAACGGCGGCGGTCACTCAAACCACTCCGCTTTCTGGAAGCTGATGGGCCCGGCCAACTCCGCCGGCATCGGCGGCAACCCCTCGGGCGCCATCGCCAGCCAGATATCTGCCGACTTCGGCGACTTTGACGCTTTCAAGAAGACCTTCAACGAGACCACGGCCAAGCAGTTCGGTTCCGGCTGGGGCTGGCTGGTCTTTACCGGCGGCAAGCTCAAGGTGATGACCACGGCCAACCAGGACTCGCCGCTCTCGCAGGGACTCTACCCGATTCTCGGCAACGACGTGTGGGAGCACGCTTACTACCTGAAGTACCAGAACCGCCGGCCCGATTACCTCGCCGCGTGGTGGAACGTCGTCAACTGGGAAGAGGTCAACAAGCGGTTTGCGACTGCAAAGGGTTAAAAAGCAGGGATCAGGGATCAGTTAAAACACCCTGATTGAGATTTGGGGCTTCCCACCCTTGCGCCGGGAAAAGGCGCAAGGGTGGGGCACGGTGCACTTAATTGGAGCCCTGAGAGGGCCGGGGACGATTCTGCGCTGATCCATGATCCCTGACCCCTGATCCCTATCGTCTGCAACTCTTTCTTTATTTTCGTGTCTAACCACGCAGGAGCGACATACGCCCGTGCGTAATCTGCTTTCTTTCTCCCTTTTGGGAGCTCTTGCCTTGATTCCAGTTGCCGCCTCGGCCCAGGCGGGCAGCTTTGAGGTGTCGCAGCTCGGCCACCCGGTGGGCACAGCCAGCTTCAATTTCGTCGCTACTCAAGACGGTTTTGACTCCACTTCTCTGGTTCGCGTCTCAATGAAAGGGCTCGAGTATGCGCTCTCGAAGACTGAGCAGCTCTCCGCAAACAATGAGTTCAGGCACGTTCAACTGAGCGCCGCCGTCAACGGCACTGCTGTGAATGTGACCGCCGCGCCCGACTCGGCCCAACTGCTACTCAACGTCTCAGCCAACGGGCGCAGTTCCACCGTGCGTCTTGACGCGCATCCCGCCGCGGTCTTTCTTGCGGATTTCGATCCCGGTGCGCTTGAAACTCTGCTGACCCTCGGCGTGATCCGCAACAACCGCGATCTTTGGGCCATCCTGCCCAAACAAGCGGGCACGCAGCCCGGATCAGTGGCACAAATCGAGTTAGCCACCTACGCCGATGAGCAGGGAACTCTGGATGGGAAGCCCATCACCGCTCATCACCTGGTTGCGACCATCGCCGGTGCCCGGACCGAGCTTTTCTCCGGCCCGGAAAATCAGCTATTGCAGGCTGAACTTCCGCAGAAAGGCTTCGCGCTGGTGCGCAAAGGCTTTGTGCTTACGCCGCCTGCGAAACCTCTGGCACCACCGGCCTCCTGACGGGGAGAAGATACGACGCGAGTTTCACGCTGGCGAGGACCGGCAACGCTGGCGCGGGACTGATAGCATTTCCCTATGTTTTTGCCGTCCCTCCGCAAGTCTCTGCCCGCATCCTTAGCCGCCGGCCTGTTCCTCTGTTCAGCTTTCACCCTCGTCGGCCAGGATTCTCAAGCGGCGAGCCACGACCACACCGTGCAGGTACTGCGCAGTCTCAACCGCGGGCGCTACCTCGGCCAGGTGGCAGTTTCTCCGGACGGCAAGCGGCTGGCCTGGATTCAGGGTGCGCACGAGGGCGCTGAGATTCGCGTCGCACCGCTCGACAACCTCGGAAAAAGCGAGCGCATTACAGCGGCTACAACGCCAGATCAGCGCTGCAGCGAAAGCGACCTCACATGGTCTCCCAATTCCGCCGCATTGGCCTTCTTGTCAGATTGCCTGAGTTCGGGCGATCAGACGGACCTCTATCTTTCTCACCTGAATAACAGCCCCGCCCGCCGTCTCACCATGCTGAGGGGATACGTTGGGGCCCCGGCATTTTCTCCGGACGGAAAAGCCATCGCCTTTCTCTACGTTGAGGGAGCTACGCGCCCCGCCGGAGCATTGGCCGCAATGAAACCGCCATCGGGAATCATTGGAGAGGATGGCGTTGAAATCCAGCGCGTCGCGGTTGCAAAGGCTGATGCGCCGGAGGCTGCCGAGCCAACATTCGCCACGCCGGCCAACCTGCATGTGTACGAATTCGACTGGTCGCCGGATTCGAAATCGCTGGCTTATGTCGCCGCCGATCCACCGGGAGAAAACAACTGGTGGGTGGCGAAACTCTACTCGCAACGGCTGGGCGGCGAACCCAAAGCCATCCTCGCTCCCGCTGATGTCCCCGGCCCGCTGCATAGCCTCCAGATCGCCGTTCCGCGCTGGTCGCCGGATGGGAAGGCCATCGCGTTCATCGGCGGCCTGATGAGCGACCAGGGAGTGACCGGCGGTGATGTGTGGATGGTTTCAGCAACCGGCGGCGAGCCTCACAACCTGACACGTCAACGGCCCAGTTCGCCGGCCTGGATCGTTTGGGACGGCAATCGGAACCTCTTTTTCAGCGAGATTGCAGGCGCCAATTGCCAACTCGTGCGCTTGCGTCTTGAAGGCGACGGCGCGGGAAACAACGTTTCAGCCATCGCAGACAAACCAGTTTTCAGCTTTCCCGGAAGCGTCGGCGCCGACCCCCTGGAGCTGAGCCTTTCCGCTACGGCCGATCGCTCACTGTTTGTCTTCCACGGCGGCAGCGTCAACCATCCGCCTGAGATTTACGGCGCGAGGCCCGGCGACCCGGCCGGTTCGGGAAACGGACCCGCCATCCTGACCCAGCTCACGCATCTGAACGAAGGCGTTGAACCGGCATGGGGCAAGTCCATGTCCCTCGACTGGACCAGCGACTCCTTCCACGTACAGGGCTGGCTCATGTTTCCCAAGGACTACGACCGGTCGAAAAAGTACCCACTTATTGTGGAAGTCCACGGGGGGCCAGCCGCAGTGGTGCTTTCCAACTGGGGCCCGGGCTGGGGCCTCAGTCCAGCGGTTTTCTCCGCCCTGGGCTACTTTGTCCTGCAGCCTAATCCACGGGGCAGCTACGGACAGGGCGAGGCCTTTACCCAGGGCAACCGAAAGGACTTCGGATATGGCGATCTGCGCGACATCCTGGCCGGCGTCGATACTGTCCTGGCGAAATATCCTGTCGACCCCGGCCGGGTTGGACTGACGGGCTGGAGCTATGGCGGATTCATGACCATGTTTGCCGTGACCCAGACCAGCCGCTTCAAAGCAGCGGTCGCCGGCGCCGGTATTTCAGACTGGCTCAGCTACTATGGGCAGAATTCCATCGACCAGTGGATGATTCCGTACTTTGGCGCTTCGGTTTACGACGACCCGCAGGTCTACGCCAAAAGCTCGGCTATCACCTTTATCAAACAGGCAAGAACGCCCACGTTGACCGTGGTTGGCGACCGCGACGGCGAGTGCCCGGCGCCCCAGTCCTTCGAGTTCTGGCATGCGCTCCGCGACCAACATGTGCCTGCGCAACTCGTGGTTTATTCCAATGAAGGCCACGGCTTCGCCGATCCCGGCCACCGCGAGGACGTGGTGGTACGGGCGGTCGACTGGTTTGCCCGCTATATGCCCCCTGCTCCCTAGGGGCGCCGCTGCTCCCAATCCGCATCCGGGGGAGTCTATTTGAGGAGAGAAGCAGGCGAGACAACAGGGGCAAGACGACAGGACAGGCCGCTCGAAGCACGAGCAGTCTGCTTCAAGCCAGAGTAGGGCCCGTCCTGATACACTTTTCCCTTGAAGTCTTTGAGAGCTTCTTTCGCCGGCCGGCAGCATGCAAGCGCATCCCGTCGGGAGCCGGTCGTTTGGGCGGATTTCACCCGCCGCAGGCCAGCCTAAGGCTTGTGGTCGGGTTGCTATAACTCAATTCTTCTCACGTAATCGGACAGACCGTTCCGCGGCTCGACAAAGCGGGGCGGGGAGGATTCATGCGGCGGTTTTTGACGCTTGTTTTTATGTTGTGCCTGGCCATTCCTGCCGGGATATCCATCTCCGGCTGCACACGCAACCCGGCGGGTAACTATTGCAATGGTCTCGGCTACGGCTTGAAGGACACTGAGGTGGCCTCCATCACGCTGCAGCCCCAGACCACGGGCATCTCTCTGGCTTTTGGACAGACCATGACGGTGCAGCAGCCCAACGCCGTTACCTGCAAGGGCGCTGGTGCCTCAGTCAATTCAAACCAGTACACCTACGGCACAACCAATAACAAGCTGGTTGATATTTCGCCCACTGGCCAAATCTGCGCGGGCACCTGGAACAGGAACACGGGCGGCGGCATCGCAGACTATACCATCTGCAATTTTCCGAACCCTCTGCCCTCGACCGGCGGCCTGCCGTATACCACGGCCTATATCACCGCTTCGGCTGTCTCGGTAACTTCTAATCCGGTTGCAGTCTACGTACATGCGCAGGTGAGTTCAATTGCGCTGGTCGGGCCCCAGCAGTGTCTTTCCCAAACGCAAACGGCGCAGCTGGATGCCCAGGCCTGCTACAGCGTCAATGGCCAGCAGGTGCTGATGTGCAAACCTTCCACCGTTACCAATCCTGCGCAGTTTGCCTGCCCGCTGCCGGCTGGTGTTACTACCGTTCCCAACTGCACGGCGGCCATCGGCTTTCTCAACTATTCGGTCGCCAATTCCAGTGTGGCGACCATCAACACCAACACCAACCAGATCACCGCCAATGAGCCCGGCACCACCACGATCAATGCTTCGGTTGCGGGCTCCGGGTCTTCGGCTGGTTACTTCTCCACCTGCCCGCCGCAATCGATCGTACTTACCCTCTCCGACGGAACTACCAAGGGCATCATTACACAGGGCGTGCAGCAGAACCTGATCACCAGAATTTTTGATACCAACAACCTGCCGATCACCGGCCTCACGCTGGATTACCAGTCAACCAATCCCATCGACATCAGCGCCACCACCACCGGAAGCGTCACAGCCCGCTTCCCCGGCGTAGCGTCGGTTTATGCCATCTGCCAGCCGGCCGGATGTAATCCTTCCCCTATCAATGAGCTTGGCTTTAATGGAACCGGCCTTTCCATTTCGTCGAATCCGGTGAACATCACCACTCCCGGCACCATCAGTGACTTTGTCTGGTTCGCCGCGCCCGGCCAGTCGCAGTACTTCGTCCCGATCGAACTGCTCACTGGCACTGTCGGTTCCACGGTTCGTTTGCCCTACGTACCCAACTCCATGGTCATGGACCAGACCGGCACCAATCTTTATTTTGGTTCGGCCCGCGAGTTGATGGTCTACAACGCGAGCAGCAATACCATCTCCAAGCAGGACAGCAACGCTCCAGGCGTGGTGCTTGCCGTTTCGCCCAACAACGCGCAAGTGCTCGTCAACGACCAGGTGCGCCAGCTCTTTTATCTCTACAGCGCCTCCGCCGGCGGCTTTACGACCTTTGGCGGCCTCGGAAACGCTGCTGTGTGGACTCCGGATTCGAAGACCCTCTATATCACCGATAACGCTGCGCTGAATAACCCGCCGGCGATTACCGGACACACTGACACGCTCTACGTCTACAGCCAGGACACGGGCTGGAGCACGTACCCGCTGCCGCCGAGCCCGCTGCCGCCTGGATCGATCCCGGCGGGTACGCTGCCGGCCAATGTGGCGGTCTCCGGCACAATGCAAACGCCGGCTCTGGCCATCCCCAGCGTGGGCGCATATCTCAGAGGAACTCCGACCGTTGCTCACACCTGGTGCCCCGCCGGTACGGTGGGCAACTTCGCGAGCATGACGCTCTATCCGCTAGGCGATTCCAAGCCCGTGCAATCTGACGTTCTGACTGCAACCACCGACGGCAAACACATTCTTGGCGCGGCTCTGCTCGGCGGCGGAATTACGCTCTCCGACCTCGCCGTGACGATTCCCACCACCGCGTGCCCCATCGCCATCTCCGGCACCACGCAGACGCTGTCGCCTCTGACGATCGCGAGCACCGTCAGCCAGGTTTCGCTTGCCGGCGTCAATGCGACCGCAATCAACCAGGTCGTGGCTTCGCCGGTATCTAACCTGGCATTTGTCACTTACAACGGCGTCTCGGCCGGCGCTCAGTTGCCCTACTACCTGCCCGGCGCAGGTGGCGCTCCGGGAACGGTTGGCTACGTAACGCTCGCGGGCAGCGGAGCCATTACCGCGCCCCTGGCCGGAGCCTTTACACCGGACGATTCCATCTTCTTCGTCTCCACTGCGGGCGATAACAAGATCCACTACATCAGCATCCCGGCCAACCCATCCGCCGCGACGCCGCCCACCGACTCGCTGCAGATCAGCCCCAATCTTCCCGCCTGCACGCCCGTCTCCGCAGGTGGTCAGGATGTCGGCTGCGCCTTCTCGGGGACCGGAACTGTTGTGCCGGCCACGGCGATTGCTGTGGTGCCTCGCTCCACAACATAGTCCGCGATTCAACGCATTGCAGACAACGAAGGCCGGCCATGCGCCGGCCTTCCTGCTTTCCTTGCGAAATGTTGAAGCACAATTGCGCGTGCCCCGTCCTTTCGCATTGCTTCTGGCAAAAGGGTCGGAGACCGCGAACCCGACCCCACTAATCCGGCTCCCCCGCACGATAGAATCAAACCATGATCAAGGGCATCTCCTTTCTTCGTCCCACCGGCAATGCAGCGGCCTATGACCGGCTGGCGAGCTTCTTCGCAGCCTTGGGCTTCGCTCCCGGCAAGGGGTGGCATGAGGAGAACAGTCGGGGAGCCGCGTTTCTTGCGCCGCTCGGCAACCTCGAGTTTGTTGACGGCCAGTTTCCTTCGACGGCGGACGTTCTGGTGGAAGTGACTGCGCTCGATGCGGTGCACCAGGCGGCGGCCACGTGGCTGCGCGCGGAGGGTGGCGAAGTGGCCGTCGCTCGACTCTCGCCGATTACTGAAACGCACTGGAAGTCGCAGATATTCTCGGTCGAGCCCGAGCCTGGATTCTCCTTCAGTTTCTGGGCCTGGACCGATCCTGTTAAAGGCAAGCCTGTTGCAGTTGAAGGCGATCTCTCCGCGGCGGGAATGAAGTTTGCCATCGTCGTTGCCCGCTGGAATGCGGTCATCACCGACCGCCTGCTTGAGGGGGCGCTGGACGCGCTGATGCGTAGCGGCGCGGATCGGGCAGATATTCAAGTGGTGCGCGTTCCGGGTGCGTGGGAGATTCCGGCGGCGGCGCGGACGATAGCGAACGCCGGACAAGTGGATGCGATTATTCCGCTGGGGTGCTTGCTGCGCGGAGAGACGGCGCATTACGAAGCCATCTACAACGAAGTGGCGCGCGGCATCGGCCAGTCGCAGCAGGAGACTGGGATTCCGCACTGTTTTGGTGTGCTGACGTGCGAAACGCTCGAACAGGCGCTGAATCGCGCCGGCATCAAGGCGGGGAACAAGGGCTTTGAAGCCGCCGCAGCCGCCATTGAGATGGTGAGCCTGCGCCGCAAGCTGCAGACGGGCCGGGGCCCCCACAGACAGGTCTTCGTCCGTGGGGTGGAAGGCGGTCCCGCTTGACCTCAGGTCAACAACATCACTCTTCGGGACGGCGCAAATCGCGCGAGCTCGCCATGCAAATGCTCTTTCAGGCGGACATCGGCAAGCAGACACCTGACCAGGTTCGCGCTACATTCTGGAAGGCCGGTGACGAGGTTGAGCCTGAAGTCCGCGGCTTTGCCGAAGACCTCTTCCGCGTTGCCGTAGCTCACCAGGAAGAGATCGACGCGCTTCTGGTGGCCAACTCGAAGCACTGGCGGTTGGAGCGCATGCCGGCCGTCGATCGCAACCTGCTTCGCATGGCTGTGGGCGAGATGCTGGGCTTCAAAGGGACGCCGTTTCCGATTGTGATTAATGAGGCGCTGGAGATTGGGCGGCGGTATTCGGCGCCGGAGTCGATTAATTTTCTGAACGGAATGCTGGATTCGATTGCGCACGGGTTGCTGCCCAAATAGATAGACAGGAAAACAAGAGACGGACGGCAAAGGTTCGTGGTTTCCCATGTCTGAAAATCCAGACATGGGGCAACCAGCTCAGCGATCACCCAATAACTTGATTCGATTGCGCGCTGGAGTCGAGACCAGTTCGGACTGGTCTCTTGCTAACTTGTCAAGTACGCTGAAATCAGCATTCTTGTTACAGGCGATTCTTTGTCTGACCGATTCATCTGGGTCATTTGCAAGGAGGGCCATCAAATCAAGCGGTAACTTGTTTTTCGTAGCGACGGCGGAGCGAACGTTGGCATCTGGGTCAGTTGCGAGAAGAGTGAGAACTGCGAGTGGCACTGTCTTGTTCCGCACCACCCATACCTTCATATCCGGAAATGTTTCGATTATTTCAATCCAGACCTCATGCGGAGCAGTGTCAGTCGATGCTCGCAAATAGTTCTCTCTATTCGAGCTGTTTCGTAGCCCCAGAAATTCTTGCGCGCTTGTGATCATTAGAATCTAGTCGTCCCCAATGGGCCGGGTGGCCCAGGTCTCGATTCTGAGACCTGGGATCTCAAATCCGATTGGTGCCTACTGTGGTTTGGCGGGGTGAGTGGCCTGCGTCGCCGGCTGATTTTCGCGAGGCTGCGTGCCGACCTGGATGCTCTCGCCGAGCGGCAGAGGCAGTTCCTGCTGCTGCGGCTTAGCTGACTCGTAGGCGCGGACAATCCGCTGTACGAGTGCGTGGCGCACTACATCGCCGTCTTCAAAGTGGCAGAAGGTTATGCCCTCCACTCCATCCAGAATGTTGATCGCATCAAGCAGGCCAGACTTGCGCGGATTGGGCAGATCGATCTGTGTGATGTCGCCGGTGATGACGGCCTTGGAGTTAGCCCCCATGCGGGTGAGGAACATCTTCATTTGTTCGATGGTGGTGTTCTGGGCTTCGTCCATGATGATGAAGGCGTCGTTGAGGGTGCGGCCGCGCATGAAGGCGAGTGGCGCAACCTCGATGACGTTCTTCTCCAGCATCTTGTCGACTTTTTCAGCGTCGAGCAAGTCGTAGAGCGCGTCGTAGAGGGGGCGGAGGTAGGGATCGACCTTCTCCTGAAGAGAGCCGGGCAGGAAGCCGAGGCGCTCGCCAGCCTCAACCGCGGGGCGGACGAGAACGATGCGGCTGACCTTCTTGGCATTGATGGCGGCAACAGCCATGGCTACGGCGAGATAAGTTTTGCCGGTGCCGGCCGGGCCGACGCCGAAGACCATGTCGTTCTGCTCGATGGCCTCGACGTATTTGCGCTGGTTGATGGAGCGGGGTTGGACGGTGCGCTTGACCCCTGCGGAGCGCTGCTTGCCTGAGTCGGCCAGTGAGCGCAGCGTAGTGGCGGGATCGGCAACGACTAGGCGCAGCATCCCATTGAGTTCGCCGTTGTGTGGATTGACGCCCTGGCGGCGGAGGGCCTCGAAGTCCTGAAAGATGCGCTGGACTTTAGTCACTCCCTCGTCGGGTCCCTCTACATGCATGGCGTCGGACCGCAAATCGATACGAACACCGAGTGAATCTTCCATGAGTCTGAGGTTTTCATCGCGAGTCCCAAACAAGGGCTCAAGGTTGGGTGTGATCTCCAGAGCGATCTTCAAAGGGGTCGTAGGCCTCCAGTGCGGCGTTGAATACGTGAAATATGCCGGACGGAACCGCAAGCGGACCCGCCCGGTGAAATTCTAAGGAGATTGTTGGCAGTAAACGCGGGGGACGCAGGAGGGCGTAGCGAGAGAACCAAGGCAACTGGGTTAAGCAGGTTTCCAGAATCGCGGCGCAGGAGAAAGCCTAAGCTCTGGGCTGCCTCAAAGGACCGCGGGTTGGCGTAGGCGACCAAATCCTTTATCTGGGCTTGAGAGTAGCGCGACCGGGCCGACTCGTCAATGTGCGGATAGATTACTTTAGCGG